>Ga0208826_1000032_pt1 | contig 184122 bp, 149 predicted proteins | sample AD_UKC115_MetaG_FD_184451 | JGI IMG/M metagenome (GOLD analysis project Ga0208826, IMG submission 184451) | Active sludge microbial communities of municipal wastewater-treating anaerobic digesters from Hong Kong - AD_UKC115_MetaG (SPAdes)... | ecosystem: Engineered > Bioreactor > Anaerobic >...
GCTGTTGAAAATAAAGAGGGCATCAGCATCAGTTGGCAAACACTGAATGAAAGCAATACCCAATCATACACCGTAGAGCGCAGCGGCAATGCGCAGGATTACCGGGATATAGCAAACATCCCTGCCACAGGGCAAACAGAAAACAGTTACAACTACACAGATAAAAATCCGCTCGCAGGAGATAACTATTACCGCATCAGGGAAAATGCCCGGAATGGTACGGTTAGTTACAGTCAGACACTTAAAGTAAACTTTATCCAAAGCGGAGTTCTATCCCTCTATCCCAATCCGGCCAAAAGCACCGTAACGGTGAAAGGTTTAGATAAGAACAGCGCGTCTGAAATCAAAATCATGGATATGCAGGGCAGAGAAATCAGCAGTCAGCATTTTGACCGGGTAAGCACCGCCACACTGAATATCCGCAGCTTGGCACAGGGCGCTTATTTTATACAAATAACCCAGGGAGAAAAAGTGGTAAGGTTGAAGATGGTGAAGGAGTAATGATTAATTGTTAATGGTGAATGGTGAATGATTAATTGAGGCCGGGTGTTGTGCCCGGCTTTTTTATGGTTGTTAAACCATTGCGGGAGAATTGTTTTGAAGATTGATGAAATACTTAAACGGAAAAACTTTCACCGCAAGCGCAACTACGGGAGGCATTTGGATTATTGAAGTAAAAGCCTTTCCCATTCAAGCCTTCTGAAAACAAGAGTTCTGTATTCAGTAAATATAAAAGGCTTTTCATATCAGTAACAATCTTCATTCCATTGCTTTGAAAAACCTGGTCACCTGTTTTTTCCACATTATCGAAATCCAGTAAATAGCTAAGCCCGGAGCATCCTCCACTGGTCACCCCTACACGCAGGAAATATTGTTCCGGAGAAAATCCGGCCTTTTCCATTAATTCCAAAGCCCTTTTCTTTGCTCCATCGCTGATGATAATTGCATTTTCTGTATTGAACATCATTTTCAAATTTTAATATTGAATACCCGCTACATTTTTTCCCAAACCCATTCTTAATTTTTGTGTCTCTTCTGTAATCCTGCTTATAGCAAAATCAATTTCTTCCTCGGTAGTAAACTTTCCCAGGCTAAAGCGGAGGGAGGCATGCGCTTCCTCGTCACTTAAGCCCATTGCAGTGAGTACATGGCTCGGTCCCGGAGATGCAGAAGTACATGCAGCGCCGGCTGAAATAGCCATATCCTGAATTAAGGCGGTCATGAGTCGCTCCCCTTTAATGTCATCAAATTGTATATTGGTGGTATTGGGTAAGCGGTGCTGTATATGGCCATTAATTCTTGTGCCGGGGATTTTACAAATCCCTGTCTCCAGCTTATTTTTTAAATAAGTGATTCGTTGCGTATTTTCTTTCATTTCAAACCGGTACAATTCCAACGCTTTTTCGAACCCCACAATCCCGGGTACATTCAATGTGCCGCTTCGAATTCCCCTTTCATGCCCACCTCCATTTATTTGTTCTGCTAATGTTACGCGCGGATTTTTTCTTCGTACAAAGAGAGCGCCAATTCCTTTTGGCCCGTTTATTTTATGCGCCGTGAATGATAATAAATCTATATGGTCATTCATCACATTCACCGGAATTTTTCCTACAGCCTGTGCACCATCACAAAAAAACAATATGCCGTGCTTCTTTGCAATTTCACCTATTTCTGCAATGGGTTGTATCACACCCGTTTCATTATTGGCATACATGATGGCTATGAGAATAGTGGTCGGTTGTATGGCTTTTTCCAAATCATTCAAATCGACCAGGCCATCGGTTTTTACCGGTAAATAAGTAACTGTGCCTCCTTTTTTTTCTACACTTTTACAGGTATCTAATACTGCTTTATGTTCTGTACAGCAGGTGATGATATGCTGGCCTTTATGGGCATACATTTCAAAAACCCCTTTAATAGCCAGGTTATTACTTTCCGTAGCCCCCGAGGTAAAAATAATTTCTTTCTGCTCAGCGCCAATAGTGTGCGCAATTTGCATCCTGGCAATATCCACAGCTTCTGCAGCCTCCCAACCAAAAGCATGATGGCGGCTGGCAGGATTACCAAAAAATTTTGTAAAATAGGGCAACATACATTCCACGACACGCGGATCAGTAGCTGTAGTAGCATTATTATCCAGGTAAACAGGTGTGGTGAACATATTTCAGGTTAATTGATCATGCAAAAATAAAAAATCCCCTGCTTTTTTTCTTTAATTTACAATTTTCCTATGAATTCATTTTACCTGTCATTAAATTTATCTAATTGAAAGTATATAAAATCATTTTAAATTAATTTATATGGTGAAAAAAATAGAGCATATTGGTATAGCCGTTAAGCGATTAGCGGAAGCCATACCGGTATATGAAAAATTGCTGCAAACAAAATGCTATAAAACAGAGGAGGTCACTTCGGAAAATGTATGTACGGCATTTTTTCAAATTGGAGATACGAAAATAGAACTATTGGAAAGCACTACGGAAGACGGCGTGATTGCTAAATTTATTGAAAAAAAAGGTGAAGGCTTACACCATATCGCTTTTGAAGTGGACAATATAAATGAACAAATCCACCATGCCTCCCCGGATTTTCATGTGTTGCAGGAAAAGCCTAAAGCAGGTGCAGATAATAAGCAGATCTGTTTTTTACATCCCAAAGACACACATGGTGTGCTTGTGGAATTTTGCCAGGAGCAATAATTTATTTTATGACGCTTTGAATATAATCTGTAAATTTTTTAAGGGCATTTGCCACGACAACAATTTGATCTTGTGCTTCATCCCATTTTCTTTGTTCGATAGCTTCGCGAATACCGGGCATGGTTTTAACACCATAACCGGTATAAAAACCGGGAGCATAAATAGCATGTTTATACCAGCTCCTGCGTGGTAAGCCATTTGCCAATAATAATTGTTGTTCTGCTTTATACAAATCACGGTTAAATGCCTGAACATCTGTAGGTGAATGCAATTCATTATTCCATTTTACAAATAAACTATCTGTGGCAGCCTGCATGGTTACCAGTGCATTTTGTAAAGGCGCAAAATCAAGATATGGAACGATTCCTTTTGGTTTAGGCAATTGCAGGTGCTTCGCCGTATCTGCGGCCAAATAATCATCCCCGTTCGCAATGATTTCATTTTCTATATCAGTGCTTTCCCGCATGGTATTCACCAGGCTCACCAATTCGGTTGTATAACCATTAACCACTTTGTATAAATTCCTGAAATCAAATGGCAATACATCCGCATTGGCCATGCGCAAGACGGCCCGGCCGGCAGTTTCAGAAAGCGCTACACCATATACAAATGTGGGGTCTTTGAATCTTTTATAATTATCATAAGAGTCATATATGGAATGATATTCACCTCCATCATTTTCGCCGTAATAACCCATGTCGAGCGTAGGCAAACCCAGGTGTTGTAAAAATGAAGAATAGTCAGATCCACTCCCCAATGCGTCTAAGCCGATGCTGTTATTTTCCATGGCTTCTTTCTTTGCTTTCAGTCCGGATGCAGAAACAACCCTGATTGCTTCCAGCCTTTTTAGAACGGAAACATTTGTTTGAGGATCATTTACATCACTTGCTATTTCAGTCATGAAAGATTCTAAGGCATGTGAGCCTCCCACACTTAAAAAGCCGCGGCCATTTAAATCAGAATTAATATATAAAACACATTTATCCTGTAATTCTTTTGCATGAGTTTCCACCCATTCTGTAGATCCAAGCAGTCCGGGCTCTTCTCCATCCCAGGCACAATACACAATAGTACGTTTTGGCCTCCAGCCTGTTTTCATTAATATGCCCATAGATTTTGCCTCTTCCAATAAAGCGGCCTGTCCACTGATGGGATCATTGGCTCCATTGACCCAGGCATCATGATGATTGCCGCGTATGATCCATTCATCCGGGAATTCGCTGCCTTTAATCATTCCTATGACATCATAACAGGGAACAATATCCCAGTTGAAAGCGAGTTGCAGATGCACTTTTGTTTTTCCCGGGCCCACGTGATAGGTGATGGGTAAAGTACCATTCCATCCGGCCGGAGCAACCGGCCCCTCGAGGGCTTCAAGTAATGGTAATGCATCGTGATAACTGATCGGAAGGACGGGTATTTTTAATAAGTTGGGTGCATCCTGGTGACCGGCAATTCTTTTCGCATCGGCCGTTGCTCCGATACCCGGAGTAAGAGGATCACCCGGATAAATAACCATATCCTGTACAGAACCTCTTTGTACACCGTATTCACTTTTGAATGCACCTTTCGGATAAACATCACCCTGTGTATATCCATCATCCATAGGATCAGAATAAATGATACAGCCAATAGCGCCATGTTCCTGCGCTACTTTGGGCTTTGTACCACGCCAGCTACGGCCATATTTGGCAATGACGATTTTTCCCTTCACATCAACACCCATAGCGGCGAGTTTTTCATAATCATCCGGAAGCCCATAATTGACAAAAACAAGTTCTCCGGTAACATCGCCATCCGCACTGTATGCATTGTAGGTAGGCAACTGGTTTTGCTGCCCGGACGTGGCATCTTCTTTTAAGGCAGGTTCTTTTAAAAGAGCCTGGAACTTTGTTGGTGAAATCATTTCCAACACGCGGATTTTGGGCGTTGGAAATAATACATGGTAGGTATCTATGCGAACATCGAAGCCATAGCTTTTTAATTTATTATAAATCTTTTCAGCAACCACTTTATCACCAGGAGATCCTAAGTGATGGGGAAATGCAGATAATTCTTTGATTGTAGCGCCAATATTTTCCGCGCTGAGGTTTTTGTCAAAATTATTTTCAAGTTGTAGTTGAATTGCCTGCCCTGAGGCTGTAAAGCCGCTGATTTGCGCCTGTTGGCAAAAGGTAATGGCAGTGAAACAAAATAAAGCCGATATGTGGCAGATAATTTTTTGAAACATGGCAATGAGTATAAGGTGAAATAAAGACAACAAAGTAAGATTTATTATTCAATCCGAAAATTTCGGTTTAGAATAGGCGCTCAAGTATTCTAAAACATATCTTCGCGCACAATGAAAAAGTTTGCGCATGACCATATTGTCCCGAATCAGGAAGATGGGCGGGATAAAAAAGAGCAGGTTGCAGATATGTTTGACAGCATTTCAAAAAGATATGACTTTTTGAATCGGTTTCTTAGTATGGGAATTGATGTGAGTTGGAGGAAAAAGGCTATCAGGGAATTATCGTCTATACATCCCAAAAATCTGTTGGATGTAGCTACCGGTACCGGAGATATGGCCATCCTGGCTTATAAAATATTGAGACCTGAGAAAATTATAGGTATAGATATTTCACAGGGCATGTTGGAGGCGGGTGAAAAAAAAATAAAGTCCCTTGGATTTGAGAAAAATATAGAGCTTAAAAGAGGTGATAGTGAAACAATAAATTTTCCTGATAATTCGTTTGAAGGCATAACTGTTGCATTTGGCGTAAGAAATTTTGAGCACCTTGAAAAGGGTTTAGGGGAAATGAGGCGCGTGCTGAAGCCGGGAGGAAAATTAGTGATCCTGGAGTTTACAAAACCACATTTGCCCGTTGTGAAAAATTTTTATACATTTTATATGCGAAACATTGCCCCGGGATTGGGGTCCTTTTTTTCTGGAAATAAAAAAGCGTATAGTTACCTGCATGAATCCGTACAGGCATTCCCGGAAAGGGAAGAGTTTTTGAAACTCCTACAGGATGCAGGTTTCAGAGATACGAATTTAAAAATGCTTAGCTTAGGAATATGCGCCATTTATTGCGGATACAAATAATCTTTTTTACAATCTTCCTTATTTTTTTGAATGAGCGTGCTTTTACTCAAATCAAACAAATAAATCGGGCCGGGCATGATAATATGCCTTACTATTTCGGCTTATCTATTTCCTATAACAATACAACTTTACACCCTTCAAAAGATCCGCGCTTTTTGCAATATGATAGCATCTTATCCGTGGAACCTGGAGCGAAAGGAGGTATTTCCCTTGGATTATTGGCAACTTTTCATATGAGTAAAAGATTTGAATTCAGAGCCAATCCCCAATTGATTGTTGGCGGGGCTAAATTTTTTACTTATACTTTAAAAAATCCTTTACCAACGGAAGCAGACACGGTTATTCAAAATCTTCCGTCTACAATTATCAGTTTTCCCATGCAGGTAAAATTTAATTCAGACCGGATTAATAATTTCAGAGTTTATATGCTTGGGGGAATAAAATATGACATAGACCTGGCCAGTAATTCATCAGCAAGAAATGCGGAAGATTTTGTAAAATTAAAGAAGGGGGATTTTGGTGTGGAAGCTGGTTTAGGATTCAATTTTTATTTACCTTTTGTAACCATTTCGCCTGAATTGAAAATTAGCTATGGTCTTTCCAATATTCATAGCCGTGACCCGGATTTGAAATATTCCAATGTGCTTGATAAACTGCAATCACGCATGATTGTTTTTACCATTAATTTAGAAGACTAAGAAAGAACATTCGAATGTCTTAATTGTTCATGACCTTCGATTCAATATGAATGTCTCATTTAGTTTTTCAATTGTTTGAAATCATAAAAAAGAGGATGGATAAAAGACTTTATGCATCCTCTAAAAAGGGAAAATTTATTCAAGACTTTTATAAGCTATTAACTACGGCCTCATTCACCTTTACCGGATATTTTGACTTTAATGCTTCCAACCATTTTTCTTCCAGCATTTTTTGGTAATCATTTATCACAAGGCCTTTGGCATCAGCATAGTTGCGGGGAGAAGATTCCGGGATAACGCGGATAATTTGGAGGAATGAATAAGCATCGCCTTCCTCATTTTTTTCAGGAATTGTTTGATAGCCCGCTTTCAATTGTATTTCAGCATGAATGGGTAAATGATCCATTTCAAAACGGCTGCTGTCTGCCAATACTTCGGCGCTATAAGGTAAAACAATAGATCGCCAATTGGTAGGATCATCTTTTAATGATTTAGCAATTTTTTCAGCCATTTCTTTTGAGGGTGCAGTGATAGACAAAGCGCTAAAACCCGGTTTCCAGGAATAGTTGCTGATATGGTCCGTAAAAAATTTGTAAAGAGCCATTGTATCATTAATAGCGGGCGCCCACACATGATTTTCCATTGCTGCAAAAATGAGATTTGCATCATTGAATTCCTTTAACTGATTGCCAAAATCCGGATAGAAATTTTCCATGTGAGCGATATAATAATTTTTGACGGATTCATTTTCAAATTGACTCATAAGATCCTGGTAAACACGCATTGCCGATGAAGGTTGTATATGCTGATCCGTTGCATAGGTAAGCCATTCAGCAACAGTGATCTTTTCATCGCCAAGAGTAAAGAGCAGCGTGGAAGGCAGGATACCCTTATAAGGGCTTACATCATTATTTTGCAGGTAAGCACCGGTATAGTTATAAAGGGTAGAGGCATCATAAGTTGCACGGGTGTAATGGATTTCTTTTTTCCATTGTTGAATTAAGTTCTCTTTTGCAATTTGTACCCGGTTATCCTGTAGCAGCTTTTGTTGCAGTACAGCCATTTTTCCCGCATCTGATTCATCTTTGGATACCGGAACAATTTCTTTTAATTTGATAATATTGAATCCGTAGTCAGTTTCAAAAGGTTTGGAAATTTCATCCTGTGTACGCAAAGCAAAAACTTCATTTTCAAATTGATTATTGAAGTCACCCACCTGTATTTCCTTGATTTCTCCATAAATAGAAGAAGGGGATAAATTGTATAAACGCATCATATCTTCAAAAGAGGCTTTGTTATTTTTTAAAACCTGGTACACAGAATCTGCGATTTTTTCCTGTTTCATTTTTTCAGAAGCGCTGGAGGAAGGAGGAATAGAAAAAAGAATTTGTTGAAATTTACGCATTCCTTTTGCAGGCCTCTCTGCAACATTCATAAATATATGGTAGCCTGCGTTGCTTTTTACAATTCCGGAATAGGCTCCGGGACGAAGTGTATACACGATATTCTCAATGGAAAAGGGTAAGGTAAAAACCGTAATATAACCTATATGGATTAAGGAAGTATCGGGCGTATAATGATGGGCAATGGTTTCAAAATTTTTGCCGGATTGCAATTCCTGATAAGCCTCCTGCATTTTATTCCGTGCGGGCATTGTATCACCGTCATTGGGGACTTCAATAAAAATTTGCTCTAATAAAATATCTTTTTGACTGCGTTCAAAAGCCTGATTAAGCATTGCATTCACATCTGCTTTTTTATTGATATATGTTTCTGCTAATTGATTTCTGAAATTAGAAGCATCTACTTTATTGGCGTCTGTTTCCTCCAGTTTATCGTCGTAAGCAGATTGCAGTTTGAGGCGATAATCAATATATAATTGAAGATAATTTTTTAACTGATCCTGTCTGGAGCCTTCTGTTGGAGGGCTTTTTTTAAAAGCATCAAGAAAAGTTGCCTTATCTACTTTATGACTGCCATAAGTAAAGACGGTTTGGGAAAGGGCATGCAGGACATTGGTACAAGAGAGCAACAAGATCAAAGTTGCTTTGAATAGTTTATGCATATAAAAAAATTAATCAGGGTGTAGTGTTTTTCAATTTTGATTCGATGATCTGGTCATATTGCTCAAAGCTGAGCTTTTTTGCAATAATTTTTTTATTTTCATCCAGCAAATAAGTAGTGGGGGTCTGTGTGATATCAAATAACTGACGAAAATTTGGTTTAGCGTTTTGTTCATCAGCTAAACGGCCTTCCCGGGGTTGCCAGGCATGTATCCAACCGTTTAAATGGTGTTCAATAATAAATTTTTCCCAATCCGGTTTTGTATTTTCATTGGTGTTTACGGCAAATATTTTTACACCCAGGCTTTTCCATTTATGTTCATATAATGAATCCAGTTCGGGTACCTGTTCCTGGCAGTGGCTGCAAAGTGGATCCCAGAAAATGACAAATGTGAAAGGCGCTTTGATCGCATATAAGGAAGCCTCATTGCCGGAACTGTCCACCAGGTCAAGTTGCGGAGCAGCATCTCCCAACTGATTTGCAATAAGGCTATAAGCCCGGTCAAAAATATATTTTTTCTGGCTTGCATTCAACCAGCCGGTATCCCCTTTAGAGAAATAATGATCAAATAAGAAAAGGAAAACTTTATCCTGTCCCATGATCTGAGGATTGATATATTTATCTGTAAATTTTGCCAGTAAATATTGAAACATTTTTTCATTGGAGCGGGATGAGAGCAACATATAATTGATGGCATCAATTACAGAATCCGGCTGTTGAGAAATATAATTATCCAGGTAATCATTTATCTTGGAATCGAAAAAGGGGGTGTGTAATAAACGCCCGTCATAGAAATTGACCTGATCCCAGAAATGTTCTTTTACATATTGCCAGGGATAGGCAGAATCTTTGGTACCATCAGGTTTTACGGGCATGGGAGGAAAAGAAGGCACTTTCACTGCTTCAAAAAGTGTGGCCAGCATGGATTCGGGATATTGTTTTACAATATGATCGCGGTATTGATTCATGCTATCACTCCATAACTTAATCTGATCCATGATTGCCGTAGAATCTTTTTTGTTTTTGGCAGAGTGTTTCATCTCACTTTGAAGGGTATTGATTTTTGGCGCCACCTTCAAAAGATATCGCGAATAATCTGCAAATAATTTATTTTCTGCAGAACCTTCTGTTTGAATATCAGCCAGCTGAGATGAATCGGATTGTATAGAAAAGTGTTGGGCGGAATCCATTAAAACTTCAAATAATAAAGTTCGCTGCGGGGAAACCAAAAAATAAATGCCTTCATCCAGTTTTGCACTACCTGAAAAAAGGCCTTCGCTTTTTTCATTCAGCATACAGGAATCTACCAGGATTTTATTTTTTCCGTAGTAGGTGCCGAGATAAATCTTAGCATTTTTATAAGGTGTTAAAGTAATAGGAATATAATAACCATTTTTTGCTGGTAAAGAATCCTGTAAATTTTTGCTATAAACGAATGTTGAGGAGAAAATTCCGGTTAAAAGAAGTAATAAGGTGAAGCGCATGTCCAATTTTTTAATGAAAATAAAGGTATATCAAGCAAATGCAAGTTAAAGCAATGTAAAAGAAAAATAGTCCTTTAAACATTTTCCTCTTTGCAGTCAGGCCATACCTTTGCGCCGTGAGAAAGAAGAAGGCCCCGATTATTTTAAATGATATGCTGGTGCAAAACTATGCAGCAGAAGGAAAATCTATCGCCAGGAGAGAGGGTAAGGTATTTTTTATCCAGGGCGCTGTGCCGGGCGATGTGGTTGATATTCAATTGACCAGAAATAAAAAAGACTGGGCAGAGGGTGAGGTCATTCATTTTAAAAAATATGCTGCGGAGAGAACGGAACCTTTTTGTCAACATTTTGGAATTTGTGGTGGTTGTCAATGGCAAATGCTTCCATATAAAGAGCAGTTAAAATATAAGGAGCAACAAGTAGCGGACCAGTTGCAGCGCATTTCAAAAATACCTTTGCCCGGTATCAATCCAATACTTGGTTGTGATGAAATCATTCATTACCGGAATAAGTTGGAATATACTTTTGCCACCAGACCATTTATTCCGAAGGAAATTTTCCGGGAGATGAAAATGCGGGGTGATAGCCCTGAAAGTGCCGGCGTGGGAGGTTTTCATGCAAAAGGTATGTTTGATAAAATTGTAGAGATTGATGTGTGCCACCTGCAATCTCCTCCAACAAATGAAATACGAAAAGCTGTTGTGCATTTTTGCTTAATGCATAAGATCCCATTTTATGACATTAAAAAGCAGGAAGGCTGGTTAAGGAATACGCAAATCAGAATTGCCCAGACCGGAGAGTCAATGGTCAATATTATTGTAGGTTTTGAACATGAGGATTGGGTGGAAAATTTATTCACCTTCCTGCAGCAAACATTTCCCCAAATAACCACATGGCTTTATACAATTAATGAAAAAAGGAATGATAGTATCGCGGATCTTGAGCCCATCATTTTTTCCGGTAGGGGATATATATTTGAAAAACTGGAGCATTATCAATATAAAATAGGCCCTAAATCGTTTTTCCAGACTAATACAAAACAAGCGGAAAAATTGTATCGTGTTGTACGTGATTTTTCTGCACTGAAGGGGCATGAAATTATTTATGATTTATATTGCGGCACCGGGAGTATCGGACTATTTTTGAGTAATAAAGCAAAACATATTATTGGCGTTGAGTTGATTCGTGAGGCCGTAGATGATGCTATTGAAAATGCTCGACTGAATCATATAGAACATGCTGATTTTTTCCAAGGGGATGTTTTAGAAGTCTGTGATCAAACTTTTTTTGAAAAACAGGGGAAGCCGGATGTAATCATTACGGATCCGCCACGTGCCGGAATGCATGAGTCTCTGGTGAAAAAACTTCTGGAAATCGCCGCGCCAAAAATCGTTTATGTGAGTTGTAATCCTGCTACACAGGCTCGGGATCTCGCCTTGTTGGCAGATCAATATGAAGTAGAAAAAATACAACCTGTGGATATGTTTCCACATACGCATCATATTGAAAATGTTGTATCCTTGACTTTAAAAGAAATATAAATCTATAACTGATGACAGAATTCAGGCCCGGCCGTTTTCAAATCTTGCCCACGATCATAAAAAATTTACTGATCATCAATGTACTGGTATTCCTGGCGCAGATTACGATTGGAAAAAATACGACTTTCCTGGAAGACACTTTTGCATTGCATACCTGGCAGAGTCCACTTTTCAGGCCATGGCAATTTATCACACATATGTTTATGCATGGTGGATGGGATCATTTGTTTTTTAACATGTTTGCATTGTGGATGTTTGGCTCCGTACTGGAAAATTTATGGGGGCCGAAAAAATTCCTGACATTTTATTTAGTATGCGGCCTTGGCGCTGCACTCTGCCACATGGGTGTGTTATATTTTGAAACACAACATTTCATTGATCAATATAATGCACTCAATCCATCTTCACCCACGTATGTTGGTGATATGACAAATTTTATCGTACAAAACAATATTTATAATGGCTTGCCATCCCAGTTTTCCAATAATATCCCCGGCTTTGCACAATTTTTATATGAGCAACGATTAAATGAGGCTACATTAGGCGCTTCAGGTGCTATCTTTGGTTGCCTGGCCGCATTTGGATTTCTTTTTCCCAACACATATATCTACCTCTATTTTTTCATACCGGTAAAAGCAAAATGGTTTGTATTATTTTATGCAGCATTTGAATTGTATATGACGATACAGAAATCGGCCGGAGATAATGTTGCCCATGTAGCGCATTTGGGTGGAGCGCTTTTTGGGATCATTCTTGTCTACTATTGGAAAAAAAATAATCGTTGATGAAAACATTTCGCAAACATCGGGTAACTTTACACAAGACAAAATGAAAGTAGTTCACCGGACATATAAAAATAAGATCACACTGGGGCAGGATAATAATTCACTGGTTTGGCTGGTTGCAGTCAATGGTGTGATGTTTATCATGGTCGTTATGATCAAAATAATCTATCAACTTTCCATAGATAGTAATATCGCAGCTGAAGAAACTTTCTATCGTGAATTTTTGCAATGGCTTACTCTTTCTGCGACTCCCGGAGAAGCGCTTACCAGGCCCTGGACTTGGTTTAGTTATATGTTTGTTCATGAGCAATTCTGGGATTTGTTAAGCAGTTTATTATGGCTCTGGGGATTTGGATTCATTTTGCAAACATTATCCGGTAATGATAAAATGATTCCTCTTTATTTATATGGAGGTTTTATTGCAGCAATTATTTTTGTTGCAGGAAATAGTTTATTTCCCAATCTCCCGCACGCAGGTGTATTTATGGGAGCAAGTGCATCCGTCCTTTGTATAGCCATAGCAGCCACAACACTGGCGCCCAATTACCGTATTTTTCCAATGATCAGTGGTGGAATCCCACTATGGTTGTTAAGCGCAATTTTTTGCATCATTGACCTGATGAATATTTCCAGTGAGGGACCTGTGTTATTAGCCGCACATGCATTTGCCGGTTTAGCAGGATTTATTTTTATTACTGAATTAAATAAGGGCAGGGATTGGGGTGCCTGGATGAATCGCTTTGCGGTATGGGTAGATCATTTATTTAAGCCTGAATCGAAACCTGTATCTCAAAAACTTTTTTATAAAGCTGATCGAAAACCATTTGTAAAAATAAACCGGAGTACACAACAAAATCTGGATGAGATTTTGGATAAAATAAACCAAAAAGGCCTGGATTCACTCACTGATGATGAAAGAGATTTTCTCAATAATGCCAGTCAGCAAGATATATAAATGAATCGCTTCGGATGAAAAAATTTCTTTTTATTAGTTGGATTATTGCCATCATTCTCTTTAGTATTTTTTATTTGATTGCATCCTTTTCTGCGTTTATTTCTCCTGATTTATTTTCTTATACAAGCATTTTTGCTTTGGCATTTCCTTACCTTTTCATTATAGGCGCTCTCTTATGCATAGCCGGGTTTTTTATTCATAAAAAATCTGCTTACATACTATTGGCCATCTTATTTTGTGGCTCCTATAATCTGGTACATACGGTTTCTTTTCATGCGCCAAAGGCATTTACAGCAGCTAAAGACAGTACCACTTTACGCATCATGACCTGGAATGTGCAAAGCTTTGATAGCTATTTGCTTAAGCATAAAAATAAAGATGGCTACAAAACGAACAGGTCAGAAATGTTGCAATTGATCCTGGATTACAATCCTGATGTTATTTGTTTCCAGGAATACCTGGATTATGAAAATACCAAAAAGCGCCGGTCTATTCATAATGATCTTTTCGCAGCTGGCTATCCTTATGCCTATGCATCTAATGAAAAGTTTATTGAAAGCAAACGCAAATTCGCAGCTTATGGGGGCACAGCCATTTACAGTAAATACCCGCTAATAGATAGTGGCAAACTGAAACTGATAGATAGTGATGTTGGTAAACAGGAATATATGATTTATGCTTCCTTGATTTTTAATCATCAACCCGTACGCGTCTTTACGGCTCATCTTGCCTCTTATTATATATATTCAGATACGACCGACCAGACTGAAAATGGGGGAAGTATATATCAGATTACTTATGACCGTAAACTTTCTGTTCAATCAAAAATCCGCGAAACCGGTTTGACGCATCTCCGGGAAGCTAAAATGATCCGGCAGCAGATAGATGCAAGCCCCTACCCGGTGATATATTGTGGGGATATGAATTCCACTGCCTGTACCTATCAATACCGCTATTTGAAAAATGATTTACAGGATGCCTTTTTACAAAAAGGTTCGGGAATAGGAGTTACATTCTATAAATTATTATATACCTTAAGGATAGATTTTTGCCTGGTCAATAAAAATATGCAGGTACTCCAAAGCGTTGTGGGAAAAGAAAAACTATCAGATCATTATCCGGTAATCAGTGATGTAAAATGGAGTAAATAGATCTTCATTTTGTATTTTTACGTATGGCATCTACGGTCCGAAAAATCTTTAAGCGTTTCTTTATAGGCCTCAATTTAGTGGTTTGTGTATTATTTTTAATAGCCTGCCTGTCACCCGTTATGAGTCCTGAGGACTGGTGGCCGATCGGATTTTTCTCTTTAGCCGTACCTTATTTTATTATTATCATCATCTTTTCAATCATCTTCTGGCTAATAGTAAAGCCCATTCTGGTGCTTATTCCCGTAATTACTTTGCTTATTGGGATCAAACAAATCATCGTCCTGTTTGCCTGGCATCCAACAGCTGATTTTATGGATAAAAAGGCGTACAATTCACTACGCATCGTTGACTGGAATGTAAGTAGTATGTATGGATTAAGCAATAATGCAGATAAAAGAAAGCATAACCGTACAGAAATAGCTGATGCAATCATAAAGTACGACCCCGGCGTCATTTGTTTACAGGAATTCAATCATTCTTATAGCGGGAAAGAATCTTCGAATAATATTGGCTTATTTTCTGCCAAATATCCCTACTATTTTTTTTCCAGGGATTATACAAACAGGTCCAAGAATTATGCATCCGGCTGTATCATCTTTTCCAAATACCCGATTATAGATTCAGGAAAAATCAATTATCCAAAGCATATTGCCGAGAGTATTATTTATGCCGACATTCTCAAAGATGGCGATACCGTCCGCATTTATACGACCCATTTGCAATCTTATAAATTTACTCCGGTAGATTATGATGATATGGAAAAAATAAAAGATCCCGGAAATGAAACATTAGAAGCCTCAAAAAATATTATACAGAAAATGAAAGCGGCATTTGAGAGAAGGTCCGTGCAATCGGAAACACTGAGCCGGTTTGCAAGTCAGAGCACCCATCCATCCATCATTTGCGGTGATTTTAATGATGTGCCTAATTCTTTTACCTATTTTAAATCAAGAGGCAACAGGCAGGATGCTTTTTTGAAGCAGGGATTTGGTATTGGCAGCAGTTATTTGTCCTTGGCGCCTGCTTTGCGCATCGATTACATTTTCCCGGACAATACTTTCCAGGTAATGCAATTTGATATGGATGACCAGGGACTGAGTGATCATTCAATGCTCATTGCAGATATGCAATTGAAAAAATGATTATCTTCGAAAAATGAACCGTTTTTTATGTCATTTTCTTCGCGTTGATTCCTGCTGTTGAGGCTGCTATAATATCTTTGCCCCGGTAGTATTTTTCATTCAATATTTTAATAAAATAAATTTCATGCCTTTAAAAATATATAATTCCTTATCCAGGAGAAAAGAACTATTTGAATCACTGATTCCCGGAATGGCTGGCATGTATGTCTGCGGGCCTACGGTAAGCGGTGAAAGCCATCTCGGGCATGCCAGGCCTTATATTACATTTGATGTAGTGTATAGATATTTAATGTATAAAGGTTTTAAAGTTCGGTATGTAAGAAATATTACGGATGCAGGCCATTTTGAAGAAGAAGGTCGTGAAGCAATTGATAAAATAAATACACGTGCAGCCCTGGAAAAAACAGAGCCCATGGAACTTGTGCAAAAATATACGAACTTATACCATTGGGCAATGAACCAGTTTAATTGCCTGCCTCCTTCAATTGAGCCCACTGCTACAGGACATATTATTGAACAAATTGCGATGATTGAGGAACTCCTCCGGGCAGGCTATGCCTATGAAGTAAATGGCTCAGTCTATTTTGATGTAATGAAATATTCAGCACATTATGACTATGGTAAACTGAGCGGGCGTATTCCGGAAGATTTACTAGAAACCACAAGACAGCTGGAAGGCCAGGAAGAGAAAAGAAATAAAGCAGATTTTGCACTTTGGAAAAAAGCACCCGCTAAACATTTAATGCGTTGGAAAAGCCCATGGGGAGAGGGTTTCCCCGGATGGCATATTGAATGCTCTGCCATGGCAACGAAGTATCTGGGAAAACAATTTGATATCCATGGTGGTGGCATGGACCTGCTCTTCCCTCATCATGAAAGTGAGATCGCGCAAAGCACGATCTGCAATCAGGTTGCTCCCGTAAAATACTGGATGCATAATAATATGATTACGATCAATGGAAAGAAAATGGGCAAGAGTTACAATAATGTTATTACCCTCAGCCAGCTTTTTTCCGGAGACCATCCATTATTGGAAAAGGCGTATCATCCTATGGTGATTCGGTTTTCCATCCTGCAAACTCATTACAGAAGTACTTTCGATTTCAGTAATGAAGCATTACAGGCTGCAGAAAAAGGATTACGCCGTTTATGGGATGCCTATACCACTTTGCAAAGTCTGGGAAGAATGGATGACCAAGGCAAAACAGATCGTGGTCTAGATGAGAAAATAAATATTTTGCTGGAAGGTTTTGAAGAATTTATGGACGATGATTTCAATACCGCCAAGGTACTGGCCAATATGTTTGAACTGGTTCCATACATCAATTCAATGAAAGATAAAACCATTCTCCCGGAAAGTTTGACGGATGAAACCTGGAGGAAAATGAAAACGTTTTTTAAAATATTCATAGAAGAAATCTTTGGCCTTCAAGCTCCCGGGCAAACAACAGATTCTAAACTGGAAGATGTTTTGCAGGTGTTGATTGATTTAAGAAAAATAGCAAAAGCAAAAAAAGACTTTGTTACCAGCGACCGTATCCGTAATGAATTATCCGCGGCAGGAATTTTATTAAAAGATGAAAAGGATGGATCAGTGAGTTATAGCATTCAATAAGCATGGATATACCTAATGGTTACAATCATCGGAATGACAATGTTGGGCAGCACGGCATAAACGATAATTATAAAAATGAGCTCCTACAATGAGTAATACGGCCGGGATTAATAGAAGGATGTGAAATTGATGCCATATTTCTTTGGCAAATAAACAAAGCATCCCTGCAGAAAAAATAAAGAGCGGCCATTTATTATGATGATGTTTTTTCCAGCCATGATACAAAGAGATTGTACCTATACAAAACGCTAATGCAATCATAAACAATTCAAACTGTAAATTGTCTATGATATTAATCCCGAAAAGAGGTAAAGTAGTAAGGAACAAGGGAAGTACCGCACAATGTATGGCACAGGCCAAGGAAGCACTGACGCCCAATGCATCCCAGTTAATTTTCCACAGATCCTTCTTTTCCATGGAACAAAATTAAATCTTTGCAACAAAGTTGCAAAATATAAAACCTTAAAATTTTACCATTTCAAGAAAGCTATATGGCTTTTGAATGATGTAATTTTGCTTGAATATTTCGCTATGAAAAAGAAAAAAGTATTTCAATATATTATTTTTTTTGGCGCCATTGTAATTCTTTTTTTCATTGCCACATTTGCCGGGACGGATAATTTGAAAACAAAATCGCCAGTATTGAGTTATGTCAGGCCATTCACATTTACCACGCAGGATGGCAAACCATTTACTCAAAAGGATATGTTAGGTAAAGTCTGTGTAGTCAATTTCTTCTTTACTACATGTAAGGGAATATGCCCCCGCATGAATGGAAATATCAAGACCATCTATGATCAGTTTAAAGACCAGCCTGATTTTTTGATTGTATCACATACTTGCGATCCTGAGACGGATTCTGCTTCTGTGTTGAAAAAATATGCAGATAAAATGCAGGTGGATACTCATAAATGGGTTTTTCTCACCGGGCGGAAGGATAGTTTATATCTACAGGCCAGGAATAGTTATTTGCTGGATGATCCGAAAAATAACCTGAAAGATATTCATGATCAGTTTTTACATACTCAGTTCATCGCATTGGTTGATAAAAACGGTAAAGTCCGAGGTCATATTTATGATGCGTTAAAACAAGATGAATTAAAATCTTTGTCTGATGAAATAACCGTTTTACTGAAAGCGCCTGTTGAACAGGATGCACAATAAATGCATACATAATAGGAGAAAATGGAAAAAGAAACAGCAGAAATATTGAGGAAAAATCATTTATCCATTACTGATAGCAGGATAAAAATCCTGGAATTGTTTAAACGTAAGGGAAATGCTTTGGCGCATGCCGATATTGAAAAGCAGACTCATGATCTATTTGACCGGGTTACCATTTACAGGACATTGCAGACATTTGCCGAAAAAGGAATAATACATTCGATCCCTACAGCAGACAATTCGGTACTCTATGCATTGTGTAAAGATGAATGCTCGGAAGGTAAACATGCCGATAACCATGTTCATTTCATTTGTGATATTTGTGAAACAACTTACTGCCTTGATCATATCATGATTCCTGAATTACAAATGCCAGCCGGATTTAAAATGAAACAGGCCGGCCTTATTGTGGAAGGTATATGTAAAAATTGCTCAGCAAAGAAGTAGAATCCTAAAATCAACCTGGTATATGTTCACAAAAACTGATATTGAAAATTATTTTACAGGGGAGAAAACGGCCGCGTCCATTCTATTTTTAATTGGAGTAGTATTGATATTATTTGCCATCATTGCATTGATTTTTTTTAAAACACAATATTGGCGCGGTGTAGCTATTGCTGCGGGCATTATTGCAATCATTCAATTAAGTATGAGTGGTGTCGTTTACAATCGGGCAGATAAACAACGGACAGACATGGTTTATAATTATGATATGAACCCACAACGCATTATTACCGAAGAAATTCCCCGGATGGAAAAAGTAAATAGCCGGTTTATATATTATTTGCTGTTAGAAATAATCGGCTTATTAATCGGTATCTTTTTGATTTATTATTTCCGGGAAAAATTGGATAAACAATTTTGGGTTGGTGTAGGTTTAGCATTGATCTTACAATCAGCTATTTTTCTTATTACAGATTCAATGGCTTCCTCCAGGGCGAAAATATATACAGGTAAAATGATATCATTTTATCAACCGAAGAAATAAAATTTTAGATGCTAACGGCTGCAGGGTTATCCATTTTTTTGTTTCTCTAATTATCAGGACTCATGGCTGCAAATAAAGTTCCACCGGAATGGCGGGGCATTCAAACCACACAATTGAATTTTTACTATTTTTGAGGGATGCCGCTCATATCCATTATTTGCTGGATTATTTTTTCTTTATTACTTGTCGCTTTTTTTACTTCTGTAGAAATGGCTTTTATCAATTGTTCCAGGATTTATATAGAGCTCAAAAAAAAACAAGGGAATAGAAGCGCCGCTATTATTTCCGGATTCATAGAGAAACCATCTATATTATTCGGAACGACCTTAATTGGCATTAATACGGCCATGGTGGTTTATTGTATTTTTTTTATTGAATATATGCGTCCCAATTTATGGGAGTTTTTTCATTTGGAAAATGATTACTTGCGTTTTGTGTTTGATACGGTAATTGTATCTGCCTTATTACTCCTGGCCGGTTTATTATTGCCCAAAATGATTTATACGAAGAGACCGGATCGCTTTTTATTGGCTTTTGCAGGGCCAATCCGTTTTTTTCAAAGTATATTTTATCCTTTCGTAAAGATCATTTCGGGTATGGCTGATTTCATTTTGAAATATTTTTTCAACCTGGATATTCCTAAAAATGTAGATGAGATGGAGGAGAAAGATCTGGAGACTTTTATTTTGCAAAATAGAGAACAGGAAGAAAGAGAAAATGAGATGCATACAGATCTTTTTGAAAATGCCTTGTCTCTTCCTAACATTAAAGTGCGCCAATGCCTGGTGCCCCGAACAGAAATAGAAGGGATACCGATTTCTTCCACTATTGAAGAAGCGCGTCATTCATTTATTGAAACAAAACTCAGCAAACTCATTGTTTATAAAGAAAATATAGATGATATCCAGGGATATATCCATCAGTTGGATTTATTCAAAAAACCGCTTCAGATTAAGGATATTTTATTAGCGATCCCCGTGATTCCGGAAAGCATGGCAGCTACGGATTTGCTGAATATTTTATCCAAAGAAAGAAAAAGTATTGCCTGGGTGGTCGATGAGTTTGGCGGTACAGCCGGCATCGTAACGATGGAAGATGTATTGGAAGAAGTTTTTGGCGATATCCGGGATGAATACGATACCGAGGATTTGCAGGAAAAGCAATTATCTGAAACAGAATTTATCTTTTCAGGCCGCCTGGAACTGGATTATTTGAATGAAAAATATGGATTTGGTTTTGAGAAAACAGATGCAGAAACCCTCTCAGGATTTATTATTGAAGAATATAAGGCGATCCCATCAGCCAAAGAGCGCATCATCCTGGACAGATATGAATTTGACATATTACAGGTGAGCGATACCAGGATTGAATCTGTAAAAATTAAAAAATTGGGTTCTTAAAAGGCGTTTTTTTTAAGCAATTTTTTATATCCCCTTGCCCTTACCTTTGCAGCCTTATTTTTGCATGAATATGAGTGACGGATTCTTCAAACGCAGAAGCGGGCAATCTGAAATGTCTTTTATAGATCACCTGGAAGCGTTGCGCTGGCATGTGATACGGTCGCTCATTGCTATCCTGGTATTGGCATTAATTATCTGGTTGAATATTCAATGGGTTTTTGATAATGTTATTGCGGGTCCTATCAATCCCAATTTTATCAGTTATAAAGCCTTTTGTGACTTTAGCCATTGGCTGCATATTGGGGATGCATTATGCCTTCCACCGGTAAGTGTAAATATGCAAACAACCACTTTCGGCGGGCAGTTCCTTGGTAGTTTCAGTATTGCTTTTGTAGGAGGTTTGATTGGGGCATTCCCTTATATATTCTGGGAATTCTGGCGTTTTGTTAAACCCGCATTAAAACCTAAAGAATTAAAAAATACCCGATTCATCATTTTTTGGGTGTCCTTCTTTTTCTTTCTCGGATCAGCTTTTGGTTATTTTGTACTTGGTCCATTTACATTTAATTTCCTGGCCACATTTAATATTAGCTCTTTAAACATTCTGCAAACAAAGCCCACACTTAATGATTACCTGGACAATCTTACAAACCTTATACTTGGTTGTGGTATTGCCTTTGAACTACCGGTGATGGCTTATGCACTTACAAAAATGGGCATCGTTACACCGGCACTTTTGAAACGCTCCAGGAAATATGCAATCGTCATTATTTTAATTGTAGCCGCCGTAATTACACCAAGTCCTGACTGGATTAGCCAGACTATTGTGTTCCTGCCATTATTTGGATTATATGAATTAGGAGTATTCGTATCGGGTCGGGCATATAAAGATAAATTGAAAAAGGATGCTGAAATTTGGGAATAAATGATTTACCCTAATTTATATGATGAAGGATAAACGGTTTTGCAAAGTCCTTCAGCGGTTTTAATTTCACTTTTTTATCAAAGAATTTTTATGCAAACAAGTTTTAAAATGTTGCGACCTCTTGCCATAGGATGTGATCATGCAGGCTTCAGGTATAAAGAAAGCATGAAGGCCTGGTTAATAGGAAAAGGTTTGCAGGTATTGGATTTTGGCACATCATCAGAGGAATCAGTAGATTACCCGGATTTTGTCCATCCTGTTTGCCGGGCGATAGAAAATGGGGAAGCTGGAATGGGTATTTTATTATGCGGTTCAGCCAATGGAGTCGCCATGACTGCCAATAAACATGCTAAAATTCGTGCCGGCTTGTGTTGGGAAAATGAAGTAGCATCACTCGTTAGAAAACATAATGATGCCAACATTATTTGTATCCCGGCTCGTTTTGTTTCTTTAGATCTTGCCTTGAAAATGCTTGAAACTTTTATGCAGACCGATTTTGAAGGTGGCCGTCATCAAAATCGTGTCAATAAAATCCCTTGTTGATTAGAAAGTAAAATATTCTGCTCTTCTTGTTAAATCATGATTTATGAAAAAAATTTTTATTGCCGTTTTGTTATTAAGCAATATTTCTTTTGCCCAAACTAAAAAGCAAATAAAAAAAATTGCTGAAACGATTACTACTGCCGACCTGAAAGCAAAACTAACTGTGATTGCGGGTAAGGATATGGAAGGGCGTGAAACAGCCACGCCCGGTCAGCAAAGAGCTGCTGCTTATATTGAAAATAGTTTTAAAGAATTAGGATTACAGCCGGGTATGCCGGATGGTTATCAATTATATTACCCGGTATTTCAGGATTCTATTACAGGTACAAGCCTGGAAATTGGCGGCAAGCAATATTCTGTAAATACGGATTTTGCTTATAGTTTTATTACTTTGGAAGCGGGCCATTGGACTGCTGACTCTATTATTTTTGCCGGATTTGGAATCCAGGATTCTACCCGAAATGACTATGCTCATTTGGATATAAAAGGCAAGTGGGTAATGGTTTTAGCTGGCCTTCCCGCAGATATTCATAAGTCGGCTGATGCGGTGAAATATAATTTTCGCAGCCCGGGTTCTTACTATCAAAAGGCGATTACTGCTAAAAATAATGGTGCGGCAGGTATCCTGATTATTGAAAAGGATTTCCCCAAAAAGAACTTAGCACCTACAAAGGGAAATATGTACCTCACCAAAAAAAACACTTCGGGTAATAACCCGCTAATTTTTGTTTCACCAAAGGTAGCCGCCTCAATTTTAGGTATTTCTACTGCGGATTTTTCCGGGCTTCAGGATATCCCGGAGAAAGCATACCCGGTAAAATTTGCTTATTCGGTGCAGTCCACTACATTAGACCTGAGAAGTAGTAATGTGATTGGTGTATTGCCCGGTACAGACAAAAAAGATGAATATGTTTTTATAACAGCACATTACGATCATTTGGGTAAAAGGGATTCTGTGATATGGTATGGCGCGGATGATGATGGCTCTGGTACGACGAGTGTGATAGAATTAGCAGAAGCTTTTATGAAAGCCAGGAAAAAAGGCTATGGGCCACGCAGGACGATTGTATTTATGACCGTCTCCGGTGAAGAGAAAGGCTTGTGGGGATCAGCATATTATACGGATCATCCGGTTTTTCCCTTAGATAAAACCTCTGTTGATTTGAATATTGATATGGTGGGAAGGCTTGATCCGAAAAGGGTCGAAGGGGATTCAACCAATTACATTTATACAATTGGTGAAGATAAATTGAGTTCTGACCTTATGAAAATTAGTGATAGTATCAATCATACGTATTTGAATATGGAATTAGACAGGCGTTTTAATGATCCCAAAGATCCCAATCGTTTTTATTATCGTTCTGATCATTACAATTTTGCAAAGAACGGCGTACCGGTGATATTTTATTTTAATGGTACGCATGCAGATTATCATCAACCCACAGACACTATTGATAAAATTAATTTTGATGTAATGGCAAAAAGGGTAAAACTGGTTTTTTATACCGCATGGGATATGGCCAATAGGGATTCAATGCTTGTGAGGGATATTCCACTGAAATAAGCAGTTTGCAAAATAATTATTTGTTTCATGAAGTGATGAGCGTTGCATACATCCTTTTTTACAAATAGAAACCTCGAGTAAAAATTTTTTAAACACATAAAAAATATGGTTATTTAAAATTTTCGACCTTATTTTGCAATCATAAACTTATATCATGGAAGCAAGAAAGTCAACTCTCAAATATTGGTTTTATTTCTTTATTTGGTTAGCGATTATCATTACGATTTTCATAGTTTATCGCCAATTTTTCTGGATAGCGCTTCCGGGAGTATGTACATACTTTGTCCTGTCTATGGATATTATTTAAATGAAAACCTGAAGTAGAAATACTTGCAGAAAATCCATTTTTTGTTTCATTAGGAGAAAAAAATCAGTTGCAGGCTTTGTCTGCACAACAACTACTGGCAAAGGCTTCTGGTTTTGCTTTGAAAGCAAAGCCCATCCCTAAAATATATCCCATGGCTTCTTTTAAAGCATCATTGCTTTTAAATTGTGGGTTGGTATTAATATCCGCATGCACTTCCATTTCAACATCATACTGAATAAACAAAGGGCATAATTCATATGCTACCTCGATACTTTTAGCTACTTCCATTAACATTCTTTCCTTTATGTGAAAGGATTGACGGCTGCGGTCATTATGGATATACATAAAGCCACCATTATGTTCCCGCAAAAAAACGATGACAGTGGCAAATTCTGTTTCCACTCCTTTTACCTGGCTATCCGTACCTATACAAACTTTTAGCCGGATATTATTTTCATACTCTCTTTTAATCACCTCTTCCACCGCTTCTGTGATCGGTAGTTCAATAGCTTCGCCATTAAATTTTCTCCACTTCATTTTTCAAATGTTTTTGTAATGTACCAAAGTCTTTTTATGAGACGAATAAAAAATATAAACATTGGTGTAAAAAGCTCATACCAGTAAGTCCATAAAGCGATCTTTAGTACTGGCCTGTACTTAATAAAACAAGTGTGCATGCTTCTAATCCCCGAATATTATTTTTTGCTGCAAGACTTGCTAATTCAGGGTTTTCAGTGCCCGGATTAAAAATAATTCTGCGAGGATGGAGGGATAAGATGTAATGGTAAAAAGCCTTTTGATGTATCGGGTTGAGGTACAATGTCACCGTATCAACATCTTGTACCTCAGGCATCCCGGTAAAAATGGGTATATCATTAATAGTGCCTTCTTTCTTACCTATGGCCACAATAGAATGCCCGGCAGAAGCCAGTTTATTTACGGCCAGAAAACTATACCTGTTCGGGTTCTCAGATGCACCCAGTACAACTGTTTTTTTATTGATGAATGACATGACCCTAAAGGTATACTTTTTCCGGGTTAAAGATGAAACCCTATGTGTATCCTATTAATGGGTTTAATCAAGAAAGCTTAATCCAAACCGGAAATGAATAAACAAATTAAAGTAGTAAAGTACCATTCAATTGAGTTATCCATTGAGGGCATTGTATTTTATTGTACCCGGCTTAAGCATGTAAAGCGTATTACTTTTAAGGTTTAATTTTGTAGGAACAGCCTTGAATGTATGTTGCGGTGTAAAATACTCATAGCATTTCTATTGATTGCCTCAACAATTTGTAAGGCGCAAGACGCTCAGGATATTGTAAATGTCTGGTTGAAAAATGCAGATGAACTTTCAACAAATTCATCCCGTGATTCTTTTATAACAAAGTCATTATTGGGCATAAAGGATGCTTCCTCTTTGGCAGAAGCTGAATTTCACATAGGGCAGTATTTCCTGGATAAAAATGTTTACAATACTGCATTGAAATTTTATCAAAAATCTCTGAAAGATTATTATGACAAAAACATATCTGCCTTTACAGCCAAGGTCTATAATGATATCGGTTTTATCAATGGGCAACAAGGCAAGCCGGATGATATGTTGAATTATTATTTTAAAGCGATTCGTATTTATGAACAGTATGATGATCATGAAGGGCTTGCTGTAACGAATAGTAATATTTCATCAGCTTACTTTGATATGGGTAAAAAAGAGGATGCAATCTTTTATGCCATCCAATCTTTGAGGATGCGGCAGAAGACGAAAGATTGGGATGCACTGGCCAGTCGGAAGAAATGGATCTGATTAGTTTCAGAAGAGAAAATTTACGCCAACAGCAGGAAAATCTTCAAAAAGCGCAAAGTGGCAACTTGCTCCAGAATACGACTGCACAGAACTCAATGCTCGGAATGATGGATCCTAAATCAAAAGTGCAGGAGGATATTTTACAAACCAAAGTAAACATTTGCCAGACAGCGTACGACATTAGAAAACACCCTAATGATAACTCTCTAAATGAAAGACTGTCCTGCTATAACCAATTACTCGGTCAACTACAACAATTAAAAACGCAAATGGATCAGATAGAAAGGCAATATACTAACCCGGCGGAAGCGCTGGCACGTAAGTCCCGGCTGATGTTTTCAATACAAGGTTGTCAGTTGTAGTATGTCCATCCTGATTTGTGAAACCATGAAGCATCAAGTAACAATCCTAGCCGTTCCCAGATTTGAACACAGTGACTCATAAAAAAATTATTTTATTCATTTTTATTAATAAAAAAGTCATGAACGATTTATAATTGGAATGACTTTAACAATGTTAAACTTGAAGTAGCCAGCCGCAAATTTTTGATGACCAACTTCAAAGAGCATTGGGTTATTCCATTTGACCATTAAAAAAAGTAAATATATTCTCTTGAAAAATCTACTTTTTATTCTTTGAGTAATTTACCTGTTTGCAGCTACTGATTGTAAATAAGATGATGCCCCACCGATTACTAACCTGCAGGCAAATGTGATTGAATAAAGATCTAACGACTTGCTGAAGGTAGCCAAACCCTGGATAAATAGTGTGGCACAACTTCTTATGTGGTACTCATAATGCAATAGACTATTCTGTTTCCGTAAAATAGCCGGACTTTACTTTAGCTCATGATAGCCAGGTGGAGTAGTATTTTTGGATTAAAGACTATTTTTAAGGAGAGGTGATTGAGCCATATTTCCAGTTAGTGATCGTGGCCTTTTTTAAAATTGAATAAATGAAATGGAAAGGTCGATGCATTCTATTTAAGCTATTCATTTTTGACAGGCTTCACGCAACCCAACTTTTCATGCTAAAATAATTTAACACCATGCCGGTGAGTTATAACATAGAATAAATCTAAAAAAAATTTTACGCCTTCAAACTTTTATCTAATTTTCCAAATCATTCATCAAACTATATTTTCCATGGCAAAGTCAATAAAAAAGAAGGCTATCAAAAAATTCAAAACAGCCTCTAAAAAAGTCGTCAAAAAAACTGCTGTTAAAAAAGCTGCTGTAAAAAAAGTAGTTGCAAAAAAAGCATCACCTAAAAAGGGAGCACCCAAAAAAGCAGTTAAAAAAATAGCCAAGAAGAAAGTGATGAAAAAAGGCACTTCAAAGAAGGTCGCGGTCAAAAAAGCAGCACCAAAGAAAGCTGCCAAAAAAGCGGCTCCCAAAAAGACAATAAAGAAAGCTGCCAAACCAAAGGTAGTTGCAAAAAAGGTTGTAAAAAAAGCGCCTTCATTACCTACTCCTGAAGTCCGTAAAGTGCAGGTGGTAGAGCATATTCCACCTATCTCAGAAACGAATAACCTGGATGCAGAAATCAATAGTGGAATGGGTGAATGAAGAATTTGATCTGAAACAAAAAAGGTGTGTTACAGCAACACACCTTTTTTAATTCAAGTAAAGATTTACCATACCAGGCCTAAAGGTTCTTCCAGTAATAGTTTTAGTGTTTGTAGAAAAGCGGCACCTGTGGCGCCATCCACTACTCGGTGATCGCAGCTCAAAGTCACTTTCATTAATTTTCCCGGAACAATTTCCCCATTTTTTACAAGCGGTGTATCTATGATTCCGCCAACAGCTAATATGCAGGCATCCGGAGGATTAATAATTGCGGTGAATTCTTCAATGCCAAACATGCCAAGGTTTGAAATGGTAAATGTGCTTCCTTCCCAATCTTTCGGTTGTAATTTTTTATCCTTTGCTTTCTGAGCAAAATCTTTTACTTCCGTTGAAATATAACTGACGGATTTTGTATCTGCAAAACGTACTACCGGTACCAGTAATCCATCCTCCACAGCAACAGCCACACCTATATGGATATGATGGTTATATCGAATCTTATCTCCCAACCAGCTACTGTTCACTTTTGGATTTTTACGCAATGCAATAGAGCAAGCTTTTAAAATAATATCATTGTAACTGACTTTTGTTTTATTCTGTTCATTGAGTTTTGTTCTGGCATCAGCAACCGCATCCATATTGATTGCCATGGTCAGGTAAAAATGAGGTGCACTGAATTTACTTTCACCCAAACGCTTTGCAATGATGCCACGCATTTGTGAAACGGGAATAGTATCAAAGCTTTCACTTTTCAACGGTTCGGAATAAACAGCACCTTGTGCAACTACTTGCTCTATTTCATTTTTTTGAGGTATGGAAAAATGATCAATATCTGATTTCACAATGCGGCCGCCTTCTCCACTTCCATGTATTTGTGTGATATCAATACCTTTTTCCTCTGCAAGTCTTTTTGCAAGTGGTGATATAAAAATTCTCCCATCACTATTTATCGGAGCAGCAGATGTATTTGAGGAATGTGATTTATTTGAAGGCTTATCTTGAACGGTTTCTGTCTCTACCGGTTTGTTTGTTTCATCATTGGATAAAGGCCCTGCCTGACTGGCTACGGATTTAATAGCTGCCTCCACATTAAACCCTTCCTGGCCAATGATGCACAGGAGACTATTGACAGCAATCTTTTCTCCCGCAGCTGCGCCCTGGTATAAGAGTTTGCCATTTTTATAACTTTCTAATTCCATAGTGGCTTTATCTGTTTCAATATCAGCCAGCAAGTCGCCTTTTTTAACATCGTCTCCAACATTTTTATGCCAGGCGGCTACCACGCCTTCGGTCATGGTATCACTTAACCGGGGCATTAAAACAATTTCGTCAGCAAGTGAAATGGCTTCAGTTTTTAAATTATTTTCAGTGGCTTCATCCAATAGTGAGGTCTTTTGATTCCCTGAAACATTTTCTTCAACTACTGTTGTTGATGATTCTGCGTTTTTATCTTTTGAAGTATCAGCCATTTCAGTTACAGCGCCCTGGTATTTTTGGAGCAGTTTACTAATATCTTCACCTTCCTTTCCAATGATGGCGAGTAACGCATTCACTTGTATTTTACTTCCTTTCTCACCTCCTGTGTAAAGCAGGGTGCCTTCTTTATAACTTTCAAGGTCCATTGTTGCTTTATCTGTTTCAATTTCCGCCAGCAAATCACCTTTTTTTACAGAGTCTCCAACTTTTTTATGCCAGGTTGCAATAACTCCTTCAGTCATTGTATCACTTAAACGTGGCATTAGGATTTCTTCAGCCATTGAATTTTTTTTTAGTTTGCAAAAATTATATGTTCAATTCACAGATCAAGTTCCAGGTGTAAACGTTGTTTTAATTCAAGCACCAGGGGATATTTTTCTGCGATATATGCGAATTTATCTTTACTGCTTAAATATTGAAGCGGGATATCCTCCGGCTTTTCATTTCCTCCTTCAAAAATAATTTCAAAGCGGATGCTTCTGTTATTAAATTCTTGTTGAATCGTATCTGCTAATAATAATTTTTCCTGTTCCATAAATTTTTCCGTAAGTCGCCCATGAACAGTTACCTGGAAACGATTATCAGTTAATACTTTTAAGTGCGCCTGCTTGCAGGCTGTAGCTGCAGAATGTTTATTTTGTAATTCCAGTTCTTCACAAAACCGGTTCCATACCAATTGCAGCGCATTTATTTCCAATGCTTTTGCATCTTTTATTTCATTGATATCATAATTTCCTCCATATTTTTCACGGAGTGATGTCAGTAAATTTTTTTTCCCGGAAGCCATGACGGGGCTTTCTTCTGCCACTACTTTTTTTGCTGAAGCCGGCGTTTCTACATATAATTTAGGTCCCGGAGAGATTTTCTTTTCTGACTCGAAAGATTTTTGAGGATTGCCGTTCAGTTTTTTTAATTCAAAAAAACCGGGTGAGGAACCTGTACTTTTTTTAGCGACCATATTTTTTTCTGAAGCTAATTGAATGGCCTGCTGCAAATAACATAGTTTAATAATAGCCAGTTCCGTGTGCAATTTCTTATTGCGCGACATTTTATAATTGAGTTCTGCCTCATTTAATACATTCAGGGCGCTCACTAAAAATGGAATTTCAATCAATTTTGCAGCTGCAAAATATCTTTCTTGCAATCCTTCTACTACATCCAGGAGCGCTGCTGCTTTTTGATCTTTGCACACTAATAAATTCCGGATAAATTCTGCGAAACCATTTAATACCATATCACCCTCAAAACCTTTCCGGTTTATTTCATCATAGAGTAGTAAAGCGCCGGCAGCATCTTCCCGGGAAATGAAATCCATTAACTGGAAATAATAATCTTCATCAAGAATATTTAAATGCTCCAGGGTATTTTGATAGGTAAGTTCACCATTGGTAAAACTTACAATTTTATCTAAAGTACTTAAAGCATCCCTCAGGCATCCTTCGCTTTTTTGGGCAATAACCTGTAAGGCCGCTTTGTCTGCCTGAATATGCTCTTTTGAAATAATCTCCTGCAAATGTTCGACCGTATCATGCAGCGTAATTCTTTTGAAATCGAAAATCTGGCAACGCGATATGATGGTTGGTAATATTTTATGTTTTTCTGTAGTGGCTAATATAAAAATTGCATAAGAAGGCGGTTCTTCCAATGTTTTTAAGAATGCATTGAATGCGGATGCACTCAGCATGTGAACCTCATCTACAATATATACTTTATATTTTCCGGCCTGTGGTGCAAAACGCACCTGTTCTACCAAAGTGCGAATATCGTCAACGGAATTGTTACTGGCTGCATCCAGTTCATGAATATTTAGCGAAGTGCCTTCATTGAAATTTTTACATGAGGTGCATACATTACAGGCTTCCCCACTTGCAAGCTGGTTTTCACAATTGATGGTTTTGGCCAGAATGCGGGCACAGGTTGTCTTCCCAACACCCCGGGGGCCACAAAACAAAAATGCATGGGCCAGTTGATGATGCGTAATTGCATTTTTTAATGTTTCCGTAATATGTGATTGGCCGACAACGGTATTAAATGTTTGTGGCCTGTATTTCCTGGCAGAAACAATAAACTTTTCCATAGTCATGCAAGATAAGAAATACCTGTAATTCGAATTTTAAAAACCCAAAATGACTTTAGTTAATAATAGGATGCCGTTCAAATGGGTTTTTATGTTCATCAAATATTTTTCGGTAAACTACCATCTGCCTACTTTGTTTTGCACCGAGGCTTTTATAGATATTTACCATTTTCGGATTCCAGTCTCCGGCCCATCCCATTTCGTAGGTATCATACAAATGCTTTTTCTGGATGAGTAATGAGCCGGCATAAATCATAAAGCTATCAACTCCAAGCGCCTGAAATTTAGGTACAATCCCAAATGCAACTCCTGTGAAATTTTTACACTGACCGGTTTTTTTCATCCACATAAGGCGTAATTTTTCTAACCAGCCAAATTTTCCATTAAAATGTTTAAAGTATACATTGAGATCAGGGATATTGATCCACATGGCGATGGGTTCTTCTTTATAATAAGCAAACCAAATGATTCGCTCATCCATAATGGGTTTCATTTTATTGAATAATTTCAATACTTGTTCGGCTGTTATTTCTTTTGCCTCATCATGTTGAGCCCAGGCAGCATTATACACTGTGGCAAATTCATGGGCGTGTTTTTCCAGGTTGCTCATACGTATATGGCGAGCAGAATAGTCGGGCTTTGATGCAAATTTTGCATACCTTTCTGGGAACCTTGGCGGTATAGGATCATTAACCCATAATGCATAATAATACTGGTTGTAATAATTTTTCATTCCATATTCCTCGAGTAACTTTTGATAATAAGGAGGATTGAACGACATTCCATAAATAGGATCCCGGTCAAAGCCTTCCACCATCAGGCCCCACCATTTATCCCTATCACCAAAATTTACCGGCCCATCCATAGCTTCCATCCCCTTTTCACTTAACCATTTTCTTGCCGTATCTAATAATAAGTTTGCAGCTTCCTGATTATTGATACAATCAAAAAATCCAAAGCAACCCGTAGGGAATGATGTACCCTTATTGATATATTTTTGATGTGTAAATGCGGCTATTCTACCAATACAATTATTCGCATCATCTTTTAAGATCCATCGAATAGCTTCTCCATCCCGGAAATATTTATTTTTTAAAGGGTTAAAAACATCTTTGACTTCCTGGTGCAGAAATGGGATGTAGTGCGGGTTTTCTTTATTGATGGTATCTGCAATTCGGATGAAGGATATTTCATCCTTTTGATCTTTAACTTCTCTCAAATGCATTTGATAATCTTGCTTTTGGCGAAAATAATCATAGTGAATGAGAATTTGGAAAGTACCTTTTTTGTTTTTGGGTGAATGTGATTAAAAAACTAACGAACAAATGTTATTTTATTAAATTTGCTGACGAAAAATGTAATCGTATGTCGGATCACCTTCCCCAAAAAGTCAGGATTGTTACAGCAGCAAGCCTCTTTGATGGTCATGATGCAGCTATCAATATCATGCGGAGGATACTCCAAAGTAAAGGAGCAGAGATTATCCACCTTGGCCATAACCGGAGTGTGAAGGAAATTGTGGAATGTGCCATAGAAGAAGATGCCCAGGGCATTGCCATCACCAGTTATCAGGGTGGCCATGTAGAATTTTTTAAGTATATGAAAGACTTGCTGGAAGAAAATAACAGTGGCCATATCAAAATATTTGGCGGCGGCGGAGGAACTATTTTGCCTCAGGAAATTGAAGAATTGCATCATTATGGTATTACAAGAATTTATAGCCCGGATGATGGCCGTAAAATGGGATTGGAAGGAATGATTGAAGATGTAATCCAAAAAAGCGCTCAGCAGGATTCTAAACAAAAAAAGAATGGTAAACTTCTATCTACACTGAATAAGAAAGAAAATAATGGTAAATATGCTTTAGGTGAATGGAAGGATATCATCTCCATTGCTAAAGCAATAACAGCAGCAGAATCTGGTGAAGAAAGAAATTTGTCTGCAGAAAAAGAGACTGAAAAGACTGCGCCGGTTTTAGGAATTACAGGAACAGGAGGAGCCGGGAAGTCTTCTGTAACAGACGAGATTGTGCGAAGATTCTTAAATTATTTTCCACAAAAAACCATTGCCGTTATTTCGGTGGATCCTTCCAAGAAAAAAACAGGAGGCGCATTACTGGGTGACAGGATCCGCATGAATGCCATATCCAACCCACGCGCTTATATGCGTAGCCTGGCTACAAGAGAAGATAATACGGCACTCAGTAGTTCAGTACAGGAAGCGCTGCAAATTTGTAAAGACGCCCACTTTGACCTCGTGATTTTAGAATCTGCCGGTGTGGGCCAGAGTGATGCTTCTATCCTGGATTTTAGTGATGTGAGTTTATATGTAATGACACCGGAATATGGCGCTGCATCTCAGTTGGAAAAAATAAATATGCTGGATTATGCAGACATCATCTGCATTAATAAATTTGATAAAGCGGGTGCACTGGATGCCCTGCACGATGTACGTAAACAATATAAAAGAAACCATTTACTTTTTACCGCTAAGGATGAAGACCTTCCCGTTATAGGTACCATAGCCGCCCAGTTTAATGATACCGGTATCAATGAACTATTTGAAAAAATTGTTACGATATTGGAAACGAAGACGAATACTCATTTAGGCGACCTGGAAATACATAAACATCAAACTGAAACCAGTTCTTCTGCACAAATTATACCACCCAAAAGAGTACGTTATCTATCTGAAATTGCGGAGTCAAACAGAAATTATGATATTTGGGTAAAAGAGCAATCAACCATCGCATCCCAATTATATGCTTTGGATAAAGTTTTAAAAAATTCAAATGACTTATCTAAAACAACCGGGGATGAATTGCTTTTGATGAAAGAAAAACTGGAAGAAAGTTTTCATGCTGAGTGTAAAAAAATCATTGCGAACTGGCCATTAACCCGTGAAAAATTCAGTGCTGAATTTTTTGAATACAAGGTCAGAGATAAAATCATTAAACAACCCCTTACCTCGACAACCTTGAGCGGCACCAGGATCCGTAAAGTGGAATTACCCGTTTACCAGGATTGGGGAGATCTTTTACGCTGGAATATGCAGGAAAATATCCCGGGTAAATTTCCTTACACAGCGGGTGTATTTGAATTGAAAAGACAGGGGGAAGATCCTACCCGGATGTTTGCCGGTGAAGGTGGTCCCGAACGTACCAATAAACGTTTTCATTATGTTTCTATCGGCCAGCCTGCGATCCGCCTTTCAACAGCATTTGACTCAGTAACACTTTATGGGGAAGACCCGGATCATCGGCCGGATATTTTTGGGAAAGTGGGAAATAGCGGCGTCAGTATCGCCACCGTTGATGATGCCAAAAAATTATACAGTGGCTTTGATTTATGCAATCCAAAAACATCTGTGAGTATGACCATCAATGGGCCTGCACCAATACTGCTTGCCTTTTTTATGAATGCAGCCATTGATCAGCTATGTGAAAAATATATCACGGAAAATAATTTATGGAATGAAGTAAAGGAGAAGATAGATAAGAAATACCATAAGCGCCAAAGACCCATTTATTATAACCCGGCTTTCCCGGAAAGGTTGCCTGAAGGCAATAATGGATTAGGCCTTAAACTACTGGGATGCAGTGGTGATGAAGTATTACCGGCAGAAGTATATCTACAGCTAAAAGCTGAAGCGCTGTCGCAGGTAAGGGGAACTGTGCAGGCAGATATTTTAAAGGAGGACCAGGCTCAGAATACTTGTATTTTCAGTACGGAATTCGCTTTAAAATTGATGGGTGATGTACAGGAATTTTTTATTGAAAATAATGTTCGTAATTTTTATAGTGTAAGTATTAGCGGCTATCATATTGCAGAAGCCGGTTCCAATCCGATCACACAATTGGCATTCACCTTGTCTAATGGATTTACCTATGTGGAGTATTATTTAAGCCGGGGAATGGCCATTGATGATTTTGCACCAAACCTTTCCTTCTTTTTCAGTAATGGTATGGATGCAGAATATAGTGTAATTGGAAGAGTTGCAAGACGCGTTTGGGCTAAAGCCATGAAATATAAATACAAAGCCAATGATCGTTCACAAAAATTAAAATATCATATTCAAACTTCGGGAAGAAGCCTACATGCCCAGGAAATTGATTTTAATGATATCCGTACCACTTTGCAGGCTTTATATGCTATCTATGATAATTGTAATTCATTGCATACAAATGCCTATGATGAAGCTATTACAACGCCTACCGAAGAAAGTGTACGCCGCGCTATGGCGATACAACTGATTATTAACAGGGAGCTAGGTACTGTAAAAACCGAAAATTTTATTCAGGGATCCTTTTTGATAGAAGAGTTAACCAACCTGGTAGAAGAAGCCGTATTGGCAGAATTTGACCGTATTACGGACAGGGGCGGAGTGCTTGGCGCTATGGAAAGGATGTATCAGCGTAATAAAATACAGGAAGAAAGCCTCCATTATGAAATGCTGAAACATACAGGGGAATTGCCATTGGTGGGCGTGAATACATTCTTAAATAAAAAAGGAAGCCCAACAATAATCCCTACGGAAGTCATCCGCTCTACCACCATAGAAAAAGAACAGCAAATAGACAATCTCCATCATTTTTGGAAAAGAAATGAAAACAAATCTGCTGAAATGCTGGCTCGATTAAAGAAAGTAGCCATACAAAATGGAAACTTATTTTCTGAACTTATTGAAACGGTAAAGTACTGTTCGCTTGGCCAGATCACGCATGCCCTTTATGAAGTAGGTGGTCAATATAGAAGGAATATGTAAATCATCACAGCGTCGTTTTAAATAATTCTTCCAGCGTTATTCTTTCCAGAATGGTCCGCTGAGGGATATCCTTTTGATAGGACCATTTGATTAACATGATCTCGCCCTCTTTTAATTCAATACCTGTAATCGTGCCATCATCAAAACAACAACATCCGGAATTGAAATAATAGGGAAGCAGTTGCCGGAAAGATTCATTTACAATATTATATTCTGCCTTCCTGCGCGGTATTTCCTGCTCAATTTTTTTGATTTTTTCTATATCATTTATCGCAATGGCATTTTCCAGGTCAAGGTATAATCGCTCCAGGTGCGTTAGCGATTTAAAAACAGGCTGATGTGTATGCCCGGTGATTAATAGCAAATCATTTTGCCTGGATGACCATTCATACATATATTCATTATGCAGGCTTTTCTTTTCATTATTGCAAGAGGGGGTATTCGGATTGAGTTCAAAAAAGGATTGTAAAGGCCCCCATATCCTGCTTACAAACCATTTACTAAATGCATTGCCATCACTTTGTCTATCACCCTGGTGACCATGAGTACATAGCAACTTGCATACAAATGGATTTTTTTGATAATGGATGACAACCGATTCAAATACCGGGATAGATTTTCCATACATATTTTTCAAATAAAAAGGAGCCAGAGGGTCCTCTTTCCACATCAGATCATGATTGCCGATTACTTTTGAAAATGCCTGACGCTGAATAAACTTCTTTTCCAGGGAAAAAATTTCCCGGTTGTTTTTTAAAATGGCATTTACAGGGTTTTTCCAAAGTTCTTCTGAATCGCCGAGGTTGATTAAATAATACTTTTCCTGATCATAATATGCTAATGCAGCGAGATAATTTTTTTCTGCATTTTTAAAATCATCTTTTGCATTTCGTGCACCTTTATGTTGATCGGAGAAAATAATCACGGATTGAGAAAGGCCGGAGATGTCTAATAATAAACTATGCTTGTCTTTGATATCATGCGCTGATCTCAGCAGGTTATCCAGCGCTTTATGTACTTTCCCTTTATCTGGAGCAGAAGAAAATTTTTGAGCAAGATCTCGGAGCGTTTTAAGAAATAAAAATTTCAGCACACGTTTCATCCCGGTAAAAATAAGCATGTGCTGTCATTACATAAAAAACCCTTCAGGAAATTTGAAGGGTTTTTTACATCTCTAGAAATATGAAATTGAAGGGATGATTGTTGAATTTAATTGATCCGTACGGTAATGATCGTAAAGTCATCACCGGATTTTTTCATCATAATGGTGATATTATAGTTTTTGTTTTTGCCCATCAGTTTCCCGGTCATATATTTTGTGCCGGAAAGCTCTCTTTCGGATGTTTTGTCAAAGCCCTTAATCCCTTCATCCGTGAAGAAACTTTTAATAGTAATCGTGGCCTGGTTCTTACCTACATTTTTGATTTCATCTCTTTCGGGTAATTTTAAATCTACAAAACCGTCAAAATAACTGGCAAATGCATCTGCATTACCCTGATTTAAAGATTTTGCAATCTCATTACCTTGTTGAGCATAACTACCCTGTGAAATCAAAAAAGCACAACTTAATATGAGAATTATTTTTTTCATAATTTATCTTTGTACAAATAGTTCTCTAAAAATATGCCAAATTAAATATATTTTAGTTTTAGAGTTGAAATAATGTCGGTATCAATCACAAAATAAAAGCTTTAACAAATGAATAGTAAAAAAACCATGTTGATTATTATGGATGGCTGGGGATTAGGTAAAATCAAAAGTGCTGATGCCATTCAACATGCAAAGACGCCTTTTGTGAGTGCATTATATCACAAATACCCGCATACTACATTAGTTACCTGTGGTGAAGCCGTAGGATTGCCGGATGGGCAAATGGGCAATAGTGAGGTAGGCCATTTAAATCTTGGCGCCGGTAGAATTGTTTACCAGGAATTGCAAAGAATCAATGTGGCCATAAGGGATGGTTCTTTTGCCCAAAACAAAGAATTACTTGCCTCTATTCAATATGCTAAAGATGAAAATAAACCATTGCATTTGATTGGACTTGTAAGCGATGGCGGAGTGCATGCACATATCCGTCACCTTGAAGCGATCTGTGATATTTGCAAAGAGAAAGGATTGACAAAAGTATTTATTCATGCTTTCACAGATGGCCGTGATACAGATCCAAAAAGCGGCATCCATTTTATAGAAGAATTACAAAATCATTTAAAAAAATCTGTTGGCGTGATTGCTACGATTACGGGGCGATATTATGCCATGGACCGGGATAAAAGATGGGAACGAATAAAAGTGGCTTATGATGCATTGGTGAATGGAGAAGGACTGCCCGTAAAGGATTTATTAAAGGCAATGCAGGATTCTTATGATCAGGGAGTGACAGACGAATTTATAAAGCCTATCATCAATTCAAATCTTCAAAACGGGGAAGGCTGTATCAAAAATGGTGATGCGGTTATTTGTTTTAATTTCCGGACAGACCGATGCAGAGAAATCACTCAGGTGCTTACACAGATAGATATACATGAATATAATTTGCACAAGCTGCAATTGCATTATACAACTATGACCGAGTATGATAAGACCTATGAAAACATTCATGTCATTTTCGAAAACGACAATCTGACCAACACATTGGGTGAAGTATTAGAACAACAAAACAAAACACAAATACGGATTGCAGAAACAGAAAAATATCCGCATGTAAGTTTCTTTTTTAGCGGTGGAAGAGAAACTCCCTTTAACGGAGAAAAGAGAATCATGGTGCCATCTCCGAAAGTAGCCACGTATGACCTCCAGCCGGAAATGAGCGCTCAGGAAGTGACTCAAAAATTATTGCCGGAAATTGAAAACGGGAAAACGGATTTTATTTGCCTGAACTTTGCAAATGCTGATATGGTAGGCCATACAGGTGTTTGGAATGCTGTCATAAAAGCTGTGGAGACCGTAGATGGTTGCGTGGAGCAGGTAGTGGAAGCAGCTTTGAAGCAGGATTATATGATATTTCTGACGGCAGATCATGGCAATGCGGACCTTTTGATCAATGAAGACGGGTCTCCGAATACTGCACATACATTAAACCTCGTGCCTTTATTTGTAATAGATCAGCATTGGCATGGAAAATTAAAGCCAGGTAAACTGGGTGATATAGCTCCAACAATTTTGCATGCCATGCATTTACCTATTCCAAAAGAAATGAAAGGAAATATATTAATAGAAGAATAGCCGGATTAATTTTTGACTTCCCACACATTTCGAAATTTCTAATTAGCTGATTTCAGAAAATGTTTAACTATATCTGGCCCCGGTGAGTGTTCATTTTATTTTTTTGAAAGTAATTTGAAACCGGCAATTGAACAGCCAGAAATTTATCAGCATATATCTCTTAATAAGTCATCATTGCATAAGAATTTATTGAACAAATACTCAATGCATGATTATCACATATAATTAATAGACTGAACTATTTTTTTGAAAAATAGGCAAACAAAAACCATGTGCCTCATTTATCCGTACATGATTGAAACAATAAAAATTTCAATTATGAAAACATTAAAAATGATGGGAATAGCCATTTTTTCTTTATTCCTTGTCAACAACAGTATGGCGCAAAACAAGATGGTAGGCGGCGCCGAAATGTATCCTACAAAAAATATTGTAGAAAATGCCATGAATTCAAAAGACCATACAACACTCGTAGCGGCTGTAAAAGCAGCAGGGCTGGTAGAGACGCTGGAAAGCGCAGGGCCATTTACGGTTTTTGCTCCTACAAATGAGGCATTCAAAGCATTGCCGGCAGGAACAGTAGATGCTTTATTAAAACCTGAAAATAAAGCGAAGCTTACTTCTGTTTTAACTTATCATGTAGTGCCGGGAAAATTGAGTACAATGGATTTAATGAAAATGGTAAAAGATCATATGGGTAAAGCCATGCTGAAAACTGTTCAGGGCGAAAATTTGTATGTTGGGATGAAAGGGAAAAACCTCGTCATTTGGGATGAAAACGGCGGTATGGCCATGATTACTATTGCAGATGTAAATCAAAGTAATGGCGTAATTCATGTAATAGATAAAGTATTGATGCCAAAATAATTTTATTGATATTCCTTAATAACAGGCTGCCTCATCAGGGGTGGCCTGTTGTATTATTAACCAATGAAATGAAGATTTCAAAAAAATGAAAATCATTTTTTTGATAAAAGTTTTATATTTAAAGCAGTATTATCAACAATTAGGAAAGTATAAAAATCTTAACTTCAAAATTTTTAAACTTTATACATCATCTATTTTATGCATATAGATCAATTAAATGAAAAAACCATTATGCTCAATTTATGAAAATACTCCGTGTTGTATCACTGGCAATTTTTCTACTATTGAATTTGAGCGTAGTTGCTCAACAACGCCCCAATATTGTTATCATCATTTCAGATGACCATGCCTATCAGGCTATCAGCGCTTACGGAAATAAGCAGGTAAAAACTCCCGGTATTGACCGCATTGCAAAAGAGGGTGCGATTTTTAAAAAAGCCTATGTTACCAATTCTATTTGCGGGCCAAGCCGGGCCGTCATTTTAACCGGAAAATATTCTAATAAAAACGGATTTAAAGACAATGAAAATTCCAGCTTTGACGGCTCTCAAAATAGTTTTATTAAAGAGCTGACCAAAAGCGGCTATCAAACAGCATGGATTGGTAAATGGCATTTAGAAACACAACCTCAGGGTTTTAGCTTTTGGCAAATTTTACCCGGACAGGGAAGCTATTACAATCCTGATTTTTTAATGATGGATGGCAGCAAAAAAAGAATAGATGGATATGTGGCCAATGTAGTGGAAGATGTAGCAGAAAACTGGATGAATAATAGAGATACTTCAAAACCATTTTGCCTGGTAATCGGTCATAAAAACACCCATCGCACCTGGATGCCCGATATCCCGGACTTAGGGTTGTATGATAAAATACATTTTCCATTGCCTCATAATTTTTTTGATGATTATGCCGGGCGAAAAGCCGCAGCAGTGCAGGATATGACTATTTCCAAAACCATGATAATGGGTTACGATTTAAAAATGTATGATAGCAAAGACGCCGAAGACAGAGAAGGAAATATTAAAAGAATGAATGCTACACAACGAACAGCCTTTGATGCCTATTACAAGCCTATTTATAACAATTTTATTTCGCAACACTTAACCGGCAATGCATTGACAGAATGGAAATATCAGCGATACATGAAAGATTATTTTGCAACGGCTGCTTCATTGGATCGAAATATCGGGCGAACCTTGCAATACCTCGATGAACATCATCTGACGCAAAACACATTAGTAATTTATTTATCAGACCAGGGATTTTATTTGGGCGAACATGGTTGGTTTGATAAGCGTTGGATGTATGAAGAATCTTTCAGAACCCCAATGGTTATGCGGTATCCAGGTGTGATAAAGCCCGGTACGGTTAATAATAACATGGTGCTTAATCTTGATATTGCCCCAACTGTTTTAGAAGCTGCTGGTGTAAAAATACCGTCAGACATGCAAGGCGAATCTTTTCTGCCATTGGTAAAGCATAACAATAGCAAAGGCCGGGATGCTATTTATTATCATTATTATGAAAATGGAGAACATTCCGTATCGCCACATTTTGGTATCAGTACCGGCCGTTACAAACTGATTCGTTTTTATAAAAGAGTTGACAGTTGGGAATTGTATGATTTAAAAAAAGATCCCAATGAAATGAAAAATGTGTATGGAAAAAAAGGCTATGAAAAAATAACGGCTGAATTAATGCTAAGTTTGAAGGATTTGATAAAGAAGTATGAAGATGAAGATGCTGCAAAAATTTTGGAGCAGTCGATAACAAAATAGAAATTGAAAACTGTACCCTATATTTTACAAGTTATTTTAATTGCAATTCAATCCCAGCAGATAAAGAAATAAGCGAATATTTTGAAAATGAGCTACCGGGAAAAGTATATTGTCGGAATTTTGATTTTTTTTTCTATCACAACTTCATGCACTTACAATAAGGGCAAATCTTTGTCTGTAAAAAATGATTCCATGATCTCCTGCATGAAAGTGCCTTCACGATTTACCGTTAGTAATAACGATAGCATACCATTAAGCAGAGATACTTCTGCAAAGGGAATGAAATTAATACCGGGTGGCACTTTTAATATGGGTGGCGATAATGATCAGGCATCTTCAGATGAATATCCAAAACATGAAGTATCGGTTCATTCATTTTGGATGGATGAAACAGAAGTAACTAATGCAGCGTTTAAAAAATTTGTTGATGCTACAGGTTATATTACCACTGCCGAAAGAAAACCCGATTGGGAAGAATTAAAAAAGACATTACCGCCCGGTACGCCAAAGCCGCCTGACAGCGTGATGGTACCGGCTTCATTGGTTTTTAAACAAACCGCAGGCGCTGTTGATTTAAATGATTATACCCAATGGTGGGCTTGGGTTGCAGGGGCAGATTGGAAACATCCGGAAGGCCCCAACAGTTCTATTGTTGGAAAAGAAAACTATCCCGTAGTGCAGGTAAGCTGGTACGATGCAGAGGCTTATTGTAAATGGGCCGGTAAGCGTTTGCCAACAGAAGCAGAATGGGAGTTTGCAGCAAGAGGTGGTTTGCAAAATAAAATTTATCCCTGGGGCAATGAATCTATCAATGCCGGCAAACCCAAAGCCAATACTTGGGAGGGAAAATTTCCTTATTATAATGATAAAAAAGATGGCTACCTTACTTCAGCTCCGGTAAAATCTTATACAGCCAATGGATATGGCTTGTATGATATGGCTGGCAATGTGTGGGAATGGTGTAGCGACTGGTATAACAATTCTTATTACAAAAGCAGCCCGTCTAAAAATCCGCAGGGCCCGGATAAGAGTTTTGATCCAGATGATCCTTATACTCCAAAAAAAGTATTGCGTGGCGGAAGTTTTTTATGCAACGATAGCTATTGCAGTGGCTATCGTACGGCAAGACGTATGAAAAGCAGTCCTGATACAGGTTTGGAGCATACTGGTTTTAGGTGTGTGAAAGATGCAAATTGAAAAATAGAGCCAATCATATTTTAGAATAATATGAGAAACGATTAGTTGATAATATAAAAAATGAACAGCCGGACAGGGGAGGCTTCCATACTGCTTTTCAGGTTAGAGGAAATTAAATATGAGATGTAATATTCATAAAGGGATAAAATGGAAGCCTACTTTTTATGAAATAGCCAAATTTTATGGCAATATTTTCTTACGCTTTTATAGTAACTTCAAACATCAAAAATGTAAAAGATGCGCTACTGTTTTGCTCTCGATTTAAAAAATGATGCGGGTCTCATTGCGGAGTATGAAGCCCATCACCGGGCGGTTTGGCCAGAAATATTGGCAAGCATTCAATCAGCAGGTATTGATGCGCTTGAAATATACAGGGTGCAAAACAGGTTGTTTATGATGATGGAGACCAATGATTCTTTTTCTTTTGAAAAAAAGAATGAAGCTGACCAGGCCAATGTAAAAGTGCAGGAATGGGAAACACTTATGTGGAAGTATCAACAGGCGCTACCGGGCGCAGCTCCAGGGCAAAAATGGATGTTGATGAATAAAATATTTCAATTATAATTTAAAGTGTACATGAAAAGTATCACCACCAAATCATTTTTGTTTCCATTTATTTTAGTAACCAGTTTGTTTTTTTTCTGGGGCTTTGTACACAATCTTGATCCTATACTCATTCCTCATTTACGCAAAGCTTTTCAGTTAACGGATTTAGAATCTTCCCTGGTAGATTCATCCGTGTTTATTGCCTATTTTGCCATGGCATTGCCAGCAGGTTTTATCATGAGAAAATATGGCTACAAATCCGGCATACTCATCGGCTTGCTTTTATTTGGTATTGGGTCTATTTTATTTGTACCTGCCGCCAATACGTTGCAGTATATTTTCTTTTTAGGCGCTTTGTTCATTATTGCCTGTGGGTTAACTTTTTTGGAAACGGCCGCCAATCCGTATGTTACAATCTTAGGCCCGGCAGCAACAGCCACGCAGCGGCTTAACTTTTCCCAATCATTTAATGGACTGGCAGCATTTGTAGCGCCAACATTTATTGGCCCGCTCATCTTGTCGGGTAATGAATTATCAAAAGAAAAAATTGCATCCATGTCCGCAACAGAGTTGCATGCATTTATTTCTCAGGAAGCAGCCAGTGTAAAAATGCCTTATCTCATTTTAGGAATAATCATATTGCTGGTGGCCGTAATATTCTACTTTACGAAACTTCCGGATATTAAGCATGAAGAAGAAGACGAAACAGCAAGCGGAAGTTTTGCCGGCGCATGGCAATCCATTCGTTTAAGATGGGGTATTGCAGCGCAATTTTTTTATGTGGGTGCGCAGGTATGTGTAGGTAGTTTTTTTATCAGGATGAGTACCAACGCTGGTGGTATTAGCGAAACCACGGCTACAACCTATCTTGGTATTTATGGTTTGGCTTTTATGCTGGGCAGGTTTGCAGGTACTTTTTTTATGCAATATATTTCGCCACGCAGGCTACTGGCTTGGTATGCAATGATAAATATTGCTCTTTGTGTGATGGCCATTTTTAGCAGTGGTATCATTGTAATCATAGCATTAATTGCCATATCTTTTTTTATGAGCATTATGTTTCCAACCATTTTTTCATTGGGTATTCAAGGATTGAATCATCATACTAAAATTGGCTCTTCACTCATCATCATGTCCATAGTTGGGGGCGCTTTATTGCCTCCGGTATTGGGTAAAATTTCTGATGCTACACAAAACATACAATATGGATATGTAGTGCCTCTTATATGTTTTGTAGTGGTATTGTTATTTACTTTTAAAGTGATTCCACAAAAAATAAATTAGCCATGCCACAAAAAGTATTACGCATCAATGAAAAAGATAATGTACTGGTGGCTTTATCGAACCTTAAAAAAGGAGAAGCCATTCATTTTAATGACGAAATATTTTTACTTCAAAATGATATTGCTGCCAAACATAAATTTTCGATGAAAGATTTACAAGAGGCAGATGAAATTATTATGTACGGCGTGCTGGTTGGGAAAGCTACCCAGGCTATAAAAAAAGGAGAACTGATACATACACATAATATCAAGCATGCCAGCAATGAAAATTATCATAAACAAAAAGAACCCAATTGGACGGCACCTGATATCAGTAAATGGAAAAACAAAACCTTTAATGGCTACCTGCGAAGTGATGGCAGGGTAGGTACTGCCAATTACTGGCTATTTATACCAACCGTTTTTTGCGAAAACCGAAACCTGGATTATATAAAAGATGCCTTATTGCACCAGTTAGGATATGCGCCATCACACAAATACAGAAAAGCTGTAAATAAATTAGTGCATGCCGTAAAAGATAAAAAGCAAATAGATGCAATCTCTCCTTCAGAATTATTGCAGCAGGAAGAAATATTAATTACTGATAGATTATTTCCGAATGTAGATGGTATTAAATTTTTAAATCATGAAGGGGGATGTGGTGGCACCAGGCAGGATAGTGAATTGCTGAGTAAACTACTGGCGGCTTATGCTGATCATCCAAACGTAGCAGGGGTAACCCTTTTAAGCCTTGGCTGCCAGCATCTTCAAGTAAAACTTTTGCAGGAAGATATTAAAAAACGAAACCCACATTTTGATAAACCATTATTTGTTTTTGAACAACAAAAGGCCGTTTCAGAAGAGTTGATGATTGCTGAAGCAATTCAAAAAACTTTTGAAGGTTTAATAGAAGCAAATAAAATAGAAAGAACAGCTCAGCCCTTGAGCAAACTTTGTATTGGTGTAAAGTGTGGCGGCTCTGATGGCTTCTCCGGTATATCTGCTAACCCGGCAGTAGGCGTTTGTGCTGACCTGTTAGTGGCTTTAGGGGGCCAGGTATTGTTGGCTGAGTTTCCTGAGTTATATGGCGCTGAGCAGGAAATGGTTGATCGCTGTGTAACGTATGAAGCTGCTGAAAAATTTACAAAATTGATGAAAGAATACGATGCCCAGGCAAGAGCTGTTGGGAGCGGATTTTTTATGAACCCCTCTCCCGGCAATATCAAAGATGGATTAATTACGGATGCCATAAAATCTGCAGGGGCTTCCAAAAAAGGAGGCACATCTCCCATTGTAGAAGTGTTAGATTATACCGAACCTGCGCTGAAACCCGGGCTACACCTGGTTTGTACGCCGGGTAATGATGTGGAGGCTACTACCGGCAAAGCAGCAAGCGGCGCTACACTGATTCTTTTTACTACTGGCCTGGGAACGCCAACAGGCAATGTGGTTTGCCCAACCATTAAACTATCAACCAATACACCTCTTGCCAATCGAATGAATGATATTATTGATATAGACTGTGGCGGAGTGATTACGGGTGAAAAAACTTTACAGCAAATGGGAGATGAAATATTGGCTTATTGTATAAAAGCCGCCAGTGGCGAAATAATACCAAAAGCTGTGCAACTTGGTCAGGATGATTTTATACCCTGGAAAAGAGGTGTATCACTTTAAATAAATTTTACTGAAAAAGAAAAGCATCATCATTACAAATTATAAATAACCATCAAGCAATGTTTTCTATAAATAATAAAAAAGCAGTAATCACCGGTGCAGGAAGTGGAATTGGCCAGGCAATTGCCATCTTATTTGCAGCACAGGGTGCAGAAGTTCATATTCTTGAACTTACAGATGCATCGGCCAAGAACACGGTAGATGAAATTAAAAGTAAAAATGGAAAAATATTTTCTTATGCCTGCGATGTAAGCAACCAACAACAGGTGCTGGAAACTTTTGAAAAAATTGGCAACATCCATATCCTGGTAAATAATGCAGGCATTGCCCATGTGGGTAAGGCGGATACAACCAATGAAGCAGATTTTGATAAAGTAGTTAATGTGAATATCAAAGGTGTTTATAATTGTTTGTATGCAGCCATACCTCAATTGAGAAAATCAGGCGGCGGTTCTATTTTAAATATGGCCTCCATTGCAGCCTGTGTAGGCATTCCGGACAGGTTTGTGTATTCCGCTGCCAAAGGTGCTGTAATGGCCATGACACTAAGTGTGGCAAAAGATTATATCACTGAAAATATTCGGTGTAATTCTATTTCACCTGCAAGAGTACATACACCATTTGTAGATGGGTTTATTTCAAAAAACTATCCGGGTAAGGAAAAAGAAATGTTTGAAAAACTTTCAAAGACACAGCCTATTGGCCGCATGGCCCGGCCAGAAGAAGTAGCAGCGCTGGCGCTATACCTTTGCAGTGATGAAGCAGGTTTTATTACCGGTTGCGACTACCCCATTGATGGTGGATTTATAAAATTGAATAATTAAAATATCAGTTTTTTGATTATATGCATCCATTACAATTAGGGAAGAGATGCTGAAAATTTATTCACTAAATATTGTGCTTGAAAAGCATCAATTTTATACTTCAAAACAGGGCATCATTTAGTATCTTTAGGTATGAACCAAATTCCCCAAATAAATAAAAGATATTTTGTTGTTTTTATTCTGATGCAACTGTTTAGCATTTTGTATCATCCTGCATCGGCGCAAAATTATCAACCCAACTGGTCATCGCTTGATACAAGGCCAACGCCTTCCTGGTATAGCAATGCTAAATTTGGCATCTTTATACATTGGGGTTTATATTCTGTTCCTGCCTGGGCTACTAATTCTAATGCGGATGGATTTGGAAGCAATTATGCTGAATGGTATTGGCAACGATTGTATGCTACAAATCTTAAGATTCATAAAGAGTTTGTAGCTTTTCATGATAGTGTGTATGGAAAAAATTTTCAGTATGCCGATTTTGCTCCCAAGTTTACCTGCGAACTTTTTAATCCTGATCAATGGGCGCAACTTTTTAAAGATGCCGGCGCTAAATATGTAGTACTCACCAGCAAACATCATGACGGGTTTTGCCTTTGGCCATCTGCCCAATCATGGAACTGGAATGCAGTAGATGTAGGGCCACATAAAGACCTTGCAGGATTGTTGAGTACTGCGGTAAAAAAAGCAGGATTGCACATGGGCTTTTATTATTCGCTCTATGAGTGGTTTAACCCGATATACAAAACCGATGTAAAAAAATATGTGGACCAAAGAATGTTGCCACAAATGAAAGACCTTGTAACCCGCTACCAGCCTGATGTTTTATGGACAGATGGAGAATGGGAGCAAAGCGCTGCCACCTGGCGCAGTGAAGAATTTTTAAGCTGGCTTTTTAATGAATCTCCTTCAAAAAATAATATTGTGGTAGATGACCGCTGGGGCAATGATACCAAAGGAAAACATGGCAGCTTCTACACATCCGAATATGGACATGGTGATATTACTGCAGGCAAGCCTTGGGAAGAAACTCGTGGCATTGGCCAGTCTTTCGGGTATAATCGAAATGAAAATCTAAATGATTATGCAAGTAGTGAACAATTGGTGCATGAATTAATTAAAGTGGTGGCCAGTGGCGGTAACCTTTTACTAAATATTGGGCCGGCTGCTGATGGTACCATTCCCGTAATCATGCAACAGCGTTTAATGGATATTGGCAATTGGCTCAAAGTAAATGGGGATGCTATTTATGAAACAACTCCCTGGGGACACAATGAAACTGATTTATTTTTTACCCAAAAACAAGGGAATGTATTTGCCATTGCCAACAAGTGGACGAAAGAAATTGTGATAAAAAATATAGCCCGGCCAAAAAAAGTTTCTATGCTGGGTTATCATGGACCTGTAAAGTATAGTTACCGAAATAATTTACTTGTTATTCAGTTGCCTGAATTAACACCCGATATTATTCCCTGTCAGTATGCATGGGTATTTAAAATTGAACCATAAAATAAAAGATTATGAAACTTATTCGATTTGGAGAAATGGGCAAAGAAAAACCCGGTGTGCTTATAGATGATATCCGGTATGATGTGTCGCCATTTATACAAGATTATAATGAAGATTTTTTTGAAAATGATGGTATGCAACAATTGCAAAGAATTATTGCCGGGCATAGAAATGATTTGAAGCTTGTTGATAAAAACATAAGATGGTGTTCGCCTGTAGCCAGGCCTTCTAAAATTATTTGTATTGGTTTAAATTATGTGGACCATGCCAAAGAAACCAATGCGCCCATTCCTAAAGAGCCTATTATTTTTTTTAAATCTAGTACGGCTTTATGCGGCCCTTACGATGATTTGATCATTCCAAAAAACAGTACAAAGACCGATTGGGAAATTGAATTAGCTTTTGTAGTGGGTAAAAAAGCGAGCTATGTAGAGGAACATCATGCAATGGATTATGTGGCCGGCTATTGTCTGCACAATGATTATAGCGAGAGAGAATTTCAATTAGAAAGAGGAGGACAGTGGGACAAAGGCAAGGGCTGCGACAGCTTTGCACCGTTGGGGCCTTTTTTAGCCACACCTGATGAAATAAGCGATGTAAATAATTTAAATATGTGGCTTACAGTAAATGAGAAGACCTATCAAAAAAGTAATTCATCAAACCTTATTTTTAAAATTCCATTTTTAGTTCACTATCTCAGCCAGTTTATGACGTTGCTTCCCGGAGATGTGGTGAGTACAGGAACGCCGCCGGGCGTGGGACTTGGCATAAAACCCGAACCAGTTTATATAAAAACAAATGATGTAATCGAGTTGGGAATGGATGGATTGGGATCACAAAAACAAAGAGCCAAAAATTATGGTAGTTGACAGCCATGTTCATTTCTGGAATTATGATAAAGTAAAAGATGCCTGGATTACGGATGATATGAAAGTAATTCAACAGCATTTTTTACCAGAGCAAATTAAGAAGGAGTTACAATGCAATAGCATTGATGCGGTAGTGGCAGTGCAGGCTGATCAAAGTGAAATGGAAACCTTTTTTTTAAAGCAACTTGCCTATGATAATTCTTTTATAAAAGGGATTGTAGGTTGGGTAGATTTGCAGAATGAAAATATTGAAGAACAATTGCATATTTTTTCTAAATACCCCGTCATTAAAGGCTGGAGGCATATTGTGCAGGCGGAGCCGGATGGTTTTTTGACGAACGAAAATTTTTTACGGGGCATTGGATGTTTACAAAAATATCAATATACCTACGATATACTGGTTTATCCAAATCAGTTAAATGAAACCCTGACTTTTGTAAACCGGTTTCCCAATCAAAAATTTGTAATAGATCATTGTGCAAAACCAACTATTTCTAAAAATGAAATAAACGAATGGAAACAGTTGATGAAAGAATTTTCGCAGCAATCAAATGTTTATTGTAAGCTATCCGGGCTGATTACTGAAGCCAAATGGAATGAATGGAAAGATGTAGATTTTTATCCATACCTTGATGTAGTGTTTGACAGTTTCGGCACAAGCCGGGTAATGTTTGGCAGCGATTGGCCGGTAATCTTGTTAAGTGGCACTTATGCAATGTGGAAAGGAGTTGTGAAAAATTATATGAAACAGTTTTCTGAGGTAGAACAAAAAAATGTTTTTGGAATGAATGCTATTAAATTTTACAATTTAAGTTGAATAGTAATCTGAATATTTTTGTCAATGTAGAAATTTTTAATAAAGGATGGAACTGCAATTAAAAAATAAAATCATCATAGTAACGGGAGGGGCTAAAGGTATTGGTGAAGGAATTGTAAGAGCGCTGGCAGGGGAAAATGCATTTCCTGTTATTGTGGGTAGAAGTGAAACGGATAATAAAAAATTGCTTGCCGAAATAGGCAGGGGAGGTCAGGTAGTTGCAGAACTAACGGAGCCGGATAGTTGTAAAAACGCCATTGAAGATGTAGTAAAACAATTTGGAAAAATAGATGGGCTGGTAAACAATGCCGGGGTAAATGATGGCATTGGCCTGGAACAGGGCAACTATGAAGCTTTTATAGCCTCACTTCATAAAAATTTAGTGCATTATTATTTAATGGCACATCATGCATTGCCCTATTTAATACAATCAAAAGGCGCTATTGTAAATATTGGTTCTAAAACTGCGGAAACCGGGCAGGGCAGCACTTCAGCTTATGCGGCAGCCAATGGCGGCCGAAATGCACTCACCCGTGAGTGGGCTGTGGAATTATTAAAATATGGCATCAGGGTAAACTCGGTTATTGTTGCAGAATGTTACACGCCCTTGTATGACCATTGGATTAAAACCTTTGAAAACCCTGAGGAAAAACTAAAATCAATAACGGATAAAATTCCTTTGGATAAAAGGATGACTACGGCTGAAGAAATTGCGAATATGGTTGTATTTCTTTTGTCTGAAAAATCGGGACATACCACCGGGCAATTGATTCATGTAGATGGCGGATATGTTCATCTGGACAGGGCTTTAAGCTAAACGTAAATAATAGTTTTCATTATAAGCATACCATAAAATTTTATTAAAACCTTTACATTATGAAAAAATATTTTTTCTCCTTTTTATTCTTTTTCATTTTTAGTTGTGCCGGTTACGCACAACGGGATACTATTGCTTTTAACAACGGCTGGCAATTTGCAATAGATAAAAAAGCCGAAGGCATGAGTGGAAATTGGTATCAAAAAAAATTACCGGGAAACAGGATGGTGAACCTTCCGCATACCTGGAATATTGAAGAGGAAAATCAAAACCATTATGGCTGGGGCTGGTACCAAAAGAATTTAGATATCCCTGCCAATTGGAAAAATAAGAATGTGGTATTGCAATTCGGCGCCATTAATCATACTTCTTACATTTATGTAAATGGAAAAAAAGTTGCCGAAAATATCGGTGATGGCTTTAATAAATTTTTTGTGAACCTGAATGGTACCTTAAATTATGGAAAGCAAAACGTCATTACGGTTGCTGTAAATAATGATTACGGAAATAATAAAGTGCCTTTTGGCAGTTCATTCGACTGGCCCAATGATGGCGGTATTATTCGCAAAGTTGCCCTCATGGTAAGTGATAAACCCGCAGCGAATTATATTCATGCCGAGCCAAAATTAAATTTAGCCAATGATGAAGGGCGCCTGAAAATTTCATTAGGCTATGATAAACCTGCAGGCAGCAATCTGCATTTCATCATCAATATTACCGAAGATAATCAAGCTACAAAAAATACTATTTTTTCTTCAACCTTAAATCCACATTGGGAAAATAATGAAGCTGTTGTAGAATGTACATTGCCCAAAGTAAATCCCTGGCATTTTGATTTTCCTAATTTATACAGAGTAGATGTAACTGTATTGAATGGAAGTAAAGCAGTTGATAAAGTATCCACTACCATTGGCTTTCGAGATATTAAGATGGAGAATGGCAAATTTTATTTGAATGGCGAACCCATCAAGCTCATGGGTATTGAATGGACTGCAGGCTCTAATCCAAATTTTGGTTATGCGGAATCTGATTCACAAATTGTTGCCATGGGCAAATTGATGAAGAATGTGAATTGTATTTTTAGCAGGCAACATTTTCAGCAGGGCGATGTGTTTTATGATTTCTGCGATAGAAATGGGATATTGGTACAACAGGAAGTGCCACTATGGGGGCCTGAAACCCCTGCAAATGCTACCATTCGCAATATTGCAATGCAGCAATTGAAAAAAATGATTCAAACTTTGTACAATCATCCATCCATATTTTCATGGGGTGTAGGCAATGAGTTAAGAGCAAGAGATGCTGATATGAAAGATATGATTGAAGCTTTATTAAAACGTTCGAGAGAGCTCGACCCATCAAGAAATACAGCGTATGTAAGCAATACACTTACCCAGGGGTTTTATAATAGCCCAAATTTTGTACCCGATGCTGCTGCCGGTGGCGATTACCTGATGATGAATGAATACGGTGGTAGTTGGTGGGATATTCCTGTAGGAAAAATAAATGCTTATTTAGATAGTGTGCATTTAAGTTATCCTGATAAGCCATTTTTTATTTCTGAATTTGGCCTTTGCGAACCCAATTTTAAAGGTGGTGATGAAAGAAGAATAGAAGATTTAATTTATCACATGAGCATGTATGAAAGCAAACCTTATGTGGAAGGCGCTATATATTTTGATTTAACAGACTACCGTACGCACTATCCCGGCACTTACGACACTACTAAATATAGAAGAAGGGTGCATGGAGTTTATGATATGTACGGAAATCCAAAACCATCTATGAAAGTTTTGAGAGAGCTTTCATCACCTGTAGAAGTGCAACAGGCCCGGCAATGGAAAAAAGGAAAATTAAATTTATTAATATTTGGAAGCATCGGCTTGCCGCAACATATCGTGAAAGGCTACAAACTTTATGTATCCGGTAAAGCAGAAAATTATGCAGCTTCAAAAGCGTATGATTTGCCTGAAATAAAACCCGGAGAAAGAATCAATTTTGAAGTAGATGATTTGAATAATGGCAATGTTGTAGTTACCATTGTAAGGCCAACGGGCTATGTTGTAACACAGAAAAATTTTCCCTGGTCTCCGGAAGATCAGTAAACATTTAGTTGTAATACCAAAAAAATTAAGATCATATTCTAAATAAAAACAAATGATTAATGAGGGTATTCAGGCTGCTTCAATAAATAAAAAGAAGCATTTTGAAATTCTTGACGGACTAAGAGGAGTCGCAGCTCTTGCCGTTGTTATTTTCCATTTTATGGAATGGATTTTCCCTGACATAAATGATAATTTTATAGGCCATGGTTTTTTAGCCGTTGATTTCTTTTTTTGTTTATCGGGTTTTGTAATTGGATATGCTTATGATAATCGAATTCGAGAAATAGGGGTTAAGGAATTTTTCAAATCCCGGTTGATCAGGTTGCATCCGTTGGTTATACTGGGTTCCATTTTAGGCTTAATTGGATTTTTTGTTGATCCTTTTGCTTCGCCGATTGTTTATGATGGAGGAAAAATTACCTTGTATTTTTTATGTTCACTTTTGCTAATTCCACTTCCTCTTATGGAAGAACGGGCATATAACTTATTTGCATTGAATGCACCATCCTGGTCACTTTTTTGGGAGTATGTAGCAAATATTTTTTATGCATTGATTCTTTGCAGGCTTGGCCGCCGAAGTATAGCCCTGTTAACTCTTTTAGCTGCAATAGTTTTATGTTGGGTGAGCTACCATTCAGGTAATTTATTAGGAGGCTGGTCAAAGAACAATATTTTTGATGGTGGTGCACGGGTTGCTTTTTCTTTTTCTGCAGGATTACTTCTCTATCGGTATCATTTTATCATTCAAAATAAAATTGGTTTTATTGGTCTTTCAGGGTTGCTATTTTTGGCTTTTATCATGCCGGGTTCCCAGCTTAACTGGCTTTTTGAATCCCTGGTTGTAATATTTTATTTTCCAATGATTGTGTCTTTAGGTGCAGGTACCGTATTATCTTCAAAATGGAGAAAAATATGTCGCTTTTCGGGTAATATTTCTTATCCGTTATACATGACACATTATGCATTTATATGGGTATTTGGGAATTATTATACCAAAGTAAATCCATCCACAAATGAATTGATATTGATCATTATTACAGGTACAATTTTTTTAATTGGTTTTGCTTATTTATGTATGAAATTTTATGATATGCCATTAAGAAAATACCTGACTATGAAAAGAATGCAGCCTTGATTTTTTTGTTTCTTTTTGTATCAAGATAAAAAGTAAATAAAGAGAAACCTAATAGGAATAAGGGTTTGATATCAAAATACCTAACCCTGTTAACTTAAATACATTTAATTAGTACGAAACAATTTTCTCATGATTAAAAAAATATTTTTTTGTATAAGCTTATTGTTTGTACAACAAATAGTATCAGCACAGATAAAACTTCCTGCTTATCCTGATTCATTATTTCCTACTTATTATCATCAGCGTTATTCCCTGTTTAAAGATATGCCTCAAACAAAAGGGGATATCATTTTCTTAGGCAATAGCATAACCGACGGGAGCGAGTGGAATGAATTGTTTAATGATAAGCGTTTAAAGAACCGCGGTATTAGTGGCGATATTACAGCAGGAGTGATTCATCGTCTGGATGAAGTAGTAAACAGAAAACCTGCAAAAATATTTTTAATGATTGGTACAAATGACCTCTCAAGAGGTATCAGCGCTGATTCGGTTTTGAATAATATTTTGCTGATAGCAGATTATACTTATCAACAATCACCGGCAACCACTCTGTATGTACAAAGTATATTACCAGTAAATAGTGTGTATGGAAAATTCCCGGATCACACAAAAAATAATGACATCATCAACGGCTTGAATGCACAACTAAAAGCTAATGCCACATCTCACCATTATCAATACATTGACCTGCACGACCGCTTCATGGATGCCAATGGTAAGCTCAATGCCACGCTAAGCAATGATGGATTGCATTTGCTGGGTGATGGCTATTTACTATGGAAACATATTGTGTTTCCTTTGCTGTATGATGTGCAAGAAAAACCATCGTTGATACCCTTGCCACAAAAACTAACCTGGAAGAATGGACTTTTTCCTTTGTATAAATGTCATACCATTTTAGTAAAGGATAATGCGCTTAACAAGGAAGCAAAATTGTTGAAGACCATGATTCAAAATGCAGGAAGGCAAATAGAAATAACTAACAATGCCGGAAATGAAAACTGCGTTATTGAATTAAAGTTATCTCCGCAACAAAATGCCGCAACTTCTGAGGAAGCATATACTTTAAGTGTAACAGATAATAAAATACTCATCTCGGCGCATTCAGCACATGGAATTTTTAATGGCATACAAACTTTGCACCAGTTGATGCGTGACGGTGTAATGATTGATGCCTGTGAAATAAGTGACCAGCCAGCATTTGCATGGCGTGGATATATGATTGATGTGGGCAGAAATTATATGTCTATGCCACTGCTGAAACAACAGATAGATGCCATGGCCATGTACAAAATGAATGTGTTTCACTTTCATGCTACAGAAGATATAGCCTGGCGCTTTGCCATAAACAAATACCCACAGTTAACAGAGCCGGGTACCATGCTGCGCAACAAGGGCATGTATTATACCGAAGCAGAAATAAAAGAGTTAATTAAATATTGCAAAGAAAGATACATCACTTTTGTGCCGGAGATAGATATGCCGGGGCATAGCGCCGCATTTAAAAGGGCTATGGGAGTAGATATGCAAAGTGATTCCGGAATAGTTATTCTTAAAAATATTTTGAAAGAATTTTGCACTACGTATGATGTGCCGTACATACATATTGGCGCTGATGAAGTAAAAATTACTAATAAGAATTTTGTACCTGAGATGACTGCTTACATAGAAAGCTTTGGTAAAAAAGTAATTGGCTGGCAACCCGGCGGAAATTTTTCTAACAGTACTATTCGACAGTTGTGGATGGATGATAATGCGCACCACACTTCAAACAATGAAGTTCAATTTATTGACTCCAGACATTTATACCTGAATCACATGGATCCCCTGGAAGCGGTTACTACTATTTTCAACAGGCAACTTTGTGATAAAGAAACCGGTGATGCAACGGCATTGGGCGGCACTATTTGCATGTGGCCCGACAGGGCTGTTGCAAAAGATGAAGATGTATTGAGGATGAATCCTGTTTATCCTGCAATGCTTGCCTTTGCCGAAAGAAGCTGGCGTGGCGGCGGGCAGCGTGGTTGGATTGCAAATATTGTTGATGGCGATAAAAAAGGGTTTGTTGATTTTGAAAACCGATTGCTCGATAATAAATCTCTTTATTTTAAACATCAAATTTTTAATTATGCAAAGCAATCAAATATTGTTTGGAAATTGTATGGACCTTTTAGCAATGATGGTGATTTGACAAAACAATTTTTGCCTGAAACAAAAAATTGGAATGATGCAACAGCTAAAGTATATAAAGAAGAAACCGGCGGCACCATTGTATTACGACACTGGTGGGCGCCGCTAATAAAAGGCGCTATTGATAAACCCGAAGACAGCACCACCTGGTATGCCGTTACAAAAATTTGGGCAGAGCAGGCAGGAGAAAAAGATTTTTGGATAGGCTTCAATAATATTTCCCGTTCTCCGGCCACAGACTCACCACCGGCAGATGAATGGAATAACAAAGGAGATGCCGTATGGGTAAATGGAAAATTAATACCGGCGCCGGTTTGGCTTAGGCCAGGGCAAAAAGGTAATTCAGAAAATCCATTAACCGATGAAGGGTATGAATACCGAAAGCCCACCAGGATATTTTTACAAAAAGGCTGGAATACCGTTTTAATTAAAGCGCCTATAGCAAGCTTTAGGGGCAAAGACTGGCAAAATCCCGTGAAATGGGAGTTTACATTTGTACAAGTGGCGCAATAGTCAAGCATTTCTAAATTATTTTGAATGGTCTTTCAATTTTTCTATTAGGCGTTACTTTTAAAAATTCATATATTGCAACAAAGGATTGTAATAATCTTGAATGAGATTATTTTTATTCAAATTTTTTCTTAACCTAAAACTATTACCTTATGAAAATGAATTCAATTTTTAAAACATCAACAGTTTCTTTGATCTTTTTTCTGCTTTTGCAGGGATGTACAAAAAATGATCTTTTGAGTTCTGTAAATGATGAGGAGAATGATGATTTCTTTTTAAAAGAACAACCAACCGAACTTAAAAGCCCCATGGTGAATGTAAAAACATATGGCGCGGTAGGAGATGGCGTTACCAATGATACTAAAGCATTTCAAGACCTGATTGATAGCTTAGCAGTTAATGGAGGTGGTACGGTTTATGTGCCAAGAGGAAATTATGCCATTGATGCCCAGGTCTCTATTCAGTTAAAAAGTGGAGTAAATATTTATATGAAAGACACATTAACTATGTTGTCTGCCATTCCAAATAATCTGAAAGAGTATAAAATTATTTCCATCACAGATGCAGACAATGTCAAAGTGGTTGGTGGAAAAATTCAGGGCGAGCGCAATCAGCATACAGTGGTAGATCCCGGTCATCCGGGAGAATGGGGAATGGGTATTGGCATTTATGGAAGTACGCATGTGCAAATTACTGACCTGATTGTAGCAGATTGCTGGGGTGATGGTATTTATATTAATAGTAATGGAGAAAGCGGAGGCCCTAGTAAGTTTATACTGATCAATCATGTCATTAGCCGGAATAATCGCAGGCAGGGAATGTCAATTTTAAAATCAATTTATGTGCATGTGAAAAACAGCCAGTTTATATATACAAATGGAACTGCGCCGCAGGCTGGGATAGATATAGAACCAAATACTGATACAGCCAAAAAGGTTGCCATTATTAACTCCGAATTTGCATACAATGCCGGAGGTGGTATTAAAACCTGGATTGTCAAATCTGTACCAACCGTTATCACGGATGTACGGATACAAAATAATAATATCCATCATAATGGGAATTACGGTATTAATCTATCTGGTGGAAATAAAATAAATGCCACAAACAATACCATCATGTATAATACATATCCCAAAATTTATGCAGTGGATACAACAAATTGTGTACTGGAACCTAATTATTATTAAGTCTTTTTTTTGCAAGAAAAATTGAATTGGCTGTAACCCGCGAAATAAAAAATGGACAAACGTGTCATCAAAAACGGAAAAGTATTTACGGGTGATTTTAAAGATCATGCAATAATCCAGGATATACTCCTCTCTTCATCCGGTGATATTTTGGAAATACGGCCTGATATAGAATCAACTGACTCGGAAATCATTGATGCTTCCGGTAAGTGGGTGATGCCGGGATTTATTGATACCCACACCCATTATGATGCAGAAGTGATTGCCTCACCCGGCTTGAAAGAATCGGCAAGGCATGGGGTCACTTCCATTGTATTGGGCAGTTGTTCTGTATCGGCTCTTTACAATAATGCATTGGATACATCTGATAGTTTTACACGGGTTGAGGCAATTCCGCGTGAAGTGATGCTGCCCCTGCTGGAAAAAGAAAAATCCTGGAACACTTCAAAAGGATGGCTGGAATTTCTGGAGCAAAAACCATTAGGCATTAATATCGCATCATTTGTTGGGCATTCTGATTTAAGGATGAAGGCTATGGGTATTAAACGTTCCTTAAGTAATGAAGAACAAGCAACATCCGAAGAGAAAAAAATGATGTCCGCCTTATTAAGTGACGCTTTGGATGAAGGTTTTTTAGGCCTTTCAACAATGGATAATCCCTGGGATAAAATGGATGGGGATAAATACTGGTCACATAAGACGCCTTCTTTTTATTCAAGCTGGAATGAACGCGCTCCCCTCATTAAAATGCTGAGAGAACGTGGCGCTATTTTACAGGGAGCTCCAAACTTAGTAACCCGGGTTAGCGCTTTTAACTATGCAATGGCAAGTGCCGGAATTTTTCGAAAGCCATTAAAAACAACGATGATAGCCATGATGGATCTAATCGGCGATCGATATATTTATCCATTGGTCGCTACGCTTTCAAGTGTTTTTAATAATGGTTTCAATGCAGATTTTAGAATGCAAAGCCCACCGGTTCCATTCACGGTTTATTATGATGGAGTGGATTCGGTAATGTTTGAAGAGTTCCCTTCCGGCGAAGCACTAAGACACCTGGCAAAAAATCTTGATCAGAGAAATAATTTAATTCAAAGCAAAGAATTCAGAAAGCAATTTAAAAATGAGATCAAAAAGAAGTTTGCTCCTAAAGTATGGCACAGGGATTTAAGTATAGCCTATATTTTGAAATGCCCGGATAAACAACTCATAGGGAAAAATTTTTACCAGATTGCTGAAGAACGGCATGAACATCCGGTAGATACTTTTTTGGACCTGGTAGTGGAATATGATAAAAAAATCTCCTGGACTACAACCATAGCAAATGACCGAATTGAAAAGTATAAGAAACTCTATAACAGTTCCAATAATATTATCAGTTTTTCAGATGCCGGCGCACACCTCAATAATATGGCCTTTTACAATTACCCATTACAAATGATTAGGAGGGTGCAGGAATCCATTGATAATGGCAAGCCAATCATGTCCATGGAGAAATGCATCTGGCGATTAACAAAAGAACAAACGGATTGGTTTGGGTTGCACACGGGTTATCTCTCTCCGGGCATGCCTGCCGATATTTGTATCCTCGATCCTTTATATCTGTCTTCAGTAGTAGATGAAATAACAACAGCGCCAATTGAAGAGTTTAATGGATTTATCCGTTTAGTAAACCGAAACCCTAAAACTGTCTCGTATGTAATGGTGCAAGGAAAAACTATTTTCTATGATGATGAATTTGTGGATGGCTATGGTAAAACAAAAAAGTTTGGCCGCTTTTTGAAGAAAATGAATTGACAGTAAAGGATAAATTCTTTATTCCTCTTACCAGCTTGCCAATACAGTTACCCCGCCTAATACTTTCTCATTGATTTGCACCTTTATCTCTGCATTCAAAGGCAATAAAACATCCACCCTGCTGCCGAATTTAATAAAGCCCAATTCCTCTCCTTGTTTTACATTGGACCCTTTTTCTACATAATTACAGATCCTTTTTGCTAAAGCTCCTGCAATTTGTTTTACCAGGATACTGCCTTTGTTATTTTCTATGACGGCACTGCAACGTTCATTTTCAGTGGATGATTTGGGATGCCATGCCACAAGATATTTTCCCTTATGGTATTGTTTATATTTTACTTCGCCTGTAACCGGGATACGGTTTACATGCACATTTGCAGGACTCATAAAGATGCTTACCTGTATTCTTTTGTCCAGAAAATATTCCTGATCAATCATTTCTTCAATCACGACCACTTTACCATCGGCCGGGCAGATGATTTCATGATCTGAAATGGTTAGTGTACGGATGGGTATCCTGAAAAAGGAAATAATGAAAATTAAAAAGATAAATGAAAGGATCAGGAAGATGATGGATAAATAAGGCACAGCATCACTAAGGAATAAAAAAGATAAAGCATTCAATAATGCCAGGCCAAAAGCTACAATGATAATCGTTTTAAATCCTTCCTTATGAATATACATGGGGGCGGTTTGTTTTGCGAATGTACTACACAATTATGGGTGTGGCAAGACAATGCCTTCATAGAGGAAAAATCCGGATTGCCGTTAAATAATCGGGATTGCCCGATACATAAACTCTTTCCTACTGAATATTTCCATACATTATATTTAAAAGTTATGGAAGTTCAGGAAAAGTATTTAAATTGATATTTGAAAAGACATTTGAAAAGGGCCATTTATTTTAGTTATTATTTATAAAAACCAGGTTACAAGCTTGCATAAACGCTCCATTATATTATTTTCTTTATACCTAGCCATCGTTTATTGTTTATTTTCATTTTCGGCATTAGCGCAGCCGCCTATGCCTTATCATTCCCGTGTTTTTGGTCCTAAAGACGGGCTGCCTTCTGCTGATATTTTTTCCGTTACTCAAGATCATTTATCTAATTTATGGATCGGTCATAGCATGGGCTGTACAAAATACAATGGGAGTACAATGGATCAGTTTATTTATGCTTCCAATAAACCCATAGGAACTGTTTATAGTTTCATGGAGGACACAGATTACAGGCTGTGGGTGGGCGCAGAAAATGGCTTATATTATCTGGACCGGGATAGCCTTGTATCTATCAACTTTGTTAACTTGAAAACACCAGTTTATGATATTTCCCGGGATAATGAAAATAATTTTTGGATTGGTACGGGTATTGGGCCAATTAAAATACCAAAGGAGAAAATGCAGGATATCCTTGATAGCAAAAGCGTTGATATCACAATGTATCTTTTAAAAGAGTGGCATCAAACTAATCTCATGCAGCAGAAAGTTATAAAAATTATCCATGCAGCTCATGATGTTCATTTTTTTTCCACTTATAATGAAATTGTGATGTGGAAAGAAAAACATTTATCTAAAATATGGAGTACACAAAACCCGGTGGATTATTGTAATTCCCTGGCCTTCATGGATGATAGTTTATTTATTAGTTGTAGCGTATCCGGTCTGATGATTTATGATGGAAAGACTTTATTTCCCATGAAAAAATCATATATGTATGGATATTCTCTTTTAAAGAAAGACAATCATATTTTTTATGTTGCACGGGATGAAATTTATTTAATCAATCCCTCTTCGATGGATATAAGCCTTGTTGCGCATATTGAGACTAAATATATACGTTGGATTAAAGAATTATGGGTGGACCATGAAAATAACTTCTGGCTGGCTTCAAATGAAGGTCTTATCTATTTGAAGCCTGAGTTATTTGTGAATTATTCATCAAAGATAGATGCACCTGAAAATGAAATTTATAGTCTATTTCAAACCCATACTGGGGAGATTCTTGCAGGGAGTAATCATGGAGTTTTATTCGAGTTGAATAAAAATGGCTTCAAATCTTACTCAAAATTGCCCCATATTTTTCCTCGTGCTGAAATCTTTTCCATCCAGGAAGATGCCGATAAAAGCTTATGGTTTAGCTCAGGATATGAAGGCCTGGCACGGTTTAGAAATAATCATCTTGAATTTTATACAATTAAAGATGGTTTACGAGACAATACAAATAATTTCTTTTTACTTACCCATTCCGGCCGTCTATATACGGGAGGTGATAAAGGGCTATCAGAGATTGTATCAGACTCTTCAACAGGGAAAGTATATTTTAGAAATTTTATTTACAAAAGTGAGACCTCTACCAATAGTCATTTCAATACAGCCATAGATGATAAAAGTGGAAATATATGGGTTGGTTCCGAATTCGGCTTATTCAGGCTGAAGAATGATACCCTGGTCAAAATAAAGATTCAAAATTCAGATATATCTGATTTTGTTATTACGGATATTAAAATAGATAAAAATGGAGACTTGTGGTTGGCCACAATGGGTAATGGGGTTTTAGTTTGCTCGATTAATAAGGATCATATACCGGTACTCAGGCATCATTTATTTACAACAGGAAAATTTAATGGCACCGGTTTTTTATCTGTCTTAATAGACAAAGAAAATAATATCTGGCTGGCCACTTATCAAGGGATCATTCGAATGGAACCGGGGACATTTATTTTTAGGTATTATGATGCTGGTTCAGGATTTTTAAATTCCAGTTTTAAGTATATCAAATTATTGCAATCCACCGATGGCAGTATTTGGGCGGCATCTTCTTATGGCACAGTTTCTTTGGATCCTGCAAACTTTTCAAAAAAGGAATTTCTGAGGCCTGTTCATATTTCCAAAGTGATTCAGCATGATTCTTTATTATTTTTTGGGCGCAATGAAATAAATAAAAAGTATCAGTTTTCTTACAGTCGTTACCCCATTACCATACACTTTGAAGAAATATTGTTTTCAAATCCTTCGGCAGTGAATTTTCAATACAGGCTTTTGAATGTAGACACCTCCTGGATTAATATATATACTGCATCTTCAGTAATACTTCCAACATTAAACCCTGGTCATTACACTTTTGAAGTTCGGGCCTCAGCGGGTGATAATCAATGGACGATACCCAGTACTTTTAATTTTGAAATTACCGGTCCGTTTTGGTTAAATCCCTTTTTTATTGCATTCGTTATTCTTTGCCTCTTTGGCTTTGGATATTTTTTATTAAAACGGAGAGTGGCATCAATAAAAAAAGAGGAAGCGCGTAAAACGGAATTGCAAACGATCAAGACAGACTCATTACGCTTACAACTGGAAATAGAAAAAGTGACGAGTTATTTCACGAGTTTAATTTCTGAAAAAAAGACTTTAGAAGAGATTTTATGGGATGTTGCTAAAAATTGTATAGCTAAGTTGGGTTTTGAAGATTGTGTGATATACCTAGTAGATAACGAAAAAAAGGTTCTGGTGCAGAAAGCTGCTTGGGGTCCCAAAACCACTGAGGAAAATAGAATTATTAATCCCATGGAAATCCCATTAGGGAAGGGCATTGTGGGTACTGTAGCAAAAACGGGTAAGGGCGAAATAATAAATGACACTTCATTGGATTCACGCTATATTGTGGATGATGCCAGGCGATATTCAGAGATCTGTGTGCCCATGCTCGATAATGGTCAGGTTACCGGAGTCATCGATAGTGAACATGCAGAAAAAGGATTTTATACCGGTATGCATTTCCAAATCCTGAGCACGATTGCCACACTTTGTACGGATAAAATCAAAAAAGTAGAAATTGAAAACCTGGCAAGGGAAAAAGAGATTGAAGTAATCAAATTAAATCGGGATCTCGCCGCATCTCAGCTCACCGCATTACGAAGCCAAATGAACCCTCATTTTATTTTCAATGCATTGAACAGTATCCAGCAATATATCCTAACAGGGAATGTAGATGATGCAAATAAATATTTATCTAAATTTTCAAGGCTGCAAAGAGAAATTTTAAATCAAAGTGATAAACATTTTATTTCCCTCGAAAAAGAAATTGAAATGCTCACTTTGTATCTGCAACTCGAACAATTAAGATTTGAAGATGGTTTTGAATATGAAATCAAGATTCATGATGACCTGGATGTATCCGAAATAAAAATCCCGCCTATGATTATGCAGCCATTTGTTGAAAACTCTATCTGGCATGGCCTAATGTCCCAAAAGACCCATAAAAAAATCCTCATCGAATTTGATTCACAAAATGAAGATGTCCTGATAGCTAAAATTATAGATAATGGGATAGGCAGGGCAGCCTCTGCCAAGCTGAAAGAACAAAGTACATCGAAAATTCATTACCCATCCCGGGGCTTTTCTCTGATTAAAGAACGTTTACACATTTTACAGCAACAATATAATAAACCTTTTGGCGCTGCTATTTCCGATATCACCGATAAGGACGGAACCATCCTCGGCACGGAAGTAACCCTCAGTATTTATATTTTGTAATGTAGAATTCCCTATCTTAGTCGTCATGATTAAGGCCTTGATGGTGGATGATGAACCCGCCGCATTGAAAACATTGAAACTAATGATTGAAAGGTATGCGCCTGAAATAACGGAATTACAATCCGCTAACAGTGTTCGTACGGCCCTCCCTTTGCTCGCATCCTATAAACCACAACTCGTATTCCTGGATATTCAAATGCCCAATGGCACCGGTTTTGACTTGCTGAACAGCTTTAATAATATCCCTTTCGATGTTATTTTTACTACAGCACATGACGCTTATGCCATACAGGCAATACGTTTCAGCGCATTGGATTATTTATTAAAACCTATTGATGCGGATGAATTGAAAAATGCCGTAAAACGTTTTGTGCATAAAACCATTCAAAAAGAAAACCAGCACGCACTCTATAAAAACCTGCTACATAATATTCAATCCGAGAAAAAAGATTTCAGGCTGGCTATAAGTACCAGTGACGGAGTTCATTTTTTTAATCCGGATGAAATTATTCGTCTTGAAGGAGTGAGCAATTATACCCGCTTTTACTTTACCAATCGCAAACCTTTACTCGCATCAAAAACATTAAAAGAGTATGAAGATATTTTGCAAAATTGTTTCTTTCTGCGTACACATAAATCACATTTAGTCAATACGACTTATGTCAAATCGTATCACATGGAGAATGGCTTGCAAATGACTGATGACTCCATCGTAGAAATATCACGTAGAAGAAAGGAAGAAGTGATGCAGCAACTCAGACAAAAATAAAGAGCCTTTTACATTAATAAGAGTAGTATCCAAATTGCAGGAGCCGCAAACAATAATGAATCAAAACGGTCGAGGAATCCGCCATGGCCGGGTAAAAAATTTCCACTGTCTTTGACCTTTGCAAGGCGTTTGATTTTACTCTCAAATAAATCACCCAGCGTGGCAAAAATTACAGCAACTCCCGTAAATAACAGGGTACTTATTATATTGGATTGAAATAAAAAATAGGTTACAGCGCTGATTGTTGCTATGGCCAGTAAAGCCCCGCCAAGCGTGCCTTCCCAGGTTTTTTTAGGAGAAATTTTTGTCAAAGGCGTTTTGCCTATGAGTGAACCCACAATATAGGCCATTGTATCATTTATCCAGATTGTAGCAATAAGTAAAATGGGAATTATTAAACCCATGTCAAAATGGAAATAACTGCCTATATAAAAGTTGCCGGACAACCTGAATGCAATCATACAGGTGATGGGTAAAGAGATATATGCAAAACCCAATAATGATGCTGCAATATTTTCAATTCCGGATCTTTTATAGAATACAATTTCCAGGAAAAGGATACATATAATCATGATGGTGATAAATTCGCTGCCATCGTTGATAAAAGAAAAAGAATTTAATATACCGGCAAACCGGAGCATTAACATAAAACCGAAAAATGGGTAGACAATCTTTTGTATAACGGAAATATTTTTATAGCCCGGAATAATTAAGGCCACCAATTTCTGATATTCATACCAACACCCAAAATGGATTATGGTAAATAATAACAAATAAGTCCAGGTATTTGCAAACAATCCAAGTAACATAAAGGCTGCAAATACAATGGCCGTGAGTGTTCTTGTTTTAAAAACCTGAAAATTAAATGCCATGAAATAATATTGATAAGAAATAGAACAATAGATCAGTTTAAAAATCCTTTCTCGATGAGACTCAAAGCAACCTCTTTCAAATGAGCCGGTACATATAATTCTATATCCCCAAAATTGACATAACTGCTATCCTGTTTATTAAAAATAATGGTTTTAATATTATTCTCTTCCAGCATCCCTTTGATAATATTTGCTTTTGGGTAATTCCTGGTTGCAAATATTTTAATCCATCCATTCATTCATTTAAATTTTTATTTTTCATAATCTGGTATTTTGCAATAACGAGCTGGCTTTCTTTTCTAAAATTATAAAATAACATGGCCAGGGTTACTACGCCAATCAAGCCATAATACAAAGGCATGTGTTCATTTATTGTATCATTATTGAGCATGCCCGCTTTACTTAATGCATACATTTGTGCAACGGCTATTGCATTATTCAGGAAATGAATACTGATATTTAACCAAAGATTTTTGCTGAGATAATACACAAACCCCAATAACATCCCCAAAAAAAGACGCGTCAAAAACCCATAAAAAGAGAAATGAATGGCGCTGAATAAAATACTGGTGATGAGAATACCGGTAAAAATATTTTTTGAAAGCTGAATAAAAACAGGTTGAAAGCATCCTCTAAAAAGCATTTCCTCCATGATTGCAGGCGCTAAGGCGAGCACAAGGAGAGATACCAGCAAATCAGCATAGGTCTTCATGTTTGCCAATGCAAAAACCTGTTCATTATATTGATTTTCCAATTGTTGAAAAAATTTTGTGGCATTTTCGGAAATTGGAATCATACTATTCAGTTCTGCTAAAGTGCTGCCAATAAAAAGACCTGCTATAGCCATCAGTACGACTATAAAAAATTGTTTACCGCTAATGGCTCTGTTAAAACCCAATTGCCCCAATACATCTTTTTTTTTCATGATCAACCCGAAAACCAATGCTGGTAAAGCCATCGTAAAAAAACTGCTGACAAATTGCATCGTTTGAAGCAATGAGACATTTTTGGGCTTTAATATACTTTCAGAAAGCTGATCAAAGGGTATTTGATAAAATAAAATGGCAATTCCGGCAGAAATAAAAGATCCGAATATTAAGCCCGCGCCACAGAGCATTAATAAGATGGCTAATTGCATCCAGGGAGTCCAGTTTTGTGTGCCTTGCATATGATTCAAAAATAAGGGTGTAAATTTGCATTTAAATTTTTTTATTCACAATAAAAATCCTCATGGTTCACATAGGCCACTTAACATTGCCGGATTTTCCTCTTCTCCTTGCTCCTATGGAAGATGTGAGCGACCCACCCTTTCGCTCCGTGTGCAAAGAAAATGGCGCCGACCTGATGTTTTCAGAATTTATCAGTAGTGAAGGGTTAATCAGAAATGCCATTAAAAGCCGCAGAAAGCTGGATATATTTGATGCTGAAAGGCCTGTTGGGATTCAGGTTTTTGGCGGGGACGAGGAAGCGCTTTCATTAAGCGCTAAGATTGTAGAAACCGTTCAGCCGGAATTATTGGATATCAATTTTGGATGCCCGGTAAAGAAAGTGGCTTGCCGTGGTGCCGGTGCCGGAGTATTAAAAGATATTGGCCTCATGGTGAGGCTTACAGAGGCTGTTGTAAAAAGCACAAACCTGCCTGTCACCGTAAAAACCCGCTTAGGATGGGACGAAACCAGTCTGAACATTGAAGAAGTTGCAGAACGATTACAAGATGTGGGCATTCAGGCACTAAGTATTCATGGTCGTACCCGATCCCAAATGTATAAAGGGAAAGCAGATTGGTCATTGATTGCCAAAGTGAAAAATAATCCCAGAATGAAAATCCCTATTTTTGGAAATGGTGATATTGATAGTGCGGAAAAAGCGCTGGAATATAAAAATCGCTATGGCGTGGATGGCATTATGATAGGACGTGCCGCCATTGGTTATCCATGGATTTTTAATGAAGTGAAACACTTCCTGTCCACGGGCGATCACCTGCCTCCGCCAAATGTAGAAAGCAGGGTCCAGGTATGCCGGAAACATCTTATTCATTCACTTGCTTGGAAAGGACCTGTGGTGGGGATTAATGAAATGCGCCGCCATTATGCAAATTACCTCAAAGGGCTGCCAAACATCAAAGAATACCGCAATCGCCTGGTGACTTTAAAATTACCGGAAGAAATTCATGAAGTTTTGGATGAAATAGAAAAAGAATTTGCCGGATTTGAAATGCAGAAAACACCTATTGAACTCATCAATTATCATGAAAAATGTGCTGTTTAAATCAGGGTGTCCTGTTATTTTTCCACACAAACATTGATTGAAAACCGGAGTGCCGGCCTGATATAAAAGCGCTCAAAACGAAGGCCATAAGGCTTAGGGATTGTTTCATTATTGACCAAATAAAAACCACCATCCGTATTATCCCGGACATACTGCATACCCAGCGCCCAACGGTTTTTCATATTGTTAAGCCAGTTCAATTTTTCAGTAGAAGTTTTCAATAAAGCATATTCTTTATGATATTCCTGGGAATAAATAAATTCTACACCAAGTACCAAATGTTGAGCAGGGAAAAAAATGGTATTATCCGGAATATCGAAAGTATTCCAACCCTTTTTATAAGGATGTACAATGAGGCTTGTATCGGTCAATTCTTTTCCCGGTCGCTGATTGATCACATCATAATCATACCAGCGAAGGCGTAAAGGCAATGAATGTGCATTGTCCGGCTCATCAAGGTAAATGGAAAAAGAATGTATATAGCCGGGCTTTCCGGAATTGTTATCATACTTCGCCAGAATGATCAGCTTATATTCCGGTCCGGGCCCGATATATTGTTTGATAGCACCGACACGTTTATTAAGGTCAAAACTTTTTGTTTTTTTACAGGCACTTATAAAAACAGGCCTTAAAGTATGCTCTTCAATAGCCAGGTAATATTGTGCTGCATCCCGGATTGTTTTTACCGGGATTATTAAAGTTTGATAGCCAATATTTTTTATAAAAATTGTATCATCTACAGAAATGGAATCCTTAGGCAATGAAAAAAAACCAGATGAATCGGTGTAAATTATTTTTTGTTGGTTGGAATAAATAACAATCGCATAAGGCACCGGTTTCTTTTGTACTTCATCCATTACAAAGCCGGTGAGATTCTGTGCATTGGCTTGCTTTGCCAAAAAAAAGATAAACAGGAACAGGATTTTTCTCATAAGCAAATCTACTTTGAAAAAAGCAAGTAAATAAATTCGTGAGAAAACGGGTTTTATAAAGTTAATAATACCTGCCAGGCATCAGACACTTTCCCCGTATCTAATAATTTTTTAGCATAAGCATGTAATTCCTTTTCCATTTCCTCAGGATTGGTTGAATAATATTGGAAAATGGATTTTAATTTTTCATCTTCAAATGTGGGATCTATATCAGGAAATTGATGCACATTTCCAAGCATGCCTAAATGATTCCCGGTAAGGATTTTACTATTCTTAATGGAGGTGGGAATGGCATCTACCCCAATACCAATTTGTGTGTTGGGTTTTTCCACCTGGAATAAATTATGTTCATTGACCACGCAGTACCAGTCTCCTCCAAGGCGGGCTACCTGGTTGAATTTACGTTGGTCAATCATATTTTTCGTTTCATTTAATATTGTTTCATCCACATGCATATACAATACTTCAGCAATAATCAACTGTCCGGCTCCGGCTGTGTCACCCAGGCTTTTGACTTCCCTCACTTTGCATTCCAGTTTTACTTTTGCTTCCTTTACTAAGGGAGGCTTTACCAGTTTGGCTTCTTCCGGAGTAAATCCCGATTTGATAAATTCATTGGTACCTTTTGGAAATTCACAACTGGCCAGGCTAACCTGTTGTACCATTTCATAATCACAAATATGTATCACTACTTCAGGTACTTCCAGAATATTTTGAAGTGTATGTTTGGTCGTATTATCCCGAACCCTCCTGGCGGGTGAAAAAATAACGATAGGTGGCGCAGCAGAAAACATATTGAAAAAACTGAATGGGCTAAGGTTTACATTCCCATCTTTGTCAATAGTACTTGCAAATGCAATAGGACGAGGCGCTATGGCATGCTGTAACCATTGTTGCCTTTCTCCAGTTTTTATATTTTGTATATCTATTCCGGGCATACGTATTTCTTATCAATTATTTTAATTTCACAATGGATAAAAGGATTAAGCAATTTCCCAAATATCTTTTCCCCTGAGTAATTGATCCAGGTTGCCTTTGCCTTTTTTGGCAATAGCTTCCTCAATCTGCATAAGCATGATATCTTCATAGCAAGGTCTTTGTGTTTCATAAAAAACGCCAAAGGGCCTTGGGAAATGGCCTTCAATATGTGGAGAGTCAAACATTCGTGTAAGGACTTGGGCTTTATAGAAATCTGTTTCATCATGGATCCAAAGATCATCTTTACTGAAACCATCTTGTAAATTGACGACGACCGGTTTTAGCCCATCAATACGTATTCCTTTATCATTTTCGGTTCCAAAAACAAGCGGTTTCCCCTGTTCTAAAAATATTGTTTCATCCGGCTTGCTTTTTTTCTCGGTAAATATTTCAAAAGCGCCATCATTAAAAATATTACAATTCTGATATATTTCCAGGAAGGAAGTGCCATGGTGCTGATGAGACCTGTTGAGCATGGCTTGTAAATGTTTAGGGTCTCTGTCCATACTGCGAGCAATAAAACTGCCATCTGCACCCAATGCAAGTGCTAAAGGATTAAATGGATGATCTATACTTCCATAAGGTGTGCTTTTCGTAATTTTATGTTCTTCTGAGGTAGGAGAATACTGACCTTTTGTAAGGCCATATATCTGATTATTAAACAACATGATATTAACATCCAGATTTCTTCGCAAAATATGAATCGTGTGATTTCCACCAATGCTCAGGCTATCACCATCACCCGTTACAATCCATACACTCAATTCCGGGCGGGAAGCTTTTAACCCTGTGGCTATTGCTGTTGCTCTGCCATGAATAGAATGCATACCATAGACATTCATATAATAGGGGAAGCGGCTACTGCATCCAATACCACTGATAATGACAATATTTTCTTTAGGTACTCCTATTCCGGGCATAATCTTTTGGACTTGTGCCAGGATGGAATAATCGCCACAACCGGGACACCAGCGTACTTCCTGGTCGGTAGAAAAATCTTTTGCTGTAAGCGTTTCTGTTGCCATTTGAGTTCTAATTATTTTACAAAGTTCGGCGTTTTATAGATGTGAATCTTGCAATATTTCCCAATATTCGGCTGCACGGCGTGTATGTGGTATGACAATGGTTCCTCCTACTATATTTGCAATAGCAAAAATTTCATATAATTCTGCTGTGGTTGTTCCTGCATTTTGGCATTTACCCAAATGGTATTTAATGCAATCATCACAACGCAATACCAGCGATGCCACCAGGCCAAGCATTTCTTTTGTCTTCACATCCAGTACGCCGGCTTCATAAGTATTGGTATCTAGATTAAATAACCTTTTTAAAACAAGATTGTCTTTACCCAAAATAACCTCATTCATTTTGGTGCGATATTGATTAAAGTCATTTACCAAATCCGCCATATAAATTATTTATGCAAAAGTATTAAGTAACTGTTAAGTTAGCTATATAAAACAGGATATTTTGCAAAGCTATTTAATGCTTATTGTTACATTGCAGTAATTCAAAAAAGCATAAGTCAGATGGAAGAACGTTTATACAACTTTGGAATGATCGGATTAGGTACCATGGGAAGAAATTTTTTATTGAATATGGCTGATCATGGATTTGCCGTAGCGGGATTTGATCTGGATGCTTCAAAATGTACCCTCCTTGAATCTACTGCCACAAAAAATACTATTGCAAAAGGTTTTCAAGAGTTAGTCGCAATGATCGCTAGTCTTGAGAAGCCACGAAAGATCATGATGCTGGTGCCGGCAGGAAACCCGGTGGACCAGGTGATCAGCAATTTATTGCCACTCATTGAGACGGGCGATATAATTATTGATGGAGGTAATTCGCACTATACTGACACACTTCGCCGTATTCAATCACTTGAAGCAAAAGGGATCCATTTTATGGGTGTGGGTATAAGTGGCGGTGAAGAGGGTGCCAGGTATGGACCCAGCATAATGCCCGGAGGTGATGAGGCTGCCTGGAAAATGGTACAACCCTTACTGGAAGCAGTTTCAGCAAAAGTAAATGGAGATCCTTGCGTGGCTTATATGGGTAAAAATGCCGCAGGCCACTATGTAAAAATGGTCCATAATGGGATTGAATATGCCATCATGCAAATGATTAGTGAAGTATATGATTTTTTGAAAAAAAAGGTGGGCCTGGACAATACAGAGATGTCAAATATTTTTCAACAATGGGATTCCGGAGAAATGAAATCCTTCCTTTTGGAAATAACCGCGGACATTTTTCAGGTAAAAGATACGGAAACCAGTCATTTTTTGGTGGACATGGTTTTGGATCAGGCAGGTTCAAAAGGAACAGGTAAATGGACTTCCCAGGATGCCATGGATTTACCGGTTTCTATACCCTCAATAGATGTTGCTGTTGCTATGCGCGATCTTTCTGATGTTAAGGAGGAAAGAATGCAAGCAGCAAAATTATATCCCAGAAAGGGGCGTAAAATTTCCTCGCAAAAGGAAGCCATGATCAGGGATACTCAAAACGCATTGTATTTTTCCTTGGTACTTGCTTATACGCAGGGTTTGTCTATGTTGTATAAAGCATCGTCCGTATTACAAATGAATATCCCATTGGATGATGTAGTCAAAATATGGCGTGGTGGATGTATTATCCGCTCAAATTTCTTGGATATTTTTTATACAATTTATAAAAGCCGTAAAGGGAATATTTCTAATATTTTATTGGATAAAGCAATTGCCAAACGCCTTAAAAAACAAGTCCCGGGTACACGCCGATTTCTCAGAACTGCGCTGCAGGCAGGGATTTCTACATCCGGGATATCCAGTGCAATCAATTATTTTGATGCCTTTACACAAGAAAAAATGCCCGTTAATTTAATTCAGGCTCAGCGAGATTATTTTGGCGCTCATACTTATTTAAGGAACGATAAATCAGGAATCTATCATTCAGAGTGGAAACCACTATCCACCCCTGGTATTCATGAATAAATTAAAAGCTATGGAAAAGAATGTATCTAAGTTACCCGCTTCAATCATCTTTATTTTTGGCGGCAGCGGGGATCTTACGCATCGAAAATTAGGCCCTTCATTATATCATTTATTTTTAGACGGATGGATGCCTGAAAAATTTGCCATCATTGGTATGGGCCGTACGGCATTTGATGATACCCAATATCAAAACTTTATTAAAGAAGGGATCAAGGAATTTAGTGAGCGTGCCGATGATAAGGATGGTAGTGTATGGGAGGACTTTGCTAAAAATATTTCTTTCATGACCATGGATGTAAAAGACGATGAAGCCTATAAAAGCCTTGAAAAAAAAGCTGCTTCATTGCAGGAAGCATGGAATGAAAAAGCAAAAATTGTTTTTTACCTCGCCGTTGCACCACAACTTGTACCTACGATCGCTACGGAACTTGGTAAATTTAAAATGTGTGGAGATACAGACTGTACCCGGATTGTAGTAGAAAAACCTTTTGGTTTTGACCTTGAAAGCGCTCACGAATTAAATACATTATTACTAAGCCTTTTTAAAGAGGACCAGATCTATCGTATAGATCATTTTCTTGGAAAAGAAACAGTACAAAATATCCTGGCATTGCGATTTGCCAATGCCTTATTTGAACCATTATGGAATCAAAACTATATTGATCATATACAAATTACAGCCGCAGAAGAAATTGGTGTGGAAGACCGCGGTGATTATTATGAAAAATCCGGTGCATTGCGTGATATGGTGCAAAATCATATTCTGCAATTATTGTGTATGGTGGCCATGGAACCTCCCGTAAATTTTGATGCTAATGAAATCAGGAACAAAAAAGTAGATGTGTTGAATGCAATCAGGAAAATATCCCGTGAAGAAGTCCATTCCTTTGCGGTACGAGGCCAGTATAAATCGGGATGGATGAAAGGAGAAAAGGTGAATGGTTACCGGGAAGAAAAAAATGTAAATCCACAGTCTAACATAGAAACATTTGCGGCCATGAAATTTTATGTAGATAACTGGCGATGGCAAAATGTCCCTTTTTATGTTCGTACCGGAAAATACCTGCATGAAAAAATCACGTTAATAACGGTGCAGTTTAAACAACCTCCACATTCCGCATTTCCTAGTGAAGCCACTGAAACATGGCGGCCAAACAGGCTCACCATTACAATCCAGCCGGATGAAGATATACGGCTACGCTTTCAAACTAAGCGACCCGGCCAGGATATGGTTCTAAACCCGGTGGAAATGGTTTTCAAATATTCTGATGCATACCAGGCAATTCAACCCGATGCCTATGAAACACTCTTGCTGGATATACTGGAAGGGAATACCACACAATTTATGCGTGCGGATCAGGTGGAAGTTGCCTGGAAAGTAGTGATGCCTGTTTTAGAAGCCTGGCAGAGCAGGTTGCCAACGGATTTTCCAAATTATGCTCCTGACAGTTGGGGCCCTGAAGATGCAGAAGCATTGATCGCAAGAGATGGGAATAACTGGTATAGCTTACCCGCTCAAAATGGTTTGCAGAGTAAATCAACTCCTGCCGATAATCCCAGGTAAAAATTCAGTAATATACAAAAGATGAAACTCCATCTATCGAAAACTCTTTATAATCTCAGCATAGAAGTTGCTGATCATTTGCTGGAAAAGGTTCAAAGTGTTTTAAAAAAAAAGACATCCTTTTCCCTGGTACTATCCGGTGGCAGCACCCCCATCGAATTATACACTATTCTGGCATCAGATCAATACAAAGAGAAAATAGATTGGAATAAGATGCATATCTTTTTTGGAGATGAACGTTTTGTGCCGTTACATGATAAAAGGAATAATGCACATATGGCTTTTTCTACTTTTTTGAATCAGGTTTCTATCCCGGCCTCTCAGGTGCATATTATTCATACAGAGCATACTACTCCCGAACATTCTGCTAAGGAGTATGAACAAACCATCAGAAGTTTTTTTTCCTTATCCCCCAATATGCCTATAGGTTTTGACCTCGTTTTACTGGGCTTAGGAAGCAATGCACATACATTATCCCTATTCCCGGGGCAGGATGCCATTATTTATGAATCTTTAAAATGGTGCCTCTCCACCTGGGTTGAAGAGCAACATGAATATCGTATAACTTTAACGCCCCCTTTGATTAATCTATCCGCACAAATTTATTTTATGGTTTCCGGAATGGAAAAGGCTAAGGCCATGGAAGAAATATTAAAAGGCAAATATCAACCGGGCATGTACCCGGCTCAAATCATTAACCCAACAAAGGGGGAATTACATTGGTTTGCAGATGAAGATGCCGCTTCTTTATTATAGAAATATTTAGGGCTCTTTGGCTACCTCTTTTTCAATAAATTCTTGAATACCTTTTACAATTCCCTGAACGACCTGGTTTTGAAAATTCGCATCCATTATTTTCCGTTCATCTTCTTTATTACTGAGAAATCCTATTTCAACTAATGCATTGGGAAAATCAGTCGGTACATTTAAAATGAAATTGAAATTCCCTACATTGCCATATTCACTCCGTTGAGTGGTTTTGCAAACTTGTTCTAAAATAAATTGACTGAGATTTCTAAACCCCAGGTACTTATAAAAAGTACCTGTACCATAAACTGCACGATTATCTGCTGAATTTAAATGGAGGCTTACCATGATGTCGGGATTTTGTTGTTGCAGGAAAAGTACACGATCCGTATTGTCAAAACTGGCATCATCAATTCGTGTCATGATCACTTGTGCGCCGCTGTCAACGAGTGCCTGTGCAAGTTTACGCGCAAAAACCAAAGTGTACGTTTTTTCCAATATACCCGTATTATTACCACGCGAGCCGGGGTTACTTCCGCCATGGCCGGCATCAATACCAATTTTAAAGTTGCTCCAGGAAGTATTTTGTGGCGCTTGTTTCACCAATAACATCAAAGTATCATTGTGATAACTCAAAGTATAACCCCAATGTTGAGTATGTTTTAAATCAATTTGAATTTCTACAACATCATCTTCCGGTTGTGTGAAGTCGATTTGAGTAATTTCTTTTAGAGTGCTTATATGTTGCATAATAAAATTCGTATTGCTTTCAACACCGAATAGAGTAATGATAATCCTTGCAGGATTGATTTCCATTCGACTCTTGTACGGCAACTTCTCATCCATGAAAAATATGAGTGTATCATAACCATTCTGTCCTCCTGTAGCAATAAAATTATTGACTAAAAAAGGGTTTTTGAATTTATTGGTTCGCTCATCAAGTTTTACATTTTCCTTTTGGATCCAGGCACTGTGATTGGAGGAAAGCTGTACTTTGTAAAAGTTACGTGATGAATCCGTAATTTTTAATAATACATCCGTATCAATATATCCCATCATGGAGCTTCCTAAACGGTCATTTCCGAGGCTATAAGCGAGTTGTGGTATTTTCCCGGTGGTACGGCCGCTTTTCCAGGGAATATTTTGTTGCGCAAAGGATAGATTTTGAAGAAATAAAAAAAGTATGAAAAAGGAAAGTAGCTGAGAAGTAGATCCTCTTTTGAATAATTTATTTTCATCTCTTGAGCTTGTCTTATGTTTGTATAAATTGTGAAGCAGCATCATAGAATTGCAAGTTTAGTGAAAGTATGAAATGTAAAACATAAAAATGTAATGAAGAAACCATGAGGGCATTAATTCTGTAAAAAGAAGATGATATGGAGAAAACCAATTTTATTGATTATATCCGGGTATTCTGTAAGAGTGGGCATGGTGGCTCCGGGAGCAGGCATTTCATGCGCAATAAGCTTACTTCAAAAGGTGGCCCTGATGGTGGTGATGGAGGCCGTGGCGGTCACATTATTTTAAAAGGGAATAAACAATTGTGGACCTTATTGCATTTGCGCTATTATAAAAATATCATTGCGGAAAATGGAGAAAACGGGCAAAAAAATAATTCAACCGGTCGCTCCGGAAAAGATATCATTATAGAAGTGCCTTTAGGCACGGTGGCGAAAGATGAATTGACCGGTATGGTTGAGGCGGAAATATTGAATGATGGGCAGGAGATCATTTTTATGCAAGGCGGTATAGGTGGCTTAGGAAATGCACATTTTGCTACACCTACAAACCAGGCGCCTGAATATGCCCAACCTGGTATGTCCGGAGTGGAAGGTTGGAAACTTATGGAGCTGAAAGTATTGGCAGATGTAGGTTTGGTAGGATTCCCCAATGCCGGTAAATCTACATTGTTGTCCGTTGTAACTGCAGCGAAACCGGCTATTGCCAACTATGCTTTTACAACGCTTACCCCTCAATTAGGTATCGTTGCATACCGGGATGGGAAATCTTTTTGTATGGCAGATCTTCCGGGAATTATTGAAGGTGCTGCTGAAGGGAAAGGCTTGGGCCATCGTTTCCTGCGCCATATAGAAAGAAATGCCATATTACTTTTTATGATTCCTGCAGATAGTGAAGATGCAGGTAAAGAATTTGAAATTTTAAAAAATGAACTAGAAGCCTACAATCCTGAAATGTTGCAAAAAGAATTTGTTATAGCTATATCCAAATCGGATATGCTGGATGAAGAATTAAAAAGAGAGCTGGCAAAAGATTTACCCCCGCATATTCCTCATGTATTTATTTCTTCTGTCACGGGTGAAGGGTTGAATGTTTTAAAAGACCTGTTATGGAAAAAACTGAATGATTAAAGACTCAGCTATCTTTCCATTGCCATAGATGCAGGCAAGCGTAAGTCCGGTATGGACTCCAGGAGTCTGAAAGGTGCAGTATTTTTTTACGCAACTTTTTTTTATCCTTTATTTTTATCCGGTATAATTGAATAATACTTTGTTGAAGGCCAAAGTCGTCCACCGAAAAAACGTCTTCCCTGGCAAGAGAAAACATCAGCAACATTTCTACGGTCCATCGTCCCACGCCTTTTATTTGTGTAAGCAATTTCAGGATTGATTCATTATCCATATCAGCCAATTTTTTATGGGTAATATGATGCTCCATGCAAAATCTTGCAACATTTTTGACATACAATACTTTGGAATGAGAAAGGCCAATAGACCGTAACGTCTCATCAGGTATGGCTAAAACCTGTTCCGGACGTGGCTCTTTGCCATCAAATAATTCAAGAAATCGTGTATAAATGATTTTAGCCACACGGGTATTTAATTGTTGCGACATGATGCTGCCCATCAATCGCAAAGGAATATTCTTATAGACTTCTAATGTATGACAGGGTCCATCTAATATAAATGCCAATGTTTTATCCTTTCGCAAGTGTGACTTATATAAAGGTTCCTTTTTTTTCATTGGAATTTTTCTTGTAATTTTCAAAAAAATACCATGCCACTCAAAAGCATTATTTGTTCTGTAATAGTAAGCTGCTTTTTTTTATTTCACAGCTCCAGTTCATTTGCACAAAGTAAAGATGAAATGCAAATCCGTAAAATATTAACGCAACAAAATAATGCCTGGAATCAAGGCAACCTCGATTCCTTTATGGTCGGATACTGGAATAGTGATAGCTTGCTTTTTATTGGAAGCGGCGGCCCCCGATATGGCTATGCTACTACATTAATAGGCTACAAGAAAAGTTATCCTGATACGGCTCACATGGGACACTTTACTTCAACAATCCTGAGCATGAAAAAATTATCCGGCGAATATTATTTTGTTGTTGGTAAATGGGAGCTCGCAAGAAGTGTTGGAGATGTGTCCGGGTATTACACTTTATTATTCAGGAAAATCAAAGGAGTTTGGGTAATTGTTGCTGATCACAGCAGCTGAGGGATTAACTCAGGTCCAAAGGTTCTTTCCAAATATTTTTTATTTTCCAAATTGAAAATAAAAGGCTGGCAATAAGCCAAAGATAAAAAATGATATTCCCCAGGCTTATCCTGTCATAGATAAACCCCCATTGAAGCATGATACCAATGGTTGCATTGAGAATCATCCATACGATGATGATGAGCATCGTATTTACTATTCTTATAAAAAAAGCGCGCATTTCCGGTTCCATTATGCAACAATTATCTATGCAAAAATACTTGGAATATTGGTGGCAATCAACAACAATTGATGGTGACAATTTTTCCGGCAATAAAAGTCGGAAGTAAATTGATTGATCATTGAAACGATAAAATCATTGACAACTTAGCGTTGAAGCAAATAATTTAAAGCCCGCTAACGGTAATTCCTAAAGACCAGGGATGAAAAGTGGCCCCGGCATTTTCTTTCAAAAATCCATTAACCTGGTAAGATCCGTCCAGAGAAAAATTGCCAAAACCAATTCTTCCGGTAAGGGCGAAGCGGGTCGTATTGATAAAGCGTTTATTACTTTCTTTCTGAATAAATTTATCACCATAGATAGAAGTGCCATTAACATCCATCAGATTTTTACCTTTTGTATACGATTTCAACAGTGTTCCAATTTTAAGGCCTAATGCTATTTTCAAACCTTTATCCGGTTGAACCGGGTTACCGGCATATCGAATTTCCAAAGGCAATTCAGCAAAGATGGTGGTGAGTTTATATTTATTATAATGAGATGTAGCGCTTACATCCAGAAAAGGCAAATAAGTGGTGGTAGCTGATTTTAGATCTACCATCGTGTTTTTAAAAAATATATTACTACTGCCTAAGCCGACACCAATACCAATACTATAATGTGGGCTGGATCTGAATGGTTTATCAAGCATCACATAAAAATTGAAATGCCTGGAAAAACCGGATGGATTTATCGAATCAGGTGTATTGAGCCATCCGTCAATACCATATTGAATCATGAAATGATCATTCGCACGATTGCTAAGGTCTAATTTTTCTTTTGAGGGTGCGACATTATTTTCCTGTGCATGTAAAGTGCCATAAATTAAAAATATACTTCCAATAGCCACAATTAATTTTTTCATCCGTGCAGTTGTTTATTATTAAAATAACTTTTTAAAAGCAACAAAAATAAAGGAATTGAACCCAAGCAAGGGGTTAAAAATATGCCAAATAAAAGGTATTTAAAAGGAAAAATCAAACAAGATTTTTTAAAGGATATTCAAATTTGAAGATCAAAGCATATCTTCATATATTACTTTCTTAAAATGCCTCATGAAAATTTTAATTGCAGAGGATGACCCGGTCAACCTTTTATTATTGAAAAAACAGTTAGCCCTGGAACAAATGGAGCTTTGTGCCGCTACAGATGGCTATGATGCTTTTAAAAAAATGGCGGCATTTCAACCGGATATTTTGATCACAGATCTCATGATGCCTCTGGCTTCAGGACTGGAATTGATTAGTTTGGTAAGAACCAAATACAGTAAAAAATTGCCTATACTGGTATTATCTGCCATTGATGATGAGAACACCGTGATGGAGGCATTATCTATGGGTGCGAATGATTTTATTATTAAACCCGCAGACCAGGCTGCACTTGTGAGTAAAATCAATAGGTTATGTGGCCAAAATTAAAAATGCAACATCTCAATTTGATTAATTACCATATTCTGATAAAAATTTGATACGCATAATCTTCAATTGATCCCATTCATATCCACTGTCTTGTAATTCTGCCTGAGCCGTTTCGAGTGAAGATGTTTCACAGTTTTTAAAATAGTCCATGATTTCTTCCTGATCTTCTTCATCAAGAATATCATCAATGGCATAATTCAGGTTGAGCCTGGTGCCACTTGAAACTATGGTTTCCATTTCTTCGAGTAAAGAGTCTAATTTCAGGTCTTTATTGCGGGCTATGGTTTCTAGGGGGATTTTTTTATCTACATTTTGAATGATATAAATCTTATTGCTGCTTTTATTGGCAACGGATTTCATTACAAAATCATCTGGTCTTTCAATCTCATTTTCATCCACATATTTGGCAATCAGAGTTATAAAAGGTTTTCCATAACGGGCTGCTTTCCCTTTACTCACACCCTGGCATTTTTCTAATTCCAATAAAGTGGTGGGATACATGGTTGCCATATCATTGAGTGAAGATTCTAGGAATAACACAAAAGGCGGCAGGCCGATTTTTTTGGCTTCCTGCTGACGAAGGCTTTTGAGCATTTCAACCAGTTTTTCATCGAATGCAGCTCCTGTACTATTCCCATCACCGGTTTCCACATCATCATCATCATCTTCATTTGCTTCTTCAAATAAATTGCTCAGTGCAATTTTGAATGAAGTGGGTTTTTTCAAAAATTTTTCGCTTTTATCTGTAAATTTCAATAAGCCATATTCTTCAATATCTTTTCTAAGTAAATTTTCCAGGAGCATTTGTCTTATCAAACTGTTCCAGAAGTGAATATCTTTTTCTTTACCAATACCAAATACCGGCAATTCTTCATGGCGGTACATTTTTATTTGAGGGGTAGGTTTTCCCATCATAATATTGACCACATAATCCGTATGGAATCTTCCATCCAATGCTTTCACCACTTTGAGTACTTTTACAGTTTCATCTTTTGCTTCAATTTTTTCTTTTGGATGAAGACAGTTATCACAATTTCCACAATTTTCTTCTTCCGTATTTTCTCCAAAGTAATGGAGTAAAACTTTCCTTCTGCAGGTGGATATTTCTGCAAAGGCTACAGTTTCATTAATTAATTGTGCACCTATTTCCCGTTCGCTCAATGGTTTGTCACGCATCAGGTGTTCCAATTTTGCAATATCTTTATGAGAATAATAAAGCAGGCATTTCCCTTCAAGTCCATCCCTGCCGGCGCGGCCTGTTTCCTGGTAATAATTTTCAATGGACTTAGGAATATTGAAATGAATTACAAAGCGGATATCCGGTTTATCAATGCCCATTCCGAAGGCGATCGTTGCAACTATTACTTGCACATCTTCATTTAAAAACTGATCCTGGCGAGTGGCACGCAGTTTGGAATCAAGCCCGGCATGATAGGCAACGGCTTTAATATTATTGGCTACCAATAATTCTGCAAGTTCTTCTGTTGTTTTTCGGTTTAACGTATAAATGATTCCGCTTTTACCGGCATTTTGGGATATAAAGCGAACCATATGACGGATGGTCTGATCTTTCTTAGTCTTAGGTTGTATTTCATAATATAAATTCGCCCGATTGAATGAAGAAATATACACATTTGGATTCCTTAGCCCTAAATTTTTAATGATATCACTTTGTACTTTGGGTGTAGCGGTTGCAGTAAGTGCAACTACTGGAATGTCTTTATTAATCTGATCCATCATTTCACGTAATCTTCGGTATTCGGGCCTGAAGTCATGCCCCCATTCTGAAATACAATGAGCTTCATCTACCGCAAAAAAAGAAATATTCAATTCTTTAAAAAATTCGAGGTTATCCTGTTTGGTTAAGGTCTCCGGCGCCACATATAATAATTTGGTTTTGCCTGAAAGCAAATCTGCTTTCACTGATTTCACCTGGCCTTTATTTAATGAGGAATTTAGAAAATGCGCAACATCATCCTTTTCACTATATCCACGTACCAGGTCTACCTGATTTTTCATTAAAGCAATGAGAGGGCTTACAATAATAGCACAGCCTTCTAAAATCATGGCAGGTAATTGATAGCATAAACTTTTACCTCCCCCGGTAGGCATAATGACAAAAGTATCATACCCGTCGAGTAAACTATTGATGGCCTCCACCTGGCGGCCTTTAAATTTTTCAAAACCAAAATGTTTTTTCACTTCACGAAGAATATCATGCTTATGTTTTCCTGATTTTGCAGATAAAGAAAGGTTTTCTTTTTTAGGTCTTGCCTGGCTCTTCTCCGTCTTCACCGTCGGTTTTTTTGCAGGCGTCTTTTTTGTTGTTGTAGGCATATGCTCAAGATTTCTAATTCCCGATATATAAAATTTACCAAAAGGTAAATAATAATTTAGAAAACAATAGAATTAATTTTATTTTGATTGTTTTGGCTTGAACAAAGTTTGGAAACGATCTTAATAAGATTAAAATTTAACCCCTAACGAAGTTAATAATTCCGATGTAAATTGTAAAGAACGAACTTTGTTAAAGTTTACCTTTGCTCCCATTATGGAAAAAGATATACAGTCTGTCGCACGAAGGACGATTCATTATGAAGCCCAATCCATTCAGGGACTGGAGTATTTTATTAATGACGAATTTGAAAAAGCCATTCAATTGATTTACCATTCTTCGGGCCGTCTTGTTGTAACCGGGATTGGGAAAAGCGCTATCATAGGCCAGAAGATTGTAGCCACATTCAATTCTACCGGAACGCCTTCCCTTTTTATGCATGCAGCAGATGCCTTGCATGGTGATATGGGCATGATACAGAAAAATGATGTGGTATTGATTATCAGTAAAAGCGGGGAAAGCCCGGAGATCAAGGCATTGCCCCCATTTATTAAGAATTTTGGGAATACGATTATTGCTATGGTGGGCAATATGCAATCTACACTGGCAAGGGAAGCAGACATCATATTAAACACCACCGTATCTAAAGAAGCTTGCCCCAATAACCTTGCACCTACCAGCAGTACTACAGCTCAAATGGTGATGGGAGATGCCATTGCAGTATGCCTGATGGAATTAAATGGATTTACAGGAAATGATTTTGCGCGTTATCATCCGGGTGGAAATCTTGGAAAACGACTCTACTTAAAAGTGGATGATATCTTTTTGCATAATGAAAAACCTCGAGTAAAACCTACAGATACATTAAAAGAAGTGATCATGGAGATATCTCATGGCCGAATGGGAGCTACCGTTGTTACCGATGATCAAAACATCATTATGGGTATTATTACAGATGGAGATATCAGACGCTTACTTGAAAAAACAAATGAAATCTCTAAAATTACTGCTCAGGATATATTAACTTCGCATCCCAAAAAAATAGAATCCGGTTCTTTAGCCATGAATGCCATGAAAATAATGAAAGATGCAGATATCAGCCAATTAGTGATTTGTGGATCCGGTGATGAGTATCTTGGCATCATTCATATTCATGACCTGGTTCGGGAAGGATTACTTTAAAAATCATTTTTACATTCGTCAAACTTGATATGAATAAACATCATTATGTAGCCATTCTTGCAGGGGGTATTGGTAGTCGATTTTGGCCAAAGAGCCGGGCTGCTTTTCCCAAACAATTTTTGGATATTCTCCAAACGGGGAAAACGCTTATTCAGCAGACTTTTGAAAGATATGCACGCTTTATACCGGTAGATAATATTTATGTGGTTACTTCCAATGAATATGCTTCACTCGTCAAAGAACAATTGCCGGATATGAATGAAAATAATATTCTGGCAGAACCCAGTAGAAAAAATACTGCGCCTTGTGTAGCTTTCATTTCTTATAAATTATTGGAAAAAGATCCAGAATCCCAGATCATTATTGCACCGAGTGATCATATTGTGATGGAACCTGAAGCATTTGAAAAGGCGGCATTAAAAGGCCTTCAATTTGCAAAACACATGAAAGCTTTAGTCACCTTAGGCATAAAGCCTACTTACCCAAATACAGGTTATGGTTATATTCAACATGAAATCATGCCGGTTGCTGATCAGATTTTTAAGGTTAAAACTTTTACGGAAAAACCCAACCTGGAGTTGGCAAAAACTTTTTTAGCGAGTGGCGATTTTCTATGGAATGCCGGTGTTTTTATGTGGAGTAGTAAAGATCTGGTGAAAGCATTTGAATTATATGAGCCGGAAATGAGTGAATTATTTAATGCCGAAAAACATCACTTCAATACTCGTGAAGAAAATCATTCACTTGAACGCATTTATCCTCAATGCAAAAATATCTCTATTGATTATGCCATCATGGAGAAAGCCAATAATGTTTATGTGATTCCTTCTTCATTTGGCTGGAGTGACCTGGGCACCTGGAATAGTGCCTATGATAATCTTGAGAAAGATTACCTGGGAAATGCAGTAGCAGGTGGTAATGTAATGATCATTGATGCTACAAAATGTATGGTCTCTGCACCTGAGCATAAATTATTATTGCTGCAAGGGATGGATGATTTTATCATCATTGATACAGAAGATATTCTCTTAATATGTAAAAAAGAAAAGGAACAACAAATCAAAGATTATGTGGCAGAGGTCAAAAGAAATAAAGGGGATATATACCAGTAAGTGTTTTTTTATTTTTTTTGGTTGTTTATGAGGGAAAGCAGCAATAGGACGATGAAAATATAAAATAAGATTTTTGCAATTCCCTCTATCTTTCCAAAAAATCCTGTAAAGCCAATAACAGCTGTTATGATAATTAGTATCAGGAAAATGATGCTCCACCGCCGCATAGGTAAGTAATGAATTTGAAAGGTCTGAAAATAATTAATATGCCTGTTCTTTGCCGGACTTATTTTTAAAATGCGATAGGGCAATTTGAAGTTCTCCATAACTGACTGATTGCCCCAATTTTGATTTAAGCTGACCAATACTGTCTCCAGGGTTTTGAATGATGACCTCACCAATTCTTATTAATTTTTCTTTGGGCAACAATGTATCGGCTTTTACTAAGCCTTCCCCCACAAAAAAGGATAAGTGGTTTTGTATTGTTTCAATGGTGAAATTCCTTTTTAATGCAATTTGCTGTACTGAGTGACCTTCTTTAAATAAAGCGAAGCTCTCATCCCGGGAAGATGGCTTGGCTTCTTTTTTAATTTTTTTCTTTTTTTCGGGAATGTCCTCAATAGAGGATTCCAGGCCATTTTCTTCACAATAATCTTGTATTATATCCAGGAAAGCGTTTCCAAACTGCTGCACTTTTATTTTTCCAAAACCATTTATTTTTTCGAGTTGAGTCAAGGTCTTTGGGAGGTATTGAACCATTTCCTCTATCGTCTTCAGATTTGCAACTCTATACACCGGTAAATTTTTCTCTAGCGCTAATTGATCCCTCAAAAGAAATAAGGCAGATTTTAAATCGTTGCGACCGGAATTTTCCGATAAAGTAGCCATAGAACCGCTTCCTGCATGAATGCGATAAACCGGTTTTTCAAAACTTTTTTTGGCCATAAAATGTCTTTCTAAAAAGAAGCCCTGTTTACATTGCTGAATCAAATAATTTTTTTCATCCAGGTATTCCAGGATTTCAAGCATTGCAGACTGAAATTTTAAAGCCAGCTTACTATTGTCGGTTACCACCGGTGATTTTTGCAGCCAGGCTATCAATTGAGATAGTTCATTGGTAAAGTAAGATGAGGCGGCTGATACCCTTTGTTGTATTTCAGTATTTTTTTCGAGTGGTATTTTCATGCCTGTTTTCAAAACCAGTTCCCGGTTGAATTTGGCAAATACATTTTCGATTTGTATTACTTTTCCCTGAAAAATAGGAAGCCAGTCTTTGGCTGCCATATTAAAAGAAGCAGCATTTTCAAAAAGCCACTGAAAAAACTTTTCACAGAGTAAGGAAATTTTTTCAAAAGAAAAAAGCGATATAAGGGTTTCTTTTTCATTTTTTTCCTTTAGAATTTCCAGTTGCGCTTCGAGTTTTTCACTGCTTATTTCATTCTTTAAAAAAGCCGTAACCTGGCTGTCCAGTCGGAGACTGCTTCTATTAATAGGGCTTAATAATACAAGGCCTTCCAGTGATGTACATCGAGATAACGCCACATAAACCTGTCCCGCTGCAAATGAGGCTACCGGGTCTATAATGGCTTTTTCAAATGTGAGGCCCTGGCTTTTATGAATGGTAATGGCCCAGGCTAAACGCAAAGGGATTTGTGTAAAACTCCCAATGGTTTCTTCTTCAATTTTTTGTGTTTTAGGGTTGAGCTTATACCTGGTATTATCCCATTTTTCCTTTTTTACAATAATTTCATTTGATTCACATAGTACAGTCACTTCCTCTGTAGTTACCTTTTGTACTCTCCCGATTTTGCCGTTAAAATAGCGCTTTACTTTGGCATTGTCATTTTTCAAAAACATGACCTGGGCGCCTTTTTTTAATTGTAAAATTTCATCAGCTGGAAAATTGCTTTGCGGAAATTCATCAATAACTTCAGCTTTGAAATGTGTGGAAAGGCCACCCAGTTTAGCCAGTTCTTTTGAATTGATATGATCTGCAATCTTATTATGGGTGGTTAGGGTAATATAATTTTCCTGATAACCGGGTTCAAAAGTAGGGTCATATCGCTGATGTAATAATTGTAATCCTCTTTCATTTAATTGATCATTTCTTACCATATTCAGTAGGGATACAAATTCGGGATTAGTTTGCCTGTAAATATGTTGCAACACAATATGTATGTGATCCTGCATGCTCCAAACCCGGCTTGAAAAAAAATAAGGACTGCTATAATAGGGGGATAATAATTCCCATTCTTCTTTTCGCGCAACGGGTGCCAATTGCATTAAATCGCCAATGAGTAATACTTGTACGCCCCCAAATGGGATCTCATAATTTTTTCGCACATGCCTCAAAACAATGTCTATTTCGTCCAGTAAATCACAGCGAACCATACTGATTTCGTCAATGATTAATAACTCCAGCTTTTGTATGAGGGCAACCCGCTCTTTTGATAACCTGATCTTTGATAATAATTGATGTTTATCTGTAATGGGAGCAGCAATATTAAATGCATTTGTTTCCGGTATAAAAGGTGTAAACGGAATTTGTAAAAATGAATGAATCGTACAGCCACCGGCATTAATAGCTGCAACTCCGGTGGGCGCGATTACAGCACAGGATTTATGCGTGCGGTCTTTGATGTATTTCAAAAAAGTAGTTTTACCTGTACCGGCTTTTCCTGTTAAGAAAACCGGGCAGTCTGTATATTGGATATAATCGGCAGCTATCCTGAATTCCGGATTTAAATCATCCATAAACAAAAAAAATTATTTTTGCTATTTAAAAATCTTGGTGCAAAATACATCAAACATTCGCCTATTTTTAAAATAACCATTTACTGTATGAATGTACAATATACTACTATTTGTTTCGACTTGGGCAATACACTATTAAAATATGCGGTGTTTTATGGTGATCAATGCAAAGGAATTTTTATCCTGGAAAACGCAGGCATTGAATCATTTCAAAAGGTTTTAGATAAATATACTCCTCAAAAGACGATCTTATCATCCGTCGTTAACCATGAAAAAAGTATTGAAACACTGTTAGCCGAGAAAAGTCAATTTCATAAACTTTCTCATGAAAGCAAATTGCCATTCACGATACCCATTGCTAAAAAAGAAACGGTTGGGGCAGATCGCCTTGCATTAATGTCTGCAGCAAGGACTATTTATCCGGGAATGCATACTCTGGTGATATCATTTGGCTCCTGTATTACCTATAATTTTATGAATGCCTCCGGAGTTTTTTTAGGAGGTGCTATTTCGCCAGGTATGGAAATGCGGTTTAAAGCCATGCATACATTTACGGCCAAACTGCCTCTGATAAATGCAAATCCGATTTTTCCATTAATCGGGTATGATACAAGGACAAATTTATTAAGTGGTGTAATGCTCGGTATTAGGGGCGAAATCAACTACCAGGTTGAATTATATGAAGAACGATACTCGAACTTTAACGCGGTTTTAACCGGGGGCGATATGCGCTATTTTGCTTCGCATCTCAAAAAGAAGATATTTGCAGACCCACAATTCATCTATAAAGGACTTTATGCAATCAGTGAACTTAACTCATAAGCGATCCATTATTTTATTTTTTTCTTTTGCAATTTTTTCTATCTCTGTATCTGCACAAGTGAATTCGCCATTTTCCAGGTATGGCCTGGGAGATCTGGTACCACTTCAAAGCATTACCACACAGGGCATGGGAGGTTTAGGTGCAGCCTATTTCAATGGACAGGTCATCAATAATAATAACCCGGCAAGCTATAGTGCATTAAGATTAGTAACCTATGATATTGGTTTGACACTGGATGCTCGTTCTTTACGCAGTGCAAACCCGGTTGGGAAATATAATGCCACCAACTTAGAACCCGCATACCTGCAACTTGCCATACCTTTAAGTGCGACAAAAGATGTTGCGATGGTTTTTGGTATCAGGCCCAAAACAAAAATTAGTTATAGCTTAAGCGAAACTACTCCGTCAAATTTTGAAGAGGGATCCGCCGATAGTATCCAGAATCTTTTTGAAGGCAATGGCGGGTTATATGATGTATTTGCTGGCATTGGCAAACGCTGGAAAAATTTTAGTGTTGGTTTAAATGCAGGATATGAATTTGGTAAAAAAGAGATCAGTACGCGGGTAGGCATTTTGGATACCGCCTTTACATTTTATAAATCCAATTCTGAAACCAGTACAAATTATTGGGGATTTTATTTAAACCCGGGCATTGCCTATTTAATACCCTTAGGCAAGCGAACAGATCCTGTAACAAAAATTACTTCAAATTATTCTTTACAAATCGGGGGAAGTGGTACACTTGCTCATTCATTGAAAGCAAACCAAAAGATTACCCGTGAAACATTTGTATATGACGGCCTTTCCGGCGCCCCAATTCGCATTGACAGCGTATCCGTTACACCCAACATTTTGGGACATATACAAATCCCTGTAACCTATACAGCCGGATTCATGATCAATAAAGTACTCAGCAATGCTTATGTATCTATCAATAAATGGTCCTTCGGAGCAGACTATACTGCCGGCAACTGGAGTGACTACCGTTTCTATAATACCAAAGACCTCACCGTCAATAACTGGATGATACATGCAGGAGGAGAATTTTCACCCGATCCGGTAAATGGCACAAAAGTCTGGAGCCGAGCAATTTACCGTCTGGGTTTCTATACCGGTAATGATTACTTAGATGTAGATGGGAATGGGAGCAAAATATCTGCCGTTACTTTCGGGGCAGGCTTTCATTTAAAAAAGAAAAATTATATCAACCAGTTCACGATGATCAATACTGCACTTGAACTTGGCCGGAGAGGAACAAAAGTGAATAACCTTACCCAGAATTATTTTAAATTTTCTCTTTCTCTCTCTTTAAGTGATATTTGGTTTCAGAAAAGAAAATATGATTAATTTTTTTTCACATATTTACAAAAGGGCAGCAGTACTTATGATTTGCTGCCTTTTTTTATCATGTGAAAATAAAATGAGTGATGTGGAAGCTATTGGTAAAAAAAGGGTAAGCAGGGAAATGGCAACGCAAATTGAAAGTTACATGAGCCAGGGGGGCATTATGAAAGCAAAACTCACAGCTCCCCTGATGTGGCGTACTCAAACGGATACCCCCATGATAGAATTCCCCAAAACCTTGCGGGTAGATTTTTATTCGGATAGCACAAAAGTAGAAAGCCGCCTAACGGCAAAATATGGCCGCTATTATGAAAGAATGGGTACCGTCTTTTTGAAAGACAGCATTGTTGTCATCAACCTGGTAAAAAAAGACACCTTGCGTTGTGATGAATTGAATTGGGACAGGAATAAGGAAATTTTTTTCACAGATAAAAAAGTCTCTATACATAAGTCAAATGGTGATGAAATTCATGGCCTGGGACTTATTGCCAAACAGGATTTCAGCCAATATACCATTTTGAATGTGCAACCCGATACCTACTTAAGTATCCCGGATAGTACAATGCCCGTAAATAGATAATATTTTTTTTGTTTTCCGGCGGCAGGTCCATTGGGCATCTTCGTTGTGTCACTCACATCGGCGTCCACTTCACTATTCAGCCATTTAATATATACTTGAACAAAGATCCCGTTTGAATGATATAAAGAAATGATTTGTCATCAGATTATGGAACATGCACAAATCCATATTAAGTTTAAAATTAAAGATTATTTTTGCGAGAGTTATTAATCAATTAATCAATAGTATATGCCCTCTATAGCATTACGCGAAGCAATCAGGCAAGCCATGAGCGAGGAAATGAGACGAGATGAATCTGTTTTTTTAATGGGCGAAGAAGTAGCAGAATATAATGGCGCTTATAAAGTGAGCCAGGGAATGTTAGCAGAATTTGGCCCAAAAAGAATCATTGATACACCGATATCTGAATTGGGATTTGCCGCTATTGGCGTTGGTGCTGCTCAGAACGGATTGCGCCCCATCGTAGAATTTATGACCTGGAATTTTGCCGTGCTGGCTATGGATCAAATCCTGAATACAGCTTCAAAAATGCTGGCGATGAGTGGGGGACAAATTCATTGCCCAATTGTTTTTCGCGGAGCCAATGGAAGTGCAGGTCAATTAGGCGCCCAACATTCCACCGCTTTTGAGAGTTTTTATGCCAATATCCCCGGCATCAAAGTAGTTTCAACTTCCAATCCATATGATGCAAAGGGACTGCTAAAACAAGCCATCCGTTATGAAAACGATCCCGTAATTTTTATGGAAAGTGAAGTAGCTTATGGAGATAAAATGGAAGTGCCCAAGGATGAATATTATATACCATTGGGTAAAGCAGATATTAAAAAAACCGGACGTGATGTTACCATCGTTTCTTTCAATAAAATGATGAAGGTAGCAATGGATGCAGCTGCTGCACTGGAGAAAGAAAAAATCAGTGCAGAAGTAATTGACTTACGTACCATCCGGCCACTTGACTGGCATACGATTTTGGAAAGCGTAAAAAAGACCAATCGCCTCGTCATTGTAGAGGAACAGTGGCCTATGTGTTCTGTTTCATCGGAAATCTCTTACCGAATTCAAAAAGAAGGCTTTGATTATTTAGATGCGCCTATCCGTCGCATCACCTGCGCAGATGCGCCCATGCATTATGCCCCCAATTTGGTCGAAGCTTATTTGCCCGATGTGGCCGGCACAGTGAAACTGGTGAAAGAAGTAATGTATTTAAAGAAATAAAATTTTCCCTATTGATACCCTACCAAAATTATTTTATTTTTGGTGTATCATGAAACGAGCTGTTTTCACTATTATCTTTTCTTTTTTTATAAGATATTCTTTAAATGCACAAACTGAAGATACAATTCCTGTAATTGGTGATTCAGGTGTTTTACAAAATGTAAAAGTAAATGCGTTTGGATCTCAGGCTAAACTGAAAGATGTTCCTTCCGCCATTTCAGTACTTACAACAAATGACCTGCAACGATTTGACGGGATGTCTTTATTATCTGCCATGAATACCGTTCCGGGAGTACACATGGATGAAAGAACCCCCGGCAATTACCGGCTTTCCATACGCGGAAGCATTTTACGCTCCCCCGCAGGAATACGGAATGTAAAAATTTATTGGGATGAAATACCCTTAACAAATGCATCGGGAAATACTTACCTCAATATGGTGGATATCAACCACCTTCAATCAATTGAAATAATAAAAGGGCCTGCTTCCAGTATGTATGGCGCAAATACGGGAGGCGCATTGATTCTACATTCATTCAACAGTAATTTGAAAAAGAAAGACCAATTCAATGCCGGTTTAAACCTGGGATCCTTTTCATTGATCAATGAACAATTTGGCTGGCAGGCACAAAGAAAGAATTTTTATTCAAACCTTCAACAAAGTCATTTATCCAGCCTTGGTTTCCGTGACTATGGCTCTTCCAGGAAAGATATCCTGAAATGGAATGCCAACTGGAAAATCAATAAAAATCAGCAATTATCTTTTTTAAGTTTTTATGCAAATATGCATTTCGATAATCCTGGAAGTTTATCAGAAGACGAATATAATGATGACCCTTCACAAATTAGAGATGACTATAACACCCAGAAAGCCGGCTTTACTAATCATACTTTCTTCTTCGCACCGTCATTAAAATCAGTTATAGGGAAAAGAATGGTCAATATCAGTTCCGTTTCAGCAGTACATACAAGTTTTACCAGGAATATGTTTTATAATTTTGAGGATAGAAATGAATGGAATTACAGTGCTCGAACAAGGTTTTCCTATAAATGGCTTTGGGGAAATATCTCCCTGGAGAATATCACCGGCATGGAATGGCAATATGGCACAACCGGCCTGCAGGAATTCACTAATAAAAATGGCGTTGCCGATTCATTTTTATATCATGATGATTTACGTTATACACAATACTTTTTTTATACACAATTAAATGCCAGACTGAGTAATCAGGTGATTTTGCAAATGGGCGCCAGCCGGAATACTATGCAGTATTATTTTTATCGAACAGCACTCGACACTTTGACTACTCCTCAAAAAAGAGATGCGGGAAATCTTATTGCACCGCGTATTGGATTATTGTATAAATTGACAAACACCCTTTCTTTATATGCCACTATCGCCAAAGGATTCTCGCCCCCAACCCTGTCAGAAGTAAGACCTTCAAACGGAGATTATTATCCTTTTTTGCAACCAGAGCAAGGATGGAATTACGAAGTAGGCGCTAAAGGCTCATTACTGAATAACCATTTAGATCTCAATACAGCCATTTATTATTTTGATTTAGTTGATGCCATTGTAAGCCGAACAGATACTGCAGGAAATAATTATTATGTGAATGCCGGTGGTGCTATACAGAAAGGAGTGGAGCTATGGTTAAAAGGTTATATCATCCGGAGTGCCCGCAAAAAGCAATCAACAATAAGAACATTGAACATCTGGAATAGTTTTACTTTTCAACCCTATTTTTTTAAAAATTATCAAGATGGAAACACAGATTATTCCGGTAACCACCTTACTGGAATTCCACAATTCACGGATGTTTTGGGCGTGGATCTCGAATTAAATAACAACATATATGGAGCGCTGATTTTAAATTGTACCTCAGCTATTCCGCTTGATGATGCAAATGATATTTATGCAAAACCATACCAGTTACTTCAAATCAAAGCTGGTAAAGAAATAATCATTGCAAGTATTCCTGTAAACATTTTTGTGGGTATTGATAATGTTTTGAATGAGGCATATAGCCGGGGGAATAATATCAATGTGGCCGGAAACAATTATTATAACCCTGCACCCGGAAGAAATTTCTTTGTGGGAGGAAAACTAAATCTCTGAGAATATTTTTACATAAATCTCACATTCATCCATTCTTTTTGCAGTTACATTTGCTTAAAATAGAAATTGATGTCAAACATCCTGGTTATAGATGATGAGAAGGCGATTCGAAAAACACTCTCGGAAATTTTAAATTATGAAGGGTTTAAAATAGATGAAGCATCTGATGGTGAGGAAGGCTGGAAAATGTTTTTGGCCAAAACATACGATGCGGTCTTATGTGATATTAAAATGCCCAGGATGGATGGCCTGGAATTTTTAGAAAAAGCCAATAACAAAAATCCCGATGTACCCATCATTATGATCAGTGGTCATGGGAATATTGAAACAGCCGTAGATGCTGTGAAAAAAGGAGCATTTGATTATATTTCAAAACCACCAGATCTTAATCGCCTCCTTATCACCATTAGAAATGCTGTGGAAAAAAACACCCTCAGCATAGAAAGCAAAGTATTAAAAAGAAAAGTCAATAAAGTACAACCTATTATCGGGGAAAGTGATGCTATCAAAAAAATAAAGGATACGATTGATAAAGTGGCCGCAACGGATGCCCGAATTTTAATTACCGGCGATAATGGCGTAGGTAAAGAATTGGTGGCAAAATGGATCCATGAAAAAAGCAACCGCAATACAGCGCCACTTGTGGAAGTGAATTGTGCGGCTATTCCCGGTGAATTAATAGAAAGTGAATTATTCGGCCATGAAAAAGGTTCATTCACATCAGCTATTAAACAACGAATCGGAAAATTTGAGCAGGCAAATAAAGGAACCATTTTCCTGGATGAAATCGGGGATATGAGCCTGAATGCACAAGCCAAAGTATTACGTGTGTTGCAAGAAGGAAAAATAGCCCGTGTAGGCGCCGATAAAGAAATTTCTGTGGATGTACGTGTTATTTCAGCTACAAATAAAAACTTATTAGACGAAGTAGAAGAAAAAAAATTCCGGCTGGATCTCTATCATCGGTTGGGCGTTATTTTAATTCATGTTCCTTCCTTAAATGAAAGATTGGAAGATATTCCTTTACTTATTGAAAAATTTTTATCAGATATAGCAGAGGAATATGGGCAAGCTGCGAAATCTATTGATAAAAAGGCTATCGCAGAATTACAAAAGCATAACTGGACAGGGAATATTCGGGAATTACGTAATGTGGTGGAGCGATTGATTATATTATCTGGGAAAACGATTTCTGTGGAGGATGTAAGAAATCATGTGATGTTGAATGGATAAGGCAATATTGATTTTAATAAAAATATATGCCGCATCAAAAGACCGCCTATATTATTCTGGGACCCACCGCATCCGGGAAATCAGCTCTTGCCTTGAAATGGGCTGATTATTTTAAAACATCCATCATTTCAGCTGATTCGAGGCAATGTTTTCGGGAAATGAATATTGGGGTTGCAAAACCATCAGCCGGGGAGCTGGCAAAAGTGCCGCATTTTTTTATCAATCATCTAAGTATTACCGAAGAAGTAAATGTGCGACTATTTGAAGAATTAGCCATAGCATTTGCTCAAAAAATCTTTCAGCAAAATGATGTAATAATTATAGCCGGAGGTACCGGTTTATATATACAGGCTTTTTGTGAAGGGATCGACACCATGCCCGATGTAGATTCTGCCATCAGGGAAAGACTCAGAAATGAATTTTCCGAAAAAGGCCTGTACTGGTTGCAACAGGAAGTGCAAAAAAAAGATGAAGCATTTTGGCAAAGGACAGATCAAAAAAACCCCCACAGGCTTTTAAGGGCTTTGGAAATTCGGGAATCTACCGGAAAATCAATCCTTGATTTTCAACAAAATCAACTGATTCAAAGAAATTTTAGAATAATCAAAATCGGGCTTGAATATCCCAGGGAAATTTTATATGAAAGAATAGACAAACGAGTGGATGAAATGGTCCGAAATGGTTTGTTGCATGAAGTTGAAAGTCTTTATCCCTTTAGACGTAACAGTGCATTACAAACCGTTGGGTATAAAGAATTATTTGCGTTTATGGATGGCTTATATTCTTTTGAGGAAGCGATTTCCAAAATAAAACAACATACTCGTAATTATGCCAAAAGGCAAATAACCTGGTTTAAAAAAGATAAAGAGATCTTTTGGCTAAAAGGAAATGAACCTATTGCAATCCAAACCTTGGAAAATCTAAAATAAAAGTTCTACAGAAGATTCAAATTGTTATAGAAATCCTATATTTGGCATCCCATTTATGAGACAAATCCCCGGAAACAAGAATTTAATAGATATGTCTTATTTAAAATAGGATTTCTTCCTGGATGCGTAAATCATTTTTTAACACACAAAAAAAAACTTTTTATGAAAAAACATTTCTTTACGGTATTAGTTGGTTTTATGCTGTTTGGATTTCAAGCCAATAGCCAAAACTACTGGAAAGCCACTAAGGAAACTGATGTGAGTAAAGGTAAAGATATTTTTGCCGGACACTACAAACCAAATGCTTATTTGATTTATAAGCTGGATGAAACAATTATTAAATCCGATCTGGCAAAAGCGCCAACGGGTAAAATATCGACTTCTCCTGTAACCATTATGGTTCCAATTGGGGATGGCACAGTGGAAAAATTCCGCGTAGTGGAAGCTTCTGTTATGGAACCGGCACTTGCTGCTAAATTTCCGCAGATAAAATCTTATGCCGGACGTGGTATTGATCATCCTTCCTCCACCATTCGTTTTGATGTAACGCCGGAAGGTTTTCATGCTATGATCCTTTCTCCTGACAGGAGTACAATTTATGTAAACCCTTTATCCGTAGATAATAACAGCCGGGTGTATGCAATTTATAATAGAGCCAATACGAGTTCACCAATTGAATTTAAATGTGAAATGCCTGATGATGTTTTAACCAATGGCGCCGGTAAGGCGACAACAATCAAAGGGAATGCGGATGATGGCACACTTAGAACTTACCGTTTAGCACTTTGTGTTACTGGAGAATTTTCCCAATATTTTTTAGGAGGGGTTGTAGGAACAGATGATGAAAAGAAAGCGATAGTGTTGGCTCAGGTTACTACCGATTTAACAAGGGCAAATGGTATTTATGAGCGAGATTTTGGTATTACAATGCAATTTGTGGAAAAGGAACTATCTATTATTTATCTTGACCCGACAACAGATCCTTTTACAAATAACTTTAATTCAAAGACTCAACAGGTCTGTGATGACTCTATTGGCAATGCCAATTATGATATAGGCCACGTAGTACATAAAGCAGGAGATAATGGCAATGCCGGTTGTATAGCTTGTGTATGTAAAACAGGCAGTAAAGGAAGTGGATTTACGATGTATTCTCATCCGGATCTACTGGATCCATTTGTAGTTGATTATTGGACACATGAAATGGGACATCAATACGGCGCAAACCATACATTCACTTTTAATAATGAAGGAACCGGCGCTAATGTGGAACCGGGTAGCGGATCTACTATCATGGGTTATGCCGGTATAACCGGTGGTACCGATGTACAACCTCACAGTGATGATTATTTCCATGCCGTATCCATAGGTCAAGTATCTAATTATTTTAGAACTGGCCAGGGTGGTTGTGCAGTAAAAACAATTACTGGCAATACGGCTCCAACAGCTGATGCCGGTTCAGATTATACTATTCCAAAATCTACACCTTTCATGCTGACCGGTGTATCTACAGATGTTGATGTAACTGATGTTCCATCTTATGAATGGGAACAAATTGATGTCTATGAAAGTGGCGGATCAAATACTTATCCACAACAGGGTTCTACAAAAGGACCTGTGTTCAGGTCAATATTGTATTCTGCTCAGCCAACCAGGGTTTTTCCTAATCTTACCACCATATTATCCGGCGCACTTTACAACAAATGGGAAGCATTGCCTGCTGTTGCACGAGATTTGAATTTCCGTTTTACCGTAAGGGATAACCATCCATTGGGTGGCAATAATATGAGTGATGACATGATTGTAACAGTAACTACCAGCTCCGGACCATTCCAAATTACAGCTCCGAATACAACAGGTATTTCATGGGATGCCGGGACAATGCAATCCGTAACTTGGGATGTTGCAAATACAACCAGTGCACCGGTTAGTTGTTCCCAGGTAAATATTTTATTGTCTGTGGATGGTGGACAAACCTTCCCGATTGTTCTTGCATCGAATACGCCCAATGACGGTTCACAAGATGTTTTGGTTCCTAATTATGATGTAACCAATGCAAGAATTAAAGTAGAATCCGTTGGAAATATATTCTTTGATATAAACAATAAAGATATCACTATTAAAGGTTCTTTGCCTGTAACCTGGTTGTCTTTTACTGCTGAAAAGTCCGGAGCAAATACCGTTTTACTCAATTGGTCAACAGCCAATGAATTGAATAATGATCATTTTGAAGTAGAAAGGAGCAATGACGGATCAAACTTTGCGATGATTACCAGCATTAAAGCCGGTTCAAATCCAAATCAGGTGCAACAATATGCCTATACAGATAAAGCTGCGATGCAAGGGGATAATTATTACAGAATAAAACAAGTGGATCTGGATGGTCGTTTCACTTATTCTGATATTAAGAAAGTAACCATTGATGGAATAAGTACCTTCTTTAGTATCCGGCCAAATCCGGCTGTTAATAAAGCCTCTTTAATCGCAAGCACCCGTTTAAACAATGTATTGATAAGCCTGGTAAGCACCACAGGTAAAATTGTGTATTCAACAACGCAACCTCTTGTGAATGCAGGGGATATCATTACAATTCCTGTAAACAATCTTGCCAAAGGAGTTTATATGATTAAAATAACCAGTGATGAAGGAAATAAAACACAGAAACTGGTAGTTCAATAATTTGTGTGATCAGAATAAAAAAACCGGCTATTTTTAGCCGGTTTTTTTATTCTTACTATTAAAATAAATGGCCGTATTTATTTTTAAAGTAGTTATACAATAGGAGAGGAATTAAGTAAAGTTTGAATTTTTTCCAAAACAGCAGTAATCGTATTTAATAAAATAATATGACGGAATAAAATCAGGAGAAAAATTATAAAAATCTAAAATGGAGGTATAATAATACATTCATTTATACTTCATGTTAAATCAATATTTTTATTAAAGACTTTTCTAGAAAGGATATCCTATGGCTAAATTGAAAACTAAATTTTGTCTTCGCCAGTCCTTACTTCCAAAATCAATCTGATCAAATACCCAACGACTTCCAGGTGGTAAAAATGGTTTGCGTAGGGGAAATGCAACATCTAAACGAAGAACAAAAAAGCTTACATCCACACGTAAACCTATACCCGTACCAAGTGCCATTTCACTAAAAAATTTATTGGAAAATTTTGTGCCCGGCCTTGTAGTGTCTTCGCGAACAGTCCATACATTTCCCGCATCCAGAAATACTGCGCCATAAATAACTGAAAATAATTTTGCCCGCAATTCCGTATTTAATTCCAGTTTGATATCACCCGGTTGCTCTGGTAAAAAACCAAGTGTATCAATGTTTCCTGCATAGTAAGAACCAGGGCCTAATGACCTTGCACGAAATGCCCGGATATCACTGGATCCACCGGCAAAAAATTCTTTAATAAATGGCATGGTGTAACTGTTCCCGTATGCATAACCAAATCCCGTAACTATGCGGCTTGCGAGTGTGGTATTTTTATTTAATTTCAGGTAATGGCGAAAGTCGAGTTCAGCGCGAACATATTGTGAAAATGGTTGCCCGAATATATTTTTCGGATTTCCATTGCGCACATTTGCGCCACTAACTAATCCTAAAATATTCCCGGATAAATCGAGATTTCCATTGAAATAATAATTGTTTTTTTTGTGGTTGGGTTTGAGGTAAGTATTGAAATTGTAATTATAATTTGAACCAATAATAAATTGCTTTTCAATACTTCTGGCCAGCGCAATATTATTTTCTAACGAATCCTTGAACTCAGGTGTAATATTCGCGGGGTTTACTAAATTCAAGGCAAAAATATTAAGTGTATGTTCTTTGGTTATGTCTTCTTTCCACACATATCCTGCACTTGCGGTGAGTGATGTAAGGGTGTATTGTGTATTGCGGTTAAACAATTGATAGCCGAGGGATAATTTTGTTTGTGGTACAAAATTACTATTGGTTTTAAACTGAACAGGCCCGATCACGCGCGGGAAAAATAAATTCATATCAATACCGAGACGGTTTGTATTTATGTTTTGCGACTGAGCCGAAACTTGTTTTTCAATGCCACCAAAAACGCGGGCTGTAAATAGTTCTGCGCCTTTGAAAAAATTTCTGTTTTTCCAACTCAGGGATACTTCTGTTCCGGTGGAATTATTTGATTTTGTAAGCCCAGAAACCTGGAACTGGATCGATTTTTCTTTTGTAGGTGTGAGATAATAAAACGCATTTAAAGAGGGTTTTGAGGTAGTATCTGTTTCGATAAAACTAGCTTTTACAAATTTGTATATTCCTAAATTCACCAAACGGTTTAAGGATAAATTATGCGCTGTGCGATTGTATAAATCTCCTGGTTTAAATACAAGTGTGCGGCTGAAAATTTTTGGGTTAAATCTATTCTCAGGATCATAAATATAATAGCCATCAAATTTTTTTACCTGTCTTAAAACCCTTGATATGCTGGTATCATTTTGTAAATTATAATTTGCGAAAACCACTACATCATTGATTTTAAATTGTTCTTTGGCTTTATCGGGTACATCCTCTTTAGTACGCAAATACATATTCACCTTATAATTTCCTATAGTTGTATCAGCATCTACAATGAGATCATCGGGATTAAAATAATAAAATCCTTTTTCTTTTAAACGCGAATCAATCCGAATGCGCTCCGCCATTATGCGGTCAAGTGTATAAGCCCTGCCGGTTTTTAATTGCGAATTTTTTTTAAGCTTGGCCAACATTTTTCCATACTTCGAAGAATCAGTTTCAAACACAACTGTATCAATATGATACCTATTGCTCACAGAGCCATTATAGGTAACTTCCATTTTTTTATTTTTAATAGTTGTATCCACCGTCATGGCAGAACGGAAAAACCCATTGTTTTCCAAACGATTTTCAAGTATCTCCCGGTTTTTTTCAGTATTTACCTGACTGGCTAAAACAGGTGCTTCGCCTATTTTATATTTTAACCAGTAACCTATGCCTTTACCCTTTGGTGAGTCTACAATATTATAGATAAGTAGTTTATACGGAATACCTAAAATACGTGCATTGGGTTTAGGTCGCACGAGGCCTTTTAGTTCCGCTTCGAGGTCTTTCTTTTTATATTTTACGGAATCATTTATTGCCTTCAATTCTACTTTTGCACCCGTATATAATGCATCATTATCCGGGATATTTTTAGTAGCGCTGCAGGAATAAGCAGCAATTAAAATAAGTAAGTATATAAATATTGGTAATCGTTTCATTAAAAATTCTTTTAGCATGCAACAGTGCATTATTCGCCGGGCTTTTTCATTTCTTCAATCGTTTCCTGTTGCTGTTCTTTTTTTTGTTCTCTGAATTTCTTTTTTAATTTTTTATCGCGCTTTGCAAATAATTCTTTGAAATGATCATAATCCAAAGAATAAATAAACGTCAAACCGGTTTCTACTACTTGCCCTTCTACTACACCTTCATATTCATTTTTTCTGTAGCCGCGAATTTTATAACGGCCATCTTCGCTCAGTTTATAATCAATAGCCACATTGCCTGCAATGTTAGCCGCATCTCGATTTGTGCCGCTGGGACTTTCTAATTCAAAATTACTTCCCACGCTAACTTTCAAACGATCATTTAATAGAGATTTAGAAACGCCCACAGTTAAATCTGTCCGGCTTTGCTGCGTACCCGTGCTGTAATCGTCTTCCGAATTTAAACCAAAACTCAGGTCAACTCCCTGGATCAAATTACCCGCTAATTGATTTAACTGATCCGTTAAGATTTTACTTACACTTTGTTTTACTAGTGTGGATGTGCTTGTACTTGCCGCACTTTGTGTAATATCCTCACCTACAAATCTGCCCAATAAAAGCAGTGCAAAAACCTGTTTATTTAATTCAGACTCATTGGTTTTTAATTGCTGCAATTTGCTGTCAACAACGCTCCATTGAGATAATTCATCTTGTGGTAAATCAATTTCAAAACTGATCTGTGGTTTTAATAAATCACCTGTCATTTTCAGGAAAACCTGCACATCAATTTTTTGTTTGTATTTATTAATTTCATTTTCTGATTGTCCGGCGAGCATTGGCTGAACGAGGTCAATAGATGCAGCTTTCGTTTCATACAATGCCGTTATATTTACTATTGCTGAAGTGGGATCACCGGTCCATGTAATGACACTTCCGCGTTGAATATCAAATTTTCTTTTTAGAAAATTAAAAGTTAACTGATACGAACCGTTTGTCAATTCATAATTTCCTGTGAGTGAAAGTTTGCCGCTTTCATCAATGCCTCCGGAAAGGTTTGCACCACCCTGCACTTTCAGTGCATCACCATTTCTTTCATCAATTACAAGGGTAAATGCAGCCGCGGTATCTGTGCTAAAATTTGCCGATACATTCAAACCTGCAAAAGCTTTAGTATTGATCAAGGTATCGCGGAAATCAATTTTTGTGGTAGTATCTTTCGGTGCACTTTTATCTACAAAATTGACGACACCTTCCCGGCTTACTATTTCAGGGTCATTGCTGGGCAAAATAAAAGTGAAATCCGTTTCTTTATTTGCTTTGATGTTTGCAGTAATTGCCGGCACTTCCATGCTCCCTTTTATTTTAATATCTGCGTCAATATTCAGATTGCCATAAAACATTTGATTTGCAGCCTGAGAAGAATGAACCACATTAAAATTATTGGCTTTAAAAGTTAAATCAAATGAATAATTTCTAAAATCTTTGGTATAAACATCTCCATTCAATATGGCATCGCTTCCTGTAGTATCAGTAAGTGAAAATTGATTAAAATGGATGCCACTTTCATTCACATTTATTTTATCATCATTCAGCGTAAATCTTTCCCCAAGCATTGTTGGTGTAATGTATGCATCATTGAATTGCAGTGCCCCATTGACTTTCGGTGATTTGGAATTCACATTTATTTTAAAGTTACCATTTACAAAGCCGCCTGCATCCTGTAATTGGCCGGCGGTAAATCCTCGGATAGATGAAAGATTTAATTTGTTGATGTTTAATAGCATATCCATATTTCCTTCCCCTGTATAATATTTTCCGTTGAGTGTAACATCATTATCCTGCCCGGTAATTTTTATATCTGCATTAAATGCATTCGCAGTTTCATTATCCACTTTTACATTAATATTTCCAAGCGTATCTGTTTTATAACTAAAATTATTGATTGCAAGATCAGAGGTAAACACAGGATTTTTTACAGGATCTTTTATCAAAACATGGCCATTGATTGCACCATCCATGAGAAGCGAATCCTGGTCTGCAAAATCTGTCAATGTCTTTATGTGAAAATCGTTGAAGGCAATTTCTATCGGCGCTGCAGGTGTTTGTGATTGACTGTTAATGCTAAGAGATTGATTGTTGTGCGTGATTTTAAAATTATTTGCAATTATTCCTAGGGAATCATATTGTATATAATTGTCTTTGCTTACATCCCATTCTTCATAATTTAATAATGTATTTTCTGGACTGAGGTTAAATATAAGCCCATTATCTTTTGGCGTTAATGTGGTTGAAAAATGATAACGCACTTTTTCTTCTTTGTCTTTTAAAAGAATGGCGGTGATCAGGTTTTGATCTGCAATAAATCCTGAAAGTGATGTTTGATATAGTTTAAACTCTTTGCTGCCGCCTTTATCCATACTTACATTATAATCGAGCAAATGGTCACTTCCATATACAAAAGCAGATAAATTTTCAATGGCATCTTCGCCATATTGTATGTGTGGTGCATTCAGATTAAAATCAATTTTCTCATCCGTACTGGAAAAAATCAATTTAGCATGCATGCTGTCTGTGCCTTCCAACTTTGGTTGAAATTGTAAAACGAGTGGAGATACTTTCAGGTCAATATCCATTCTCCAATCCTGTGGTGTAAAAGCAGTGTCTTTAAAACCAGGCAATGAATAATAGGTATTAACAGTATGCATTACCGCTTTACCTGTTTCAGATAATTTATATTTACCGAACCATTTTAAGTAGGCCATTTCAGAATTCAAGGTGATCAGTTGACCAGAATCTGTTCTGTCAGCTTGCATAGAAATGGTATCTGTATTTAAATGCTGACCATTATTGGTTACGAATAAATCATACATCTTTAATATTCCCTGCAAAGAATCGGGGTTGATGCTTGCAAAGTCTGCATGTATTATTCCACTAAGCTGCAATGAATCTGTCATCAAATGCAAAGCCTGCATGTCAAGGGTATCAATTTTCAGATCAATTTTAACAGCAGGAAATTTATTTAGAAGCAATGCTTCACCATTTAATGAATAATCAATATTTGGATCTTGAATGGATGAAGAAATGGTTGCTCGCCCATCGGTAAAAGAAATATCTGCAAGCAGGTTTTGATAATTATAATCTTTAATAAAACCTTCTTTTAATACTGCATGAATATTTGTATTCATGGTTTTATAATCGAGGCCATTACCCTTTACTTCCACATCCAGACTGATTTTGCCAAAATTATTTTCTTGTTTTAAAAGATAACCCAAGTCAAATTGTTTGGTAGAAATATTCGCATTATAGGATTTCCCATTATGACTCATACTTGCATTAACAAATGCATTTCCAATGGAAGTTTGTGCATTAATTTTTGTAGTAAAATTGGTTGCATTGCCATTGAAATTTCCAGAGGCAGAAATATGCTGTGGTAGCTGAATGGAAGTTGGTAAACTTCCTTTTGGTAAAAGCTTTTCTATATCGCTTTTAGTAGTGCTGAAGTTTGCCAGGTTGATGGCATAATGGGCATCGGTGGCATTCGGTAATCCTTTAATTTTCCCGGAAAATTTTACTACCGTATTTCCATATCCGGAAAATGAAAAATTATCCACTGAAAGATCTTTTACAAAACCTTTCAATTTTGTATCAATATTAAAAACGGCATTTTCATTTCCTTTCAATTGCGCTTTTAAGGAAGGGGCAAAAAGTAAAATATCTTTAGCGGCGATCTTGCTGTTTTCTATATTCGCCTTCACAAATGTTTCTCCGGGTTTAACTGAAAGAGCTGCAGGGGAAGCATACGTTAAATTGAGTTCATCCTTCAAATCAGTTTTATCTGTTTGCAAAATCATATTTTGAATATGCGCTGCAGTATCAGAATAATAAAAACCTGCCTGGAATTTTTTTAGGTCAAATCCACTGTTTTCCTTTGCGGCAAGCTGGTTAATATTTCCGCTAAAAATTCCGGGTGAAAACGAAAGTTGTGAAGCATCCAAATCAAAATCTGTAAAATGGATATGATTAAAATCCATACCCGATTCTGCGTGTGCCGCGGAATTATTATCATACACAATTTGATTGTTTTCAATTGCCAGTTTATTTAACCGGAAATGCCATTCATCAGCGGGCGCAACACTGGAATCGCTTGTGATGGTTATTTCTTTTTCATCAATTTTTTTTGCATACCCTTGTTGTACATTTATGGTAGAATTTTTGAGCTCCACATTTTTTAAAGAGATCAGTAATTTACTTAAATCAATTGTTTCAAAATTGGAATGAAAATCACCGAGGTGTACATCCGCGAGCATATTCGAAAGCTGGTTATTGTATTGAAATGCCACTTTTGTAAAATCTATTTTATCAAGTGTAAGTTTTGTTGCATTTGTAGTATTTGCCGAATCCACTGGTGGTGCGGAAATGGGCACGTTTATATGCAAAGGGGTATATTGCCTGAATCGAATATCAGCATTTTCGAGTGCAATCGAAGGTACATTGTAAGTACTTTTATCAGGCTCAAAAGATTTTATACTCACGTTGAAATTTCCCAAGAAAGCATATAAATCATTGCCGGTAAAATCATCTGTAAAAGTGGTGGTGATTTGGTTCAGAACAATTTTATCCAAATGAAAGGTCATGGGAGTCGATTCTGTTGTTGGCGCAGCAGTCTGATCCCCTGCAAATGCATTAACAATATACTGGTAATTAAAAACAGTATTTTTTCCCTTGCGGTAAATATTTGCACGAATACCATCCAGTTCCAAATAATTTAATTCAACTGTATGGTTTATTAATTTAAATAAAGCAATATCAATTCGAATTTTTTTTCCTGCGAGCAAGGTATCCTTAGCCTGGTCTTCAAAATAAATATTTTCTAAAACAATTTGTTTTGGGAAATCAATGCTGAGTTTTCCTATTTCAACTTTTGTCTGAATTTTTTTTTCTAGGTAGGTGACTATTTTTCCACGGGCAAAGTTTTGTACGGCCGGAATTTGGATGGCGATCAAAATCAGTATCAATAAAAAAAGAATTGATCCAGCAATCCATGCTATTATCTTTAAAATTTTATATAGAACATTTTTTGTAGTCAGCAATAATGAAATTTAAATATGGGCATATAGATTTTTCAAAAGAAACGGGAATTTTTAAATGGATAATAAATGTTCCTACTTATTTTTTCTTTTTTTTAACCAGCCAAGAATTGTTTTAGCGCTGGCGAAAATTCCTACACCTTTCGCAAAACTGATGGCAGAATCTTTCAAATCGTGACTGCCTCTTTTCCCGGGAAATAATAATGATTTGCCGAGATTAAAAACCGGTTGTAGTGATTTTGCAAGAATGGCTTTTTGAACAACTTTTGGTAATACTGCAGCGGCGGCAACTTTCAGGGATTCTTTGGGAACTTCCTTTAATCTTTCCTGCAATTCATTTTCCTGAATTTTAATTGAAAGTTTTAATTGCGCAATTTCTTTTTGCAAATCACTCAAATTATTAATGTCCGATAAATCTTTTTCTTCCCTATACTTTGTTTTCATCTTCCTTTGATTTTTCTAATAAAACATTCACTAAAAAGTTCGTAACCTTTTTTTCTATTACTTTCTTTCTTAAAACTACAATTACAACTGCCAGAATAATGTATAAAAGTGCCACAATACCATATCCCAGGTATAAGTTGCCAAATAAGGTTGATAGCCAAGTAGCTATTGTAAGACTAAGAAATAAAAGTATAAAAGTGGCAATTAATCCAAGAACGATAATGGTAAAAAAAGCTCCGGCGAGTCGGGTTGTTTTTTCTACAGCCTGTAATTTTATAAGAGTAACCCTATTGTGCAAATAGGCCTCTAATTTTTCTTTGGATTCGGAAAAAAAACGATCTTCATTTTCCATTATTGATTCATTTATATTTTATTGAAATAATTTAATTTATACCTTAAAGGTATTATCATGTATACAAGATTATGTGCAATCTTCCACTTGTTCATCAAGTTCATCAATCATTGCCATGAGCTTTTCTCCGGCAGTATGGATTTTTTCTTTGATATCTTTGACCATTTCCTTTCCGGTATCACTTTGCAGGTAAAGGTACACGAATGCACAAGATGCTATTCCGGCTATGAATCCTGAAAAAAAATTACGCTTATCTTGCATAACCAATTATTTTTACTTTTTAGACAATATATGAAAAGTTACAATCTTTGTACCAATTAAACAAAATAAATGGATCCCAATAAAGAATACGTTATTAATAAATATATTTTTGCTTTTATATTATTCTGTTTCGGGCTGATACTGGTTTTCAGCCTGATGCAATTCTTTACCGCATTTTTAGGCGCTACCATTTTCTATGTGTTGAGCAGGCCTGCATTGGTTTGGATGTTAGATAAGAAAAAGTGGAATAAAAACCTGGCTGCGATTCTTGTTATACTGGTAACATTTTTTATTATTTTATTACCTATTTCATTATTGGTTATTTTATTGTTCAACAAAGTAAGTACCGTCGTATCTAATCCAAATGATATCATACATACATTTAAGAATTTCGATGCAATCATTTTTGAAAAAACAAGTATTCATATTATTGCGGATAATACGATTAGCAAAGCCCAGGAAATGATTTCCGAAGTCTTGAAAGCTGTATTTAACCAGGGCTTAGGGATTGTCAGTTCATTAATCATGATGTATTTTTTCCTGTTTTTTATGATTAAGAATACCAATCGAATGGAAGCTTCTATTGTTTATTACCTGCCTTTTAAAGGCGAAAAAATTAAACGCTTTGGCGAAGAACTGGTTGCCCAGACATTCAGTAATGCGATTGGCATACCTACGATAGCGGTATTGCAAGGGTTACTCGGTTTTGCATGTTATAAAATTGTTGGCATCAATGAACCCGGTTTTTGGGGGGTTATTACCGGCTTCACCTCAGTGATACCTGTTGTGGGATGTGGCATAGTATGGCTGCCAATGGCATTTTTTCAAATTGTTGACGGGAATTATGGCATGGGTATATTCATCTTACTTTGGGGCGCGCTTATAATGGGGCTCATGGATAATGTAATTCGTTTTGTATTGGCAAAAAAAATGGCCGATGTCCATCCGATCATTACAGTCCTGGGTATTATCATGGGCTTAAAATACTTTGGCATAGTTGGGTTGATATTTGGGCCATTGCTTATTTCCTATTTTCTTTTATTGCTTCAGATATATTACCTGGAATTTCAAAAACCGGTTGCTCCTGTTAAAAATAAACCCAGGCAACTGGTGCCTAGTTTTATGCAACCTTTATTAGGGATCAAAAAATCATCCAAGCCAAGAAAGAACGAAAATTCATAAGTACGGTTTATTAAAAATGTTTTTTCAAACTTTATCTTCGCGCCATGTTTTATCCATTGCTGCGTAAATGCTTGTTTTTATTGCCGCCTGAAACAGCGCATCAAGTTTCTATGAAATTTTTAAAAGGCTGTTGCAGCATCTCCTTTATTCAGCGATCCATTGCCCATTCATTTGCCCTTCAAGAGACTTCATTCTGCAAAATTATTTTTGGTCTCCCCTTTCGAAACCCTGTTGGGCTCGGCGCCGGCTTTGATAAAAATGCATTGTATCTGCGTGAATTGAATAGCTTAGGATTTGGTTTTCTGGAAATTGGAACCGTGACTCCATTACCACAAAAAGGAAATGAAAAGCCAAGGCTTTTCCGCTTGCCAAAAGATAAGGCGCTAATTAACCGGATGGGTTTTAATAATGATGGCGTACACATCATTAAGAAAAGGCTGGAAAATTGGAAACAGCAACATGGACAGGATCAGAACAGGATGATCATAGGCGGGAATATCGGGAAAAATAAAATTACGGCCAATGAGCAGGCGTGGAAAGATTATGAAATTTGTTTTAATGATTTATTTGATGTTGTTGATTATTTTACTGTGAATGTAAGTAGCCCGAATACGCCCGGTTTACGTGAATTGCAGGAAAAAAATGTACTAAAAAATATTCTGGAAAATTTGCAAAAAATAAATTTAGCTAAAGAAACTCCTAAACCTATACTCTTAAAAATTGCACCAGACCTTTCACAAGAGCAATTAAATGATATCATAGAACTGGCTATAGAAGTGAATTTAGCTGGCCTGGTCATTTCCAATACTACCATTTCCAGGGATGGTTTATCCACGCCGATGAATGAATTAAATAAAATGGGGAATGGTGGACTGAGTGGAAAGCCCGTTCAAAAGAAATCAACAGAGATGCTACAATATTTCCATGACAAAACCGGTGGTGCTATCCCGCTCATTGCGAGTGGGGGCATTTTTACTGGTTTGGATGCATCAGAAAAATTTCAGAAGGGTGCAAGCCTGGTACAGGTATGGACTGGATTTATTTATGAAGGGCCAACTATTGTAAAAAAAATTTTGAAGCATTTAAATAAAAAATAATAATATTATGAGTCATCTGTTTACGGGTGAAGGTATCATTAGTTTTTTTATCCTCGTCATTCTTGAAATTGTACTGGGCATAGATAATGTGATTTTTGTAAGTATTATTATGAACAGGCTTGCTAAAGAACTGCAAAACCGTGCCAGGTGGATGTGGATGTTTTGCGGAATGATTGTGCGTACCGCTTTACTATTTGCCTTATCCTGGCTATTGACACAAAAAGGGATTGCCTTATTTACCCTTTGGGGGAAAGGATTTGATATTGCAAGCCTTGTGATGTTGGGAGGAGGTCTTTTCCTGATTTATAAAACCGTGATGGAAATTCATCATAAATTGGAAGGGGAAGATGCAACTGAAAGTAATGCTAAACAGAATCATCTTCGATTTGGCCATGCCATGGTGCAGATCGTGTTGATTGATACAATTTTTAGTTTTGATAGTATTATCACAGCCGCTGGAACAGCAAAACATTTGGAAATAATGATTGCCGCAGTCATTGTTGCGATGATTGTGATGTTTCTTTTCAGTTCTGCAATTTCAAAATTTATCCATCAGCATCCTACTATTAAGATGCTGGCCTTATCATTCCTGGTGATGATTGGCTTTGTATTGTTGGTAGAAGGTTGGGATAGCGAGCGAGCTCACGCATTGAACCTGAAAAATTATGTATATTTTGCCATGGCTTTTTCAATAGCAGTAGAAATGTTGAATATGCGTATCAGAAAAAATTCTTCATCTAAAGCTGTGTCCTTACGAGAACCTGTATTGGATAAAAAGGAATAAAGTCTAATTAAGCCTCTCTTATAAGCTCAGGCGAAATCCAAAGAAGACACCAAAACGCTGCGAATTCACACTGGGCAAAGGTTGTGGTAATAAACGCCATAGAAAATCTACTCTAAAAAATTTGAGAATATTATCCACTCCGGTACCAATTTCAAGATAAGGTTTACCATCAAGTGATTGAAAAGGGAAATTTTGTATGAGATTCAATTGTTTATTTTCATTGCTTAAATTGCCTATAATAGCTTTTGCTTCCCAAAACTGCCGTAGTTTTAGTTTACGCGTTATAGGAATAAACTTAAATATTCCACTACCAATGTTGTGTTCGATATTTATACCGGCATATTCATCCGTTAAATATTCAAAGCGGTTCATTAAATTAAAAGAATAACGGCTGTAATAATACCATTCATTCCCCGGTAAAATATCTAGTAAATTATAAGGTAAGGTGCCAAAGATTTTGCCTGCATAGATATTGTAATACATATTTCCATAAGGGGATAAATTCAGGTAATCACTCACGGAAAAATCTATTTTATTGTAGGTGTAACTGCTGTTTAAAACATTTTTAAATCCATGTGTATATTTTAGTTCTATGATTGGTAAATCACTCCCCAGGCTGGTTCTGCTGAAATTATCAATTAATGTTCTTTCATTAAAAGCATATCGTATCCGTAGGATTGTTTCAAAATCATTTAAAGATTCACCGTCCTGTGATGGAAACAAATCTTTTCCGGGAAGATTTTGTAAAGGGGTATATTTTTTTGAAATAGCCGTCAGCCCAAACCCAAAGCCGTGTTCATTTTCTTTATAAAATTCAAACTTTTTTTCTTCAATGTTTTGGAATTTTGAAGGCACGCCGGGTTTTCTTAAAAACAGGCCGAATAAATTGTCGGTTCCTAATTGATCATAATACACCACTCCATTATCCAAATCATTTTTGTAGGAAAGAGAAATATACGACCAGGGATCCCGGCTCCATAAATATTTCATTTCAGCTTTGCCCTTAAATTTCTGATCGGAAAAACCATAAGCTACATAGCCGTTTAAATTTAGTTTTTTATTGAAACCTTCATTGGTGGCTACATCAAATCGAAGACGGGTGCCTTCCCAAGAATTCCCGCTAAGCCAATAATACCAGGGCCCGATACGGATGTTACCAAGGTCTTTTGTGCCGGTAAAAAGAAAATTTAAGGTATTTCTATAATGAATATATGCGGGCATCTTTTCCAGGGTATCCAATAAGGTATAAATGGATTGTTCATTTTTATTTAAAGGCTCATGACGGTTTTCCTCCCAAAAACTATTTGTTTTCTCCTGCTGTCCAGGCAATAAAATAATATCTTCAGCGCTTTTATTTTCTTGTAATTTTTGAGTTATAGAATCACTATTCGTGAGCACTTTAGTATAAGTAGCTGTTTTCCTGCCTTTGAAAGCAATATGATTATTACCCAGTGGTGCAATGTCTGCTACAAACTTATCTTTATATAAGAACCATGTGCTGTCATGAAGCAGTTTGAATTCCTGGATAATAGATAAGCCCTTTATGAAATTGATATTTGCATCAGAGGAAGGTCGCAGTGTTATTTTTTGAATGGCAAAAGAAGTATCATTGATCCAGGCATCGCCTGTAAACGTATTTTCTCCTTTTCTTTTAGGAGTAAAAAATAAATGCACCAGCCTTTTATTATTCAGGTATTGAGTGTCCATTAATTGAAAAGAATAAAAATGGTCGCCAAAATCGCTAAAGGGGCTGACAAAATTTTTATCAAAAACCGGTATGCTATTATTATACACATCTACATTTTGGTATGTGGCGCCCAATTGTTTCATGATGCTTTCATTATCTATACCATTGGTAATGGTACCTTTAATTTCTTCCCTTGTACGGGGAGGTTTATTTTGATGATAATAATCGGATAATGTTTCTATCAAATAAACAGGCAAAAAAGGTCTTTTTTCCGATGTGCTGTCCATAAAATCGAGTGCAAAGTTCAAAGGTTTTAAAATCTTATTATTTTCTAATTTCTCCCTGTTGATGTTATCAATATCCAATTCCAGTTTATTGTAGATTTCATAGGAATAGTTTTGCCAATGTTCCCGGTCATTGAATAATTTCCTGGACATTATTTTTTTCCAAAACCATAAGGCACGGTCATATTTCACTTTTACTATTGCTTCTGCCTGTGACTGCACATTTAATTTGAAAGTAGTATAAACCGTATCTTTTAATTGAGATACGGGGATAAGTGCAAGCTCATAACCCACCGCATCAATGGCCAATGTATCCGAAGGAAGAATATTGTCCATGAAGAGAGAAAATTTACCCAAAGAATCAGATAAAGTACCCCGGCCATCTATTTTAAAATAAATTGAAACAAAAGGTATAGGCTCATCACTTTGGCGATCCTGTACCTCTCCTTGTAAATATTTCCCCTGCGCCTTTAAGCCTGCGCCCAATAGACAAAATGTAAAAAGAAAAAGACAGAAACAATGCTTCCACATAAAACGATCTGCATGAATTAAAGCCATAAAATTAATGGCTGCTATGAAGCTGCTCCAAAATGCAAATCAATATTAACATGAGTTTACGTTTGAGAGTTTCTTTGAAATCATTTTGCAAAATTGTAATATTGCAAAATCTTTTGGAATGAACGAACAAATTTCATCGAACGAATCTATCCCTTCAAATAATAAAAAAATCATTATTTTAGGCAGCGGCCCTAATCGTATAGGCCAGGGAATTGAGTTTGACTATTGTTGTGTACACGGCTTAATGGCTATCAAGGAATGTGGTTATGAAGCGATTATGATCAATTGTAACCCCGAAACCGTTTCTACCGATTTTGATGTAGCGGATAAATTATACTTTGAACCCGTTTTTTGGGAAAATCTCCTGGAAATTATTGAACTGGAAAAACCGGTTGGCATCATCGTTCAACTGGGTGGGCAAACTGCCCTCAAACTGGCTAAGCGCTTGCATTTGAACGGCTACAAGATTATCGGCACCTCATTTGACGATATGGATATTGCAGAAGACAGGGGCCGGTTTAGTGATATGTTGAAAGAGTTGGATATTCCATACCCTAAATATGGTACAGCGTTTAATGCGGATGAAGCCATCGAAGTGGCTGCTACAGTTGGTTACCCTGTTTTGGTAAGGCCGAGTTATGTACTGGGAGGACAGCGGATGCGGATTGTGATCAATGATGAAGAACTTGAAAAGGCTGTGGTTAGTCTTGTAAAACATTTACCCGGAAATAAAATTTTAATAGATCATTTCCTGGATCGTTGCCAGGAAGCGGAAGTGGACGCCATTTTTGATGGGGAAAACTTCCATGTCATGGGTGTGATGGAACATATAGAACCTGCAGGCATTCATAGTGGCGACAGCCATGCCGTATTGCCGGCTTTTAATCTTACACCCTTGATTATTACCACAATGGAATATTATGCAGAGAAAATTGCCCGTGCATTGAATATCCGCGGTTTAATAAATATTCAGTTTGCTATCAAAGATGGGAATGTCTATGTTATTGAAGCCAATCCTCGCGCCTCAAGAACTACTCCATTTATTGCTAAGGCTTATGGGATTCCTTATCTCAATATTGCAACTAAAGTGATGTTGGGAGATGCTAAACTGACTGATTTTAAATTTGAGAAAAAATTATCCGGCTTCGCCATAAAAGAGCCGGTTTTCAGTTTTGATAAATTTCCTTCGGTAAACAAAGAACTTGGCCCTGAAATGAAAAGTACGGGTGAAGCAATCCGGTTTATCAAAGATTTACGCGACCCCTACTTCCGTAATTTGTTCAAAGAAAAAAGCATGTATTTAAGTAAATAATCTGCTTATTCCAATGAATGGTTTGGCATGAATGGCTATTGTATTTCTACCATAGCAATTGTAGATTTATATCATGCTGCCTTATGCTCCAAAAGCTTTTAAAAAGTATCCTTTTTTTCGCCTTTTATGCCCACTCATTTTAGGCATTTTATGGCAATGGTATTTACCCGCTCATATTTCTGTTATTTATGGTGCTATCATTATCGTCGTATGTCTATATATCCTATCCGGTTCATTAGGTTATTTTACAAAGTATGCTTTACGCTGGCTGAGTGGCTTGTATTTTAATCTTTTTTTTCTTTTGGTTGGCACATTTATAACTTATCATGCCAATCCTAAACATCAACCATTTTATTTTGAAAAATCTTATACGCAGGGAGATTTATACTCTTTCACTTTACTAGAACCATTGGTTGAAAAAGATAAAACCTATAGTGCCATGGCTGAAATAGAAGGAATTTTTAAAAAAGGACATTGGCAAAATGCAACCGGGAAAATCCGGGTTTATTTTTTTAAAAATGATTTTTCTGATGACTTGCACTATGGGACAAGATTGTTTTCCAGGCAAAATATTTTGCAAATAAAAAATAGTGGTAACCCGCATTCCTTTGATTATAAAAGTTATGCGCTTTTTCACGGGTTTGCAGGGCAGGTATTTTTGAAGCGAGGGGATTATATTCTGGTTTCACAAGGAAAAGTTTCCTTTATTCAAAAAGCATTATTCCAGTGTAGGGCATCAACTATCAGGATTATTAAAAAGAATATTCCCGGCCCTGGTCAACAAGGTGTTGCAGAAGCACTATTGATAGGCTATCGGGATGACCTGGATAAGTCTTTGGTACAAGCATACAGCAATACAGGAGTGGTACACATTATTGCCATCAGTGGCTTACACCTGGGAATGATATTTGTGTTAATAAGCAGTATTTTATCCGGCTTTAAAAAGGTAAAAGGATATCGCTTTTTTCGCCCGGTAATCATTTTATTGATATTATGGGGATTCACCTTCTTAGCGGGGGCTGTGCCTTCTGTCCTACGTTCTGCAGTCATGTTTTCCTTTCTCGTAATAGGCGAAGCATGGGAGAGAAAAACGAATACTTTAAACACATTAGCTGCCGCCGCTTTCTTTTTACTGCTAATCAATCCTTTCATGCTTTGGGATGTTGGTTTTCAACTCTCATTTGCGGCTGTCGCCGGAATTGTAAGTTTTTTATGGCCCATTAATAACTGGCTCTATTTTGAAAATAAAATCATCATAAAAATTTGGTTATTGATTTCCATCACGATTTCTGCACAAATTTTTACTTTACCCTTAGTACTTTATTATTTTCATCAGTTTCCGGTTTTCTTTTTAATAAGCAATCTTGTGGTTGTTCCTTTATCGGGAATAATATTATACGGAGAATTATTACTTGTATGTTTTTCATTTTCAGGTATTGCCTCAAAATATATAGGCAAGGTACTTGATTTTTTGCTTTCTTATATGAATCATTTTATCATGCACATGGATAACCTTCCATTTGCAAGAGTTACCGGGATTCAGCTCAATATTTTTGAAACCATGCTGATGTTCCTGATGATAGGTGGAGCATTGTTTTTTTTATTATATAAAAAAAAGGCAGGCCTGTGGTTTGCTTTTATGGCTACCATTATTTTTTCAATATTCATCTCTTTCGAAAAAGTGTCGTACAATTTTCATCATTTATTGATTGTTTATAATGTACCGGGAAATTCTGCCATAGACATCATAGCCGGTCGGGAGGCCTATTTTTGGGGGGATAGTCTAGTCGTCAATAACCCGGATAAAATGAGGTATAATATTTCGCCTGTAAGGAATTTCTATCGAATTAAAAATGAAAATCAATTGTTGAAAACCGCACATATTGAAATAAATAAGAAAGAAATTTTTTTTGTGGGAGAATATTTGCCGGATAAAAAAGATACCGGAAAAATCAATGCCGATATTCTGATTATTTCCCGAAACCCTATGTATGAAGTGAATGATCTTAATCAGGTATATCAATATAGATTACTGGTTTTGGACAGCAGTGTGCCATTGTGGAAAACAGAAAAATGGAAAAGAGATTGCGACAGTTTACATTTGCGTTTCCATTCAGTAAGTGCTTCAGGCGCTTTCGTAATGGGATTATAATTTTTCCTAAAGTTCTAATGTAAACAATTATGCAAAAGAAGATTAAAAGTGCGTTGATTTCTGTTTTTTATAAGGATGGATTATTGCCTGTTCTTGAAGAGATGAAGCGGTTGGGGATAACAATTTATTCTACCGGTGGAACTCAAAAATTTATAGAAGAGGCCGGTATGACCTGTATTCCTGTTGAGAATTTAACAGGTTATCCATCCATTCTGGGAGGAAGAGTAAAAACCTTACACCCCGCAATATTTGGCGGCATCCTGGGCAGGCGGAAAAATGAACAGGATATGCAGGAAATGAAGCAATTTAATATCCCGGAAATAGATTTAGTGATCATAGACCTTTATCCATTTGAAGAGACCTTAGCTCATACCTCCGATGAGAAAACGATTATCGAAAAAATTGATATAGGAGGTCCTTCATTAATTCGTGCTGCGGCAAAGAACTTTGAAGATATGGTGGTTGTGGCTGCCAAGGATGATTATCAGGATTTGGAAAAAATATTGAGAGAACAGGAAGGGAACACTACTCTTGCTGAAAGAAAATCTTTTGCAGCAAAAGCTTTTGAGATTGTTTTTGAATATGACCTGGCAATCCGAAATTATTTTAATGGGGAATTAATACATACGTTGCATCCGAAAAAAACTTTGAGATATGGTGAAAACCCGCATCAACAGGCTACTTTTTACGGCAACCTGGAAAATGTAGCTACACAAATCCACGGGAAGGAATTGTCCTATAATAATCTGGTAGATAGTGATGCGGCAATATCCATCATCACAGAATTTAAGGAGGAAGAAAAAGCTGTTTTTGCTATTATCAAACATACCAATGTATGCGGTATTGCTAAGAGGGAATCACTAAAGGATGCCTGGGATGCAGCTTTGGCCGGTGACCCGGAAAGTGCATTTGGCGGGGTGTTGGTTTGTAACAAAGAAATGGATGAAACAACGGCCGCCTCTATCAATGAACTTTTTTTCGAAGTGCTTATTGCTACTGGATTTGACGAAAAAGCATTACAAATCTTGCAATCTAAAAAGAACAGGATTCTCCTGGTTTCAAAGAAGAATATTCAACCTGCATCAAAACAATACAAATCCATTTTGCATGGCACCTTGGTACAAGATACGGATATCACCTTAAATACGGAATGGAATGAAGTCGGTGGACGGATTGCTACTGCGGCAGAAAAGGAGGATCTGATATTTGCTAATATTATTTGTAAACACCTTAAGAGTAATGCGATTTCCATAGTGAAAAATCTGCAATTGTGTGGCAAGGGCTGTGGACAAACGAGCCGCGTGGATGCAGTTCGGCAAGCTATTGAAAAAGCAAAATATTTTCAATTTGATTTGAATGGCGCTGTGCTTGCTAGTGATGCATTTTTCCCTTTTGATGACAGCGTGAGGCTGGCGCATGCAGTAGGGGTCAGTGCATTTATTCAACCCGGCGGGTCCATAAGAGATAAAGACAGTATTCAATATTGCGTTGAAAATAAATTACCCATGGTACTTACTGGAACAAGGCATTTCAGACATTAGCGCTCTATTGTTATGAATTTAGATGATTTCAATTTTTTTACATTTTTCAATAATTCCAGGTCGAAAAGGGAAGCGGGTAAGTATGCATACCTGGCTTTGACCGGAACCAGCATCATATGGGGCACCACATGGGTGGCCAGTAAAATTGCGGTCAATTCGGGAATTTCCGGGCTTGAAGTATCTTATATAAGGCAATTTATTGCCGGAGTTATTCTGGTACTTTATTTTTTATTGAAAGGAGAAAAATTACCAAGCTGGCAACAATTCAGGTGGTTATTTATTTTATCCATTTTTATGTTTGTGATGGCAAATGGCCTGAGCACATGGGGTGTAAAATTTATACCCAGTGGCTTAGCTGCTCTTATAGGCGCGTTGTATCCGCTTTGTGTAATATTAATAGAGATCATTTTTTTTAGGGTAAATAATAGCTCAAGGCTTACATTCATCGGGTTAATTATGGGATTGGGTGGTGTTACCATGGTGCTTTATGAAAATACATTTCACAAACAACCGGAAGGATATGTTTTCGGAATAATTTTAGGAATGATTGCCATGTTAGCTTGGAGTATTGGTACATTATTTATTGTTCGGAATAAATACCAGATGAATCCATATTATGCTATGGGATGGCAAATGTTTATGGCTTCTTTTATGATTTATGGGCTTGCCAAAGTTACAGGGAATGACCAGCCATTTTCAGCGATTTCATGGCAAACCTGGGCGGCTATTGGATATTTGATAATAATGGGATCAATCATTGCTTTTATTGCATTTATTTACACAACCAGGTATTTGCCAACAGTTATTTCATCCTTGTATGCCTATATAAACCCAATTGTGGCCATGATTGTAGGGGCTTTTCTTTTAGGAGAGAAACTGACCTTCTTTATCATCGTGGGGGCCATGATAACCCTTACCGGTGTTTACCTGGTAAACAGAAGTTTGAAGAAGATGAAAATGGATCAAAAATAAATTAAGCTGTTTGCAGGCTCGCTTTTTTAGCCGGCAGTTCTTCTTTTTTTGATTTTAAAAATCTCAATGCACTCCATACATGGTCCAGTGGAATTTCATGGGAAGGTATATAACCATTTGTGCTTAACATAGTCCAGGAACAATCCCGGTTTAAATCACTGGAAATCTTACTGGCTGTACGGGGATAGGCAACCCATAAAATACTTTTGGCATGTATAGCGGGTAAAACCTCTTTCAAAATGGAACAAAGCTGGGTATGATTGATGGCAAAGATGAGTGCAAAATCTACTTTTCGGCTTCGTAACAATGGGGTCATGCTCTTTGCATAAGATAATTTTACAAACTGTTTCTCCATTGAACTGGGTACTCCCTGAATCAGTAGATTCCTTTCACTTTCAAGTTCGAGTAGTTCTAATAGGTGTTGAGTAGCCATCCTTAAAAAAATTTAAGGTTAAGAAAATAAATTCGGAGTGCAAAGGTATGAAAAAATTTTCAAATTAAAGCCGATATTCAATACAGGGCTTTCGTTCTTTTATTATTCCGGATAAGCTAGTTACTCATGGGTTTATAATAATTCAGGGCTTCCGGCATGAGCTTTTTTAATTCGGCTATCCTGTCTGCATCTGCCGGATGATCGCTTAACCAAACGGGCACTTGTGAGTTACCGCTTAATTTCTCCATTCTTTCCCAAAAGGGAATGGCTTCCTGGGGATTATATCCGGCCATAGCTGCAAATATTAACCCATAATGATCTGCTTCCAATTCCTGGCTACGGGAATTGGGGAGTAAAACGCCTAACTGAGCCGCCGGGCCATAAATGCCATTAAAAATATTTGCTGTTTTGGGATTCTTGGATAAAGCTAAATTTCCGGCAACCTGGACACCTTGTGCCAGCATTACTTCACTCATTCTTTCCCTGCCATGTCCTGCAACGGCATGTGTAATTTCATGCCCCAGAACGATTGCTAATGCTGCTTCATTTTGTGTCACATTCAACAATCCTGTATAGACAACTACTTTTCCTCCCGGCATGCACCAGGCATTTACTTCTTTACTATCTACCAGATTAAACTCCCATTTGTAGCCGGATAATTCATTCCCCAGACCTTTTTGCTGGTAATACTCATTGATGGCATTAGCAATACGTGTTCCCACCCTTTTCACCATTTCAGCATCCTTATTGGTTGTGCTAGTAATGACCTTATTCTGAGAAAGGAATTGTTTATACTGTAACTGCGCCTCTTGCTCCAATTGTTGTTCTGATACAAGACTCAATTGATTTCTACCCGTTATAGCATTTTGTGTGCATGCATAAAAGAGGGAGCAACTGAATAGTGCAATGGCAATTATGAATATTTTCTTATACATATTTTGGATTATATTGTTTGAATGTTCATACCAGCTTTCAATATTTATACCAAAATAGAAAGCCGGCTGAAGAGGTGATTTTCTGAAAAAGAAAAATTTATTCATCATCCGTATTGTGCCTTCTTTTGCGTCGGCGATCACGGTATTTAAATATAGGTACTTTGCCTTCAGTGCCATTAATCAGGCGATTAATATTTTTCTGGTGAGTGAGTATCACCATTAAAGCGACTGCTACGGAAAAAACCCTGTATAAAGTAACATCATCATTGAATATAAACAGAATAAAAATTGCAAATGCAACACCGGCCAGCATAGAGCTTAAGGAGACAAACCTGGTAAGGTAGAGTACCGCTAAAAATACACCCACACAGCAAACGGCTACTAGTGGTTGAATGGCGACAATCATTCCAAATAGCGTGGCTACACCTTTCCCTCCCTTAAAATTGGCCCATATCGGAAATATATGACCAAGCACAGCAGCGAGGCCTAAGCCAATCATAAAATTGGTTCGGTCCCAATCATCATGCAAATAATGTGTGATTAAAACATAAAGTGAAGTAGCTGCAACCCCTTTCAGCATATCAACAATCATTACAAAAGTGCCCCATTTAGGGCCAAAAACACGATACGTATTTGTAGCACCTGCATTACCACTCCCGTAATCTCTGATATCAATTCCGAAGAAGTATTTACTGACCCAAACGGCTGTTGGAATAGATCCAATTAAGTAAGCCAAAATAATGAGTAATAATTCTGCCATGAGATTTTAGCTGATAAAAAGAGCAACAAATATACTTCTTAATATGAATATCAAAAATCCATTCGTTGCTAATCAACTGTAAATAACATTAAAAGCCATGAATCTTTAACATTTGTTAAAAAATGCTTAAGGCTGGTATTAGAAGCAGCGTGTAAAATCTTCTCTTCATCAGATTGTAAAATACCGCTCATTAAAAGTTTACCTTTTGGCTTTAACATATTTGAAAGTAAGGGAAGGAATTCAATTAAAATATGCCTGTTAATATTGGCTAGTATAATGTCAAATTTTTCATTAACCGGAGGTGTGTCCGTTTGTTTATAGAAAATTTTTTCACAAAAATTGTCTTCCACATTTTCCTTAAAATTTTCAGAACATACTGGGTCATTGTCTATAGAGAAAATGGCTGATGCGCCACGTTTCTCAGCGAAAATGGATAAAATTCCCGTTCCTGCTCCAAAGTCAAAAACTTTTTTCTCCTCAAAATCCATGGCATACATTTCTTCTATCATAAGAGCCGTGGTGGCATGATGGCCGGTGCCAAAACTCATTTTAGGCGTAATAATAATTTCATGTTCCATACCGTCAATAGGGGTATGAAACTTTGCCCGAATGGCTATTTTTCCCCCAATTATTATTGGAGAAAATTGAGTTTCCCATTCTTCATTCCAGTTTTTGTCTTCGGTAAATTTTTTTTGATAGCTCACATGATTTTTTTCCAGGATTTCTTTTAACTTTTCTTCCTCGAAATGACTTGCTTCAAACCATGCGATTAATTCATTTTCATTTTCTTCAAAGCCACAGAAAGGCAACTGTGCTATGGTTGCAATTAATGTATCTTTTTGATCTCCTTCCTGAACGTGAATGATTATACTCAAATAACGGTCCATACGAAAAAAAAATAAAAGGCCTGCATAGGTGCAGGCCTTTTGAAGAGTTAGTTAATTAATTGCTTTCATTGACTTTGGCATCAGGTTGCGGGGCCGCATCCGGTTTGGGCATTAAGACTTTCCGGCTCAATTTAAACTTTCCGGTTTTATGATCAATCCCAATCAATTTTACTTTTACCGTATCGCCTTCTTTAAGTATCCCCTCTAAAGATTCGAGCCTTTTCCAGGATACCTCACTAATATGAAGCAGTCCTTCTTTTTTTGGTAGAAATTCTACAAAAGCGCCATAAGGTTGAATCGTTTTTACCTTAGCTTCATAGACTTCATTGATTTGAGGAACCGCCACCAGGCCTTTAATCCAGTTCAATGCTTTTACTACACTTTCTTTATCTGTGGAAAAAATACTTACTTCCCCGAAATTTCCCACTTCTTCAATATTGATGGTTGTACCTGTTTCTTTTTGTATTTCCTGAATTACTTTACCACCCGGCCCGATTACTGCACCAATAAATTCTTTATCAATAATTAATTTTTCCATTCTTGGTGCATGAGGTTTCACCTCTTCACGATGTGCCGGAATACACTCATACATGGCATCTAAAATATGAAGCCTTCCTATCCTTGCCTGCTCCAGTGCCTCATGCATGACCTGCATACTCAGACCATCTACTTTGATATCCATTTGTACACCACAAATACCATCACGTGTGCCCGTAACTTTGAAATCCATATCGCCTAAATGGTCCTCATCACCCAATATATCCGTTAAAATGGCATAACCATTTTCTTGTGACACTAATCCCATAGCAACACCACTCACATGTTTTGGAATGGGTACACCTGCATCCATTAAAGCGAGTGAGCCGGCACATACCGTTGCCATTGAGGAAGAACCATTGGACTCTAAGATATCGCTTACAACCCGAACCGTATAAGCATATTCATTTCCAGGCATCATTTTTTTAAGACTTCTCATAGCGAGATTTCCATGACCTACTTCACGACGGCCAACGCCACGCATCATTTTTACTTCACCAGTAGAGAAAGGTGGAAAATTATAATGCAGGAAAAATTTGGAATAGTCAGATTTTGCAGCACTTTCAATAAGTAATTCATCTAATGGTGTCCCCAAAGTGACGGTAGAAAGAGATTGTGTTTCACCACGTGTAAATAATGCTGAGCCATGTGGGGCGGGAAGTGGATCTACTTCCATAGCTAATGGACGAACTTCATCTAATTTCCTGCCATCCAGACGTACACGTTCTTTAATCATCATATTTCTTACAATTTCCCATTGTAAGTCCTCATAATATTTCTTAGCCAGCTTTTTATCTGTGTCTGTCAATTCCTCACCAAGACTTTCAATAAGATCTGCCTTCAATTGTTTAAAGGCATCAGCGCGATCATGTTTTGCAGATGCTTTTTTGGCTATTTCATAAATTTTGTCTTTGGTAAAAAGGGTTACTTTTTCTTTCAAAGCCTCGTTGGTTTCCGGCTTTTTATAATCTCTTTTAGCGTTGATTCCTTTTTTATTTCTTAATTCCTGTTGAGCTTTTATTTGTACACGAATGGCATCATGGGCAATTTCAAGGCATTTTACAAGGTCTGCTTCAGAACATTCATTTGCTTCACCCTCGACCATCATAAGATTTTTTTCTGTGGCGGCAATAATGAACTCAAGATCAGATTTTGCTAATTCGCTCCGGGTTGGATTTATAATAAAGGTTCCATCCACCCTGCCAATGCGAACTTCAGAAATAATTTCTTTAATGGGTATATCAGATACGGCCAATGCGGATGATGCAGCGAGGCAGGCAAGCGCATCGGGCATGACTTCCGGGTCACTTGAGATAAGTGTAATGAGTACTTGCACATCGCAAAAATAGTCTTCCGGAAAAAGTGGTCTTAAAGCACGATCAACCAGTCGGCTGGTCAAAATTTCATAATCGTTTAATCTTGCTTCTCTTTTAAAAAATGAACCCGGAATACGGCCAGCAGAAGCAAATTTTTCCTGGTAGTCCACACTTAACGGGAAAAAATCCTGACCTTCTTTAGCTTCAGCGTTTGCTACAACAGTAGCTAAAATAATGCAGTTTCCCTGGCGAATGGTAACAGCTCCATCAGCCTGACGGGCAAGTTTACCGGTTTCAATAATAATCTCCGCACCACTGGGAAGTGAAAACGACGATTGTATTGGTTGTGTTAACATAATTTAATGAATTAATTTCCAGGGTCTTCTTTGAGAAACTGGAAATGGTAAAAAATAATACGAACCTTTCAAGATGAAATCGTACAGCCGTTAAAGGAGAATATAAATAACCGGAAATTATTTCCTGAGACCCAATTTTTCAATGAGTGCGCGATAACTTTCCAGGTTATGCTTTTGCAGGTAGCTTAATAAACGTTTACGCTGGCCAACCATTTTCATGAGGCCGCGATGTGTGGAGAAATCTTTTTTATTTGCTTGCAGATGTTTAGAAATACTGGAAATTCGTTCTGTAATCAAAGCGATTTGTGCTTCAATAGATCCTGTATTAGTTGCACTTCCTCCAAAATTTGTAAAAATTCCTGATTTTTTTTCTGTTGTTAAATAAGGCATCTCAATTTTTTTTTAGCGTCCGAATAATTTCATCTTTTTTAATGTGGCGGCAAAGGTAAATGATATTTCTGAATAAAATGAAAATAAATCTTTTCCTCTAAATTAAATATCTCCCAACTGGGGGCGGATGATTATTTCTTCCACACAAGCGGATGGAGAAAGTTGAGATGCGGCAAAAACCATTTCTGCAATATCTTTGTCTTGCATGAATCTTGCCTTATCTAAGCCGCTCTCTTTCCAGGAATCGGTATAGACCGCACCTGGTATTATTGCTGTTACCTTTATATTTTTTGATTTTAATTCCTCTCGCAGATTGTAAGTAAATCCAAGCAGGGCAAATTTGCTTATACTATAACTCCCTCCATTTTGATAAGCTTTTAAAGAAGCGACGGAACACATATTAAAAATATGGCCACTGCCGGCATGTATCATGGAAGGTAAGAGTCTGCGCGTAAGATGATAAGCACTATAAAAATTGACTTGCATCATATTTTCCATATTACCTTCCGGCTCATCATGGACATTTCCCCGGACAAAACTCCCGGCATTATGGATAAGTATATCAGGAGGCCCATAAGACAGACACCAATCAGCAAATTCGCTTAATTCTTGCATATTGGTAAGGTCCGTTTTTTTTACCCGAACCTGTATTTGAGGGAATTTTGCTTGTAGAAGAAGTTGGGTCTCGTGTAGAGTTTGCTCATTTCTGGCACATAAAAAAAGGTCATTACCGGCAGCGGCAAACTTCTCAGCCATCGCTTTTCCCAGGCCTTTAGAACCACCGGTAATGACGATATTCATTTCAACAAATCACTTTTTACAGATGAAAGCCGCCAGCCATAGTACCTAATCCAAAAATGGGTAATAAGATTAACGCTAAAATGGCGCTTAAAATAAAATAAACAACCAGTAATACCGCATAGGTTACCAATAAATACACCACCTTTTTGTCTTCGGGTGTATTTTTAATAGGACCTAAGCCAAGATACCATAAATAAATTGAATACACTGCACCGGCGAGCGCTACAATTCCGGAAAGTAATGGGAGAAATGCAAATAATCCGGCGACCAGAGAGGGTGTACTTCCATAAACAACCAATTGCATAGAACGCCCCATATCTTTTTGAGAGCCGAAAGAAGGAGCCAGAGCGTCTAATACGAAAGCGGTTACATACATACTACCTATACCCAATACGATCCTTAATATCGCATTATAAATTCCCCACGAAACTCCAACAGTATGGAAACCCAGTACACTAAATCCTATTAGACCATACCCAATAAATGCTGCTACAGCACCCAATAGCACAAAGGGAACGAGGTAGCCCATAATTATTTGATTATTTACCGGCTGTTCTTCTAAAACAGCCTGCCATTCGGTTTTAGGGGTGAGCAACATATTTTTTGCTCTGTTAACCAGATTCATAAACGTTAATTTTTTGAAAGTTAATATTAGTTCAGGAGTTATCAAAAAAGTTTTATTCCCCTGAGGTAATTTTTTTAAAAAATAAGATGTTTATACGACGATAGTCCCAATTTTAATTCCCTGGATAATCTTTAATAAGTTTCCCGGTTTATTCATATCAAAAACAATAATGGGTAAATTATTTTCCATACATAAAGTGAATGCAGTCATATCCATTACTTTCAGGTTTTTACGAATGCAATCTGCGTAGCTTATGGAATCATATCTTGTGGCATTCTTATCTTTTTCAGGATCAGCAGAATAAATTCCATCAACTCGGGTTCCTTTTAAGATCACATCAGCTTTAATTTCCACAGCCCTTAATGAACCGGCCGTATCCGTAGTAAAATAAGGATTCCCGGTACCGGCGCCAAAGATAACAACCCTTCCTTTTTCCAGGTGTCGAATTGCTTTACGCCTTATATAAGGTTCTGCAATCTGTTCCATTTTAATGGCGCTTTGCAAACGGGTATAAACACCAATTTTTTCCAGCATTGCCTGCATGGCCATCCCATTGATCATCGTTGCCAACATACCCATATAATCTCCATGCGCCCTTTCAATACCGCTATCATGTTCATTTAAACCTCTATAGATATTCCCACCACCAATTACAATAGCCACTTCTGCACCGGCAGCAACAGCTTCTTTGATATCATTGGCATATTGTTCAATGATTTGTGGATTAAAAGGGTCAAAGGATTCAGAATGTTTTCCCATCAATGCTTCACCCGACAGTTTTAGTAGTATGCGTTTGTACTTTAATTTCATCATGTAAAAGATTGCTGTGCAAATAACCGTTTTTTTATGCCGTTTTCCAACTTTTGATGATTTGGCATTTTGGTTTAATTTTGAAACCATTTTTTTTCACTCCATAAAATAACATGATTTATGCAAAGACCCCCGGTTTATTATGGTGATTATTTACAACTGGATAAAATCCTTGGTGCGCAATTCCCTGAAAGTAATAAAGAAGGAGAAATACCCGCTCACGACGAAATGCTTTTTATTATCATTCACCAGGCTTATGAACTATGGTTCAAAGAAATATTATTTGAGGTTGATTCTGCAAAGAATGTGCTGATGCAGCCTACCATCAATGATAATACTCCGGATCTTCAAACCGTAGTACACCGGCTTAACAGGGTGATTACCATTTTAAAAGTTTTGATTCACCAAATTGATATTATGGAAACCATGACTCCAATGGATTTCCTGGATTTCAGAGATCTACTCCGCCCGGCTTCCGGGTTTCAGAGTTGGCAATTCAAAACGCTGGAAGCAAAATTGGGACTTCGTTATGAAGACCGGTTTGGGCAAGAATATTATACTTCACAATTACAACAAAGAGAAATAGAAATCATTAAATCTGCTGAGGGCGAAAAATCTCTTTTATTGCTTATTAATGAATGGTTGGAAAGAATTCCATTTTTCAATGCAGTAGATGACTGGAAGGAATTTGATTCTAACAAGGACTTAAATGATGAATCCAATCATCCGTTTTGGGCTACGTACAGGGAAGCCTATAAAAACAGCCTGGTTGAAGGAGAGCGTAATAACCTAACCTATTTTGATAAGATTTTTTTTCAAGAAGATCCCAAAAGACAATTGTCGGCTAAAGCATCCAGGGCAGCATTATTTATCATGCTTTATCGGGGATACCCCATTCTACATCTACCATTTGAGTTGCTTCAAAACCTATTGGAAATTGATGAGGAAATGAGTACCTGGCGCTACCGGCACATGAATATGGTGCATCGAATGATCGGAACAAGAATAGGTACCGGAGGAAGTACGGGAAAAGATTATTTAAAATCTGCTCTTGATAAGCATTATATATTTAAGGAGCTGGCACAGTTAACCAGTTTCCTGATGGAGAACCGTAAGATTCCAAATTTACCGGAGTCATTGAAAGAATCCATGGGCTTTTTAATATAATTGATCGATAAAAAAGAATGAGTACAAAAAAAATATGCCTGTGGAGCAGCCCGCGAAATATTTCTACGGCTATGATGTATTCTTTTGCCAGCCGGCCTGATACAATTGTATTTGACGAACCCTTGTATGCACATTATTTATCTAAATCAGGGATCATTCACCCGGGGAATGACGAGATATTGGCTTCTCAGGAAAATGAGGGGGATAAAGTAGTGCGTGAAATTATTTTAAAAGAATATGAAAAACCGGTCTCTTTTTTCAAGCAAATGACACATCATTTATTTGAACTTAATGAAGGTTTTTTAAGCAAAGTCCATAATATTATTTTTATTCGTGATCCTCGCCAGATAATCAGCTCTTATGCCAAAGTGCGGCCTGAGGTTTCTATGCAGGATATCGGTATCGAAAAACAATGGGCGCTCTATCAAAGCCTTGTAGATAAAGAATTGCCCCCTGTGATTTTGGATTCCAATGAAATTTTAAAAGACCCGGAAGCAGTACTCAGAAAGTTGTGTGATGCCTTAGGTATTGCATTTTATCGGGAAATGCTGCATTGGAAACCGGGACCGAAGAAAGAAGATGGCGTATGGTCAAAATATTGGTATGAAAATGTTCATCGTTCTACAGGTTTTGAAAAACAAAAGAGCAGTGAAAGCATTTTGCCGGAATACCTGCGACCTCTCTACAATGAAAGCAAAAAATATTATGACCAATTGTTTACTCACTCTATAATAGCTTAATAATATGTTGCAAAAATTTAATCCTAAGAACAGTGATATAAAAATATTTGTGGGAGATAAACTATACCCACGCTCTGAAGCAAAAATTTCAGTTTTTGACAGCGCGGTACAGGGAGGCGATGCTGTATGGGAAGGCCTAAGGGTATATAATGGAAAAATATTTTGCCTGAATCATCATTTAGCCAGATTGCAGGCTTCTGCAAAGACGATGGGTTTTGAAAATGTTCCATCCAACAACACCATCATTGACGCTATCAAACAAACACTACAGGCCAATCAAATGTTTACGGATACACATATCCGGCTCACCCTGACTAGAGGTGAAAAAATTACATCGGGCATGGATCCCCGCCTCAATCAAAAAGGGTGTTGCCTTATTGTCCTTGCAGAGTTTAAACCTTTGGTTTATGATAATGAATTGGGGATTAAATTAGTTACCGCAAGTATAAGGAGAAATGCACCTATGAGCATAGATTCAAAGATTCATCATAATAACCTTATTAATAATATTCTGGCAAAAATTGAAGCAAACCATTATGGGGCCGATGATGCCATCATGCTTGATATATATGGATTTGTAGCTGAAACAAATGCATGTAATATTTTTATGGTAAAAAATAATCGGTTGTTTACTCCTTTTGCGGATGCTTGCCTTCCGGGCATAACGAGGCAAACCGTAATGGATATTGCTATGGATCAAAAAATTCCGGTAATTGAAAAAAATATTTCCGTATCAGAATTCTATAATGCTGATGAAGTTTTTACTACAGGGACGATGGGTGAATTAACACCGGTGATAGAAATTGATAACAGGAAAATCGAAAATAAATCTCAAAGTAAAATCCGGGAAAGTATATTAGAAGTATATCGTCAGTGGGTTATCCAAAATTCAATTGTCTTATAAACTTTTTTAATCCAACATCGGTCGTAACCATTTTGAGGCTTCTGCTTCAGTCCAGGATTTACGTCTTGCATAATCATTTACCTGTTCTGTAGAAATTTTTCCCACTCCAAAATATTTACTTCCGGGGTGGCTGAAGTACCATCCACATACGCTTGCTGCGGGGCTCATAGCCATAGCATCAGTGAGTATAATTCCTGTATTTTCCGTAGCATTTAATAAATGAAATAGTTTAAGTTTTTCTGTGTGTTCAGGGCAAGCCGGATAACCAGGCGCCGGACGGATACCTGTATATTTTTCATGAATTAATTCTTCTTTGCTCAAATGCTCATCAGGTTCATATCCCCAAAATAAAGTACGTGTTTTTTGATGCAATAATTCTGCAAAAGCTTCCACCAGCCTGTCTGAAATGGATTGCAGCATTATTTTGTTATAATCATCATGATTTTCCTGAAAATGCTGAATATGTTTTTCAATCCCGGAAATGGTAACAGCAAATGCGCCTATATGATCGATACATTTTCCATTAGTAGTGTATTCATTCGGCATAATAAAATCTGCCAAAGAAAAATTAGGCTGCCCGGATGCTTTCTTTATTTCCTGTCGTAAACATTCCAGGTGAATTTTTTCTCCGGTATTATTTACTTCAATTGTGTCGTGTTCAATTCGGGTTGCTTCCCAAAAGCCTACAACACCATTTGCCTGGAGCCATTGTTCTTCAATTATTTTATCCAGTAATTGCTGGGCATCCTCATATAATTTTGTGGCCTCCGTACCTACGATTTCATCTTTTAAGATATCGGGAAAATTGCCATGCATTTCCCAGGTAATAAAGAAAGGTTTCCAATCAATATAATCTCGGATCTCGGGTAGCGGGTAGTTCTTAAATACTTTAGTGCCTTTGAAGTTGGGTGCAGGAGGGAGGTAATTTTGCCAATCAAATGAAAAGGGATTTTGAATGGCCGCCTCATAGCCGATGTATTGTTTTACAGGTTTTTTGTTTTCATAGTTTTCTTTTAAAGCTGCATATTGTTTTTGAATATCTGATAGGAATGTTTTTTTATTATCCTTGTTTAAAAGGGAAGAAACAACCGTAACACTCCTGGAAGCATCCGCAACATGTATGACGCCCTCATCAAATTTTGGGGCTATTTTGACAGCTGTATGAATTCGGGAAGTCGTGGCTCCACCAATTAAAAGTGGGATATGCATTTCCCGCCTTTTCATCTCAGTGGCGATATGAACCATTTCATCTAATGAAGGAGTAATCAATCCACTAACACCTACAATGTCCACGTTTTCTGCAATAGCCGTGTCCAGTATCTTATCTGCGCTAACCATCACTCCAAGATCCGTTACTGCATATCCATTGCATCCTAAAACAACACCAACAATATTTTTCCCGATATCATGTACATCTCCTTTTACGGTGGCTAATAGTATTTTAGGCGCTCCCGAACTATCCTGAAATTCATTTTTCTTTTTCTCCAGTTCAATATAGGGCGTTAAGATAGCTACCGATTTTTTCATTACCCTTGCACTTTTCACTACCTGTGGCAAAAACATTTTACCGGAGCCGAATAAATCCCCTACCACATTCATCCCATCCATTAAGGGGCCTTCAATTACATCCAACGGCCTTTCATATTGAAGCCTAGCTTCTTCGGTATCTTCATCTATAAAGTCGGTAATACCGTGGACGAGAGCATGTTTCAGTCTTTCTTCCACGGACATTTTTCTCCAGGCTTTATCTTCCACTATGGTTTTGCCTTTTGCTTTTACGGTATCAGCAAATTGGATCAATTTTTCAGTTGCTTCATTGTGATCATTATTTTTATTAAGGATTACATCTTCGCATAATTTTTTGAGTGTGGGTTCTATTTCGTCATAAACGGCTAGTTGTCCGGCATTGACTATCCCCATATCCATACCAGCTTTGATAGCGTGATATAAAAAAATGGAATGCATGGCTTCACGAACCGTATCATTACCCCGAAAAGAAAATGAAACATTACTCACGCCACCACTAACCTTGGTCAGAGGCATTTTTTGCTTGATTTCACGGGTAGCTTCTATGAAATCAACGGCATAATTATTATGCTCTTCCATGCCGGTTGCAATAGCAAAAATGTTTGGGTCAAAAATGATGTCTTCGGGTAGGTAACCCGCTTTTTCTGTAAGTATTTGATATGCTTTTTCACAAATTTCTATTTTCCTTTTTTGAGTGTCTGCCTGTCCTTGTTCATCAAATGCCATCACGATTACCGCAGCACCAAATGACCTGCATATTTCAGCCTGGTATAAAAATTTTTCTTCTCCTTCTTTAAGAGAAATTGAATTGACAATACATTTTCCCTGTACACATTTAAGTCCCGCCTCAATAATTTCAAATTTTGAAGAATCAATCATGATGGGGATTTTCGCAATATCTGGTTCTGCCTGTAGCAGATTGAGAAAAGTTTTCATGGCTTTGACGCCATCAATCATTGCATCATCCAGATTCACATCAAGGACCTGAGCTCCATTTTCCACTTGTTGCCTTGCGATATCCAATGCCTGTTCATATTGATTGGCTCGAATAAGCCTTGCAAATTTTTTGGAGCCGGTAATATTGGTACGTTCTCCAACATTTACAAAAAGGCTGCCCGGCCTTAGGATAAAAGGTTCGAGTCCGGAAATTCGCAGAAAAGGTTGTATGCTTTTTTCAGCTGCCATGATTGCAAAAGTAAAACCAATAATGATTTATTAAGCCATATTAAGAATAGGTAACTTTCTTGGTTTTATATTTTTAACGCGGCTGGCTATTTCATGAATATGTTCCGGGGTGGTGCCGCAGCAGCCACCCACAATATTTACCCAGCCTTCTTTTGCCCAGGATTCAATAAATGAGGCTGTATCATTGGGTTGTTCATCATACTCACCCATTGCATTGGGAAGACCTGCATTTGGATAAGCCGATACATAGCAGGAGGCTATATGTGATAATTCTTCAATATGGCTCCGCATTTCTGAAGCGCCCAATGCACAATTCAGCCCAATGCTTAATGGTCTTGCATGCATCACTGAAATATAAAAGGCTTCAAGCGTTTGCCCACTTAAGGTCCTACCGGATGCATCCGTAATCGTTCCACTGATCATGATGGGCAATGTTATTTTATGTTCCCTGAAATATTTTTGAATGGCATAGATAGCTGCTTTTGCATTGAGCGTATCAAAGATGGTTTCAATGAGTAAAACATCCACGCCTCCTTTAACCAGACCATCTATTTGGATAAAATATGCATCAGCCACTTCATCAAATGTCACGGCTCGATAACCCGGGTCATTGACATTAGGAGAGAGACTGAGGGTTTTATTCATGGGCCCAATGGCGCCGGCTACAAAGTGTTCCCGGATGGTTGATCCGGTTGGATGTTCTTTACAATATTCTTCTATGGCTGTTCTTGCGATTTTTGCTGCTTCCAGGTTTATTTCAAAAGCCAAATCTTCCATGTGATAATCTGCTAATGAAATCCTTTGTGCATTAAATGTATTGGTTTCGATAATGTTTGCCCCGGCATTTAAATAGGCTTTATGAATATCTTTAATTATGGAAGGTTGTGTCAGACATAACAGGTCATTATTGCCTTTCAAATCATGTGAAAAATCTTTAAAGCGTTCACCCCGATATCCGGATTCATCCAATGCATGGCGTTGAATCATCGTGCCCATAGCGCCATCTAAAATCAATATTCGTTCTGCGAGTAGTTGTTCTATATTCATTTTGAGGACACAACTTTTACAAAAGACAACTTTATTGTGTTGAAAGCGAAACTAAAGAATAATCCTGTAATCGTATGGATGTTAACAAAGTGGTATTTGAAAAGTATTGATAGATTCATGAATAAATGAAAAGAAATACCTTATTTTCAATGCATGAATTTTTAAAATATACACATTATTGGGTATTGCCTGATATTTAAATAATATTCATTTTGAGAAAAGTTTCAGGTATCGGAAATGAATTGAGGTTGATTTTGTGGGAAATAAAAATTTTTAAAAGCTAAATGGATTTTATCAATGATGAGCAAAGAAAATATAGAAATGGAGCCCACTTTGCAAGAGGCATGTGATCTGCTTTTTAATGAGATGGATATAGATAAAGAAAAAAAGTGGCTGACAAACCTTATCTTATTGAATAAAAAGTATGATGACAACTACCAGGAAAAATGGGGGACTGAATTAATCAATTTTGCATCATTTTTCAGTACCATGTTAAGTGCATTTCCTTTGGGATTGTTAAAGAGGAATTTTGTAAGAAAAAATAAAGAGCTTTCATTTATCCTTCAATTCCCGGAACTAAAATCTGTTAGAAATAATATTGAGAAAGGGTCTTTTGCTTACGACACATTGTTGTTTAAACAGCCTGCATTTCGATTAATTTATAACAAAAGCCACCTGGCTAATCTGGTATGCCTCGCCATTTTGTTTGGCGATGAGTTTATTGATGGTTTGGCCAATGTATGCGGCAAACAAGCAATACAGCGAATTCTGCAAGATGAAACCATTCATTGTGATCTTCAATTCAAATGGGTTGGCCATCAAATTGAATTATATTATGCATTTGATATTCGCGAAGTATTGAATGAAGATGATCTGCAAAGCATTAATGAAAAATATGGAATTACCTACTTCCGGTTTTATGATCATTTACTCTTTTTATTGAATGAAATAAATAAATATCTAAATAAACTTCAGGTGCCGGTCAAAAAGCAGGCGGCTCAGCTTATTTGTAAGATTTGTAATAATTGCTTTGATACCTATAGGATGGATATTACGGAATTTTCAACGGATTATAGCTTGCAGGACATCGTCTATTACTTCAAAAAGAAAGATGATCATATCATTCGGAATTTATTGGAATTGAGAGCCGTTTTATTGAATAAAAATACCGGGAAATATATAGAGCAGTTTAATAGTTGGAGCATGATTGTTCACATGATGCAAGTATATGATGACATGGAAGATGCTCCTGCGGACCTGCACTATCAAATGAATTTTTTGTGCTATTTCGCACATCGGTTTTATAAACATGAATGGTTATGGCTGCAACAGGAAGCCTCCATGCTCAGGGAATTGCCGGCCATGCAACGAAATTTCATGATCAGCATACATATGCCTCAGGCTGTTATAGCCTGTAATCAATATTCAAGACATATTGTTTTAAAAGATCTTAGCTGGGTTCAGAAGAAAATTGCCGGGTATCTATGGAAAAAAAACCGGCTCGGCTGGGGAAATAAAAAAATGAATGCAACGTGCGATCTCTTCCAATCAATTTTGGAAAAACCTTATACGGCTTTCGAGAAAGTATCAGTCATCGTGAATTATATTTTTAAATATAAAGATCAATTTCATTCAAAAGATCATTTATATGCACATCTATTAGAGACCACTTTATTGGATCCGGATCTTAAAAAACATTTATTTAAATTTTTGGGGAAAAAGGAAGCATACTTATTGAGCCATCACTTTTTTGATTTTCCGATTGGAAGGAAGGCAGCGTTAACCCGGAAATGGATTACTTTCTTAAAAGAACAAAACAAGCAACCGGTTGGAGACTTTTATCCCCGGTATGCGATGAATTATTGATGGATCAAAATGCCTTTTAGTGAATTCCGTATTTCTTTTCATACTTATCGTATAATTCTTTTTGTTTATTGTCGAGGTCAATTTTTCTGCCTTGTATAAAAGCCATACTAACGTTACTGCTTTTCATATCCAGTATATCTCCATCACAGACTACAATATTTGCATCTTTTCCTTTTTCTAAAGTACCTGTCCTGTCATCAATTCCCAGGATCTTAGCTGCATTCAAAGTAATAGCTTGCAATGCTTGTTCTTTTGTAAGCCCATAAGCTACAGCTGTTCCGGCATTGAATGCCAGATTTCGATAACGTGAATTGCCATCATTGTCAGTAATGGTATAAAGCACTCCGGCTTTTTGTAAGAGGTAAGGCGTTTTGTATGGTTGATCTATATCATCATCAGAAAGGATAGGGAGGCTATGCGTTTCGGCAAGTACCACTGCTATATTATTTTGTTTCAGATAATCGGCAATCCTCCAACTATCTGCTCCTCCCATGATTACTGTTTTGAAACCAAATTCATGCGCAAATTCTGTAGCAATCATCATTTCATTCACCAGGTTACAATGCACATAAAAAGTTTTTGACTGATCAAATAAACCTCTGACAGATTCAAATTTTAAATTGGTAGAAATATGAGAAGGCTCATTATAATATGCTTTGGCTTCACGGAAAAAAGTTCTTACTTCATCAATTTCTTTTTGTGCATTGCTAAGAGGATCATCGTTATTCCTGTTGCGAAATGAGAAACGGGCAAGACTGGGCATATTGAAATGAATGCCCTGGTCTGCTTTGTAAACAGCATCTTCCCAATTCCAGGCATCTAATTGCATGATCGAAGATGAACCGCTGATGATACCCCCATCAGGAATAATATTGGCAAGTAAAATACCATTACTACGTACGGTATTAATTATTTTCGAATCTGTATTATAAGCAACAAGCGCTCTTACATTAGGATTTAAGTTGCCCAGTTCATATTCATCTAAAGTGGATTTTACGGCACTTATTTCATTTAACCCCAAATCGGTAGAAGCGGCAATTAGACCAGGATAGATTTGTTTTCCTGAACAATCAATAGTTTGAATATCCGCAATGGGCGCTGTGGTTCGTACATCAATGATTTTTCCATTACTAAAAACAATCATGCCATCTTCCAATATATTTCCATTGCCAATATGGATGGTAGCATGTATCAGTGCAATAGTCTGTGTTTGTGGTGGCGCAGGTGAAATAACCGGTTGGGCAAAAGAAAAAACACCTGAAAAGAATAGGATTAAGAGCGTGAAATATTTTTTCATAATATATTATTAAGTATAAAGAAGTTGAATATTATTTTAAGGTTGAATTTCTTCCGTTTTTATTCTCCAAAAATTGTTGCTTTGTTCGTCATCATACTGATCTTCATAAGTATTGTCGAAAGAAACCGTAGCAGGAGTAGTTTGTGATCCATTGTTTTTGGCATGAATCATTTTTTGGATGAGCCGGTTTCTTTCAGCTGAAATTCTTTGTCGCAATTGAGCATCTTGTGCAAGATCAAAATAGACAATACCGTCAACAATCGTTTTTTCTGCTTTTGCATAAACACTTAATGGGTTAGCGGTCCATAAGACTAAATCTGCATCTTTACCTTCTTTAATACTTCCAACGCGGTCTGCTATATGTAACATTTTTGCAGGATTAAGTGTACACATTTTCCAGGCTTCTGCTTCAGATAAATTTCCATATTTTATTGTTTTTGCCGATTCCTGATTTAGCCTTCTTGCCATTTCGGCATCATCGCTATTGATGGCAACATTCAACCCCACTTTTTGCATGATGGCAGCATTATAAGCAATGGCATCCTGCACTTCAGATTTATAAGCCCACCAGTCTGAAAAGGTGGCTACGTTGGCCCCATGCACTTTTAATTTGTCCGCAATTTTATAACCTTCCAATACATGTGTGAATGTATTTACAGTAAAACCAAAAGTATCTGCAACATGCATTAGCATATTAATTTCACTTTGTACATAAGAGTGACAAGTTATAAATCGCTTGTGATGGAGAATTTCAGATAGTGCATCTAACTCAAGATCTCTTCTTTTATTTGTACCCATACGATCATAATCCTGTGCCCTGGTAAATGCATCCATCAATACCTGTTCTACACCCATTCGAGTATTGGGAAAGCGCTGGTTATTATTGCTGGAAGATCGTTTAACATTCTCTCCTAAAGCAAATTTGATAAAGGGGTCCCAGTTAGCAAACTTTAGATCTTCCGCATTACTTCCCCAACGAAGTTTGATGAGTTGCGTTTGTCCGCCGATTGTATTACAGCTTCCATGTAACAAGTGCGATGTAGTGACACCACCTGCAAGCTGGCGATAAATATCAATGTCTTCAGGATTGATCACATCACCTACCCGTACTTCAGCTGTGACGGATTGGGAACATTCATTGACACCTCCTGAAATAGCAATATGTGAATGCTCATCAATGATTCCTGCAGTAAGATATTTCCCGGTACCATCTATAATTTCAATAGGTGTTTTACCGGCCAAAGGGGTAGTAAGGTTTTTCCCAATCTGTTGAATTTTTCCGCCATTAACCAATACGTCTGTATTTTCTAAAATGCCTTCAGGTTCGTTTGTCCAAACAGTTGCATTTCTAATGAGCAACATTTTTTGTAGGGGTTTTTCAGTCCATCCATAACCGTCAAAAGGATACATCACGGTTGTATTAATGGTTTCTTTTTCTTCCGCTTTTTTTACTTTGTCTTTAGGAGGGATATAAGCAGCGCTTAGTTGCATATTCCAGGAAAGCCTGTTGCCATGCATATCATAGCCCGTACCCGTCCATACTTTTTCCCCGGCAATTCCACTCAGGCTGGTCATTTTTGCTGGATCGGTTTTTGTGTTCCAGGTAATTTTTACTACATTCCCATCAATATTTATTTTACCTTTTATAGATGATGTATCTGTTTTTGATTTAAGGCTGATATCTGCTTTTTCCGCTTTACCGCCGATTTCAACTGTATAGATGTCATTTCCTGATGGGTTATTGATTGTCAGCGTATAATTCCCACGTAAATCCATCCATCCATTTTCTTCAACTATATATTTTTTACCGGATACCCAATTCTGAAAAAGGAAGGTATTAGGATCAAATACGGGGCCATTTGTAATAAAAAAATTGGCTAACTTTCCTTCATCAAGGCTTCCCATTTTGTCATAAACCCCTAAAAGCATTGCCGGTGTTTGTGTCAATGATTCCAATGCTTTTGACGGGCTAAGCCCGGCATCTATAGCCTTTTGAATATTGGTAAAAAAATCATGATCGCTTTTTAATCCTGATGCAGTGAGGGTGAAAGGAATGTTTTGTTTTTCAAAAATACCCGGTTCAGAAGGAGCCATTTCCCAATGTTTCAGGGTGCTAAGTGTTACAAGCCTTGCATCGTCCGGATTTTGCACATCAATGGCTAAGGGGAAGTTAATGGGAAGAATGTATGAGGCTTTGGTATCTTTGATCTCATCTATTCGCTGATATTCATTGCCTCCTCCTTTAATGATATACTGCACTTGAAATTCTTGGGCAATTTTACTGGCACGCAGATCATTCCATTTATCATTAGCATCAAAAATCTGTGGAATGTTTTGGGTATTATTCCAGGCTTCGAGGCTTAGGTTTGTCCCTTCTGAAACGGGCCGGTTTTTATACCATTGAGCATCGAGATAGGTTTGCCTGAGTAATGCTATGGCCCCCATTAATGAGGTGGGGTAGTCTTGTGTGGATGAACCTCTGCTGAACGAATAAAATGCAGCAGCATTTTCTTTTAATACTACTAAATTATCCCGCTCACTTCCCAGAGCAACCAATACACCAGTACCACGGGCAATACCATCCTGCTGATGCGATACAACAGCGCCAAAGCCCATTTTACGCAAGCTTGCCGCTTTTTCATTATCTCCTGAAAATAAATCAGCTGCATTTGTCTCGGGCCTGATTGCCTGATTCCATCCATAAGCCCCTTCCTTATTACTCAGATTCTGAAAGATATCACTACGCTGGGTCTTTGGCGTTACCGGTATGCCATAATCACTGAATAGATCAATAAATGAAGGGTAAATAAACTTTCCCTTGCAATCAATCACGGCTGCTTCTTTGGGAATATTAATATTCGTGCCAATGAGAAGTATTTTTCCCTGGCGGATAACCATAGTTGCATTTTGCAATTGGGTATGAGCATCTTTTACAATTGTGGCATGGGTGAATGCAAAATAATCATTGCGTATATCAACTACACCATTTACCGGGAAGGATTGCTGGGCATTGGTTGTGTTTGGAAAAATAAAAAATAGCAGCAAAGCTTTGATTAATTTGGGCATATATCTGGTTTATATGAAAAAAGGGAAATAAAACTAAGGATTCTGTGTAAGAGCACAAAATGAAAAGGATGGATGGTTTTACATTTTAAGTTAGCCACACTAACTTATACCATGTGTACCATAATAAGCAGCGCCCCATAAAGCAGTTTCTTCATTGAGAACAATATGAACCGGTATTTCTTGTAATAATTGATTCATCCGGTCACTTGACAGAAATTGTTTACAAAAATTACTTTCCTCAATTAAATCAATAATTTTGGGAGGTATGCCACCGCAAAGATAAACACCGCCGGTTGCCTTAAAAATGAGTGCCATGGAAGAAGAGATCCTGGCCAGGTTTTCAATAAAGATTTTCATGGTGTGTTTACAAATGGCTGATTTCTTTTTAAACGCTTCTTCACTGATCACGGCAGCCATATCACCAGTTTTAAACATATTTAAAAGCCACTTTTCTTCTTTCATTTTTTTAATGTCACGCAGAAAAGTATAAATATTTTTTATACCTTTTCCAGAAACAATATGTTCCCAACTCACAATTTTATATTTGGCTTTCAGGTGGGCATAAAGAAGATTATCATCATTGGACCTGGGCGCATATTCACTATGGCCACCTTCGGAAGAAAGTATACTGTGTCCATTCGCATGTTGGCTTAAGCCTGCAATTCCTAAGCCGGTTCCCGGTGCTATTAAAACCATATTCCCCTTCATGTCATTTTTCGCCGAACGTAAAGGATGAAATTCTTTTTTTGTGAGGTATGCAAATCCATAAGCCGTTGCTTCGAGATCATTGAGCAATGCTACTTTTTGAATACCTGTTGCCTTTCTTATTCCTTTAATAGAAATTTCCCAATGAAGGTTGGTGAATTTTGCAATATCATTGAACAGGCCCTGCTACGCCGATGCATATACAGTCTGGTGTCGGGGAAGGATTTTTTTTAAAAAAATCTTTCAAGATATCATTGAATGATGCATAATCACTCGAAAAATATTTTTCCTTAAAGAGTATTTTTGGATTTCTTGCAGTAGAATTAAATAATGCAATATTCACTTTTGTGCCCCCCATATCGGCTGCCAGAATGATGTGGGATGTAGATTTATTTTCGGGGAATTGAAATTTTATCAAGTTTTTTTTCAAAGTTAAATGATTGAATAAGTAAAAAAATGGCTCGATATTTTTGAGATTGTTAATTTTTAATTGCCTATTTAAACAAGCTGTATTTTTATATTTTTAAAAAAAATTATGAAGCCAAATTCATTAAAAGCACAGGTTATTTTTTTAAGTATTTTTTTTATTCAATCCATTGGTTTAAATGCCCAACCTCAATTGAAATTTAATATGATTGTTGATGGCTATGATGCACCCCTGGGCATCGTTTCTGCTTATGATGGTTCTGGTAGATTATTTATCCAGGGTAAAAATGGAATTATCAGTATTTTTAAAAATGGTTCATTGGAAAGCCGCCCTTTCCTGAATTTTGAGGGGAAAATATTAAACAGTGGTGAGTCGGGATTTGGAGGCCTTGTTTTTCATCCTGATTATAAAAACAATGGTTATTTTTTCACCTATTATAATACATTAAATGGAAATGTGACTATTTCCAGATGGAAAGTGAGCAGCACTGATCCGGATTCTGCAGATGTTAATTCTGAAGTTGTTTTATTTTCTGAACCAAAACCGGATGGATATACCAATCATAATGGGAGTGATATGCACTTTGGTAAAGATGGTAATCTATATATCTCTACCGGAGATGGTGGCAGCCCGGGTGATTCATATAACAATGCCCAAAACAAGAAATCTTTTTTCGGTAAAATTCTTCGCATCAATGTTGATCAATTTAATACACCCCCTTATTATAGTATTCCGGATGATAACCCATTTGTAAATAACCCGGATTATTTGCCTGAGGTTTTTGCATTAGGTTTTAGAAATCCATGGCGATGGAGTTTTGACAAGGAAACGGGAGATATGTGGATTGCAGATGTAGGACAGGATTCGATCGAAGAGGTCAATTATGGGCAATCACAAGATATTCGTGGATCTAATTTTGGCTGGCATTGTTATGAAGCCGATGCTCCATATAATTTAGAAGGATGTGGTAATATGTCAAATTATCAATTTCCAATTTTTCAATACAGGCACGATGATCCTGATGGTGGAAAATCTATTATTGGAGGTTTTGTGTATCGGGGTAATTTGTATCCACAACTAAAAGGATATTATTTATGTGCAGATTTTATAGAACCGCATGCCTGGTTAATAAAACCAAATGGCACCGGGGATTGGATTATTTCTTTACAGAAAGAAGGTATACCGGATAATATTTCCTCAATTGGAGAAGATGAAAACGGAGAATTATATGCATCATCAATTAATGGCCAGGTCTATCATATTGAATCAGAAGATGTATTGCATGCTTCTTTATTGTCTTTCACTGCAAAGACTTATAGAAAATCAGTAATTCTCAACTGGTCCACAGCAAATGAAATAAATGTTGATTCATTTGAACTGGATTATAGTCGTGATGCTATTCACTTTTCCACTATTGCTGAAGTGGCGCCAAATAACAATCAGGGGAGTAATACTTATACTTATGAAGATAATCCGAAAGATACTGGGATAATCTATTACAGGTTGGGTGTGAGAAATAAAGATAACATCATTTTATATTCACCAATTGTTCCAATCGTATTCCATCCGACAGATCAAACTTATGTTTATCCTACTATTGTCAGGAATCATTTAATCAATATTGTTCTCAACGATTCATTTGAAGCATTAACTATCTTTGATTTTTCCGGAAGGAAAATTTTATATAAATCACTCAAGGATGTAACTGGTACACTTCAAATCAATTTGCCGAATGTGGCAACCGGAATTTATTTTTTGCGCTTTGATGGTGTCAATCCTGTTAGTAAGAAAATATTTATTGCACATTAATTTCATTCTTAGCTATTAAAAAAAATCTTTCATGAATGAAAGATTTTTTTATATCCATAAGTCAATCATTCCAATCTATTCATGTAATGCATTTGTAAAAAAATGATAAGCGGTAAAAATTAAAACAACGTTTTACAAAAAAGAGTTGTCTTTTTTATAAGCATGCTTCATAGACAGACACCCGGTATCTGGAAATAAGTCTATACGTATCATTCATTCACAGTCAAAATTAATTTTATGAAAAGAATCATTAGCCTGATTACATGTATGTGGTTAATAACCACGGTGGCTTGGTCACAGGCAGGAAGCGACATCTCCGGAAGAGTTACCGACAGTAAGGATAACAGCCCGTTATCGGGAGTAACAGTTACTGTTAAAGGGAAAGAAATAATTACGCAAACAGATAAAAATGGTGCGTTCAAAATACAGATACCGGATGGACCGCAAATATTGGTATTTACTTTCATTGGATATACTGAATTAGAATTACCGGCAACAAGTAACATGCAGGTTTCACTCAGCAGTACAGAAAAAACATTAAATGAAGTAATAGTTGTTGGTTATGGTAAAGCCGTGAAAAAAGATGTTACCGGCTCTATTGCGAAAGTGGGATCTAAGGATATTCAAAACGTACAGGCGCCAAGTTTTGAATCTGCATTACAAGGAAAAGCAGCGGGTGTAGTGATTGAATCCGGTAGTGGTAAATTGGGCCAGGGTATTAAAGTAAGTATTCGTGGTACCTCTTCAATCTCAGCAAGTAGTCAGCCACTATATGTGATTGATGGTTTACCTGTCATTACTTCAAGCCAGTCTGATCCAAATAATGATCCAACGAATCCATTAGCTGATATCAATCCGAATGATATAGAATCAGTTGAAATATTAAAAGATGCTTCTGCTGCAGCAATTTATGGGGCCCGGGCTGCCAATGGAGTGGTATTAATTACAACAAAGAAAGGACGTAATAATCAAAAGACCACCATTGAAGTAAATGCATTTAACAGTTGGAGCAATCCGGCCCGTAAATGGAAATTTTTAGATGCACAACAATATGTTGATCTGATAGAACTTGCTGCAAAGAGTGATGGTACCTACGATTATAATAATGGGATTAGTGGATACCCCGATGTAAACAGTGCCATAGCTGATTATAAAGATTTTTATGAATCAAATATCCTGGATTATTTTTCTTTAGGAACTGATTGGAAAAAAGCTGCAGTGAATACCGATTGGCAGAACCTGTTATATAATAAAGATGCATTAACGCACCAGGTAGATGTTTCAGCTTACGGCGGTGATGAAAAAACAAAATTCTATGTTTCCGGTTTTTATAATAAACAAGATGCCATTGTTATTAATAACCGGTTTTACCGCTATGGGGGTCGTTTAAACCTGGATCATGCTGCATCAGAAAAATTATCCTTTGGGATCAATCTATCCGTAGATCGTTCACAATTGAACAGGGTTTCTAATGATAATGCATTTTCAACTCCCGGGCAATTGGTTGCTCAATTACCCATATCACCTTTATACGATCCAACCACCGGAGCATTAAACAGCAATACCTTGTATTCAAATAGTCTCTTCGATGCTCAATTCAATTCAGACATTCAAGTTACATTCCGAACATTGGGAAATGCCTATTTGAATTATCAATTTTTTCCTTCACTGGCATTTCGTTCAGAGATTGGAGCAGATATCTTAAACCTGGAAGAAGATGCTTTTCAGGGTAAAGAAACCATTGATGGTGGTGGAGTAGGCAAAGCAAATGTGATCATTTCACAAAGTGCCAGCCTGAATACAAATAATTATTTTACTTATACACCTAATCTCGGAGATAAGAATAAACTAAATGCTGTAGCCGGTATGAGTTATCTTCAAAATGACAGCAAATTCGCTTCTTCATTTGGTGAAAATATCCCTTCAGATGCTATTAAAAATCTGAGTGGTACCACCCTGATAACCTTTGCCAACAGTTCAGGTTCCCGATATACTTTCTTATCTTATTTCCTACGTGGCAATTATTCCTTTGATAATAAATATTTAGTATCTGCCAGTATTCGAGCTGATGCATCTTCCCGGTTTGGACCTAACAACCGCTATGGTTATTTCCCGGCCATTTCAGCAGGATGGGTTCTCTCTCAGGAAAAGTTTTTGCAAAATAGTAAAGTGATCAATTTTCTGAAACTACGTGCCAGTTGGGGTCAAACAGGTAATGCAGAAATTGGTGAAGGAAGTTATTTGGCTTTATATGGTGTTTCCAATTATCCAAACCTTCCGGGTTATATCCCTGTTTCTTTATCAAACCCTGATCTTCAATGGGAAAAAACAAAACAAACAGATATTGGGCTTGATTTTGCCATACTCCATAACAGGATTACGGGTGAATTAGATTATTATAAAAAAATGACTACAGATTTATTATTGAATGTGAATGTACCATTTACAACAGGTTATTCCAGCTATTTGAAAAATCTTGGTTCAATGGAAAATGAAGGCTATGAAATCACTCTAAACTCAACCAATTTAGATGGCGTTTTCAGATGGAATACCAACTTCAATATTGGATTTAATAAAAATAAAGTTTTAGACATTCAAGGACAAGTCATTGAAGGCGGATTTGGTTTGACTCAAAGAGCTATTGCCGGTCAACCGATAGGAGTATTTTATGGGCAACAATTTTTAGGTGTTGATCCTCAAACCGGAGATGCTCTTTATATGGGTACAGATGGTAAACCTACCTCCGACTATGGCCAGGCAGCGCTGATGGTTTTGGGGAAATCAAATCCTGATTTTACCGGTGGATTTACAAATACATTTTCATATAAAGGAATTGATCTAAATGTGTTTTTCACTTTTGTGAGTGGCAATAAAATATACAATGCTGCCGGAGTATATATGAATGGTGGTTTTTATAATGGCTTTGATAATCAAACAACAGAAGAACTCAATGCCTGGACAGGGGAAGGAGATGTAACCAATACACCACGTGTGGGCTATTTTTATGGATCAGGATATCAGAATTCTTCAAGATTCTTGTATGATGGTTCGTATATCCGGCTGAAAAATGTTTCATTAGGTTATAATCTTCCAAAATCTTTAATGGATGCCTGGCATATCAATTCAGCCCGATTGTATATTTCCGGGACAAACCTATGGACTTCTACAAAATATCCCGGTGATCCTGAAGTGAATACAGAAACTTTTGGAAACATTGGTGGTGGACAGGATTTTTATACCATTCCACAGGCAAAAACCATTACAGTTGGCTTGAATGTAAAATTCTAAATTGATACGAGAAAAATAAATAAAGCATTATGAAAAAGATAAAATATACAGCCATCCTTTTTATTACTCTGTTTTCCTTAAGTAATTGTAATAAAAAGCTTGATGTGGTTCCACAACAAAACATTACGCCAGACCAGATTACCACGGCTGATGATGTTAAAGCTCTATTGTTTGGCGAATATTCCCTGATGCAAAATGCCAATGGCTTTGGAGAACGACTTATTTTTATACCCGATCTACTCGCTGATGAAAAGCAGGTGGATTTTGTAGGTACTTTTACTAATTATAAAGATTTCTTTACTAAAACGCAGGATAAGCAAAACTCCATCCCGGCCGGAATTTGGAGTAATATGTATTTAGTTCTTAATTTATCGAATACCGTTTTAAGTAAAATTAGCCTGATAGACCCTTCAGAACAAGATGAAATAACAGGAGAAGCTGAGTTTATGCGTGGGGTGGCATTATTTGAATTGGTGAAATTATTTGGGTTGCCCTATAGTGCCGGCAATATTTCCACTAATCCCGGTGTACCCATTATTCTGGATCCTCCAAAATATGTATATGATCCTGCTAATGCACTGGTTTCAAGGGCATCCGTTGGCGATGTATATGTTCAGGTTTTAAAAGACCTTCAGGACGCAGCAAATAAATTACCTACATCCCAGGATGATAACCGGGCAGATCAGTATGCAGCAAAAGCTTTTCTTTCACAAGTATATATGCAAATGGGCGATTATGTAAATGCGGCTACTATGGCCAATGATGTAATAAGTTCCGGCAAATACAACCTGGTATCTACATTTAACCAGGCATTTAATAATGTGAGCAATTCACAGGAAGATGTTTTTGCTATTCAACAATCAGCTCAAAGTAATGCCGGCACCAGTGATAATGGACTTACTACTTTTTATTCTCCTGCACCACAAGGAAGAGGAGATGCTCAGGTAGATGCTGGTTATAAAACTTTTTTTGAGAATGGCGATTTCAGAAAAACCTATACTCAAAGTGGTTCCAGTATTGGGGGCTTTAGTGGAAAATATACTTTGAAGTGGGCTGATTTTTATAAAGCAGTTCCCGTCATCAGGCTTGCAGAAATGTATTTGACAAGAGGAGAAGCAAACCTGCGTAAAGGTGGTGCACCTATTGGTGGAATTGCCCCCCTGGATGATATCAATAAGGTGCGTCAAAGGTCTGGCGCAACCCCTCTCCTTGGTGTTACGGGAAATGATTTTGTAGAGGAGCGGATGAGAGAATTAGGTTTTGAAGGGGATCGTCTATGGACATTAAAAAGGTTGCAGATGGATGTGAGTGGTTTGCTCTATACTGATAATAAACTCGTATTACCTATTCCACAAAGAGAGATAGAAGTGAATAGCAATCTTGTGCAAAACCCGGGCTATTAAAAAGGTCTTAAAAAATATAAGCCGGCCGGAATTCAATCCGGTCGGCTTTGTTATAGAAAAGATAAAAAGTTGGGGCTTAATTAATAAAACATACTTAAACATTTGATTAATAGTTAATTATGAAATAATAAATATTTATATATAAATAGCCTTTGTTTTTTAACGCTGAAGAGCCATATTTCAATTTGCGGCTATTTACCTTTGCAGCCTTTTCAATTACAATATTTGAAAAGAGTTTGCGTTTTGAGTTTACTTTTTCCAATATCCTTAAAATTTTAAATTTACATGAAGAAATTATTAACCGTTGGCAGTGCCTGCTTTCTATTGTTCACTTCAATGGCCCCAGGCACCGCAACCATAAATGAAGTTAATACTGGCGGAGGCGGAGAAAAATTACCTTCTCTTTTAACGAATTCCTATTCTGACGAATCAGTTGCCGTTCGTCATGTGGTGGATTCCCTTTATACGACCATGAGCCTTGAAAAAATCGGTTTGAAGAAATCCATATTTTTTGCAGGTCTGAAGGGGTATGAATATTTATTAAGTAAAAATAAAATACATAAAGAAGGGATTCTTACTATCTGCGATTATTCCCAAAGTAGTTCTCAAAAAAGATTATATGTGTTAGACATTAATCATGCAAAAGTTTTATTTAATACTTATGTATCCCATGGTAAAAATTCGGGTGGCGAATATGCAACAAGTTTTTCCAACAGAGAAGATTCTCATAAGAGTTCATTAGGATTTATGGTAACCGATGATACTTATTTTGGCAAAGCCGGTTTAAGCCTGCATTTGGATGGCCTTGAAAGAGGGATTAATAGTAATGTTCGCATGCGTGATATCGTTATACATGGAAGTAACTATGTGAATAGTGAAAGAGCTGATGAAGGATCTCAAATGGGAAGAAGTTATGGTTGCCCTGCAGTGCCCATTGCCATCAGTAAAAAAATCATTAACACGATTAAAGGAGGTACTTGTTTTTTCGGCTATAGCAATGATAAATGGTATGCAACCAATTCTTCTATTTTACAAGCTCGTTTTGATTGGCCCATTGCAAAGCCATTATTGCCGGAACCCATCAAGGCTAATGAAAGTCTGGCTAAGCTTAGCCCACCACAGCTATCTATAAACCCTGCAAAATAAATTTAAGGATACTTCATTGTATTTTGAGACTTGTGTAATAGCAAGTCTCATTTTATTTCCTGTCAGGACCTTTCGAATGCTTCTATAACAACGTATATTTGCAGCCATTCTAAAGATTCAATATGTCGCATCATTTATCAGAGCAGGAAACTATCCGAAGGGAAAAATTGAAAGAATTAAAATCAATAGGGATAGAAGCATATCCCGCAGCCCTTTATCCAATAACCCATTTTTCTACAGATGTAAAAAACACTTTTTCAGAATCAACAAAGGAAGCTTTTGCTCATGTTCAAATGGCAGGACGTATTCTTAGCTTGAATGATAAAGGCAAAGTGTTTTTTATTAAAATCCAGGATTCCAAAGGCATCATCCAATTGTACGTAAAGCGGGATGACATTTGCCCCGGCGAGGATAAAACGTTGTTTGATAAACTCGTGAAACATCTTCTCGACCTGGGCGATTTTTTGGGAGTTTCGGGGGAAGTATTTATTACAAAGACCGGCGAAATATCAATACATGCACGCACACTGGTCTTATTGTCTAAGTCTTTGAAACCACTGCCCGTAGTAAAACGTGATGAAGAAGGAAATGTATTTGATGCAGTGACGGATCCGGAATTCAGGTACCGCCAGCGATATGCAGATCTGGTCATTAATCCCGCGGTTAAAGATGTTTTTATTCAACGCACCAAAATTATCAATCATATACGTACATTTCTCAATGAGCAAGGCGCTCTGGAAGTAGATACACCTGTGTTGCAACCTATTCCTGGTGGAGCTGCAGCCCGGCCATTTATTACCCATCATAATGCATTAGATACTCCATTTTATTTACGTATTGCGAATGAATTATACCTGAAAAGACTCATTGTTGGCGGATTTGACTGGGTATATGAATTCAGCCGTAATTTTCGCAATGAGGGAATGGACCGGACACATAACCCTGAATTTACTATTCTTGAATGGTACACAGCGTATAAAGATTATCTCTGGATGATGGAGATCACCGAAAAATTATTTGAATCCATTGCTTTGGCATTACATGGCACAACGGAACTAAAAATAGGAGATCAGATAATCAGTTTTAAAGCGCCCTTTAAAAGGATTTCAATGTATGATGCCATTAAGGAAAATACGGGAACTGATATAACAGACATGGATGAAAATGCTTTGTTGCACTTTTGCCATGATAAAAATATTCCAACCGATAAAACCATGGGGCGCGGAAAACTCATTGATGAAATTTTTTCAAACACAGCAGAAAAAAAATTTATACAACCCACTTTTATTATTGATTACCCTGTAGAAATGAGTCCACTTACAAAGCAACATCGTAGCAAACCCGGACTGGTAGAGCGTTTTGAACTGATGATTAATGGTAAAGAATTGGCGAATGCATATAGTGAACTGAATGACCCTGTAGAACAAAGAGCAAGATTTGAAGAACAATCAAAATTGATGGAACGTGGCGATGATGAAGCAATGTATATTGATTTCGATTTCTTACGGGCACTGGAATATGGCATGCCACCAACAAGTGGTATCGGCATAGGCATTGACAGGTTATGTATGCTTTTTACCAATCAACCATCTATACAGGATGTGTTGTTTTTTCCGCAAATGAGACCTGAAACAACTCTTTCTTAGGATACGTAAAGACAGGAAGTGTGACGATTTGCACATATAATTTGATAATCTGACAGATTTCACTTAACTTTTCCTTTTAAAATAGGTGGCTATGAAAGATAAACTTGTTGCTTCTATTGCCCGAATGGTTTTTGCACTTGTGATCGGTTTCTTTGCATTAAATCATATCCTTCATGCAGAAATGATGGTTGGTGCTGTACCTTCCTTTTTACCCGCTCCAATTATTTGGGTATACATTGTGGGCGCTGCATTGGGTTTGTTGGCTCTTTCCTTATTGATAGGTGTCAAAGTAAGACTAACCGGTTACCTGCTGGGCTTGTTATTACTCATTATATTATGCTCTGTACATTTGCCCAACTTTATTAAAGCAACTGAAATTTCACAAAAAATGAGCACGACGACTAACTTGTTGAAAGACCTTGCTATGTCTGCAGCAGCATTCTATATAGGAAGTAAACATAAATGAATACTTTAAATAACTCGTTTACTTATTCCTGTTTCTCATTTATCATTTGTAAGTAATTTATAACTCATAGAATTATGAAAGTTACCGGTTTTTCATTTATCAAGAACGCCATCCTTTATCAATATCCGATCAAAGAAGCATTGAAATCCATTCTGCCCATTTGTGATGAAGTGATTGTTGCCGTGGGTAATTCTGAAGATAATACTCGTGATTTAGTGGCTTCAATTAATCCTCAAAAAATAAAGATCGTGGATTCTGTTTGGGATGAAAATCTAAAAGAAGGAGGGCAGGTTCTTGCGGCAGAAACCGATAAAGCATTCCGGGAAATTGCTCCTGATACAGACTGGTGCATTTACATCCAGGGGGATGAAGTTTTTCATGAGAAAGATTATGCAGAAATAAATGCTGCAATGGAATTATACAAGGATAATATGGATATTGATGGTTTTCTTTTTAAGTATTTACACTTTTATGGCTCATTCGATTTTACAGGAGCTTCTTCGACCTGGTATAGGAATGAAATTCGTATTATCAGGAACAATAAAAAAATATATTCCTATCGCGATGCACAGGGATTCAGAAAAAATGATCATGAAAAATTAGTTGTTGTGCCTTTGGACGCATCCGTATATCATTATGGGTGGGTACGAGAGCCTGGAGTTATGCAGGCAAAGTGTGATCATTTCGGAACTTACTGGAACGGAGGCGAAAAGACAGTATCCAATGTGAAAAGCCGCGAGGATGTTTTTGATTATATGAAAATAGATGCTTTAAAAAAATTTATAGGAACTCACCCGGCTGTGATGCAGGAAAGGATACATAACATGAACTGGAAATTTAATTATGATCCCTCTTTCAATAGAATAAAAATGAAAGATCGTTTTAAAAATATTTTAGAAAAAATGACCGGGAAAAGGTTTTTTGACTACCAGAATTATAAAATATATAAAGCATAGTTGCTTATAAAAATAAATCAGTGAATAATTTTGCACCGGGTACCACTGCATATTTTTCCAAATCAGTAATTCCTTCTTCTGCTAATATGTTTTCATCAATAAATGTATTCCCTGTACATTCATTGGATTTCCTGGAAAGGATATAGAAAGCTGCATCAGCCAGTATTTGAGGAACTCTGCTCATATCAGACAATGTTTTGCCTCCCAATAAATTTCGAACCGCGGCCGTATCAATAGTTGTCTGTGGCCACAAAGCATTAGAAGCAATCTGGTCTGCTTTAAATTCTTCCGCCCAACCTAATGCCATCATGCTCATATCATATTTGCTCATGGTATAAGCAACATGCTGACCCAGCCATTTCGGCGCTAAATTAATAGGCGGAGATAAAGTAAGTATATGTGGATTCTTTCCTTTTTTTAAAAAAGGAATACAATGCTTAGTTACTAAAAATGTGCCTCGTACATTAACGGAAAACATCAGATCAAAACGTCTTGACTCCGTATCTTCTGTACCGGATAGCTGGATGGCCGACGCATTATTTATTAAACCATCTATGCTGCCAAATTTTTCAATGGTTTGGGCAACAGCATTTTTAATTTGTTCTTCATCACGGATATCAACTTGTATTGCCAATGCTTTGCCTCCTGCTGTTTCTATGTCTTGTGCTGCAGAAAAAATGGTTCCACCGAGTTTTTCATTTTCTTTAATACTTTTAGCGGCAACCACAATATTGGCTCCGGAAGCAGCCAGTTTCATCGCAATGGCATGGCCTATACCCCGACTGGCGCCCGTTATAAAAAAAGTTCTGTTTTTGAAATCCATTATTGACTATTTTGGGATGTTTTTTATTTTTCGAGGAAAGCTTTTACCATTCTGGCGGTTTGTTTACAAGCTTTCTCTAAATCCTTATTGATTATTGTTTTATCAAAGTGGTTTTGAAATGATAATTCATAATTGGCTTTTTCCAATCTTGTTTCCACATTTTCTAAGGTTTCCGTACCTCGTTTAATTAATCTTTTTTTTAATTCATCCAGAGAAGGAGGAGCAATGAATACATAGAGTGCATGGTCATTAAAAATTTCTCTCACTTTCATAGCGCCTTTTACATCAATATCCAGAATCGGGACTTTCCCGGCATCCCAGATGCGATCTATTTCTGATTTTAATGTGCCATAATATTTTCCCGGGTAAACCATTTCGTATTCAAGAAATAGCCCTGAACTAATTTTTTCTAAAAAATCCGGTAAGGATAAGAAGTAATAATCTTTACCATCTTTTTCTGTACCTCTTTGAGGGCGAGTTGTGGCAGATACAGAAAAATCAAGGATCGGGAAATGTTTCAATAAGTAATGCGTAATTGATGATTTACCTGCTCCGGAGGGCGCTGTGATGGTCACTAATTTTTTAAACGTTTTTGCCATCTTACATTTTTAAATTGCAATGTATAACACAAATACTGAAAAATGAAGACTCACCGGGTTTCATTTTCTCCAGGAAAATTTTTCATTCAAAGGAATCATTCTTTTTGTTGGTTGCCATGGCCAATCTGAATATCCTAAAGAAATGAATCCCATCAATATATCATTTTCTGTTAGTTGGAGGTATTGTTTTAAAGAGTCATGGTATATGGGAAATGAAGTACTCCAAAAAGAAGCCATTCCTTTGGCAGTTGCTGCTAATAATATATGTTCAATAGCAGCCGACACAGCTGCATATTCTTCCTGTTCAGGGATTTTGGGATTGGTCCCTTTGTGCATATATGTGACCAGGAGATGCGAGACATGTTGATGCCAGTTTTGCATCTTAATAAATTTTTCCTCATTGAATTTTTCCGGCGATTGATATTTCTGATAAAGGGAGGAAAAAGCAGTACAAAAATCTTTCAAAGCCTGATCTGCATAAATGATAAATCTCCAGGGTTCCGTATGGCCATGTGTGGGTGCCAGGTCTGCGAGAAAAAGGAGTTCTTCAATTTCACTGTCTTGTATTTTCCGGCCATTCATTTGTGCAGGTTTGATACTACGTCTTTGCTGAATAATTTTTTGTAGATTTTGAAATGATTCCATGAAATAAAAATGGTATTATAAAAATTCTAAAAATAGGTTGATCAAAGTTTTTTCAACTTTTCATTTTGCAAATGTCTTTTTGAATCACGATTTATTTTCTTTTGCATATTATTTTTAAAGGCTTCTTCAAGTTGAATGCCGGTTTGATTAGCAAGGCATATTAATACCCAAAGTACATCCGCCATTTCATCAGCAAGCATTTTTTTCCCGGCAGAATGATCAGTTGGTTTTTCATTTTCCTTAAAACTCTGTTCGCCATAAATACGTACCATGAGCCGCGCCAATTCACCCGTTTCTTCTTGTAATATTCCGAGATTGGTCAATTCATTAAAATAGCGAACGCCGGATGATTGTATCCATTCATCAACTTGTTTTTGTGCGGAATTGATTGTCATATTCAAATTTTTTAAATGAGGTTATTCCTTATTTTTTGAATCAATGAAAAGGGTTACCGGGCCATCATTCACCAATTGTACTTCCATATCTGCGCCAAAAATGCCGGTTTGAACAGGCTTGTTCATCATAGTGGCCAATTCTATTTTCATTTTTTCATATAAAGGGATAGCTATTCCTGGTTTTGAAGCCTTTATATAAGATGGCCTGTTTCCTTTTTTTACGGCAGCATGTAGCGTGAACTGGCTTACAAGTAATACATTCCCATTCACCTCCTGAACATTTAAATTCATTACTCCATTTTCATCATCAAATAGGCGGAGGTTTACAATTTTTCGGCAAAGCCAATCAATATCTTCTTCATTATCTGCATCTTCAATTCCCACAAAAATGAGGAGACCATGTTCTATTGCTCCGATTATTTTTTTATCTACTTTAACGGAAGCATTCTTCACTCTTTGCAATATAAGACGCATGTCTTTCTTAATTTTAAAAAATGAAGGTAGACATATCAACGGAGATTCTATTTCAAACAGCCCGGAGTGGGGGCAAAGGCGGCCAGAATGTCAATAAAGTTGAAACCATGGTTATTGGGAAATGGGATATTTTTCATTCAACTTTTTTTACTGAAGAACAAAAAGAAATGATTTATTCAAAGCTTAGGAATAAAATTACCCGGGATGGTTTTTTACTCGTGAAATCTCAAAATTTCCGGACCCAATTAGCCAATAAAGAAGCCGTTATTGATAAGATGAATGATTTAATATACCATGCTATCATGGTGAAAAAAGCACGCATTGCCACTAAGCCCTCAAACGCAGCAAGTGAAAAAAGAATCATGCATAAAAAAAAGCAATCTAATTTAAAATATCAGCGGAAACGTATTTCGCCAAATGATGATTTTTAATGTATTTTAATGGGGGGTTAACAAAATCTTATCCCGCAGCATGGCTTGCATCCGTAACTTTCGGTTAATTTTGACTCTCAAAAATTCTTTATGCAGGAAGCATATATTGTAGCGGGATATCGTACCGCAGTAGGAAAAAGTAAGAAAGGCGCATTTCGGTTTTATCGCCCGGATGATTTAGCCATCACAGTTATTAAAGGTTTAATGGCATCTGTACCTGCATTGGGCCCCTCGCAGGTGGATGATGTGATTGTTGGGAATGCAGTTCCCGAAGCCGAACAAGGCTTACAGTTTGGTCGTATCATTGCGGCACGCGCACTCGGGAAGGATATTGCCGGAATTACAATTAACCGGTATTGTGCAAGTGGTTTGGAGAGTATAGCAATGGCCACTGCGAAAATCCGCACCGGTATGGCAGAATGTATTATTGCGGGAGGCACGGAAAGTATGAGCCTGGTGCCTACATCCGGATGGAAACCGGTGCCTTCATACATGATTGCTAAAGATGATCCTGATTATTACCTGAGTATGGGGCTTACGGCGGAAGCGGTTGCTAAAGAATTCTCTGTTAGCCGGGAAGACCAGGATATTTTTGCTTTGCATTCTCACGAAAAAGCTATGCATGCAATAGAAAATGGGTATTTTAAAAATGGCATCCTGCCTGTTGAAGTGGAGGAAGTTTATGTGGATGAAAATAATAAAAGAAAAAAACGCACCACTACAATGGATACGGATGAAGGTGTAAGAAAGGATACTACTCTGGCGGCATTGGCAAAGTTGAAACCGGCTTTTGCCCTGGGTGGTTCTGTCACTGCCGGTAATTCTTCACAAACCAGTGATGGCGCAGCTTTTGTAATTGTGATGGGAGAAAAAATGATGAATCAACTAGGGCTAAAACCCATTGGAAGATTGGTTAATGCTGCAGTAGCCGGTGTAGAACCACGAATTATGGGAATGGGTCCTGTTGCTGCTGTTCCCAAAGTGCTGAAGCAGGCAAATATGCAATTGAAAGACATAGATTTAATTGAGTTAAATGAGGCCTTTGCATCTCAATCTATTGCTGTGATCCGCGAATTAGGATTGGATGCGGATAAAGTCAATATCAATGGAGGTGCTATTGCTCTTGGGCATCCTTTGGGATGTACCGGCTGCAAACTCACGGTGCAAATATTAAGTGATCTTAAAAGGCTGAATAAAAAATATGGATTGGTAACTGCTTGTGTTGGAGGTGGGCAAGGCATTGCTGGAATCATCGAAAACCTGGCTTAAAATCCTGATGATTTTCAGAATCAAGTGATTCATAATTTTAATTCATGAAAACAGCATTTCTGCGTAAATGACTATTTAAATTCATTTATTAATTTTGATAAAACTCTTTAGCATCTTATAATTTCTGATTATGATTCAACCCAGCCGCCTATTCGATTGTATTCCTTATCAATTGGAAAAATTTTCAGATCTTAATATGCTTTCTTCTAAAGTCAATGGTGTTTGGAAGAGCTGGCGCACGAAGGATGTTGAGAAAATGGTCAATCGTTTGAGTGCGGGATTATTAGAGATGGGGATTGGCCTTCAGGATGGAACGGACGAAGGCTGTGATAAAATCGGCATTATCAGTAATAACCGCCCGGAATGGATTATTACCGACCTGGCTGTTCAACAAACAGGAGCGGTACTGGTACCTATATATCCTACAACAAATCCACTTGAACTAAAATTCATTTTAAATGATGCTGCTGTAAAAATAATGTTTGTAAGCAGCGCTGATTTAAAAGCCAAAGTGGAGCTGATTGCACCGGAAGTACCTTCATTAAAAAAGATCTATTCTTTCGATGAAATTGACCACACCCCTTTATGGACTGAAATAGCTGATCTCGCTACAGAAGATTCTTTAAGAAAAATTGAAGAAATCAAATCAAAAATTCCGGATAGCCATTTGGCAACACTTATATACACATCAGGAACAACCGGCACTCCAAAAGGTGTGATGCTCACACATAGCAATATTTTTCATAATGCCATGTATGCAAAGGAGAGTTTTCCATTTCCGGATGATCCTCACTTTAAAGTACTGAGTTTTTTACCCTTGAATCATATCTATGAAAAATGTGTTTCTTATATTTATTTATTCAGTGGCAATAATATTTATTATGCTGAAAGCCTGGAAACAATTGGGGATAACCTGCGTGAATTAAAACCAGATTGTTTCACTTCTGTGCCTCGTTTACTGGAAAAAGTATTTGAAAAAATAATGACAGCAGGGAGAGATTTGAAAGGGATAAAGAAAAAATTATTCTTCTGGGCGATAGGCCTGGCTGAAAGATTTGATAATAATAAGAGCGGTGGCTTTTGGTATGATCTTCAACTTTCCTTGGCCAATAAAATCATCTTTAATAAATGGCGCGATGCACTCGGAGGAAATATAAAATTTATTTTAAGTGGTGGTGCTGCTTGTCAGGAAAAATTGTTGCGTATTTTTAATGCAGCCAGAATTCCTACTTATGAAGGATATGGTCCTACAGAAAATAGCCCGGTAATCGCTGTAAACAGGAGAACTCCGGGAGGAAACATCTTTGGTACGGTAGGCCCTGTTTTAAATGGCGTAAACCTACGCCTGGAAAAAGATGGCGAGATTTGTGTTAATGGGAAAAGTATGATGAAAGGGTATTACAAAAGACCCGACCTGACTAATGAAACTATTATTGATGGCTGGCTGCATACCGGGGACATCGGAGAAATGGTCCACGGAAATTTTTTGAAAATAACAGACCGGAAAAAGGAATTATTTAAGACAAGTGGTGGAAAATATGTAGCGCCTCAGGTACTTGAGAATAAATTAAAAGAAGATCCATTGATTGAACAGGTATTGGTCACCGGTGCCAATCAAAAATTTGTAGGAGCGCTTATTGTTCCTTCTTTCACATCATTAAAACATTGGATGGAATTGAAAGAGATTCCCTTTACTACTCCTGATGAAGCGATCAGCAACAGACAGGTCCTGGAAAAATATCAACGGGTGATTGAGGATAAAAACCAATTTTTCAATCATGTAGAGCAGATTAAGAAATTTGAACTATTACCAAAAGAATGGGGAATTGAAACGGGTGAAATGACCCCGAAAATGAGCCTGAAAAGAAAAGTGATTTTAGAAAAATACCATGCCGAAATAGAAAAAATTTATAACTGAAATATTAATTGGATTGCTCATCCAACAAGGGTTTCAGCCCATCACCTTTCACAATAAAATGGGCCGTACTGCTTTCCTTCAAAAATAAATAGCGATAAGGCCATAAGAGCACGGAAAGCATACCGTTAAAATCGGCAGTCTTAACACCGGGTTGTTCAAAATAATCAATTTGGGAAATAGTAAAATGAACATTATTCTCTTCCATATCAGCAGAAAGCCGAATCACACCATGTAAGACAAAACTATAAGGCACCCCTTTTTTATAAAAATGCATTTCACCGGCAAAGCTGCCCCAATTGATGGCATCAGAAGGGAAATTTTTTGTTGAAAAATTAAGTGTATAAGCGCCATCAAAAGAAAAAACATTCACTAAACAAACAGGAATTTTTTCAGACATTTCATTAAAGCAATAAAACATGGCCTGGTTTATTTGCAATAATTTTTCTACATGTTCTGGTGCTGAATTACGGTGTTCCATATCAATTAATGTTAGGTTGCATTGACATTATTAAAAAGAAAAAGATTTTTTTTTTAAGCTGTCAAAAATAAAATTAATTTAAAATTCCGAAAATAATAATGAATGGAAGGGGGAATTTTTTCCACATTCGAAAATTGTTACTTTTCGCTATGATAAATGAGTCGTAGAAATGTGGGTAACACGATCAGCAATAAAGGCAAAGCAATAATAAACCCACCTATGACGGAAATAGCTAAAGGTTGATGCATTTGAGCACCGGTGCCGATTCCTAATGCAAGTGGCATTAAGGCAATGATAGCACCTATAGAGGTCATTAATTTGGGACGTAATCGTGTTGATATGGCATAAATAATCGCTTGGTCCACATTGGCATACCGCCTGCTTTCAAAATACTGAAGACAAGTAAAAATTGCATTTTCGCCGATTATGCCCACCATCATAATCAACCCGGTATAGCTTCCTACATTTAAAGGCGTATGAGTGACAAAAAGCGCTATGTAACTTCCGGAAATTCCTAAGATGGCTATAATTAATATTGAAAGAGCCATACGAAAATCTTTATATAAAAACAGGATTACACAAAAAACCAATAAACAGGAACTAACCAGAATAAACACTAATTCAGAAAAAGATTTTTGCTGTTCTGCATAAGCTCCGGCATATTCAATATGATACCCTTTTGGCAGATGAATTTTTTTTGAAATTTCTGATGTTATATCTTTCATCACACTTCCCAGATCCCTGTTATCCAGCCTCGCCGAAACAATTCCAACTGTTTGTAGGTCTTCGCGTTGAACTTCGGCATCCCCGCTATTAATTTGAATAGTGGCCAAATCTGAAAGCCGTATAACCTGCCCATTTGGTGAAAATATGGGGAAGTTACTCATATCTGAAATCGAATTCTTCGTATTGCCGGGATAAATAAGCCTGATGGGAGTCTCCATATTCTCTTCAAAGATCTTTCCCGATACATTTCCTTCCAGGGATAATTGTACCTGATTCTGAAAATCAGTTGGGTTGATTCCATAGAAGGCCAATGCATTATAATTTGGAAAGATACTCAGAGAAGGGCCTGCAATCGTAATGCCATCAAAAACATCCGCAGTTCCTTTCACGGAATCAATAATTTGAGCAATATCACCGGACAATTTTTTCAGTAGGCTTGCATCACTGCCAAAAATTTTTACTTCAACAGGCTGGGCTGAACTCATCAAGTCACCTAACATATCACCAATTACTTGCCCGAAATCAATTTGTAATGCCGGTTGTGAGGATTCTATCTTGTTTCTTAGATCACTGATCACTTCGTCTGTAGAATGTTTCCTGTTTTTATTCAACTGAATGAGGTAATCGCCGTTATTTGGCTCTGTAATAAAAAACCCCATTTGAGTACCGGTTCTTCGTGAATAGGATGCTACATCCTTATTGGCGAGAATTATTTTTTCTACCTGATGTAATATACGATCTGTTTCATCAAGAGATGTACCCGGTGGCGTGTTATAATCAAGTACAATACTTCCTTCATCCATTTCGGGAAGAAATCCCGTTTCTAACTTTGGGAATATATAGAAAATAGAACTCATTAAAAGGATGATAAAAACAATACTGATCCATGGTTTACGAATGAAAAAGGAAACCCATTTTTGCGTTTTAACTTGATGGGCTTCTCCGGCACCTTTTTGTTTTTTTTCTGTACTCTTTTTTTTGCCTGCAAACCATAAATAAATGACAGGCAAACATATCCAGGTGATAAAAAATGAAGAAGTGAGAGAGATAATCATGGTGTTGGTCATGACTGTGAAATAAGCGCCTGCAACACCACTCATGACTAAAAAGGGTAAAAAAATGACAATAGTACTTAATGAAGAACCGACCATGGCAGGAAATAAAAATTGCAGCGCATGCTGAATGAGACCAGGCGCTTTTTCATCCGGTTTCTCCTCATGAGACCTATGAATTTGTTCTATCACAACGATTGCATCATCAATGACGAGGCCAATGGAAGCTGCAATAGCACCGAGTGTCATGATATTTAATGTATATCCCACGATATGCATGACAATGGCTATTAATCCGAGCGTAACCGGGATAGTAATCAGAATAGTCGCTCCGGCTTTCACTGATCGCAGGAAGAGTATCGCTACCAAAAGGGCCAGTAATAATCCGATCCATAAACTATCACTTACACTATGAATGGCATCTTGAACAAAATCCGCCTGATCATAATAGGGTCGAATTTGAATATCACTGGGGAGTATCTTTTTTAATTCATCAATTTTTAGTTGAATATTTTTTGAAAGATCCACCAGATTCGCTTCCGGCTGTTTGATAACGGCAATTAAAACACCTTCTTTGCCATTGGCATTTATTTTTATATATTCTTTCCCTTCACGAATTGAAACCGTGCCAATATCTTTCATTTGAATGATTCGTTGACCAGTTGTACTGATAATGAGATTTTGCAAATCATTTAAAGAATGTACCTGCGCATCTGTTACAGTGAGGTACAAAAGATGGTAATCATTTAAGTAACCATTCGATTGAATAAAATTTGATTGTTGCAATGCATTATTAATCAAAGAAGGGGTAACCTTCAATGCATTCATTTTTTCCTTATCCAGTGTAATCCAATATTCTTTTGATTTTCCGCCGGTAACTTTTACCTCACTCACTCCCTCCACCTGGGATAAAAAAGGGCGAATCGTATAAAGGGCTATTTGTTTAAGTGCTACAGGAGATTTGGTTTTGCTTTCCAATGAGTAACCCATAACCGGTAATATAGACGGATTCATTTTTTCAATAGTAATATCCGTACCGGGGGGAAGTGTATTTTTGATTTCATTGATTTTTGAAGAAATCAAAAGCTGGCTTTTATCCATATCAGCATCCCAATTTACAAGAGCAGAAATTTCACAACTACCCCTGCTTGTCGTACTGCGAACATGTTCCAACCCGGGAATTTGTTTTATTGTATTCTCCAAAGGTTTGGTTACAGTCATGATCATTTTATCAACGGGTTGGAGACCGGCATCAGCAATGACTTTAATTTTGGGAAAAGTGATCTCGGGGAATAAAGAAGTTTGCATTTTTATAAAGGAAAAAATGCCTCCTGCAATAATTAGAAATATGAAAACGCTAATTGGATTTTTATATGTGGTAAAAAAATTTTTCAAAAGATATGAAAATGATTAAGGTTTGAGAAGGGTCACTTTTGAACTATCATCAAGGCCATAATTACCTGTTAAAATGATTTTATCCGAAGCTACAAAATGTGGAGATACTATTTCAATGAACCCGCCTGATTCCACACCTTTTGTTACTGGTATTTTAATAGCTATTGAATCATTGATGAGTTTCATCACCCAAAATTCATCCTGCATTTCATTAGATAAGACCGCTTCTTTTGGTAATACAGATACCTGCCTCGCATCATTTTTTAATAAGATCACTTTCCCAGAAAGGTTTTCAGGGATGGGATGATTAGGAAATACGCGCAGGATCACTTTCATCGTTTGTGATGATGGATCAATGGAGTGCATATCTCCACTGATATATCCAATTAATTGCTCATTGTCTGGTAAAGTAATCTTCAGGGTTTTTTTATTAATGATGAATGGCCTTAATTCATAGGGTACTTCCAACAGGAAAACAAAACTACGAGTATCGGTGATTACGGCCAGTTGATCACCATCCTGAACATAATCTCCAATTTGGTGATTCAGTTCAGATACAAAACCCGTTTTATTGGAATAAATAGTATTTATACCTGAAAATTGAAAACTCGAATCAAGTTGATTAATCGTATTGCCCAGGCTTACAGCCTCTTTTGTTTTGATAGTGAATAGTGATTGTCCTTGATTGACATTTGAATTCAAAATGATATGAGCGTTTTGAATATAGCCTGTTGCATTGGCTCGTACGATCCATTTTTGTAAAAAAGTGGCCGTTGCATTTAATATCATTGAGTCTTCCAGAATCGTATCCCTGGTTGTAGTAATTGTAACAGGAGTCACAGTATCACTTACTTCTTCAGCATTGGCATTAGTATTATTTGATTTGCAGGAAAAAAGGGCTATCGATATAAAGCATAACCAGGCGAGCAGGAAATATTTCTTAAGTGCAGGCATATAAATTTATTTTACCCAATAATTTATTTGATTCAAAATGTGCATTCGTGTAATTCTATTTTGCGTAAGGAGGTTGTTTATAGAGAGATGATTTTGTAAGGCAAGTATAAAATCTGCAATACTCACTTCGCCGGTCTGCAATAGTTTTTCATTAGCTTTTATAAGGGTTTCAGCATATTTTAATTGATTATTAATTTGAGTAATCAGGTTTTCCGTACTTTTTAATTGTTTTTGCAAGCTATTGATCTGTTGAGAATATTGATTGAAAAAGAAATCGCGGTTTTTAATTCTTTGCTTTTCGGCCAAATCAATTTTTTCATAAGTAATTTTTTTTTGCCCCCCGTCTGATATGGGTATTTCTAAACTGATACCGGCGCTGATACCAAAATTTTTGTAAGCACTATACGCAAAAGTGGAATTAAATCCTGCATCTCCATATACCGAAATTTTTGGTGCATAGGAAGCATCCACTAATGATTTTGTATTCCTTAATAAAAGGCTGTCTAAGGTAAATTGTTTTATGAATACTGAGTCAATGATAGCATCTTCCTGGTATGATAAGTTAAAGGGTTCAGTTAGGTCTACTCTATCGGTATCTTTTATTCCTGTTAAATACCTTAGCAAGGAAAGATCATTGACATATTGAATACTATCCTGGCTTAGCTGCAGTTGTTGTTGTTGCATGGTTACCAGGAATGTCAGGTATTCTGTTTGTTTGTAAATATTCTTTTGTGTGAGGACACGTAAAATTTTTTCTTCATTAATCAGTAAGTTGACTATTTTTTCAGTTTCCTCAAATTGTTGCCCACTTCCAAAGGCATTGATGTATTGTTCACTAATTGTTCGTTTCAGGTCATGCTCCGTCAATGTATAGTTGAGGGTTAAAGAATCATTATGAAGTTTGAAATTTTCCAGGTTGGCAGACAATGTTTTTCGGGAGATTAATTCTTTGTTTATGCCGATAAGCGTTGCAAAATTTCCGACATTGGTAATGGCATTATCATACCCAAAGCCGCCAATAACAGGAGCATAACTATTGATACTGGAAAATTTAACCTGGGGTTTTAAAGAAGCCAGCAATAATAAGCTATCCAGTGAATTCAGCTGTTGCTGGTATTGGATTGATGTCAATAATGGACTATTGGTCTTTGCATTTTCAATAAAAAAGGAAAGTGTGTTTCGTTGTGCAATTGCGTGTGCAGATATAACTAAGAAACTAATAAAAATAAAAACATATTTCATTAAGACACATTTAAATAAAACAGCAAATTAATAAAAGCGGTATGGACCGCTTTTATATATGCTGTTTTCTATCAGGATTTAATCTTCATCTTTTATTTCCTTTAAGAAATTTCCATTTTCATCAAACAATACATCCATACCTTTCACTTCTGCTTCATACATTATCTCACCATTTGCTTTTGTAATCTTCGCCGCTTCTTTTACTTTTTCGCCGGCATACTGTTTATGAATGTAATTCATTATAGATGTTGGTAATTCAGAAACCTTAATATCTATTTCAGTTTCCTGCAGATTTCCATTGACATCGTACAATTCTGACATATCATACTTATTCATTTTAAAGCTGGCTTCATAGTTAGTGTTCTCCTTATCCCATTTGGCATTTACACCCGGATGCTTTTGATCAAATGCTGATTTTACTTTAGCCGGTAGTTGTGATTCATTCAATTTTTGCGCACAGGCCGAAAAACTGATCATGCCCACAATGAACGACAAAATACTCATTTTTTTCATATTATTATTTTTTGATGAATCACAAAGAAAGATATCAATTCTGTTCAAAATTTGAAGCTAAAAATGAAATTCTAAAGCAATGCATCTTTTTATGAAAACGATATGAAACTGGGAAATGGGCAAAGGCACATATTTGCTTTATGATGGCCAGGCCCAGGCCCATTCCGGGAGAATTATGTTCCTTATAAAATCGATTAAATATTTCTAATTTATTCAATGCAATTTCTCCACTATTGCAAATATTTAATTCGAAGTCATTTAAAATGATTTCAAGTTGCCCATTTTCTCTGGTATATCTGACTGCATTGCTTAATAAATTATTCAGTAGAATTTCAAGTAATTGTTTATTAAATAGGATATTTTTGTTTGTTAGCTGAACCTTTAAACCTATGTTTTTACTTTGAAAAAGTTCATGAAACTGGTTCACTTTTTCGGTTATCAATTTATCCAGCAAAACATTTTCGTTGGCCATGAACTGGCCATTTTCAATTTTTGTGAGCAATAATAAAGACTGCATTAAATGTTGCAATTTCCCCACTGCATTGTATATATCATTTAATTGATTGAGATGAGCGGCATTCAAATTTTCATCCTGGATAAGGTTGTCCATTTTTAATCTGATTATCGCCAGTGGAGTTTGCATTTCATGCGATGCATTTTCGGTAAACACTTTTAAGGATGTATATTCCCGTTTAACCTGGTTAGCCATACTCATAACAGATTCATTTAGTTGGGCAAATTCCGTGATCTTATTGCTTTCTAAATGCAAAGTTGTTTTTTTGTATAAGCTAAATTTTTTTAATTCGTCCAGTGTTTTATAAAATGGATTCCACAATTTTTTCAAGAAATACCGATTAATGAAAAATAGCAACCCTAGCAAGATAACTAACATGATAATTGTGACTAATACTATGTATTGAATCAAATCTTCGGTTTCTGCTTGTGGCTCTCTAACTGTTGCCAGGAAAGATTTCCCCTGTATTATTACAGGGAATTCTATTTGCCTGAAGATGACCTTTTCTTTCTCTGTGGCATCATAAATTGAGACAGAAGAAATAGTTGTGCTGGTTTTATTTTTTTGTAATGGGACAAAAAACAATTGTTGTGTTTTATTGTTTATAGGTAGGGGTAAATTGTCATTGATTTTAACAAAATCCATTACTTCTTGCCTTTCCGTTGTAAGATCCTCATCTAATTGAGCAATGAGAATCTGCCATACCACGATATAGTAACAAAATGCACTTACCAATAAAATGCTACAAGTTGCAATTAGATTTAATTGCCTGTATTTTGTCAATAATTTCATGAATTTGTAAATTGGTAGCCCATTCCATATACTGATTTGATATAATCATTAGAGCCGGCTTCGGCCAATTTTTTACGAAGGTTTTTAATATGTGTATATATAAAATCAAAATTGTTGGTCATATCCATTTCATCTCCCCAAAGGTGATTGGCTATTGCATCTTTCGAAATGATTCTGCCTTTATTGATCAAAAAATATAATAATAACTGGTATTCTTTCTTAGTGAGCGTGATTTCTTTTTGATGTATAAAAACAGTTTGCGATAAAGTATCCAGTTTGATTTCAAAAAAAACAATAAGATTATTCCCATGATATTTTTTACGACGAATGATTGCAGCTATACGTGCACTAAGTTCGGTCAAATGAAATGGTTTTACAAGATAATCATCTGCTCCCAGTTGCAATCCTGTAACACGATCATCCAAAGAGTTTTTTGCGGAAATGATTAATACGCAATCTTCTTTTTTATCTGCTTTTAAGTATTTTAGGATTTCAAGTCCATTTCCATCTGGTAAGCCAATATCAAGGAGTATGCAATCATATTCAAATATCTCCGTTTTATCATGGGCCTCTTTTAAAGTAAAGGCAATCTCACAAATATAGTTTTCCACTGTAAGGTATGCTGCCATACTTTCCGCTAATTGCTGCTCATCTTCTATAATTAGTATTTTCAATCTAAATGATTTTTGCAAATCAAAAAAGCAATTCTGTGGTAAACCTGAAGAACTATTTTTATTGAAATCAGGGTGCGTAAATGGCTTTTACTGAATACATCATAGGAATTTTATTTTCAATCCCCTTAATCCGCCAATAGCCATCATTTCCTTTTACCGTGTTATTGAAACAATTATGTACGCTGTAATTGAATTCATTAAAATGATTTATTGTTAAACCATGATGAATCAGTGCATTTAAAACCTCAGAAATACTATGATTCCAGCTATAATTCTTATGCGTAATGGGGGCATTTCTATCTGTGTATGTGCCCGTTAAATCCTCTTCAATAATTTCCTGGTTATGATAAAAGTATTTGATGTATTCAAAATTTTCATCCATCATCCAGACAACCGGGTGGAATTCTGCCATATAAAATGTGCCTCCGGGTTTTAAAAGGAATACAATAGTCTCTGCCCATTTTTCCAGATCGGGCAACCAGCCAATTACACCATAAGATGTAAATACAATATCAAATGCATTTTTCAATTTATGGTGCTGAGTTAAATCATAAACATTACTACAAATAAAAGTAGCCGGAATATTTAATTCATCTTTGATTTCATTAGCAATTTCAATGGCTTGTGGAGAAAAATCTATTCCGGTTACATCTGCTCCTTCTCTTGCCCAACTTAAAGTATCCATTCCAAAATGACATTGAAGGTGGATCAATTTTTTACCCTGAACATTGCCCATCTCCGAAAGTTCCAATTGATTCAAAGCAGTTTTGCCTGCTTTAAAACTATCGAGAGCATAGAAATCAGAATCTTTATGCACCTGCGCCCTTTTATTCCACGAGTCCCTGTTTGCTTCAAAATATTTTTCATTCATCTTACAAATTTGCAAAAAAAAGAGGAACTTGTTGAAAGTTCCTCTTTTTGAAAAAAGTATGAAAAGCTTAACCTAATGCAACTCTGATAAATGATGTTACACTTGCTTTGGCATCAATACCTTGCAAATATTCACGCACTGTTTTGCTATTATCTTTAACAAAGGGCTGTGCCATGAGCGTTTGTTCTTTAAAGAAAGCATTTAACTTTCCCTCGGCAATCTTTGCCATCATTTCTTCCGGCTTGCCTTTCATTTTTGGATCTTCTTTCATTTGATCCATAACAATATTTCTTTCCCTGTCAACCATTTCTTTAGAAACTGATTCAGGATCTACAGCTACCGGGTTCATGGCAGCAATTTGCATCGCAATGTCTTTGCCGGCATCGGGTAGATTTCCGGTAAGGCCTACTAATACGCCCATCCTGTTTGCCCCATGAATATAGGAAGCCACATAAGGCGCATCCAGTCTTTCAAAACGGCTAATGCCAATTTTTTCGCCAATAGAAGCCAACTTATCATTAATAAGGTCTGACACTTTTGCTCCATTTACATTCTGTTCCATTAGTTCTTCAGCAGATTGAACATTATTTGCAATAGCTGTATCAGCAATACTCTGGGCAAATGCTACAAAGTCTGCATTTTTTGAAACAAAGTCTGTTTCGCAACTGATACAAATGATGAGACCAGATTGATTACCGGGAAAAGTTTGAGCAATGATAACTCCTTCTTTTGCTTCGCGGTCACTTCTTTTGGCCGCCACTTTTTGGCCTTGTTTACGTAACCAGTCTATGGCCGCTTCAAAGTCGCCATTCGTTTCTGTAAGAGCTTTACGGCAATCCATCATACCTGCGCCGGTTGCCTGGCGTAATTTATTGATCTCCGCAGCGGTGATCTGAATTTGTGTAGTCATATAATTTTATTAAAAATGAATCTTATTGATTTTAAAAAATACCACGAACGATGCATGTGTTGCATAGATCGAAAGCATGATATAAACCCTGTAAATAAATTATCTTTTACCTCCGCCAGGTCCGGTTGACCCTTGTGTCCTGCGGCTTGCGCCACCAGGTATTCTACGTTTTGGCGTACCGGTACCGGATTCATTGTTGCGGGAACGGCCCCCTCTGGAAGTTTCAGATTCGGCTTCAGCCATCAGGCGGTCTGCTTTCCTTTCAGCTTCATTATCTACTTCTTCTACATCCTCATCTTTGGCTGCCATCCTTTCTTCGAGTCCTTCGGCAATAGCCGCTGTGATATAGCTACAAATGATGGCTATACTTTTAGTGGCATCATCATTAGATGGGATTGCGTAATCTACTTTATTCGGGTCGCAATTGGTATCTACCATACCAAATGTAGTAATGCCAAGACGCTTTGCTTCTGCTAAGGCAATATGCTCATGACCTATATCCACGAGAAATAAAGCAGCCGGTAAGCGACCCAATTGGGAAATACCACCTAATACTTTCTCCATTTTTTCGCGATCGCGGCTAAGTGTCAGGCGTTCTTTTTTGGTAAGGCTTTCAGCGCTTCCATCTGCAAGCATTTTTTCAATACTTTGCATTTTCTTTACACTTTTCCTAACGGTGTTAAAATTGGTAAGCATGCCGCCCAACCAGCGTTCTGTGGCAAAAGGCATATTTACTTTTTTAGCGCAGTCGCTAACGATTTCTTTAGCTTGTTTCTTGGTAGCTACAAACATAATCTTCTTGCCATTCTTAGCAATTTGTTTAAGTGCAGCTGCGGTCTCCTGGAGATGATCCACGGTTTTGTTCAAATCAATGATATGAATGCCTTTTTTTTCTGCGAAAATGTAAGGCAGCATTTTAGGGTTCCACTTCTTTTTCAGGTGCCCAAAGTGAACGCCTGCTTCCAATAATTGCTGTTGTAATGAAGTGTTATTTTCCATGATATATTCTTTCTTTTTGAAAATATTTTTTGAATAAAATTGTAGTAATAATTAGCGTTTTGAAAACTGGTAGCTTTTACGGGCTTTTTTATGGCCAAATTTCTTACGCTCTACGCCACGAGGGTCACGTGTGAGGTGGCCGGCTTCTTTTAAGGCTGGTCTGAGTTCAGGATTTAATTCCAGTAAAACACGGGCTATACCCAGTTTTGCGGCTTCGGCTTGCCCTTTCATGCCACCACCGGTTGCATTGATCTGAATATCGTACTTATCTACTGATTCAGTAACCTGCAAAGGAGCGATCACCTGGTTTTGTAAATAAGCAAGCGGGAAATATTCTTTATAATCTTTTCCATTTACAGTGATTTTTCCATCACCCTTATTAATGAAAATACGGGTAACGGCTTCTTTCCGGCGGCCCACTGCATTTTTTTGTTTTTCCATGTAATATTATTTTAAACGAAGCTTGTACTTAATGATTTTAAAATTTTAATTCTTTTGGTTGTTGCGCCATGTGAGGATGCTGATCCCCGGCATACACAAATAATTTTTTATACATCCTTCTACCCAGGCGGTTTTTGGGAAGCACCCCTTTAACAGCACGCTCTACGATCACCTCTGGACGACGTTTTAAAAGATTCTTGGCTGATTCTTTTCTTTGACCTCCCGGGTATCCTGAAAAATCGAGATATATTTTCTCTTCCAGTTTATTACCGGTAAAAACAACTTTATCTGCATTGATAACGATTACATAATCGCCACAATCTGCATGAGGCGTATAGTAGGCTTTATTTTTACCGCGTAAAACGCTGGCAATTTGCGCACACATGCGGCCTACGGTTTGATTGGTGCCATCTACAATGTGCCATGCACGTTGTATGGTAGCCTCGTTCGCATGTTTTGTGGTGAAATGAAGTTTACTCATAATATTTCTGTTTTAAAATTCCATCGCCATCCCGATGGATTTGATTAATGGGTTGCAAAGGTGCGGGTTTTATTATTTATGGCAATGTAAATGGCAAACTTTTTTTATCATGCATTTATAAGATATTGATTATCAGTAAAAATTTTGTTTAATATTATTTATATCGATTCGGTAACTGATGCAAAAAATGAGAAAAATTGATTTAAGGGACTTGCAAAAGATCCTTAAAGGGTTTACAAATGTGTGTTTTTCTTAAACAAAAAGAAGGGGATAGGTCTTCACACTGAATTCAAAGTTTACAGATCAATAATAAAAATTTAGGGGAATTTATTTTTGATACTGTATTCATCATTGAACTAAATGTTCATTTCTATTATGTTCGATAATTTTTTTAAAAAAAGTGTTTGTGTAAATTAAAGGAGAATAGCCAATTTTATTTTCGTAAACAAAATAGGAAAAGATCCCATTCCTTATACTTCAAAAGAGGTTTCGATTGTACGACCGGTTTGCAAGGAAAGTTTGCAGGAATAAAATGGTACTATCTAAGCAAATTTTTCTTTCCAGAGAAGCAATAATTCATCAATATATTTACGGTCATTACTCAGGCGAGGTACTTTATGTTGCCCGCCCATTTTACCCTTGATATGTAACCATTCATTAAAAAGCCCTTTTGGCGCTTGATGAATCAAAGGCATTTTCATAGCAATATTTTTATATCTCTTCGCTTCATAATCACTATTGAGCGTTTTTAGAGTAGTATCAAGAATGGTTGTAAATTGTTTCAAATCAACCGGTTCTTTTTCGAATTCTATGATCCATTCATGAGCGCCATTGGTGTTTTCCGTAAAATAAACCGGTGCTGCAGTATAGTCTTTCACTGCGGCACCCGTTTTGGAGGCGGCTATTGCAATGGCCTGGTCGGTATTATCTACAATTACTTCTTCGCCGAATGCATTGATGAAATGTTTGACACGACCGGTTACTCTTATTTTAAATGGAGAAAGAGAAGTAAAAGCAATGGTATCTCCTACAAGATACCTCCATAAACCACCGTTAGTAGAAATGACCAATGCATAATTTTTTCCCATTTCTACTTCTTTCAATCCAATGGTCCTTGCATTGGGCTTTCCATATTCTTCTATAGGCATAAATTCGTAAAAAATGCCATGCTGTAAAAATAATAGCATATCATCCGAGAGGCCATTTTGTGCTGCAAAAAAACCTTCGCTGGCATTATACATATTTAAATAATGGATTTCCCTGCCTATTAATTTTTCAAATTGTTTTTTATATGGGGCAAATGAAATACCGCCATGCAAATACATTTCCAGGCGGGGCCAGACATCGTGCAGTGTTGCTTTTCCGGTGATTTCTAAAATTCTTTTGATTAACACGAGTGTCCAGGTTGGTACACCGCTTAAAGATGTTACATCTTCATGAATGGTATTTTGTGCCAGCTGTTCTATTTTACTTTCCCATTCATCCATCAATGCAATAGATAATTCCGGCGTTCGTAACCAATTACTCCAGAAAGGGGTATTTTGTAAAAGAACTGCGCTCAGGTCGCCATAAAAAATGTCTTCATTTAAGGCATTGATCTGGTGGGAGCCGCCAATAACCAATCCTTTACCGGTGAGTAAATCGCTGTCAGGGTAACGATTATAGTAAAGTGTGAGTACATCTTTTGCTCCCTGGTAATGGCAATTTCTCAGGCTTTCATCTGTGATTGGGATAAATTTGCTTTTCTCGCTGGTGGTGCCGCTACTCTTTGCAAACCAATAGACGGGAGTATTCCATAAGAGATATTGTTCTCCCAGCATAAGCCTTTCAATAAAAGGTTTTAAGTCTTCATATTCATGTATGGGTACGGCCTGTTTGAATTTACGGATGGTAAAGAGCTGGTCAAAGCCATATTTTCTTCCAATTTCAGTATGTTGAGCATGTGTAACTAAATCCTGCAATACCTCTCTTTGTGATACGATCGGATTATTCATCCAGGATTCAATGGTGGCATAGCGCATCCTGGCGAGCATGGATATGGTTGGGGATAAAATCTTCATTGCTTATATCGCAAATTAATTTTCAAATGAGTCCTATAATACCTCACTTATGCCCTTTTGATTTGGTTAAATATAAATAAAAAAATGAAAAGAAGATTTATTTTCCTTCATCCTGAGCAGCATGGAGTTCACGACCCATTTCCAAGATCCAGTTTTTGCGTTTTAATTCAAAATTCGTTCCTAAGTATAAGCGCCGAACCTGTTCATCTGCTGCAAGTTCTTCAGCAGATCCGTTTTTAAATATTTTTCCTTCGATGAGAAGATAGGCATGATCACAAATGGAAAGGGTTTCATTCACATTGTGGTCAGTAATAAGGATGCCAATATTCTTATATTTCAATTTAGCTACCACCATTTGAATATCTTCAACGGCAATAGGATCTACGCCGGCAAAGGGTTCATCAAGTAATATAAATTTTGGATCAATGGCCAGTGCCCTGGCGATTTCCGTCCGGCGGCGCTCCCCTCCGCTTAAACTATCTCCATTATTTTTCCGCACATGATGCAGGTTAAATTCATCGATCAATTGCTCCAGTTTTTCTTTTCTTTCCGAAGCTTTTAATTTGGTCATTTCCAATACAGCCATCAGGTTATCTTCTACGGATAGTTTGCGGAATACACTTGCTTCCTGTGGTAAATATCCTATACCAAGCTGGGCTCTTTTATACATGGGCATTTTAGTAATATCTTCTTCATCGAGATAAGCCCTTCCTTCATCAGGTTTAATCAAACCGACCACCATGTAAAAAGTGGTGGTTTTACCCGCACCATTCGGTCCAAGCAAACCCACGATTTCACCTTGTTTAACTTCAATGGATACCTGGTCCACCACTTTGCGGTTGCTATAAGATTTCACTAAATGATCAGTGCGGATGGTGCGGCTCAAATTGTATTGATTTTCGCAAAAATAAGTAAGATGAAGGGAAACTTCATCCAAGGAACAGCTAAACTATTTTTTGAATTCTAACTTCCTTTAATTTGCTTTGCATCAAATTGTAATTTCAATATATTATTTGTTGTTGAATGAAGATCACAGAACATATAAAGAAGGCTAATAAAACTTTGGTTTCTTTTGAAATATTACCTCCCCTTAAAGGGAAAAGTATTGGTTCTATTTATGATCATCTGGATACGTTAATGGAGTTTAAGCCTTCCTGGATCAATGTCACCTATCATAGAAGTGAGACGGCATACAAGAAAAAAGCAGATGGGAATTTTGAGAAAATTGAAATACGTAAAAGGCCCGGAACGGTGGGTATTTGTGCAGCTATTATGAATCATTATAAAATTGATGCAGTGCCACATATTATTTGTGGTGGTTTTGCGATGCGCGAAACGGAAGATGCATTGATAGATCTTAACTTTCTTGATATAGATAATGTGTTAATTATACGAGGTGATGCGGCCAGGAATGAATCTTTTTTCGATCCGGAACCGGGCGGACATGTATATGCCATAGATCTTTTAAAACAAGTGGCTAATTTGAATCATGGCATTTATTTGGATGATGATATTCGAAATGGCGGCAAAACCAATTTTTGCATAGGTGTTGCCGGATATCCTGAAAAACATTTTGAAGCGCCAAATAAGGATATTGATTTAAAAAGGCTCAAAGAAAAAGTAAATGCCGGGGCAGAATATATTATGACTCAAATGTTTTTTGATAATCAAAAATATTTTGATTTTGTTGATGCCTGCCGAAAACATGGCATTACGGTACCTATCATCCCGGGATTAAAACCGATCAGCAGTAAAAAGCAATTGTCCTTGCTGCCCCGGATTTTTCATGTGGATATTCCCAATGACTTATCAGAAGCCATCCTCAAATGCAAAACAGATGAGGATTGCGAAAAGGTTGGTACAGAATGGCTCATTGCGCAAAGCAGAGAACTCATAAAATTTGGTGCACCGGTCTTACACTATTATACGCTTGGCAAACCTTCGATTATTAAGAATGTAGTGAAAGATATATTATAGTCTGAACTACCTGTATGATCACTTCAATTGTTTGAAGTACAATTTGATGTGTACTGGATTTACTTATTTGCTGTCTAGTACAAAAGAAATATCATTTTATTTACGTCTTTTGATAATCATTGTAAATACTTATTTTTTGTAGTACACTCAATTTGATTTGGGCGGTATGGGTGTTTCTAAAAAATAACCAAAACGGCAAGGCTTTTATAAACAATGATTTGAATTTATGCAATTCATCATTACTCACATAAAAGTTTTAACAAATTCAGTCACTCCATTCATAATAATCTGCCCTCCAATGCATAATAAGACAAATGAAAGAATTTTCATTATCACACGGCGAGCCTGCTCATTGGCTTTACTTACAAAAAAATCTGCGGAACTGAAACAAACATAAATGCTCAACATTATTAATAAAATCGCAATGGCTGATGCCGTATAATGCATGATGTATTCATGCGTCTTCCCGCCCAATGCTTCAGCGCTGATCGTCAATGCTACTGCTATGCTACCCGGCCCAACAGTAAAGGGGAAAGTGTATGGATAAAAAACTTTATTGGTATGGTCTTCTACATTGATTTGGTCACTCAGGTATCTTTTCTTATCACTTTCATTTACGGTATCATCTTGTTGCAAAGAACGCCATCCCATAGTAAGAATCATGGTGCCGCCACACATTTGAACAATAGGTATGGTAATACCAAATAACTTCATGATAAAAATGCCGACTAGTATGGTAAACATTAAAATAATACCGGCATTAAAAGCAATTTTCCGGGCCATTTTTTTCCGTACGGAATTAGGCGTATTGGGTGTGAGCCCCAGAAATAAAACACCAGAGCCAATGGGGTTTACCACATGAAATAAAGCCATATAAGTAGAGGGAATAATCAGGAGAAAAGTTTGCAGCAAGGGTGGTAAATTATCAAACATAAAACGAGCTGGTTAAAGAAAAACAAAATAACATTAAAAAATTGAATATGAAGGGTAATCTATTTTACTTTACTTGCTGTTTGTACCAAACTTCAAGCGCCATGATATGAAAATATCGTGTTGATCAAAATGAACCTTATTTATGAGATGGCTGATATGTTTCTGTTGTTTTTTTAGTTTTATGAGCGTTTCTGCTCAACAAATATCCGGGAAAATTTTAGGTCAGGATGAAAAGCCTTTGCCATTTGCATCCATAACATTAAAAAATTCAGGGAGAGGTGTGACCTCCAATGAAAAGGGAATTTATTCCATTTCACTTCCACCGGGGGAATATATTTTAATCGCACAGTATGTTGGATATACTCGTGTAGAAAAGAAAGTAAAAGTAAATACGCAGCAACAGGTGATTGACTTTACATTATCTCCTTTGACCAATGATTTATCCAATGTGATTATTTCTACTAAGGATGAAGATCCGGCTTACGAGATTATCCGCCATGCTATTGCCAAAAGAAAAGAATACCAAAACCCTTTGGATTCTTTTACCACCGAGGCTTATATCAAAACCTGGATGAAGAGCAGAAAACTGCCAACAAGTATTCTCGGGCAAAAGATGGATGTCCATACACGAAAGGAAATGGGTGTGGACTCAATGGGTAAAGGAATGATCTATTTATCTGAATCCATTTCACATTTTGCATATAGAAAACCCAACGAACAAAAGCTGGAAGTGATTTCAGGAAGGGAAAGCGGATCTAACGGTTATGGCTTTAACTTCCCGGTGTTTATTAATTTTTATGATAATAATGTAAATGTTCTTACGGACCAGTTTGCACCGCGTGGTTATGTATCACCAATTGCAGATAATGCCTTAACTTTTTACAAATATCATTACCTGGGATCATTTTTTGAAGAGGGTAAAGAAATTCATGAAATTGCCGTAAAGCCTAAAAGAAATTATGAACCCTTATTTACGGGAACAATTTACATTACAGAAGGGGATTGGCGTATTCACAGCCTGAATTTGCTATTGACGAAGTCCTCTCAATTGGAAATCTTAGATACGCTTTCCATAAAGCAAATTAATGGCCCGGTGACAAAAGATATCTGGCGCACAAAAAACCAGGCTGTGTATTTTACACTCAATGTTTTTGGGGCAGATATTGTAGGGAATTTTATCAATCAGTATAACAACTATGACCTGCATCCGGTGTTTGCAAAAAATTATTTTAATAATGTCATTGTTCGATACGATACGGCGGTTAATAAAAAATCATCTGCCTATTGGGATTCTATAAGGCCGATTCCTTTGTTGGCGGAAGAGCAGGAAAATTATCATACAAAAGACAGCATTTTCCGTACAGGTATTGATTCGATGTTTTCAAGAAACAGGATAGATTCATTGAGGAAGGCCCAGGCAAGAATTACTTTAAAAAATGTTTTTTGGAATGGATTTAAAAGATCCAATTTTGATCCTCTCCGACCCAGCACATTTCAATGGAAACCTTTATTGCCAAATGTCTCGTATAATACGGTGGAAGGTTTTGTGAGCAACATATCCTTTACTGCTCAGAGACAATTTCCTAAATCTCTATGGAGTTTCACTCCTGTGATAAGGTATGGCTTTCACAACAAACATTTAAATTCATGGGCATCACTTACCTGGAAAGACCGGGAAATATCTTTTGCCGGGAATGCGGATTTATCCAAAAATACGCTGGTTTTCAGTGGAGGGAAAAGAGTAAGCCAGTTATACCGCGATTGCCCTTTGCTGCCCATAAACAGCTTAATGGGTACATTGTTCTATAATAGGAATTATTTGAAGATTGATGAAAATTATTTTGGTGAAATTTATTATCATCGAAAAACAGAAAATGGTCTTCAGCTTTCATTCGATCTTTTATATGAAGACAGGCTGCCATTGGAAAATACAACAGACTTTGCTATTATCAATTACAGCTCACAGAAGTTTACACCCAATTATCCCATAGAAAAGATCAATCAGAATTTTCCAAGGCATCAGGCATTTGTGGCGGGTATAGAATTGAAGTATCAACCGGGCCAAAAGTATATACAGTTTCCAAATTATAAATTTTCATTGGGTTCTAAGGCCCCTGTATTTCAGTTGAATTATCAAAAAGGAATTCCCCACGTATTTGGCAGCGATGAAGACTTTGATAAATGGAATTTAGCTATCAGCGATCAATTCAATTTTCACTTGGGAGGTGAAATGATTGCCCGCGTGGATGTAGGTGGCTTTTTAAATGACCGGGTGGTTTATATTCAGGATTATCAACATTTTAATGGACATAAAATTCTCTTTGTTACAGATTATGAAAACACTTTTTTAAATGCTTTATATTATGCGAATAGTACTACAGCGCCTTTTTATTCGGCAGTTTACCTGCAACATCATTTTAATGGGGCGTTAACCAATAAAATTCCTTTTTTTAAAAAATTGAATTGGAACCTTGTTGCCGGTGCTAATGGTTATTATGCTCACCCGGATAATACCTATTTTGAAGTATTTGGAGGTATTGAAAATATTTTAAAAATTTTACGGGTAGATATTGGTAAATCTTTTGGTAATGGACTGGGGCAACCATTATTTTATCGTGTAGGCCTAAGTGGCCTCATTGGAAGTAAAATAACATTTGGGAAAAAATAATTTGTTATCCGGCCCATCCTTCCCGGTCAAGGCTGCGATATTGTATTGCTTCTGCAAGATGTTCTATTTTTATTTCAGCTGATTCTGCCAGATCTGCAATGGTCCTGCTTACTTTTAAAATGCGATCATAAGCCCTTGCCGATAAATTCAATCTTTCCATTGCTTTCTTTAATAGAGCCTCTCCTGCCGTGCCAATGATACATATTTCCCGCAATTGCTTACTACTCATTTGTGCATTGGCATAGAGACCGGAGGTGTTCTTATATCTTTCGGTTTGCACACTTCTGGCTTTGATCACTCGTTCGCGTATGGTAGCCGAATTCTCAGCAATGGATGTATTATTACTGAGCTCATTAAAATCTACAGGAGTTACTTCCACATGCAGGTCAATGCGATCGAGCAAGGGACCTGAAATTTTATTTAAATATTTTTGAACAGCGCCCGGAGGGCAGGTACATTCTTTGGTCGGGTGATTGTAAAACCCACAAGGGCAGGGATTCATAGAAGCAATCAGCATAAAATTGGCCGGAAATTCCAAGGCCATTTTGGCGCGTGAGATGGTGACTCTTCTTTCTTCCATCGGTTGGCGCATCACTTCTAAAACGGTGCGTTTAAATTCAGGTAATTCATCTAAGAATAGGACACCATTATGTGCCAGGGAAATTTCTCCCGGTTGAGGCATACCACCGCCGCCCACCAATGCGGCATCACTCACCGTGTGATGCGGCGAGCGAAACGGCCTTTTATTTACAAGCGAAGTATTCTCCGGAAGTTTACCGGCAACACTATGGATCTTAGTTGTTTCAAGCGCTTCGAGTAAACTAAGAGGTGGAAGAATGGTGGGTAATCTTTTGGCAAGCATCGTTTTTCCTGCTCCCGGCGGACCAATGAGAATGGCATTGTGACTTCCCGCAGCAGCAATTTCAAGAGCCCTTTTGATATTCTCTTGTCCTTTTACATCATTGAAATCAATATCAAAATCCTTTTGCGCTTCAAAAAATTCATCGCGCGTGTTTACGATAACAGGTTCTAATGAATTTTCATTTTTAAAAAATGCTATCACTTCAGTCAAGTGATTGACAGCATATACTTTCAATTGATTCACCATTCCGGCTTCTCTTGCATTTTCTTTTGGTACGATGAATCCTTTAAAGCCTTCTTTGCGTGCTTGAATAGCTATGGGTAAAGCGCCTTTAATGGGCTTTACTGAACCATCGAGGCTTAATTCTCCCATGATTACATAGTCTGCTAATTTTTCTGTATTTTCCAATTGCTCACTGGCGCCTAAGACGCCTAAGGCAATGGGTAAATCAAAAGCCGTCCCTGATTTACGAATATCTGCTGGCGCCAGATTGATGACAAGCTTTGTGCGAGGCATGTGCAGGTTGTTTGTTTTAATAGCGCTTTCTATGCGCGGCAGGCTCTCTTTTACTGCACTGTCAGGAAGCCCGACAATGAAATAATTTTGTCCATTACTTACATTCACTTCTATGGTAATGGTGATTGCTTCCACGCCATAAACTGCGCTGCCAAAGGTTTTTACAAGCATGCCCGGGAAAATTGAACAGGTTTACAAAGATTTTATCTGAAAGCAATAATAATTTGAATATAAAATACATCTTTTTTCCGGATTCAAAATAAAAACTATGGAATAAACACATATTCTTTTCTGAATATTCCGTATTCAGATAACAAGATGTGATCACTTATATATTGATAAAAACAACTTCGTCTGCAGAAAAAAATGAACCTGTGACTTTTTTGAGAATATATGTTATGACATGAGTTTAGGATATTGTCGAAATTCATTTTCAGATTCAAAACAAGTTACTTAAAAACTCATTGGGGTTTGTGAAAATTTATTTCACAAAACTATTTGCAGGAACTCTGTTTGCAATACTCCTTGCTAAGGTGAGTTCATCAGCATATTCCAATTCTCCGCCAAAGGCAATGCCCCGGGATATGGTAGAAATAGTGCAGGAATGTGCGCCTATTTTTTTTTGAATATAATATATGGTTGTATCCCCCTGGATATTAGGGCTGAGTGCAAAAATGAGTTCTTCCGTTCCTTCATTTTGAATTCGCTGAACAAGTGATTCAATAGAAAGCTGATCAGGGCCAATACCATCTAAGGGTGATATGACACCGCCTAAAACATGGTAGGTGCCATTAAACTGTTGTGTGTTCTCAATGGCAATAACATCCCGAATATTTTCCACCACGCAGATTTGTTGATTGTTGCGCATTGAATTAGCACAAATAGCACAAATATCTGCATCACTGATATTGTGGCATCGCTGGCAGAATTTCATTTCATTTCTCATGCGAGTGATGGCTTCACTGAATTGCGTCACTGCCTGAGCATCCTGTTTTAATAAATGCAATACCATCCGGAGTGCAGATTTTTTCCCGATACCCGGTAATTTTGAAAATTCAGTGACTGCATTTTCCAATAAAGATGATGGCAATTCCATGTACAGAATTTATTGGGCATAAAGTTAAAACTTCACGCTGATAATTTTGAATGAAATGAAAAAGGATGCGTTAATTCTTAGAATTTTAATTCCATTTCATTATCCCAGTTGGCTTTGACGGTAACTTTCCGTGGAATCAGGAAAGTTTTTTCTGGTTGTCTCTTTTCCGCAAAACTGCCGGGGTCCCACTTGCCATTTTTATTCTCATCATATAAAATCCGTAAAGTGTAATCACCGGGAGGAAATGTTTTTTTCGACCATTCCTGTTGTGTGATTTCATAAGAAGCGGTAATGGCTGAGCCCTGGACAAATTGCAATACCGGGTTTCTTGAAAAGTCAAGGTGCGTAAAACGGATTAATAAATTTCCATAATCTGATTCAGGTTTTGTTCTGAAAGAAAGTGTATCATTCCGGGATAATGTGTTTCCGGCGCTGTCTTTAAATGCATCTTTTTGAACCACCAGTTTATATTCCCTGCCGGGTATCCAGGTGTATAGCATGGTGAAATGCAAACCAGATGTATCTCTCAGCCAATTTATAGGGAAGGGATGGAAATTTGTATCAGACAAAACAATTTTTGATGAATCAAATGCAAACGCTTTCCTGTTTAAATCTATGGAAAGTGGTAAAAGGATATCTTGTACACCACCTGTTGAAAAGGTTAACTGAAGCAATTCCGGTGTTGTATTTTTTTTCGTTTTTTTCGGAGCTTCCGATGTGGATTTTTCCATTTGCTCATATTCCCGATATGCATATAAAGTAATTTGTTGGGGGGTACTATCTACTAAAACGGGATTATTTAGAAACGCAAACATCTTCGTGCTGTCGTCATATTTTTTTGAATAATCATTGGGTAAAACATAAACTGAAAATTTTTCATTCGGTAAATGATGAAATGCAAAATTTCCTTTGCTATTTAATTTTGCAAAATAATCCGGGCGTAAAGTTTTAATGGCGCTGTCTTGTAAATCCTGATGCAACACAACAATCAAAGTGCTGTCAGTTTCTCCAGACTCGGCTAAAACCACATTGCCGGAAAGCGTACCATTGGCAATATTATTTCCGGTAGAAAATACATAATTAAAATTTTTGATGGCATTGGATTCATTTACATCTTGTATGGCATTACCAAAATTGATGCTATAGGTCGTTTGGGGTTTTAAAGTATCTCTTAATTTGATGGTAACTGTTTTTAATCTTGCTTCAAATAATGGCGCTAAAACCGGATAAGGAGATACCACAATTTCATCGCCATAATTGCTGCTTAATTGTACATATTCATCAAAAGAAAGAGTGATTTTTTTTGTGGTAAAATGCAAGGATGAATTTACAGGAGTTGCACTTACCAGTACCGGCGCTAAGGTATCCTTTGGTCCTCCGGTAGGTGGAATAATATTTGCGCAACTGCTTAACCCCACCATCCATGCTATGGAAATAGAGATGATTAATAGAAGTATGATTTTTTTTATCATAAATAAATCCTGTAAAATTTGAATACAAACATAATTGCTTTCCCTGGTTTGAAATGGAATTCTCTTTTAAATATCTTGGGGTAGATCTTCCGTTTCCTCTTCAATAAGTGAATGATATAATTTATGATCTTTGATAAAATTGCACCAATGACAATCCGGTTTCCCGCAGCCTTGATAAAACTCATGCTTTTGGATTTTCTCCCAGGATTCGGTTATCTGAGCAATCACCGCATCTGTTTGATCTTGTGTGATGATTAATTTTTCAATATCAATGATTTCTTTTTTATTCATTTCGAGGAATTCAAATTGAATGTGCATCACATGCCAGTTTTTACCGGGCAGGTTTTCCGATAACAATTTATAAAAAACCGCTTGTCTCCAGTAATTACCGCCCAGTGGGGCTTTTGCACTGCCCGGTACATCAAATTCACCCCTTGATTTAGCGCTTGAGTATTTGCCTGTTTTAAAATCAGTGATGATAATATCATTTTTCCAAAACTGGATTTTATCGGCAAATCCCCGAAGTGGTACATTTTGAATTATGACATTTTTTAAAGAATATTCCGTTTGTATTAAATCATGGACAGGAGGCGGTATATAAAAATAGTCATAATACTTTTCCAGTATTTTAAAACCATATTCCAGGAAATTGGGAAGGCTTTTGGAAGTAAAAACCTCCCTATTATTATAAAGATCTTTTTCAAATTGTTTTAGCAGGAATTCCTTCGATGGGTAAACCTGGCCATCTTTCATCATTTTTATAAAGAAATCATTGAACGCTGAATGGATGCAATTACCAAATTGCATAGACTCGCTTTTAATAGAAGGAACCCTGATTAAACTGGTATAATAAAATTTTAATGGACACTCCAGGAAGTTGTTCAGTGCTGAAACATTCATGGTAAATTTTTCCAGGAGCTGATTGATATATTCTTTCTCATTCGTTTCCAGTACCGGTTTTTGGATAATTCCAAAACGCAAAGTTGCAAATTGTAATTTCTCATCCTCCGTTAATACAATTCTTTCTTCAGGAACCATATCCTGGATTTTTGTTTCAGCAATAAACTGTGAGGGAAGAATAGGCTTGCCATCATTTTGATACTCCGGGTAAGAAATATAAAGATGTTTTTTGGCACGTGTCATTGATACAAAAAATAAGCGCCTTGACTCTTCCGTTTTTTCTATTGCACTTTCCTGGCCTACCACCTTTGGTGGGAGCTTGAAGCCTTTGTTCATATCACGCTTTCCTTCCCAAATATCCGTACGACAGCACATGAGGAATACATAATCAAATTCAAGGCCTTTACTTCCATGTGCTGTTAATAAACTAACACCGGCCGCAGTACCTGATTGCTGCACAAAATCAATACGCAGGTTATTTTGAATCATAAGATCCACCTGTTCTATAAGTGCTTTCAAATGCATATCCGGGTTTCTATGCGTAGCATCTTTAATAAAATCAAATAGGACGGTTAGTTTTTTCATCAACCAGAACTTATCCGAATGGCTGAGGATATAGGAAAGGATTCCAGTTTCATTGATCATCAACTCAAACCAACTCAGCAAACTATTATTATTTATTTTTCCTTGCAGTGATTCTAATATGTCGGCTATCCTAATAAAAAGAATATCTTCCTCCTTATCTGGAAAAAGTTTCTGTTCATTTTCATTTTTGAGATCTTGCAGGTAAGCACGGAATGATTTTTCCTTTGCACTTTTTTTACGGGAGGAAGAAAGCTCATGACTGATTACGGCTATTCGAAACGGGTTTAAGCCAAAAAAATCGTAATGTAATATTTCAAATAAATATTGCTCCCCGCTAAAAGGGATATCCTGCTCCGCGACAATATATCGGCAAATAGTTAGAATCTTTTTAATAAAAACATCTTCAAGTAAATTGACAGATCGCCTTGCATTAAAAGGAATTTGAAGTAATTGTAAAAATTTTATGAGTCCATCACCTAATTGATGTTCGCGGTAAATGACGGCTATTTCAGATGGCGATACCCCTTCTTCAATTAATTTTTTTAAGGATAAAACA
>Ga0208826_1000033_pt1 | contig 176560 bp, 166 predicted proteins | sample AD_UKC115_MetaG_FD_184451 | JGI IMG/M metagenome (GOLD analysis project Ga0208826, IMG submission 184451) | Active sludge microbial communities of municipal wastewater-treating anaerobic digesters from Hong Kong - AD_UKC115_MetaG (SPAdes)... | ecosystem: Engineered > Bioreactor > Anaerobic >...
CGATCCACGTACCGGAAATTCGCCGTCGACGCGTATGGAGATGACACCCCGCTGGACGAGGGAGTGCTCATGGCCGCGCAGCTGCTGGCGGCACGCGATGAGCCGCGGCGCATGCTGGTCGTTGCCACGGACGGCATGCCGAGCTCGGAATGGAAAGCCCGCGATGCACTGCGTGTCACGACAGGAATGGGCATCGAGGTGTATGGCCTCGGCATCGGCACCCAAATCAGCAGGACGCTGATTCCGCAGTCCAAGACCCTGGCGAACATCCAGGCACTGCCTGACGCGCTTTTCAGCCTCCTCTCCAACGTGGCGTTGGCGATGGCGGCATAACCCAACCCCTGACCCTCCTTACGGAGGGTCAGGGCTCTTCTGGGGCCACAGGCCGTAGCACGACAAGTGCGTGCTACGGCGTGTCGCTCTGGCACCCCCATGCGCCCCTACGGGGCCATGCGAACGTCGGCGCTCCCGACGTCCCAATACTCGCTAGAGCGAGACCCATTCGGATCGCCGCGCCCGTGCAGGCGAATACCCTTTTCGCGCCACGGGCGCGTCCACTCTGAGGAGTCACCCATGTCCGAATTTGATCAGGAGAAGTACCCCGACGCCGACGTGGTTCTGCGTCAGGCCCAGGGCAAGTGGGATGTGCTCATCGCAGCCCTGTGCCCCGAGCTGCGGCCGCTGATCGACGGCAACAAGAAGGCGATGCCGTGTCCGTCCAACGGGCACCACAACAACGGCGACGGATTCCGCCTGTGGAAGAAGAAGTTCCACGAGGAAGGGGCCACCATCTGCAACACCTGCGGTGTGCGAAGCAACGGCATTGCCACCCTGATGTTTGTGAACGGCTGGTCCTATCCGGAAGCCCTCAAGGCCGTCTACGACGAGCTCAACGGTGGCGGCCGGAAGATCGAGGTTCGCCGGCGTGAGTTGAACATCCCCGAGCCCAAGCCCGTGGACAAATCCCGGCAGGATGCCTTCGCGGTGAAGTCCATCAACGACATCTGGAGCGGGACCGTTGGGCTTGGCCATGAACTGGCGGAGCCCGCGCGGAAATACTTCATCAAACGGGGGCTGGTCCCTTGCCGCGGTCCGTTGCAGGACATGCGGTTTCATCCGGCACTGGACTACTTCGACAAGGTCGAAAAGCCGGATCGCTCCTCGAAGACGGTCCTCATCGGGAAGTTTCCGGCGATCGTTTCGGCGATTCGTCAGCCCGATGGGTTTCCCGCGGCGCTTCACCGGATCTATCTGACCGAAAACGGCGACAAGGCCCCGGTCCAGAAGGTCAAGAAGATGACCCAAATCCCGAGCTTTCGCAGCGTCACCGGCGCGGCCGTACGTCTCGACGACGCGGGCCCCGTCTTGCACACCTGCGAAGGTCTGGAAACCGGGTTGGCTGTTCGCGTCATCATGGAGCAGCCGGTATGGGCGGGCATCAACACGACCATCCTGTCCAATCTCTGCCCGCCTCCCGAGGTGGAGCTCGTCTTCATCTGGGAGGACTGGGACAAGGGGGGCGCGGGCGCCATGGCGGGCCTGGCCTGCCAGGAGCACCTGCGTTCACGGGGTGTGCGCGCCATCCGTGTGATGCCGGAGTTTGCGTTTCAGGAAGGCGATGAGAAGGTCGACTGGAACGATGCCCTTCTGCGCTTCGGTCGGGATGCCCTGCGTCGCCACGAGGTGTGCTCACGGGTGAGGGACATTGCCCGGGACATTCTGAGGAAGCACCGTGGCAAAGTCGCGAGGGTGTCGTGATCATCGATCTGAAGGTCATCGATACAACCCCCGGCGTCGCGGGTCCGTTTTCGCCGCCTCTTCTGGCCGTGGATTCGGATGACGGGTACCGGAACTGGCTATGTCAGCGGTTCCGGGACGACTTCGGGTTTCGCCAAGTGCTCTGGCTTGTGGCCCGTGCCCTTGGGCGTCCCGGTTCGACGCCGGTCGCCGGCACTGTTGTGGGACCGCATGCCAAGGTTCTGCGCGAGGCCTGCGCCGTGTTCCTCGACACCAGTGGCGACACCACCGCTGGGTCGCGGGGCATTGCGACCTTCGACTCCGGCGACGAGGCCAGCGCCGCATCCGACGACGCCCAGCGCAACTTCCTGCGGTGGCTTCGCCAGCGGTACACGGCCGACACCAGCTTCCGCCTGCAGTTCGAGACGCTGGCGCAGCGCTGGCACCGCTGGCGGCCACTGCTGCGCTGTTCGGGACCCTTTGCCGCCGGCCTGGAGCAAAGCCTGGACGCCCTCAACAAGAAGATGTCCACCACCTGAGTCCCCGGCCACCTCGCGCGGCCGGGGCATCACCGCCGCCCCGTCGCGAGATTTTTTCGGAAAGGGGATCGGTCATGGCATAACAACCTCACCGGCAGGACGCCGGCGACAACCGGAGGCAGGGAAGCGCTCGACAGGACCGTCGAGAGGAGATGCGCACAGGCCGCGCAGGAATCGCCAGGACGCGAAGCTCAGGAAGCGCAGGAGGGCAGGGCGCCCTTCAGTACGGCCACCGCAGGGACCGCGGGCCAGGGACGGGGAGTGGAAGGTGTGAGGGACCGGCGCGGGACGCGCCTCGCGCGATCGACGCGCGCCAGGGAGGGAAAGCGGTGTAGGAGGCGGGCCCCTGGGATGGGGCACCCCTCAACCCATGCGCAGGAGCGCTCGGGTCGAAGGGGGCGACACAGAGGTCGCCGCGTGTGTCCAGGGAGAGGCCATCAGCTGTGCACCGTCGCCGGGAAGGACTCCTGGCGGCGGTCTTATCTTTTTGCGCCCTTGGCGCGCCCGGTCTTCGCCGCAGCGCGCTTGGCATCGACGGATTTCTGGACGGGAGCGTAGACACCATCGGCCTGCCGCCGGAACTGACTGGCGCGGTACAGGATGTTGGCGACGGTGATCCGGGCAACCTCCGGACCGACCCCGAGATCGACCTTGCGCCTGGCCAACTCCTCGGTGAGCTGGACGATCGTCACGGGCTTGCCGCCCTGCTCGCGCGCCAGTTCCAGCCCCAGATCGATGACGGCTTTGGCGCGCTGACGCCGCGCTTCCGGCGACATCGCATTCGAGGGAGAGGCCTTGCTGCGTTTCGGGGGCGTGGGGATTGCCTCGCGAACGCCCCCGAGGGCCATCTCCGATAGCGCGCGCATCTCCTCCTCGACGTCGCGCAGCTGCTCGCGCAGGGTCTCGGCGCGCTTCTGCAGTTCCGCCTGGTGTTCCTTGGCACGCGATCTGGCCAGGTCCGTCTTGCCCCTCCACAGGGCGTCGATGACATCGACGGGTACGAGCGCGCGCTTGATCGTCATATCGGGTTCGCTCCGGAAACGTGCCGGCTAGGGTAGTGGGGCGAGGGTGGGTCCACAACCTGAGCCCGCCCCGCGGGCCGGCGCGCTGCCCGAATTTCGCCACAATTCCTGCCGGCGCATGCCCCTGCAGCGCCCTACGATTTCGCGTCACTCTCTGGAGCCGCGTGACATGGCCACACTCCCGCGTCCGCTCACGGATCGCCCTGCGACCGGCAGGGAGGTGCTGATGCGCCTGCTGGAAGCGTCCGACCGGCTCGCCGCGTCCGCGCGCCCCATGGCGGCTCCGCTCTGGCTGTGCTGCCTCATCGGACTAGGCCTCACCGCGGGACTCGTGGCGCTGATCGTCTGGGTGCGTGTCTGGCCGCTTCACCTCTCCGCGTTCTGCTCGGTGAGCCTGTACCTCATGCTCGCGCCGCTACGAGGGTCTCGAACAGCCCACGAGGTACTGGCGACCCTCGTCGCGCTGCTGCCGCCACTCCTGTTCGTGGTCCTGCTGGTGCAGCGGACTCTGGCGGACCCCCAATTTGCGATAGTCGACAGCGGCGCCTGGACGGCCGCCAGCGCCCTGGTACCGGTGACCGTCGGCCTGGTCGCCCAGGCCCTGGCGATGCGTCCGTGGCGCGCGGCAGTCACCTGACGGCGTTGCCGCAACGCCAAGCCCAGTGAGACCCGTGTCCCTGCGCCGCCAGCTGGTGCTCGTGGCCTTGTCCACGCTGGCCCTTCCATGGGCTGGCTGGCAGTTCGTCAAGCAGCTCGAAGGCGTTCTGCGGCTGGGGCAGGAGCAGGCGCTTCTGGCCTCCGGCAAGGCCCTCGCACGCAGCCTCGTCGCAGTGCGGGCCGAGCTGCCGCCCCAGGGCCCCACGTACTACGTTCACCCGCTGACGGCCGCCCCGCAGGTCGACGGCTACGCGGGCGACTGGGGCGCACTCCATGCGTACGCCCAGAATGCAGGACCGGCCCAGGACGCGCAGAAGGTGAAGGTCCTTCTCGGACAGGACGCTGACTGGCTCTACCTGCTGGCGGAGGTGAATGACGCGACCCGGACGCGCGCCGACGCACTCGACCCGCGAGCCGAGCTCGCCGATCACCTGGTGCTCGATCTCGGCCGCAACGGCTTCACGCGTCGCTACCTCATCGCCAGTGCGGCCCCGGGCCCATTCGAGTCGCTCGCCAGCGGGATCGACGGCGGGCAGCTGCCGGTGACCATGACCGGCGGGTGGCAAGAGAACGGCGCCGGTTACACGATCGAGCTCCGGCTGCCGCGCAGCCAGCTGCCGGACCAGATGGGGATCGAGGCCTTCGACGCGGCCACCCCGTCACGACAGCCGGCACCCGACCTTCGCCCCTTGGCGGCCTATTCGGCCGCGCTGGCGCGGACGCTGCAGCAGTTTGGCCCGGATGGGCCGCAGGTGAGCCTCATCAGCGCCGACGGATGGCTCCTTGCTGCCACGGGCCAGCACGGGGCCCCCGCGCCTCGTGTGGCAGCGCAGAGCGGCTCCTGGGAGTGGATCTCGCGACTGGTGTACCGGGTGCTGATCGCTCCAGACCTCACCGGGTCGGCCGCGCTGGCGTCGAACGCCCCGCACGTGGATGCGACGGAGATCTGGCAGGCCTTGTCTGGGGTGCCTGCGGTGACCTGGCGCGCGGGCACGGATCCGGGGGATGTGGTTCTAGCGGCCGCGGTGCCGCTGGTGCTCGATCACGAGGTGCGGGGCGCGCTGCTGCTGCAGCAGACCAGTGACAGCCTGAGCCTGCTGGCGAACGCGGCGCTAGGGCGGCTGGCCTGGGTCAGCCTGATCGCCCTGCTGATCGCCGGCGGGGTGAATTTCGCCTTTGCCTCGCACCTCTCGACACGCATCCGGCGACTGCGCGACGGGGCGGAGCGCGCGCTGGCCAGCGACGGCCGCGTCGCGGGCAGGGTGCCAGGTACAGCGAAGCGCGACGAGGTGGGCGACCTCGCGCGCAGCTTCCAGCGCCTGCTCGACGCCGTGGCCGCCTACACCGACTACCTGCGCACGCTCGCCTCCAAGCTCTCGCACGAACTGCACACGCCGCTGGCCATCGTGCAGTCCTCGCTCGACAACCTGGAACAGCAGGGCCTGCCGGCGTCCGCGCGGCCCTACCTGGAGCGCGCCCGCGACGGCACGACGCGCCTCACCGGCATCGTGCGCGCCATGAGCGAGGCCAGCCGCATGGAGCGCGCCATCGCCGCGGCCGAGGCCGAGGACTTTGACCTCGCCGAGCTGGTGCGCAGCTGCGCCGAGTCCTACCGCAGCCTCGCCGCACCGCGCAGCGTGCGCTGCGAGGGCGCCGACGCCCCGCTGCCTTTCCATGGTGCGCCCGAGATCATCGCCCAGGCCTTGGACAAGCTGTTCGACAACGCGCTCGGGTTCACCCCGACGGATGGGTGGATCCGCTTGTCGCTGCGGGCGACGGGCGGTTCCGTGACCCTGACCGTGGCCAACTCCGGGCCGCCGCTGCCCGAGTCCATGCGCGAGCCGCTGTTCGAGTCGCTGGTCAGCGTCCGCGACGGACGCAACGACACCCCGCATCTCGGCCTGGGCCTCTACATCGTGCGACTCGTCGCCGAGCAACACGGGGGGAGTGCGACAGCGCGTAACCTGCCAGACGGGCAGGGAGTGGCCTTTGACCTCCGGCTCAACGGACTGCCGCCTCACGCTCCGTAACGTGGGACCGCAATGGGACCTCCCGTTGTACGACGCCGGCAGTGCCTGCTAGTGTTAAGACACTGTCGCCCAAAGCGACTCGCAACGCGGAGCGGCATCCGCGCCCCAGATCAGCAGCCATCACCGCTGCCAACCCGCGCGACTCATCTCGTGCACGGTAGCCTAGGAACACTCCTGGACGCGTCCGTCACGCCGCTACCTGCGGCCGCGACATGAGCTTCGGGAAACACCGCCCCCTGCAGCCCAATTCAAGGCCGCAGCGGTAGCACCGCACCCGTGAATCCGCGCCCTCTCCGCCAGAGCCTGGCTCAGGAGTACGGCCTTGTGCCGATCGTGCCTCACGGGCCCGATCGCGCCAGATCGGATGACTGATCAGAACTGCCAATCCAACCCACCCTGGGGGCCTTCGTCCCTCCGGGATGCTGGCCTCCTTACTCCTGGAGGTCACCATGACACACACCAACGACGTTGCCGCATGTCACTGTTCAGGCAGGTGCAACACGTCGTTCACTCTCCCGTCGCGCAAATTGGTGATGTCGCCGGAAGATATGGCAGCGACACCGCCTCTGCCGTGCGACTTCGCCGTCGGCGACGAGGTCATCTACACCAACGACTACGGGGCGCAGTTCGTGTCAACGGTCGTGGGGTTCACCCGAGAGCCGCATGTCCCGCCTGACTGCGACACCTACGTCGAGCCGCAGTTTGTGTACCTCGCGAAGTCCGCCTGGTGGTGGCCGGTCGAGGCGTCGTCATTGACACACCGTCGTGGACGGTGACGCCATGGCCACGACCAGACACCCTCAATTACTCCCCGAAGGCAATCCGCACCACGCGGAGCAGATTCCCGGCATCGCTGGAACGCGTCGCCTTGGACTCTGACTGACCAGGCAACTGGGGTTTCTCAGGCCCGCCTTCGCCGCCCGGAAGGTGGGTAGTGTCTCAATTTGACGTTGACGGCGTAGCCCTGCTTGAGCGGTCATGAAGGCGAAGCCATACTTCGCCCCATGAAAAAGGTAAAGCTCCCCCGCGACCCCAGCCAGCGAGCCAAGGCCATCGTGGACTTGGTTACTGCCGAAGCCGATGAAAGCGCAACACCCTCTTCCCCAGAGAAGGATCCTGCCGCCGTTAGCCTGGGCAGAAAGGGTGGGTTGAAGGGCGGCGTAGCGCGGGCCAAGGCACTCGGCCCCAAGAAGCGTAGCGAAATCGCCAGCAAGGCCGCAAAGGCGCGCTGGAAGAAAAAGCGCGACGTGTGAGGCCCCGTCCACCATGCCCGCAATGTACTTGCCGCCGGTTGAGTGATGTTGCAGCTTGACATCGCGTTCGCCGGCGCTGTGCTACCGTTTGCAGCGCTGTCAATGCTGCAAAGTTGAACGACCACATTCCTGATGCCAGTCGGGAGCGGAGAGCACGGAATTTGCACTTCGGGAGGTGATGCGATGGGCTTTTGGATCAGAGCAGGACTTGCTCTTGTTGCATTGGGCTTCGCGTTCGCAGTCAGCGCTGAGACGTACTGGCTCGATTCACGACTCGACGCCAATTTCCCGCACTATCGCACGGCGGAAGAAGCCTGCGTCACCGGCGAGCTGAAACGGCGCACCAACGGCTACCGCGCAGCGGACACGAACGGTTTTGTCCGTTATCGATTCCGCAGCATCAATGTTGGCCCCGAGCAAGGGTTGGGCGAGCGCATCTGCCGCGGCGTCATCGAACGCACGTACGCAAGCTTCTGGGTAACCCTCGAAACGGTCGATACGCTCATCTATGGCTCTCAGGGCGGTCCGGACACGTGCAACGTCGCAGGCTACAGCGATGCCGACACGGGACAGTGCGGTCCGCCGAAATGCACCGGCGAATGTTGCGGTGACTGCGGTGGCCCCTTTGGCGGTGGCGGCTCTGGCAGTGGTGGCAACGGCTCAAACGGCAGCAACCCGATCCACACCGCGTCCGGCAACAAATATCAGCGTGAGAAGGATTTTGTCGGTGTGGGCGCCTTTCCGTTGCGCTTCGAGCGCACCTACAGCAGCAATCGAACCGGCGCGAACAACGCCGTTCCGCTCGGCATGGGCTGGTCGCATTTCTACCTGCGCAGCGTGGTGGCGTTTCCGTCGATCAGCGGCGGCGACATCGACCGCGCTGTTCTGTATCGCCACGACGGCCGCATCCTGAAGTTCAGTCGCTCCGGCAGCACGTGGACGCCGGATCCGGACGTGACAGAAAAACTGGCTTGGCAGGAAGCCGCCCTTGTTGCCTTGGGCTGGACGGTCACGACCTCGAACGATGAAATCGAGCAGTACGATGCCGAGGGGCGCCTCACCTCAATCACGACACGCGATGGCTTCACGCAAACCCTAAGCTACAACGACGGCAGCGGTCATCCACGCGACGACGTGCAGTCCATCACCGATGCGGAAGGCCGCACGCTCACCTTCGGCTACACCAGCGGACAACTCACCAGCGTGACCGATGGCGCCGGGCAGGTCTTCAGCTACGGCTACACCAGCGGCAACCTCACCTCGGCGAGTTACCCCGATGAGAGCGGCACGCCGAAGACGCGCACCTACTTCTACAACGAGAGCGGCCAGACCGGCGGCGCCAGCCTGCTGCACGCGCTGACCGGCATCCAGGACGAGAACACGCAGCGCTACGCGAGTTGGGGCTACACGGCAGCCGGCCGCGCCAACCTCTCCGTGCATGGGCCGTTCGCCGGCGGCACCATCGATCGCACCAGCTTCCTGTTCAACGCCAACGGCACGACCACGATCACCGACGCGCTGAACCAGGCGCGCGTCTACGGCTTCGACGTGAAGTTCGGCGTGGCGCGCTTGGGCGCGCTCGATGTGCCCTGCGACTACTGCGGCCATCACACCAAGGCAGAAACATACGACGCCAACGGGTATCCCGATCTCGTCACGGACTTCCGCAATTTTCAGACGAACTACGACTATGACAGCCGCGGCCTGGAAACGCAGCGCGTCGAGGCCATCAGCCAGCCCGAGCAGCGCACGATTGGCACGACTTGGGACAGCACCTTCCGCGTTCCACTGACCATCACCGAACTCGGCCGCACCACGACGTTCACGCTGAACGGTCGCGGCCAGATTCTCACCAAGACGTTCACCGACACGCGCTCGCCCACACCGCCCGGCGGCAACGAGGCGCCGCGCACCTGGACGTACACGTACTGCGATGCGGTGAACCTGACGCCACCCGATCCCATCGGAGCCGGCGAGAACCTGCAGAAGGGTTGCCCGCTGGTCGGCCTGTTGCGCCGGATCGATGGCCCGCGCACGGACGTGGCGGATCGCCTGACCTACGAATACCGGCTCGCCGACGACGCGGCCAATCCGAAAACCTTTCGCCTCGGCGACCTGTGGAAGACCACCAACGCCTTGAGTCATGTGACCGAGGTGGTGTCGCGCGATGGCGTCGGCCGCGTGAAACGGCAGAAGGACGCCAATGGAGTACTGACCGACATGACCTATCACCCGCGCGGCTGGATTGCCTCGCGCACGGTGCGCGCGAACGCGGACGGCTCGATCTCGGTCAACGACGCCACCACGCAGTTCGCTTACGACGAAGTCGGCAATCTGACGCGGCTCACGCAACCCGATGGCGTCTACCTCGACTATCACTACGACAACGCACACCGCCTCGACCGCATCACCGACAACCTCGGCAATTACGTCGAATACACCCTGGATGCGATGGGCCACCGCACGGCGGAAAAAACCTTTGACGTGGCCGACAACGTCACGCCCAAGCGTCTGCTCACCCGCACGTACAACGCGCTCGCGCGCCTGGAGAAGCAATATCCGGTCGATCCGCAGGCGCTGAACCGCTACTTCCTGTTCGGTTACGACGACAACGGCAACCGCATCGACCAGACCGATACGCTGGGCGTCAAGACGCACTGGACGTTCGATGGGCTGAATCGCCTGAAGACGACAGTAGCCGACTACCAGGGCAGCGATCCCAGCACGGCGAACGCCACCACGACCAGCGCCTACGATGCCCGCGACAACCTCAGCGGCATCACCGATCCGAACCTGCTGGGCACTGGCTACGACGTGGACGGTCAGAACAACCTCGACGCGCTGACTAGCCCCGATACCGGCGCGACGGGTTACACGCAGGACGCGGCGGGCAACCGCGTCAGCCAGATCGATGCGCGCGGCATCTCCACGACCTACGGCTACGACGCGCTGAATCGCCTCACCAGCGTCAGCTATCCCACCACCAGCCTCAACACCGCGTACTTCTACGACGAACCGAATGCGACCACGGGCTGCACGACGTCCTACGCCGTTGGCCGTCTGACGCGGATCACCGATGCCAGCGGCAGCACGACCTACTGCTACGACCAGCGCGGCAACGTCACCAAGAAGAACCAGGCCGCGGTCGGCTACCGCTTCATCACGGGCTACAGCTACAACCTGGCCGACCGCGTCATGGGCATCACGTACCCCAGCGGCGCGCAGCTCACGTACACGCGCGACGCTGACGGTCGCATCCAGACGGCAACAATCACGCCGAGTGGCGGCAGTGCTACCGCGATCATCACGAACCAGACCTATCTGCCTTTCGGCCCGCCACTCGTTACCACCTTCGCCAGCGGCGGCCAGTCGCAAACCCGCACTTACGACCAGAACTACTGGCTCACCGATGTCACCGGCAACGCGCTGAACCTGCACTTCCGCCGCGACGCGATGGGCAACATCGATCGCTACGGCGCAACGGCCGGAGCCACGCCGCCGGTGGAGCAGTATCCTTACGATGCGCTGTACCGGCTGAAGCAGGTGCAGGACGGCGTGGGAAGCCTCATCGAGGGCTACACGTACAACCTCACCGGCGACCGCCTGACCAAGAGCCATCCGCCGGCGGCGACGCAAGCCTACACCTACACGCCGAACACGCATCGCCTCGATGGCGTCGCCGGCAACGCGCGCACGCTCGATGCCAATGGCAACAACACGCAGACCACGGGCACGGCGACGCTGGACTTCGCCTACGACGACCGCAACCGCCTGACGCAGGTGAAGCGCAACAACGTGGTCGTGGCGAACTATGCCTACAACGGCAAGGGCGAACGCACGCAGAAAGCCGCAACGTTCCCTTCAACAGACACGCGCTGGTTCTCGTATGCCGAGGGCGCGCAGTTGCTGGGTGAATACACGGCGACCACGGCGCGCGAATACGTTTGGATTGACGATATGCCCGTGGCGATCCTCGACAGCACGGGCATCGCGCTGACACCGGCTGACCGCATCTTTGCCAACGGCTTTGAACTCCCCGCGGTGCCGACGGCGACAGTCAGCTATCTTCACACCGACCATCTCAATACCCCGCGCGCTGTCAGCTCGACGGCCGGCATCACCATCTGGCGTTGGGATTGGACAAACAATTCCTTCGGCGAAGCAGCGCCGAACCAGGATCCGGATGGGAACAGCCAGACGTTCGTGCTCAACCTACGTTTCCCTGGTCAGTTCTTCGACGCAGAGACAGGGTTGCACTACAACTACTTCCGCGACTACGAGCCACCAACCGGACGATATCCGCAGAGCGACCCGATCGGATTGAAGGGTGGGCCAAGCACCTATCTTTACGTGTTAGCAAGCCCATTGACGCACACAGATGCGAAGGGGCTGCAAACAACCGTTGATACCTGGTGCAGGCAGAACCCGGAAGCCTGCGCAGCAATTCTTATCGGTGGCGGAGCACTCACCGCACCCAAACCGCATACGGATACGCAAGCGAATTGCAGGGACAAGGATCCCGATTGCAACGAGCACTTCTCTCGTTGCTTGCAGACCAAGTTAGCGGATGCAGTGGGGGGTAGCTACGGCTCAAGTCGTTGTTCCCTTTGCAAGGATTCTTGCGTGCAAAACGGGGGAAGTTGGCCCGCTCTGTCCCATACGGGCGATCGTTGCGATTACTGGAACTTCTAATGAAGCAGAGTCCTGAACAGCAGGAGCGGAGCCGATTTGTTGCACGAACGATTGAGCGTGCGATGGTCAGCGCGTTGCACGCTGAGCCGAGGGCGGCAATTGACTTGCTGAACGCTGCACGATCGAGCTTGATGCCAGAGGCAAGCAGTGAGGCGGAAAAGGTGGAGATTGCCCGAAGAGTTGCTGAAGCAAAAATTTCCACGCTCTGGGATCGCGAGGATGCGACTACGGAGTTCCAAGCATCGTGGATTGAGATCGAACGGCTTGGATACTCTTCGCCAGAACGTGAAGCGACCATGCTCGTGTATTTTTTAAAATCTAATTCGCGAAGCAGCAAGCAGGATTCGAGATCGCGCGATGCGGTCGATCGACTGGAAGCTTTGATTGGGCAGATGGCATCTGCGGGAGACGTCAACTTGGCTGACCATTTCCGCGGTGTGATCAATCGGCTGTAACGGGTTCCCGCGCGTCAGGCTGAGACAGCACAACCTTCCCCACGACCTGCCTCTGGCCGACGCGACGAGAGATCCTCTGCAATGTGGGACGTCGAGGAATCGGCTCAACGCATCTGGACGCATCCCTGAAAACCTCAGGTCGTTAGGGGGCGTTGCGTCAAGCCTCCTTGCTCCTCTATGCTCGGAGCACAGCCCTCAGAAAGCTCGTATATGTCGCACTCCGCCGTTTCCGACCCGGCTCGTCCGGAAGTCGTGCTTGCCCTGTCTTGGACAGGCGTACCCGAGGAACTGCCTGCTGCTGTGCGCAGCGCACGCCAGCAGCTCGCGCAGGAACTGGCAGATCTGGATCGTCGCGCCGTCGAGATCGAACAGGCTCGCACGGCGCTGGCACTGCGCTCACGCCTCCTCGACCAGATCGCCAGTATCCAGGCGAATTCTCCAGCGCGTGGAGACACGCGAAGCGCGCTACCGCCAGCCAGTGTGGCCGCGTCGATGCCAATCACCCATGATTCCCCACGGCATGTGCGGCGCAAGAATGACGCGCCAAATCCGCCAGACGACAAACTTGGATCAGGCAGCCACGTTTCACCATCGAGCTACTTGCGCCCAGACCAGCGCGCGCGTCGAAAGGAGCAAGTGCTTGCGGTGGCTCGGAGCTACGCCATCAAGCATGGGGCAGAGTTTTCTGCCCGGGATCTCATCCCGCACTTGGAGGCCGCGAAGGTCGACATCGGCGTTCGCGGCAACTATGCCGCCACGGCAGTAGCGAACATCATCTTCCACTGCGGCGACCCGCGATTCGTGCTGGCACGACAGGGGGTCTTTCGCTACGAAGACGCGCCGAAAGCGACGCGCGCCTCGAAGGGGCGGCCATGAATCAAGTAAGGCCGGCTCGGCGGCCTGAGAAAATCGAAGCGGGGACTGTGCTCTTGGCCCTCAGAAAGCGTTAAGCACAGCCCCGCACCGAGCACTTGGCGTGCGAGCAAGATGCTCGCGCTCACTTCGTGGCTTGTCAACCCAAGCCACCTCGATGGCTTCGTGGGCGTTCCAAACTGATCGGAAGCGATCTCGCATCTAATTTGGCGGGAACGCTTTTCTGAGTATGCTTGAGCGGTCATGTAGCCAGTTCGCCTTCGAGGCCGAACCGAATGAACCGCCTCCAGATTTCCAAGCGCGCGCAGATCATTGGCCTGTTGGTCGAGGGTAACAGCATGCGCTCGGCCTCGCGCCTGGCCGATGTCTCGATCAACACCGTTACGAAGCTGCTGGTCGAGGTCGGCGATGCGGCATCCATCTATATGGATCGCGTGATGCGCGATTTGCCGTGCAAACGTATCCAGTGCGACGAAATCTGGGGGTTCTGCTACTCGAAGCAGAAGAATGTGCCGGCAAGCTTGAAAGGCACGTTCGGGATCGGCGACGTGTGGACGTGGGTGGCCTTGTGCCCGGACACCAAGCTGGTGCCGACCTTTCTCGTCGGCGCGCGAGACGGCGCGACCGCCAAGGTCTTCATCGATGATCTGGCTGGACGCCTGAAGCATCGAGTTCATCTCACGACCGACAACCATCGTCCTTACCTTCAGGCGGTTGACGATGCTTTCGGCGCGAACATCGACTATGCCGTCATTTCGAAACTCTACGCCGATCCGCAGGGCAGCTCGGCAGACAAGCGGTACAGTCCGGGCCAGTGCTGCGGCACCATCATCGGTGCGGTTTGCGGTAATCCCGACCTGAAGAAGGCTTCGACCAGCTACGTCGAGCGGCAGAATCTGACGATCCGAATGGGCGTCCGCCGCTTGACCCGCCTGACCAATGGTTTTTCCAAGAAGGTCGAGAACCACTCCCATGCGATGGCCCTTCACTTCCTCCACTACAATTTCGCGCGCATCCACAAGAGCCTGCGAGTGACTCCCGCGATGGAGGCCGGGGTCAGCAGCCATGTCTGGACCTTGGCAGAGATCGCGGAGTTACCCGAAAAAATCAGTTAGGGGGCAAACTGAGACACTACCGGAAGGTGTCCTACATGGGCGTCGCCATGATCGCTGTGGCACGTCCACCTGGAATCGATGGGCACCGCAACTGCGCAATACGAAAGCGTTCGATCCGTCCAATCACAAATATCCATCCGGAGGTCTCCATTCCCTCCGGGGGAGGGACCTCCTCAAACACGCAAGGAGAGTTCCATGTCCTATGAAATCGAATAACCAACAGCCCCACCGCATCTGCGGTGGGGCTTTTCCGGATGCCTCCGCGACACAGTGAGGCATGCGGAAAAGCTCTGGGCCTCGTGCCCGATCTAGCGCAGTAGATCACTGCGTCCCAACGGCATCGCTACCGATGCCCACACCCCGCCGGGGCCTCGCCCCCGCTGGGGCGACGTCCCGGCTTTCCATGAGGAAAGTCCGATGAAATCCTACACACTGGCTGAAATCAAACTCGGATCAGCTCACGGCGCGCCGCGTGTCTGGCTCGAAGGCAAGAAGATCGAGAGTGCCGGCTTCACGCCGGGCAAGCGTTACCAGCTCGCCCTGGGCGATCAGCGTGTCACCCTCACCCTGTGTGATGACGGCACGCGTGTCGTCAGCGGGAAGCAGAAGGGCGATACCGCACTCCCGGTCATCGACATCAATAGCGCCCAGGCGCTGGGGATGTTCGCCGGCATGGAGCGTCTGCGTGTCGTGATTACTCACGACGCCATCCACCTGCTACCGCTGGCCACGCAGAAGAAGGCGGCCGAACGCCTCCGTCGGATCGAGTCGGCGATCGCCTCCGGTGAGGAGCTTCGCGTAGGCTCCTTCTGCCATGGCGGCGGCGTGCTCTCCAATGCCCTGTGCGAGGGCTTCAAGCGCGCAGGCGTGAAGTCCAAACTGGTGTTCGCGAATGACATCGATGAGGACGTGCTGATGCACGCCGCGCAGGTGAATCCCGTATGGGAGTCATCGACGATGGCGATTGCAGCACCGCTGCAGGAAGTGGTGGCCGACAATTGGCTGGTAAAACAGCTCGGTCCACTTCACTGCGTTGAAGGGGGCCTGCCATGCGTCGGGGCTTCCGTTGCGGGACGTGCCAAGAAAAAGCTGGAAATGGCGGAAGCGGATCCGAATGCGGGTCATCTGGTCGTGCCCTTTCTGGCACTGATCGAACAACTCCAGCCGGCGATTGTGATCCTGGAGAACGTGGTGCCCTACCTGAGCACCGCCAGCGCGTACATGCTTCGTTACACCCTGAAGGACTGGGGGTATACGGTGCACGAAACGGTTCTCGAGGCAGGCGAATTTGGCTGCCTGGAAAACCGCAAGCGCATGGCGATGGTGGCGGTCACCGCCGGGCTTTCGTTCGACATCGAGTCGATCGAAAAACCGGCGCTGCAGACCCAGACGCTGGGGGACATCCTGGAGGACGTTCCTCACGACGCCGCCTGCTGGTCGAGCATGAACTACCTTCGCGAGAAGGAAGCACGTGATCGTGAGGCCGGCAAGGGGTTCCGTATGCAGATCCTCGGGCCGGAAGCGACGAGCGTTGGCACCGTCGGGGCACAATACGCACGCGTACGGTCGACGGAACCGAAAATCCGCCACCCGGTGGAGGGGGACGCACTGCTGCGACAGCTCACCCCGAAGGAGCACGCGCGAATCAAGGGTGTCCCGGAGCACCTCATCGAGGGGCTGCCTGCGACGCGCGCACACATGATGCTCGGTAATGGCATCTGCTTTCCGCCCTTCATTGCATTGGGCGAAGCGATTGCCCGCGCCCTGCGCAACCATCGCGCTCACGAGGAGCGGAAAGAAGAGTTCACGCTCACGCCAGCGATGGCGGCGTGACGTGGAGAAGCAAAAAGGGGGCGCCAAGCGCCCCCTTTTTTTTTTGTCGAAACGGGCTACGTCAGTGAAACAAAGTCCCGCCGCAACGTAGCGCCACGTCGCAACCCATCACGCAACCTGCAGATCCGATTCGCGCTTACCAGACGCCAAGGCCTTCACGAACCACTCGGGGCGGCGGCCCTTGCCGGTCCAGGTCTGCGCCGGATCCTTGGGGTTGCGATACTTCGGTGCCCCGCGACCTTTCGCCGTTTTCGTGCGCCGGCGACGGCGCCGGGTGCCAAGAATTTCGGAGAGTTCAATCCCTTCCGCCTTGGCCAGCTTTGCGAGCTTATCGCGAGCTTTGGCCATCTTCTCCGCATTAATCGCTTCCAGGCGCTCTTTCGCGCGGGCAATCAATGTAGTGAGCTGCTGCACCGTGAGTGAATCCACACTTATTGCCATCGGTAAATCTCCTTGAATCAGAAATTGCCCGATTGATTGTGTCACTTGCGACGCGAAATGCAATTAGAGCGAATTTAACGGAAGCTGCATTGGGCGAGGATTGCCTGCGCTTCCCCGAGGTCGAGATGGCGAACGGCGTAGCTGTCCAGTCGCAGCGCCGCATCGACGTGGGGATCGAACTTCTGTTCGCTCAACGGCAGCACTCCTTTCATCAGGGTCTCCCTCGGCGGGAGTCCCACGGTGCGCCAGTTGTCCAGCAGCGCAAAGATCCGGTCGGCCTCGGCGGTCTGGATGGCCACGAACGCATCTTCGCACTCCGCTTCGACTGCCTCACTGGTGAGCGCCAGACGCAGCACATTCAGCGCCCGGTCGCTGCACCAGGGCGCCAGCCACAGCCGATCAGACTCAGCGTACGCTGCGCGCTCGTGCAGGCCCATGGCGCGAAACTCCTGCCGCGCCGCGGCCAGCTGCTCTTGCGCTGGCAGGTCCAGGTACAGCGGCACGGACTCACCGGAAAGCACCTCGAACATGCCGCGCCGCAGGAGCCCACTGACACGAGCCGGCCCTCCGCCGAAGAGGGGCACCTTGCCGGCCGGCGCGGGGACGAGACTCAGGGTGCGCGTGGCCAGGTCCGCATCGAGGATCCGCCAGCGACGCCCCGCGAAGATCAGCAGGGAGCCCGGAGAGATCGGCGAGTCGATCGGCAGGCTTCCTAGCGCTCGGCCGTCGGCCAGGAGGCGGTACTCCTCCGGAACGGCGAAGGCCGCATAGATGTCCCGGCTCGCGAGGAGCTTTTCACCTTCTTCGCCAGGCACGAGCGTGCCATCGGCGAGCTGCTCGAGGACCGCGCTCGATCCGAGACCCCGCAGGAACCGGCCGAAGTCACCGGGCGTGATGCCGTCGAACGGGCCCGAGGCGCAGAGCAGGGCATAGAGCTGGTCCGCGCGCGCACCGCGCTGCTGCGCGATCACCGAAAGCACCTGTTGGACCAGGGTGGAGTAGTGGAGGTCCTCGCCGATCGCCGGAGGCTCGAAGCGCCTCTGCAGCATCAGTTCGATGGCCGCGATGGCCTGGATCAACGGCAGCCGCAGCCGGTCCCCGGGAACGCTGTCCGCGTCCACGTCGGCCAGCACGACGTACTGCCGCAGGACCTGTGGGTTTCCCGGACGGCGCCCGGAGCGCCCCAGGCGCTGCTTCAGCGCGGCGACGGTGGGCGCGGCGCCTACCTGGGCCACCGACACGACGTCGCCCAGATCCACGCCGAGCTCGAGCGTGGAGGTGCAGATTGCCGTGGTGGGCAGGGTCGCCTCCCGGAGGCGAGACTCAAGCCACTGACGCTGCCCTCGAGCGAGCGAGGAGTGGTGGGGGAAGAATTCCAGCGGAAGGTGGGCCTGCTCGGACTGCTCCCGCAGCCGGTCGGCGATCAGCTCGACCAGGCCGCGGGCGTTGGCGAACACCAGATGCGACTGCCCGCGCAGGACCTCGAAGAGGGCGTCGGCGATGGCGACGTAGGGATCGCCCGCACCAGACCGTCGCACCAGAGCCCGCACCTGCACGCGCAGCTCCGCGCCGCCCTGAGCCCCTTCGATGGCAACGCACGGCAGCGCGCCGTCGGGGCGCAGGAAGCGCTGGGCGAGCCGCGCATCGCCGAAGGTGGCCGAGAGGGCGATGCGGGGCGGCTGGCGGCCCAGCAGGGCTTCCACGCGGCGCAGGAGCGACTGCATCTGGCGCCCGCGCACCGAGCCCACCAGCGCATGCAGCTCGTCGACCACGATGAAGCGAAGCTCGCGAAGGGCCCGCGCCAGGTCCGAGGCGCGGTGGATGAACATCCCCTCCAGACTTTCCGGGGTGATCAGAAGGATCTCCGCGGGATCTTTCCAGAAGGCCTGTTTGCCCGCGGTGACATCGCTGTGCCAGGGCTGCACCCGGAGCCCGGCCGACGCGCACAGACCCTCCAGCCGGCGCGCCTGGTCGGAGATCAGGGCCCGCAGGGGGGAGAGGCAGAGGCACCCGACGCCACGCGGGGGTGACGTGGCCAGGGAGGAGACGATCGGAAGGAAGGCGGCTTCGGTCTTGCCGCCGGCCGTCGGTGCTGCGATCAGCACGTCGCTGGCACCCTCCAGAATCGGCGCGATGGCTTTCGCCTGCACGTCCCGCAGAGCGCGCCATCCCTGCGCATGAACCCACCGCAGCACACTGGGGTGGAGCCGATCCACGCTCACCGGATGGAACGCTCGGACTGTTCGATGAGGTTCTTGAATTGCTGGGCCGCGCCTTGCACGTCGTTGTATGCCAGCCAGAGTGCGCGCATGGACGGCGCCAGTGCGCTGGCCAGTTCGACCGCCGTCGCAGGCAAACCCTCGAGCCGAATCTCGGGGCATTGCACGGTAGCGAATCCCTCCATCTTCGATGGGCCGGAAGGAAAGCCTGCATCGCCGTAGTCGAGCAGGGACCCACGAAGATTGGCGGCCGAGATCCCGACGAGCACAGGTCCGCCCCCCAGCTGATCGGCGATTTTCTGACTGTGCGAGAGGCTGGTCGCCAGGGCCTGCAGGACGGGCAGAAGACGCAGCCTGTGGGTGGCGCTCTCGTAGGAGCCTGAAACATGGTGCTCGTAACGGCCGTCCGTGAAGACGCGGATCGCTGCTGCGCCGGTCTGTTGGTTCGGTGAGCGCTCGGCGTGGTAACCGGACGCCGTGTAATAACCCGGACCCATCCCGCTCACAAACATCTGGGTCGCTGGTGACAGGGCCTCGAAATCCAGAAACTGCCGGCTGCGACGCACCAGCGCATGCAGCGGGACGATGTGGATCAGGACGAGAGGTTGTCCGTGCTCCTGGAACGTCACGGCACGTTCCAGCCGCTCACGGCGAAACGCATCGAAAGCCTCCAGGTGGATCTCCTCCTGCACGAAAGCCTCTCGAATCCGGGGCATGTCCATTCGACTTTTCTGGGCGCCTGTACGCTCGTAGAAGTGCCGCTCCGCGCTGGTGCGGTGCGGCGCGTTCGGGCTTGGACGGATCCGGATCACGACGAAAGCCTTTTCCGGGTCGGTCGGGTGGTCGATGACTCGGCTGTCCACGCTGGTGAGGGCCGGCTCTACCGCGGTGCGCCAGAAGTCCGGCAGCTTGAGCTCGAAGTCGATGGCAGCCTGCTTGGGCACGCCGGCATGCGCGACAGCCACCTCGTCGTGCTCCTCGATGCCGATGACGATGTCGCCCCCCTCGGAGTTGGCGAAGGCGACCACGTCTGCGATCAGTTCGCGCTTCGCGTCCGCGCGCTTGTCCTTGTTGTCGCCAGTGAGAGGGTAGAGGTCGCGCTTGAAGTCCAGCCGGCGGCTTTCGCGAACCTCCCGCGACACCAGGCTGCAGACATCCGACGGCGAAATCGCATGGAACTGCAGGGGCAGCATCCGACGCTCCTTACAGGCGGAAAGAAGCCAAATCGGCATCAGGGGCCGCACCGCCGGGCGCCGACACCGCCGCATCGGACGCCGAGGAGGCCGCCGGTGATCCGCTGGCCGCGTCGTCGGCCTCGTCGTCCAAGGGCGGAGGCGCGTCCGTGTCCACGGGGAGGCTGGCGATCAGATCCGTCCACGCGGTCCCCGGCGAAGCCTCGAGGACGGCCAGGAGATCAAGAAATGCCCTAATCGACTGGCGCGGGGTCTGAAAATATGCTGCGCCGATCACGTTGGCGCAGTGGGCGAGGAAGCTGTGGAGGGCCTCGTCGGGCACCAGGTACTTGGCCGGATCGCCGCTCGCCTGGACATGGCGCAGCTTGGTCAGCAGGACGTACAAATCCTCAGGCGTGAGGGATGCCAGCCGGATGACCGGCCCGGTCGTGTCCTCGATCCCGCGCGCCTGGGCGAACGCGTTCTCCCGCAGACGGGATTCCAGGGCGGCATAGCTGTAGAGGCCTCGGCGTGGATCCATGACGGCCTCGGGTGTTCCACCGAACAGCAGGCCGAGAGAATCGGCGTGTCCCTGCAGCACGTCATTGATCATCCGCAGCAGCTGCTCGTAGTTCGCATTGCGAGCGCCGGCGTGCGGGATTTTCAGGAGGTTCACCAGCTCGTCGCCTGCCACCAGCAGGCCCTTGTAGCCGGCAAGGCGCGTGAAGCGAGCGAACAGTTTGAGCTGGTCGTAGACGTCCTCGTCCTCGATGATCGTTCGCACGCCCAGGGCCGCGCGGGCGTCCGTCTTCGTCGTGAACTCGCCGCGCAGCCACCGCACGGCATCCTGTTTCAGCTGGTCATTGCCCTGCTCGTGGCCGGCGTAGTAGCGCGCAATGACCTCGGCGAACGAATACCCGTTGGTCAGCTCGGACAGGGCCTGCAGGCGACCGTGGATCACGGTCTCGGGCGCGGTGCCGTTCTGGCGAGCCTCCTGCAGCGCCGTGGAGATGAATCGTTCCACGACGCTGGCCATCGCCGCGTCGGGCTTCGTGCGCGTGCCCAGGTTCCGCATCAGCTCCTGATAGAAGCTGCGCGCCTGGCCCTGGGCGCCGTGGAGGCGCCGGTCGGGATTCAGATCGGCGTGGGCGGTGACCAGGCCCTTCTCGTGGGCGATCGCCCGCACGAGGGACAGGAAGAAGGTCTTGCCGCTGCCGTAGGCGCCGACGATGAGCCGCATCGCCGAACCCCCGTCAGCGATCCGGTCCAGATCCCCGACGATGGCCTGGATCTCCTTGGCGCGGCCGACCTGGATCAGGTGAAGGCCTGCGCGTGGGACGACGCCGGCGCGCAGCGCCTGGAGCACGGTGTCGCGGTCCTTCGGGCGAATCGGGGCGGCAGGGGAGGGGGTGGTCATGCGGGCGCTCCTTGCAGGACGGCGGAGAGTTGCTCCCGAATATCGGGGCGTAGAAGGATCTCGTCATCGACATCGAGCAGCGCGTCGCCGACGAGGGAATAGGCGGCCTCGTTCACGGACTCCAGCGCGCCGTCCGGAAGGAGCCCCAGGGGCTCGCACCACTGCTCGACCGTCTCGCGCGCCACCGCGTCTGCGGGATGGGCGAGCAGCTGGCGCAGCAGCGTGGCGTGGGCGGCATCAAGGCCTGCGGGCGCGGCCGGGCCAGGGGTGGCGTCGATCGAGGGGGCGGGCGACCCGACATTGCCGGCGACGCCGTCCTCCTGCGGTTCGTTCACGAAAATGGCCGAGAGCAGTTGCTGCACATCGGCGGTCTCCCGCAGCTTGGCCTCGATGGCAGCGCCATCGAGCGCCTGGCGCGGGCCGGCCGACGGGGCGCGGGCCACACCGCCGGTCTGCGCGTGGTGGATGTCGCTGGGCAAGGACGCCGCGTCCAGACCCAAGGCGCGGTAGACCTTCTCGAGGGTGCGCATCTCCTTGGCGTCGATGCGGCCGTCGACCATGGCGATGCTCACCACGACGTCGGCCAGTGACCGGCGCGCCGGGGTTGCCAGGGTCTTCAAGCGCGAGGTGAGGCGCGCCAGGGACGGCGGAGCCGCCTCCAGCCACAACAGGTGAGCCTGCAGGCGCACGCGCTCGGACGGCTCCAGGGCAAACAGGCGATCCAGATGCAGCAGCGCTTCCTCCAGCTCGCGCGGATCGGCCGAGCCGTCCGCGGCGGCGACGGCGACCGCCAGCTGCAGCAGCAGCTGGCCCATGCGGTAGGGGGCCGTCGGCGCTTTGCCCGCGTCGACCGGCAATCGGAACAGCACCGCCGGGCGCGCAGCGTCCAGCACGGGCCCGTCGAAGCGGACATCCGGCTCAATCCCGTAGCCCAACGCCTCCAGACCGTTGGCCAGAGCCGTCGCCTCCCGCTTGCCCCACCGATCGCCGACGATCACGCCGGCGGCAGCGAGCAGCCTGGGGACATCGACCGCCGCAGGGGAGGTCGGGGTCAACGTCGCCTCGAGCAGCGCCTGCAGGTCCTTCAGGGACTCCATGACGACTGACCCGCGCAGGTCCGGGGGGAGCGCGGCGGCCAGATCCAGCGGCGCCGGGGCGTCCTGCTTCCGCACGCGCATCAGCGCCTGCAGCTCCTCCACGCATCCCTGCAACAGCTGCCGCAAGGGGGCCTGCGGCGCGGAGATCGAGCGCACGTCCGGCAGGTCGAAGCTCAGCCTCACGATCGCGCGGTTGCCGGCCGCGCCGCGATGCTCGACGGCCAGCCGGCGCTTGGGTGGCTTGATCGTGAGCCCGGCCGGGAATCGCGCCTCATAGCGCCGGGCAAACAGGGCCTCGAGCTCCGGCAGGACCAGGCGGTAGGCATTCGGCCGCGGCGACTCGTCCAGGCAGCGGGCCCAATCGAAGGCCAGGCCCGCCGACAGCGGCAGGCCGTCCTTCACGAGCCGGCCGAGGGCGATCGCCAGACTCGCCGGAAGATCCCCCGGCTCCAGGTGCGCCGCCGACCGGAACCGCGCCGGCACGCCGAACTGCGCCACCGCCAGATCCCGCAGCGCGCTGGCATGCCGGTGAAACGACGCGTGATCGTAGATGCGTTGCAGGCGATCGAGCTCGGCGACCAGCCGCGGGATCTCCGCGCGGGCCTGCGCCGCCTCGTCGGCGTCCTCCAGCAGACGCCTCTCCAGTCCGTACAGAAACAGGAAAACGGCACCAATGGGGGCGTTCGGATCGCTCCGGCCGGTGGACAGCCACTGCAGGTAGAGGGCGCGGTCCACGGGGCTCAACCCCGCGTAGCGCGGCCAGTAGCCCGCCGTCCACTCGGTGTACGCGCGCTGCCGCGTGTCCACCGCCAGTGCGGGATCGATGACGGCCGGCTCCTCGCGCATCCCCGCAGTCACGGACGGATCGCCCACGTAGAGCATGCCGCCCGGGATCGTATAGCCCGCGACCGCGATCGCCTCGCCTTCGGGGATCCAGCGCACTGCACTCGCACGCCTTGCCGGCAGGCTGACGCTGGGCGCCGTGCTCGCGCTGCGCACCGGCACGGGCTCGTGCGCCGGCGGAGGACGCACCTCGCGGTGCTGGGCCACGGCCTGCACCGCAGCATTGCCACGCTGGAGGATCTCCGCGCGGTGCCGCACGCGCTCCCGCTCCGTCTTACGGCCCTCGTGTCGCACGTACATGACCACCGCGGCGATGACCGCCAAGACGGTAAGCACAGAAAGCACTGTCGAGTTCATCGCAACGTCCCTGGCGAGAGTCCCATCCTAACGCGACCCCATGGGCGCGCCGAAACATCTTGCCGGCTCACGCCGTGAGATCAACGGCGCTAGGATGCGCGCATGTCCACGACCTCACTGCCTCTCGACAACGTGCGCCTCATCGGCGTGGCCGATGCTACGCTCGGCATGGAGTTTCCACTCGCAACCCCCTGGATTTCCTGCGGTTTTCCATCGCCAGCAGCGGATCACTCTGAGGACCGGCTCGACCTCGTCAAGCGCCTGGTTCAACACCCGCAAGCCACGTACTTCGCCATCGCTCACGGCAACAGCATGGACCGGGCAGGAATCCTTCACGGCGCAATCCTCGTCGTGGACCGGTCGCTGCCGGCGCGCCATGGCGCGATCGTTCTCGCCGCGCTGGATGGCGAGTTCACCTGCAAGCGCCTGGGCCTTTCCAGAGAAGGAGGCATCTGCCTCCTGCCCGATTCCTCCGATGATCGGTTTCGGCCGATCGAGCCGCGGCCGGAGCAGGACTTCCTGATCTGGGGCGTGGTGAGCGCCGCCGTGAATGAGTTCGTCCGCGGCGCTCGCGTGTAACCCGACCATGAGCGGCGTGTTCGCGCTAGTCGACATGGACTCGTTCTACGCGAGTGTCGAAGCGGTTTTCCGTCCGAGCCTGCGTGGCAAGCCTGTGTGCGTGCTCTCCAACGGCGACGGCAATGTCGTTGCCCGCAGTCGTGAAGCCAAGGCACTTTCCGTGGCCATGGGGCAGCCCGCCTTCGAGTTACGCCCGCTGGTGCAGAACTCGGGGCTGATCCTGCTCTCCAGCAACTACGCCCTCTACGGCGACATGAGCGAGCGGATCCACAGCATCCTGCGCGACTACGCGCCGGAGGGGAATGTGTATTCCATCGACGAAATTTTTCTGCGTTGGGGGAGCCTGCAAAACCCAGTAGACGTCGGTCAGAGAATGCGCGCTCACGTGCTGCAGTGGTGCGGGGTGCCCTGCCGGGTCGGGTTCGGACGGACGAAAACACTCGCCAAAATCGCCAACAGGCGAGCCAAACGCGGCGACGGGGGCGTGGTGGATCTGTCGAGTGCCGAGGCGCTCGATGAGGTGCTTGCCGACACACCCATCGAGGAGGTCTGGGGTATCGGGCCGCGCTGGGGCGCTAGGCTGCGGGACCTTGGCGTGAGCACCGCGCTGGCGCTGCGCGAGGCGCCGGCCGCCCTCCTGCGGCAACGCCTCGGCGTCGTCGTGGCGCGCACGCAGCGCGAGCTGCAGGGCCATGCCTGCCTTTCGATGGAGGAGGCCGAGCCCGATCGCAAGCAGATCTTCTGCTCCCGCACCTTCGGCACGCCGGTGACCGATCAGCCAACGATGCAGGCGGCCGTTGCCAGCTACGTCACGCGCGCGGCCGAGCGCATGCGCGAGCGCGGTCTCGCCGCGTCGGCGATGCAGGTGTTCTTCCACACTTCACCCTTCCGGAAGGGTCCGCAATGGGCGGTATCTCGCACGGTAGGATTTGCCACGGCATGCGACGACACCCGGGTCATGCTCGCCGGCGCCCGGGCGATCGTGGCCGAGCACTGGCGATCGGGAATCCCGTTCGCGAAGGCGGGCGTGGGTCTGCTCGATCTCGTGCGAGCGCAGCGCTCGCAGAGTGATCTGTTCGCGCACCAGAGCGCGGCCGCCGAGGGCGCGCTGATGACCGCCGTCGACCAGATCAACCGGCGATTCGGGCGCAACACCCTGCGCTTCGGCACCCAGGCGCTGGTGCCTGAAAAGCGCTGGCAGATGCGCCAGGCGTCGATCAGTCCGCGCTATACGACGCGGTGGTCCGACGTCCTGAAGGCCGATGCGCCACGGTCGGCGGGGTAGCGGGAAGCCTCTAGCGCGGGGGAGTCCCGGAGCGCGGGTTGTTCGCGTAGCGCCAGCGCGTAACGAGGGCTTCCGTCCACTCCGGCCCCAACCGCGCGAGGGCTTGCGCGATCGTATCCCCGGTGAGCAGTTCCGGCGCGTTCGCGGCCAGCGCCACGTAGATGGTCTCGCCACGGCTCAGGGGCCCAAGGAGATCGGTTTCGCCTTTCGCAACCCGCAAGGCGAGGCTGTCCAGGTAATCGAATTGCGACAGGGTCAACGTCGTACCTCCGCAGTGGTGTTCTGAGCAAGGGCTAGTTTTCCGCTGATCCGGAGAGTTTTTCGCTGGTATCCGGTTAATGAAACGCTGAACATTGCCATGTTGATCGCTGCACCGGATGCTTTGGCGGCAGGGAAGCGACGATGTGATGTTGGCGCAGATGACTCGGCCTTACACGCTTCCTTCGTAGTCACTTCGCCCTGTTCCCGCGCTTACCTTGTTCCTTCAATCCCAGCGGTCCCCCCCATCGTAGCGACCTCACCTCCGACATGCCGAGACCGTAGCCGCGGCGTCAGCCTCCGCCAGCTGACCCTGGAACGCGTGTACCAGACGCAGGGTCCGATTTGTCGTCACGGGGCATTCTCCGTGGAGGATGGAACCGTCGGCTCGGGAGGCAGGTCGGGGCTACGCGGGCGTGCGGCCACACGCCGGTCGCGCAGCCGTGCCATGGCGCCGAGCCCGGCACGGGAGGCCTGCGTGTAGTGCATCACCTGTTTCAGGTCCTTCCAACCGCCGGCGGCGGCGATCGCCCGCAGGTCCTCGCCGGCACACGCCAGCTCGTTGGCGCTCCCGATGCGCGTGGAATGGCCGCTCACCCGCAGCGCGCGTTCGCCCAAGCCGGCTTTCGTCGCGAGCGCCTTGAAGATCCTCGCGACCTCCTTGGGATTCATCGCTCGGCGGCCGTCGGCGTCGCTGGGCACCGGGTACGGGGACGGCGGTTCTGCGTCACTGGCCGGGCCCGTCAGCAGCCACGGGTCGGACGTGACCTCGGACGGCCGCGTCTTCTTGCGACCGGCGATCGCGACGAACAGGTAGCCGCGGGTGATGCCCGCGCGCGCTCGCCACCGCTCGACGAGCTCCCACGTTTCGGGCGACACGTAGCGGTAGTCGGGCAGTCCCTCGGGGTTGGCTTTCGATGGGCCGACGTCGAGGGTGTACGACCCGCTCAGCGGATGGGGCACGAAGCTCTCCACGCGCACGCGCACCAGTTCGGACTCGCGGCACAGCGTGTCCGCGGCGAGGGAGAGCAGCGCGGCGTCGCGCAGCTGCACCATCCGCTCGAGGTCCAGGCAGGCCAGCATCCGGTCGATGTCGTCGCGGCTCAGGTATTCGGCCGGCTGCGGCACGTTGCGCTGCAGTTTCACCAGCCGCTTGATCGCGGCCTTGAATTTGCGCCGGAACAGCGGGTGCTTGACGGGATTGGGCAGCTCTGCGGCCTCGTGCACGGTGCTGATCGAGAAGAGGTACCGGTCGATCGTCTTGCGCCGGAGTCCGCGATCGATGGCGTTGTGCACGTAGGCGATCAGTCCATCGACGGACAACGGCAGGGGCACCGTGGCCGTGTCCTCGCACCAGGCGAGGTAGCGGTTGAAATCGCTGCGGATGGCTTTGAGGGTCGCCGGGGCCTGGCCGGCAGCGTAGTCCGCTTCCCACGCCCGCAGCTTGTCGAGGATGGCGTCACGCGAGAGGGCGATGGGGCGTGGGCGCTCGGCCGGCAGCGCATCGAGCACGGGGGGCAAGTTCGCCAGACCCTGCAGCCCGTCGACCACGAGGAGTTCGGTGCTGGGAGGGCTCATAGCACCCCCGGGATGGGCTGCGCGTCGGGATCCGCCGCGGGGTCCCCCACCCAGGTGAAACCGTCGTCCCAGAGCCGGTCCGCCAGGCGGGTGTCGCCTTCGGCCGAGTCCAGGCGGCACGGGGTGCCCGCCACGGTCCACGGCACGGCCGCGCCGGCCGGCGCGTAGTACACCGCCGCATAGTCCTCAGAGGACCTGCGCGAGGGCCAGACGATGGCCTGCAGGACCGTGCCCGCGGCCGCGCACTGCCGGGCGGCATTTTCCGCCGGCGCATGCGTGGGAGCGTAGTTCTCCAACACGATCAGCGAGGCCATCCAGGCCTGATCGCGCGGGGTGTTCTGGTCGACCCAGCGATAGCGGTGGGGTGTGCGCAGATCCAGACAGGTGACGGGCATCGCGGCCACGCGCTGCAGCGCGACCACGGCCTGATGGGTGCGGTGTGAGGGATGGAGGCACACGCAACCGGCGGCGTCGACCGAGGCGTGCTGCAGCACGGTTTCCCACAACACCGTGCGCTCGCGGCGGGCGACGTAGAACATGCCGACGCCGGCGGTCGGCCGCGCAAACCGCGCGCGGCTATTCGGATTGGGATTGAGCGCCTGCACGTCGAGCGGCGCCCCGGGGGGATAGCGGGTGTCGAACACGTGCCAGTGCGCGTCGTCCTCGAGCACGCTCAGCGCGACACGGTCCAGCACGCAGTCCGTCAAGTCGAGCGCCATCATTCCGCGGTGCCCTCGGCCGGGGAGGCCTGCGGCCCGAACTCGGCCTCCGCGAGCACGAGGACGGCGCCCGGATCGCTGGCCAGGAGGTCGGCCGGGGCCCGGCCGCCGAGCGCCTCGCGCGGCCCGTAGAGCCAGAACACGCGGCGCCAGCCGCCCGGGTCGCCGTCGGCCGGCAGCAGCTGCAACAGCGCGCGCATCGCCTCCAGGGGCTGGCCGGCCGCGTCGAACTGGCAGTCGGGGTGGACGTAGGTGCGCGCCGGCGCCGACCAGGCGCCGAGGATCCGCCCGGCCGCGCGCAGGTCGGCCGCGCGCTGCGCGGGATGGTTGGCGCCCAGGCGCTCGCCCACGGTGATCGAGGTGGGCCAGTTGCGGGAGAGGAACGCCTCACGGCGCTGGCGCGCGGCCTCGGCGGGCGTGGTTCGCGCGCGCGGCGCGGCCTGCACGGCCGGCGCACCGACGTCGCCCGCGGCGATCCCAGGCGGGCTGAGGGCGGACACGTCGCGCCAAACCTGATCGATCAGCGCTTCAGTCAGCGCGAGCTGGGCCTCGGGGGTGGTGTCGGCCTCGGTGTCCGCGCCGACGAGCTCCACGACCACCCCGCCCTGGGGATCTCCCGAGTCCCGCGTGGCGTCCTGCGTGGCCACGGCGCGAATGATCGCGGCGGCGGTGAACGCGTCGATCTGTTCCAGTCGAGACGCTTGCGGGCTGAAGAGCAGCCAGTGCAGGGGCGCCCCGCCCGCCGGGGCGCGCAGCAGGGAGCGCAACGGAGAGTTCGGCCGCGTGAGGGTCGCGAAGAGCTGGGTGGCGGCGTGGATGAAGGCGAAGGTGGGAGCGTCGTGATCCCCCGCGTAGAGGCGCAACGCCGGGCCGCTGGCGCGGCGCGCGGCCGCCGCACGCTCCGGCGAGAAGGTGGCGCGCCTCAGCACCTTGAAGGCCAGGGTCGCCTGGCGGGCGCCTGGGCGCAGCTCCGCCATCTGGATGTCGGCCATGCGGGGGGCTCCGGTGTTCTCCGTGGCGGCCACGGTACGCGCCTTATCCTGCCTTATCAAGGCCTAGTTCGCCAATAGCGGGGTCCTATTGGCGATCACTGGGCGACCACCAACACGCCTCTGTCAACTTCGGTCCGAACGTATCGTTTGGTAACGCTTCAGCGTTTGTTTCTTCCGGCTTTTAGTGGTATCAATACGGTAACCTGTTACCGCGACCGCCCCATGCTCCCTGGAACCGCCCCGTCCGCGCCGCGCCATGCCGAAGTCACCGTCACGCTGCCGGCGCGCACGGCCTACGTGACGCGCGAGGCGGTCGCCGCCGTGCTGGCGCAGCACCCCAGCGCGTCCTTGCGCGCCGTGCGCCAGGCGCTGGGCGGCGGCTCGCTGCGCGACGTGACGGAGATGGTCAAGGCCGTCCGCCAGCGCAGGGTTCAACCCCTGCGCGCCGCCCTGGCAGCCGATACCGACCTCGGCACCGCAGTGGTCGACGTCGTGGACCGGCTCATCGGGCAGATCGCGCAGCTGCAGGTCACGGTCGAGGCCTTGGCCACGTCGGCGTGCGCTCCCATCGCGGCGCCCGCCCCCGCCACCGCGGCCGCGCTGACCGCTGCGGCAACGCAGGCCGCCGCCGCGGTGGACGTGTCGGTGAGCAAGCGCCTCCAGCACGCGATCGAGACGCTAGACGCCCGCGTGGCGAAACAGCTGGAACCGCTGAAGAAGTTCGCCGCCGCTGAGGCGAAGCCGCAGGAAGCCGTGGCCCACGCCCTGCGCGCGGTCGAGGCCAGGGTCGAGGCCGTGGCGTCCGCGGTCGACACCCACTTCCGAAAGCGCCAGGTCACGGTCGTGCCGGCACCGCCGGTACCGCCAGACCCCGCCGGCACCGTGACCGCCCACACGCAGTCGCTGCAGCGCCTGACGAATACCGTGGATGCCCAATTCGGCCTGGTGAAACAGGTCGTGCAATCGCTGGCCCAGGCCCGCCCCCCCGGGGCCGACGCCGCACCAGCGCCCATCGATCCGGCGCTGGCCGATACCGTGCGTCGGGAGGCCCAGCGCACGCAGCGCCTTCTGCGCACGCAGGCTCGGGCGCAGGTCGCCACCCAGGAGGCCCTCGCGGCACGGCTCGCGGGGATCGAAGCGGCGCTCACCTCACCGGCGCGCCGCCGTCCCGCGGCGGCCCGGAAAAAGGCCCCAGCGTCGTCGACGGCGACACGTTCCGCGCGCCGCACGGTCACGCCATCCACGACGCGCTCATCGGCCGTGGCCACGACGCGAACACCGCGCCCGCCAAAGCGCCGGGGCACCGCCGTGAAGCGCCCGTCAGCAGTCAGCGCCCGCCCCTCGACGCCGCGCAAGCCTGCCCCCGACCGTCGCCGGAATGTGCCACGGGCAACGCCGGCGCGCCCCGCGGCATCCACCCGTCACCCCCCGGTGAAACGGCCGCCAGCGTCCGCCGCGGCGCGCAAGACGACGACCACGCGGCGTCCGGCAAGCGCGCGGCCGCGCAAACCCTCCGCCCATCGTCCGCCCCACCCGGCGCCGCGCCGCCGCACCACGAGGTCCACTCCATGACCGGCTCCCCCGTCCTCTACCCGCCGCTCCAGCAGCTCGCCGCGCACCCCGACGCGCTCGTGGCGGTGCCCTTCGATCCCGCCGAACCGTATCTCGCGATCGGCAGTGCCGATCCGCTGATCCTCACGTCCACGCTGCGGGCCATGGGCAAGAACCCAGAGCACTACTGGATCGGCAAGGCCCGCCTCGCCGAATCGGAATTCGTACTGGACTGGGATCGCACCGTGTCCGCCACCTTCGGCGCGGCTTGCTGACGCCGTGGGCACGGCCGACCCGCGCCAGGACGCCCTCCAGGCGACGCTGGAGAGCATCGCCTTGACATGGGGCGGTGGCGCGCTGCGCGTTCGAGCCGACCGCGCGGCGCCCACCGACGCGGCGCCGGCCTCACAGAACACTCCGCCCGGGCCAACGCCGGGCCGCGAGCCGAACCGCAGCGACTAGAACCGAGGTGGATCGGCCCGACCGCGACGTCCTGCCCGCCAGGGCACCGTACGCACGACCACAAAGGCCGTCCGAGGAACTCCGACGATGTGGCGCTGGATCAACCCCGACTCGGGGAGGTGGTACGAGGCGCGTCTGGAGCGCGACCTGCTCGATGGCCTGGTCGTGGTCGCGCGTTGGGGCGGCAGCGGGCGCGCCGGCGTCGGCATGCAACGCCACCCGGTGACCACCCGGGCCGACGTGCGGGCGGTGATCGCGAGGCTGCACCAGCGGCGCCGCCAACATCGGTATGCGGACGTCCGGCGATCGACCTTGGAGCCTGGCACACCCTCGCCCATCATGGATCGGCCGTGCGGACCGCACCGGCTGCCGCGGACATCCCGCTCCAGCGGATCCGTCCCACGGTGAGGCCCGCCTGGCGGGCGTGTTTCGCGTGGGTCGGCCGACAACTGCCGAGGTGAGGGTGATCCTGCTGAAGGCCGTCATCGATGCCACACCCGAAGCCTCCAGATTTTCTTGGGACAACACCCCGCGTGCGGATACTGGATGCACACACACCCAGAGGGCACGACCATGCCTACCGCAGCGAATTCCCCTCAGTTCACCACCGTTGGCCATGTCCGTGCTCGCCTGAGCGAATTCGGCCTCGATGCGACCCGCGCGGAGGTGGCGCGACTGACCGAGATCCGCGACCGCGCAGAACTCTCGCGGGCTCTATCCTCGGCCTCCTCCAGTAGCCGGGCGCGCGAGTACCTCGCCGCGGCGCTGAGCGAGATCCGCAACCCTGCCGACGACTCGCCCAACGCTTCCCACGACGCGACGCCGGGCAGCATGCCGCCCCCGCCTCATGCCCACGACGAGCAGGGAGCACTGCCCCCGATCCAGCGCCAGCAAGGCAGCGGCTCGGTCACCCGGTTCCCCAGTGTGATTGGCCACGGACGCGGTGCGCCGCAGTCCGACCGCACTGATTCCCGAAGCCATCGTGATCCGGCGCATCCCGCAAGCGGTGGTGATGGCGCTCCGTCACCTCGGCGCCAGCGCGACTATGATCAGCATGTCGTCTACGGTCGCGATACCGCCGTCCAGTTCGAGCGCAGCCCAATGCCCGACCGCGATCGGACCACGGCGAACATCACGATGGCGAAGGCGCTGAAATCGAGCTGCAAGGAGGGCGTCAACTGGCAGGACGCCATTCGCATCATGCTTGCCCCCCACGAGGTCCAGCTGGTGGCGGCGGTCATGCTCGGCTACCTGCCCAAGGTGCGCTTCGCAGGGCACGGCTCCGCCAACGACAAATGGTTTGAGGTGGAAGAGGCCACCGGGCAGTATGCCGGGGCCGTGCGCGTCACCGTCGCCCAAGGCCGCGATGCGAACCGCGACATCCGGCGCGTGAACGTGAGTGCGTACGATGTGGCCGGCGTTGCAGGCGTGCTCCTGCGCACGGCCAGCGAGCAGGTTCGGCTCGAAGGCCAGGAGCTTCTCGCAACGATCCGCCGTTGCGCGGATCTCCACGCCAAGCAACAGGCGACACGGCAGGCATCATCTGGCAACGGCACCACGCGCACGTAGAACGATCGAGCCCCAGGGACGGGGCGCGCATGACACCCAAGGATCCCTCAGATGTTCCGATTCCCAGACACGCTCAGCGTATATGCCCATCCCACGGATGCAGGGAACCGCTACCGCGTGGCGTACAACACGGAGACCGGCCCAGGAGGACACATCGATGTCGACCTGGCGGAGCCGACAGGCAACCGCGCACTGGCCGAACTGATGGCGCTGCGCGCACTGATTGTGGACCACCATGTCCTGGGCCCCCATCGTCCCGGAAAGGATCTCCGGCTCACGGTGTCAGAACCCGCCATTCACGACCTTGCGATGATGCGCAGGGAGCATCCCGACCTGCAGCCCTACGCCACGTTCCTGCGCACGCGCCTGAGCGGGGCTCTGTGGTTTTGCGAGGTCTCGCCCCTGACACCCGGCCCGATCACCAAGCCGGATCTGCTGGTGCAGGGCCCGATGCCGGTGCTGGAGGAAACATCGATCGGGCCCATGGAGCTCACTCACCACGCGGTGAAGCGCTACCGCGACAGACACAATGCTGACTCGGAGGCCGCAGCCTACCGACAACTGCGGCGCCAGGTGATGCGGCACCCGCTGGTCTTGATCCAGCGCCCTCCGGTGGTCGACGCGCTGGCGGCGGAACGGTACGGAAAATCGGGCGAGTGTTATCGCATACGCGATGGCGTCTTCCTGGTCTGCGTAGCCTCAGGCGATGGCAGACACCGTGTTGCCGTCACCTGCTTCACCCGCACGGGGTAGGCCCATCCCCATGGCCTGCAAGACGACGGCGACTACGCGCTTGCGAGCATCCATCAACGCATCGCCGAAACTATTTACAGGCTGGAGCACAAGGTCGGCAGGACGATCTCTGACCAGAAACTCCCTCATGCGCCGGTAGTGCAGGCTCGCTTCTCTGTAGACGTCAATCGCGACGCTCTTGCCATTCGGCAGATGGATCTCGAAGTCGTGGGGCCACTGTTCCACCTGGCCAATAGGGATTGGCTTCCTGACGGTGCAGACAATGCCAAATCGATACTCCAAATAGGACGTCTGCTCGCACAGAAGTTTCGCTACACCCCGCTCCCACGAATGCTCGATCGGCATCTGATAACGCATGTCGGTCATTGGGTAGAGGTAGGCCGACACGACCTGACATCCGTCGGCGGTTGGCTCAAGGAGGCCAATGCACCAATAGGGTCCGCCATCGCTCGGCTTAGACAGGTTTCCCAGGACAGGCACGGTCGTCTCCTCAACGCCCACTTTCCTGTAAGACCGAAAAACAAGAGCGCCCGATGTAATGAATGGGACTGTGCCGATGAATAGGCCCTGAGTACCGAGGTCTTGCAACCGCTGGCCAATCCAGCGAAGACCATAGGGGTGATTGCACATCACCTCCCCCAGAGCCCGAGAGCTTGTGGCGGGCAAATCCGCGGCGCGATCGATCATCCATATCCTCGATGACGACTGCTTGCGACCCTCGGCGTCCTTCGAGGCCTGCATTTTCGGCCTGAATTCGTGGTAGTGGGCAGCAACGAGCACGCGCATCAGCGCCTCGTGCTCACGTCCATTCCGGTAGAGATCAAGGATTCCTTCTTCTCGGGCGTGCAGTGAGGTCTTGCCAACGGTCAGAGCGAACGGACGCAACCGCGCGAAGGGGCACTCCGATGTGTGCGGAATTCGCCCATGACGCACCAGCACCACGCGGTGACCATCGAGCTGCCGTGGCGACATCAGTGGTAACTGCCCCTCGACGTTCTGGCATGTGCAGGCAAGCCAGGTGCCATTGGTACGTTTGTTCCGGAGCCAGGCGTATATCGCGTCGAGCTCGATCACCCCGCGTCGCGAGGGCCCCTCGCAAAAATGCGCGATCAGACCGTCTTCGATCGCCTCCGGTACACGGTCACCAATTTCGTCGCGATTGTGCAAATACAACATCGCCGTCTCCTGCTGCTGATCAAATCATGCACTCTCGAAGACCGCATTTCCGCAGCGAAAAGTTCGATTTGCCTTGATCTTTTCCCGTTTAGGCAAACTCACCATCACTAAGGCAAAAAAAAGCCAGGCCCCGGGAAGGGGCCTGGCTGGCGGTTTGGTTACGCTGCTGCTGACGCCCAAGCGCGACATGCGGCGCGCCAGGCGGCATCTTTCACAGGGACGCCCTCAAAGAAGACGGGCGGGCACGTGGTGTGCCTGATGGCACCCTCTGGGCGCGGAATGTAGCCCCAGGATCCATTGAACAGACCCACCTCATACTCGAAGATCAGTATGTCGGTGGCCTCACCCCGTGTGATGAGCTCCACGGTGTAGAGCGACTTGTGGATTCGCCGGTGGTGAATGACCCGCCGGTCCATTCGCCCGAGCTTGAAGCGGCGGAGGAGGAGCTCCTCCACCGCTTCAAGCGAACGGAACCCCCCTCGCGGGGAGAACGGCACGTCGCTGGCCGAGGACATCACGTCACCTCGCCAGCGAGTCGCTCCAGCTCACGACGCTCCGCTTCGGCCTTGGCCTCGGCGCGCGCCTCCTCTTCGGCCCGCTGCACATCGACTCCAGCCGATTCCGGCTCCACGGGAGCCGCCTCGGTGCTGGGCGCAGATGCCGCGGCGACCTTCTTCTTCCGCGGCGCCCGGGGCTTCTTGGGCTTGGGGGCCGCTGCACCAATCACCTCGGTGGCGCCGGCCGCAGCATCAGCCGACACCTTCTCCCCTTCCGCCAGCGCCTTCAGGAGGGCCTGATAGGCCGTGCTGTGGCCCGTGGCGTCTTCGCCATCACCGCGATTCTTCGGCGGGGTGGCATTGGGGTTGAGTTTTCCAATTGTCACCTCGAGTCCCGTCTGCATCCGCTTGCGCAGATCATCTGCGTTGGCGGCTTGGGTCTGGAGGCGATTGCCTTTGAGGATCGCGGCGATCGCGATGATGGCGAGCATCATCGTGAAGCCGTTGTTGAGCACAAACGGTGCTTGGGAAATCACGAAATCCATGGTGGCCTCCAAATGAAAAAAGGAGGCCCCCTGTAGGGTCTCCCCTACTGGGTGGTATTCGATCCGGTACAGGCCGGACACCTCGGAGTATTACCCGAGGATTTTCATTGAGGCGCGCTTACCGGGACGCGGACCCGGCACCAGAGGTGCGAAAAGTAACGGCGATTAAGCCGTTTGTCGTAAAGTAGCTTATGTCAGGATAAACCTCAAGCAAGAGGAGAAGTACATGGACTTTGTCGTGACAACACCCGGAGTCGTCTTTGATGCCATCGGCATCATCGGTGGCCTCACCACCTTTGGTCTCATTGCGGCCCTCGTGGTGTCGGAGATCCGCTCGGGCAACCTGGGAAAATGGCTATCCCAGGCATCCGCGGCCACCCCGCCTCCCACGGTGGGACCCGCGCGGAGGCGGCGTCACGAGGTTTCGATCCCGGAGATTCCCCCGCTAAGTGCTGAAAACAGCATCTCACGCGCCATGATCGACGCGGGCAACTACCGGAACATCAGCAACTACTGGTCTGACCCGTATCGCATCAATGGGACACACCTATTGCCCGTGCGGTCAGATAGCGTCCCAGGCCATAACCCCTTCTCGGGCAGTTAGGGCGAATGCGTCGACGCGGGTGAGGCATCCGGCGAAATGGTGATTTTCGCCGGATCATCCGGGTGCTTGGTCACTCCCAGGTAGCGCAGTTCGGCCTCCACGGCCCCATATCCGCCTGTGGAAACTGCCGATAGCCACGAGGCAGAATTCTGCACTTCGGCGTCCTTGAACTTGCCGGCCTCCGTCTGGAGTGCGGGTTGTGTCCCGTCGATCAATCGCTGCGCCTCGACCGCCGCCGCCGTCGCAACAGCGCCGCGTCCATCGTGGGCTGATGCCTCCTTGGCCGCTTGTGCGTTCGCCTCAACCCGCGCCGTACCCTCGTGCGTAACGGTGGGCGTCTGATGGGCGCCCGCCGAGATGTGCTCGATGGTGTCCTGCGCGTGGTCGGCGCTGACACCGCGTGCGATGTCACTGTTCGCATCCGCGTTGGTCGTCTGCGAAAGAGCGGCATCCCCAAGCTCAGTCACATAGCTCGCGGCCACCGCCAGATCGTTGACGCGCTGATTGATTGAGGCGCTGTCGTTGGGAAGGTGTTGGGCCCCTGGTCCAATGCCCTCCAAGGTGTAGTAGGCCGCCAGGTTGGCGCGATCCTGCGCGTTCCCTACCCCGAGGTCGCTCAACCCTCGGTAGTTGGCCTGGTAGGCGTCGTGCAAGGCCGGATTTTCGTTCGTCATCCGCATGAGCTCGGTGTGCAGCGTTCCATTCGACGCCGCATCCTTCTCGGCGAATCGTTTGGCGAGCGCCAGGTCATCCAACCTCTGGTCGACGCGGGCACCAGCACTGTAGGCGCGCGAGTCCGTGTACGAGCGCTGGGATTGCTCGGAAGCGGTGACGGACGCAGCGAGGCTCTGGTTGGAGCTGGCCATCTTCGCCCAGGTGTCGTTGTGCTTGACGGCATAGTTTGCGGCGGAGGTATACGCTCGGCTTACCGCAGACTGTAGCGTTTTATCGTTCGTTATCGCCTTTGCCAGATCGCGGCTACTCGACGTGCGGTGACCCTGCGATGACGAATCACTCTGAGACCCGCTGCCCTCGATGCCTGCCGGGAGCGCCTTGGAATCCAGACCGGCGCGCGCGGACATCGATATGGCGCCGGCGAGAACGTGGCCGAAGTCGTAACCTTCCTGCCACTGGAAACCGGCGTTTGTAGTGGCGCGCATTACCTCGGCCTTCTGCTCCTGGCTCATCTGATTGAATCCGGCTGACAAGCCATCCTCCAGGACCTTGCTCGATCCTTCCGAGGAATTGAGCGCACTGCCATAGCTTTCGACAGCGGACCTCGCCATCGCTTCGCTGCGCTGCCAGGCACTCTGCGAGGCACGCTCGAAACCCTGCGAGAAGTTGTGATTCACCAAGGTGCCGATGACACCGGAGCGGTGAACCCCGTGCGCGCTGTCCGACGTCATCATCGGCTGCGGACTGTATACGGTCATGTCATTCATCGCAGTTGGCGCAGGCAGCTTCTCGTTGAAGTGATCGCCGCCCTGGAGGCGAGATGCAAGAGCCGACGCCGTCACTGCGCCGCCCATGAGGAGCGACAAGGTGAGCGCCGGCGTGCTGGCCGCCAGCATCGATGTAGAGGTCAGCACGTTGACGACCTGGTCGTGGATATTGAGCAGGCCCAACACCGAGGTCTCTGGGCTCGTGCCGGCCGCATTGAGACGGATCGACTGGAACAGGTGCTGCAGCTGGGTCTGTTCGTAGAGGTTCACGATCGCGAGCACGGGGAACCAGAGGTTGACCCACAGCGTCAGCAGTGCGTACTTGCTGATCATCTGCAGACCCGCCGGGCCCGTGCCGATGAGAAGCAGCATGAACGGTGTCAGCGCGTACAGCAGTGCCTCGAAGAACGCGATCATTGGACGCATCACGCGCAGGTAGAGGTTTTCCTCCCCCATGGCCTGCATTGCGCGTTGTTCTGCGGCGGTTTCCGCAGCGATCGCGAACGCGGCCGACTCGCCCAGCGAGGACGGCCCGGCGCCCATCGAGGACCGTGCGGATGAAAGCAAAACAAGCCCAGCCATGTAATTGCCGAGATTGGCACCGACGGTGGAACCCATCTCGGTGAAGGCAGCCGCAGCCTTCTGCAGCACCGGGGTGCCGGCGTCACCCCGCATGGAGCTGAGCGGAGCATCGAAGACCGCAGCGGCCGAGGCGGTGTCCTTGAACACCTTGTTCAATCGATCCCAGGCGTCAGGACAGGTGACATACGCGGGGTTGTCCAGAAGTTCGGTCGGTCCGCTTGGTCCGAAGTAGGCCTGGGTGGTGAGCCACTTGTTCTCGACCTTGATCCCGTCCATCACGACGCTGTTGGACAGAACATCCTTTTCGCTGATCGTGTTGCTGGTGATGGCTCGTGCGGTGCAGTCATGGTAGTACGCCTTCATCGCGTTCACGGTCGCGGTCATCGTCGGCGAGCGTGCGCCGGCAGCCATCACCGCCAGCTTGCCGCTGGCGGCCATGAGTTCGAGTTTGGTCGCAAAGCCCGCAGCCGCCACGTCGTCCCCACCGGCGGTGCCAACCACCATGCCAGAGCTCGAGGAATAGGCCTGCTCCATCTTCTTGGTCAGGCCATACCCGATGAAGGTGATCACCTTGCCGGGCAGCGCTGCCAGCAGCGGCACGCCATCGATCGACTGGCTGAATTTCTTGTCGGCGGTGTAGCTCTGCGGTGTCACGCTGCGAACCACGACGGTGGTCGTTGGAATTGACAGCGTTGTCGTGATCAGAAAGGCCAGGATGACGTTCTGCAGGGGGAAATCCTTGCCCGCAGTGACCACCCCGCGCACAACCGCGGACACCAGTCCAAAGAGGATGCCCATCCCCACCAGCGGTTTGAAGCTGCCCGGATCGCCTCGAAGCATGGCGGCGGCTTCCATCACCCGCGCCATGAATTCGCCGTCTCCGAAGCTCACGATTTCGATGCTCATGGTGACCTCAGAAGGACTTGGGGGCGGGCAAGGTCGGCAGTCGCGGCGGCCCCATGGCCCGCTCGCGGTATTCGACGTACTCCTGCATGTGGACCTCGAGGTTCGGATCCAGTCCGACCTCGGCAGACTCCTTGCTGAGCCGGTCCATCGCATCGCGCACCAGCGGCCCCAGTGAGCCCACCGAATCCACACGCGATTCGCTGATCGCCGTGGCCAGGCCATCGAGGAGCTGGGAGATGTAGGCGTAGAGGTAGCGCGCGGCCACGGCATCGGCAAAGCGATCGGCGAACTCGCGCCCTGCCGCCTCGCTGCGCATGGCCAGGCGCATCGCGTTGGCGCCATAGCCCCCGAAGGCCAGCATGTAGGCCTGGTCCTCCGCGCTCGGATCCGATCCGCCGCCATGGAGCCAGCGGCCCACGAGCCCGTCGCTGGCCGTCACGTCTGTGGTCGAGCCCAGAAACCGCTCGCGCACGCGCTGCGCGAAGCCCTTCATGTCCGTGCGGTCCAACCGGGTCAGCTTCAGACAGCCGGTCTCCGACGTGCTGCCGCTGCATCGCAGGACGGTCACCGGCGAGCCTGCGCGCGAGCCGACGAGGAGATCCTTGAAGCTGAGGCTGGGGGCGACGTTGGTGGTGACGAGCGTGCCCTCGCGGCTCGGATCGCTGCCTTGCGGCTCGCACCCTTCCGGGTCGCCCGGGATGCACACCACGCGCGTCCCGACAAAGCTCATCAGATCCTGGAGCAGCTCGTCGTTGCCGTTGCTGATCCGCGAGCCGAGCGAGGTCTTCTTCATGGCGCGCCAGACAATGTTGCCCTGCACGATCAGCTTCGCCAGCTGCGGGTTGCTCTGGGCGAGCTCGGCGATCGGCGCTTTCTGGCCCTGGCCCTGATTCTGGCCGGCGTAGGGGTCCGACTTGCCGGTGTTCTGGGCGGCATTCCAGTCGGCTTCACGCCGCTCTGCCCAGTCCTTCAGACCGGTTTTCGCCACCAGTTCCTGCGCACGCTCGCACGAGTCCTTCATGTTCAGGTTCAGCTTGTTCGTGAACCCTTGGAGCTTTTCCATCTCGGCCTGGCACATGGGGCACATGCCGCGCAGCCCGAGGTCGAAGGCATAGGTCGCGGCGTTGCTGGCCAGCGACTTGGCGTATTCGATCAGCTGCTCCTTGGAGACAAAGGACAGGGAGCCGAACACCAGGTCGATCCCGCCGCAGCCTCCCGATCCCTTGATGCGCCCAGGGCTGTAGGAGACCAGCTGCGGGAACTGCACAACCTTGTTCTTCACCTGGAGGCTCCCGCCGGTCACGACGCCACCGCGTGCGGACAGCAGGGCGTTCGGGTTCGAGACGTTGGCCATCGACCCAAGGTCGCGGAACATCGTTTCCATCTGGGAATCGATCTGGGCCTGCGTCGGCAGGGCCAGCACGAGCAGGACAACCCCGAGCATCATGCTCAGGACAGTTCCATGTTTCATGGCAGGGGTTCCTGTAGTGGGAGCGTGGGACGGAGCGGGGTGCGGCCGCCGGCCTGCGCGGCCGCGGTAAGAAGTGAAAGCAGGACATCCGGATCGTCGGGAAGCTGATCGCGGTTGGCTGGCAACCCGTCCTGCAGGAAGGCCTGGCCGGGTAATCCGGACTGCTGGACCTCCGCATACTGCGCATCGTCGATCCAGCCGGCCTGGTGACCGAGCTCGATGACGCGATCTTCGATCTGATCGACCGCCACCACGCCGGTCGCGATGGGCAGGATCTTGTCCGGCGGGATCACCAGGAAGAGCGAGGGGGTGGCCTCGACCTTCAGCGCCGTGCCCTGTCCCGAGTCCGGCACCCAGCCCGGATACTCCCCCTCGGGCAGTGGCAATCCGTCCAGGCTGATGGCCATGACGCGGAACCCGTAGAGGTTCTCCATCGCATGGAGCACCGGAAGCTGGGCATGGCAGTAGGGGCAATCGGACCGGTAGAAGAACCAGATGCCGGCGCGCTGGGCGATCGACTGCAGGATGCTGGTGGCGGCAGTCCGTTGGGCGACGGTGCGAGCCTCGCGCGCCTGGCTATTGGCGCCCACCCGCTGCGCTTCATCGAGCGCGGGGTCTTCGTAGACCGCGAGCTTCACCGCCTTGGCGAAAGCGTGCGCCTTATCCATGGCGAGCTTCTGCAGGTACATATAAAGACGGACGTTCTTTGCGGACGGATCGTCCAGCGCCTTGTCTCGATACCGATCGAGGTTCTCCCGCAGCCACCGGGCCGTCAAAGGCTCCACCTCCGATCCGCGCTCGACCGGCTTGGGTGCCGGCAGAGGCTTCGTGGGCTTTGCAGGTGGGACTGGATCCTCGTACCAGAACCAGCCGCGATCATGGCGTGCAGAGTCCGCGGACCCTCCCACGGCAGGAGTGGCCACGATAGCCAGGAGGAAAACCAGAGGTGCCAGGCGCATGCGTACAGCCTAGCCGGGTCCGGGTGCTCGTAACGCAGGCAAAGGAGCGATTGAACGCCACCTTTTCCCGTGTGACACCCCAGCGGAAGAGCTAAGGAGTGGGACTGCGCCCTGCCGCAGTGGGACTGGTCTCGGCCGCCGGCGAGCCTGAGACAGCGTCTCGACGCCATCCGGTGCTCGGTCGAAGGCGGGCGGCTACCAGGCGCCCTACGAGGGGCGGACGGTCAGGGGAAGCCAGGGAGACGAGGTCAGCGGCCGTGGCCGCTGAGGACTAGGTGCGACGACGCCGGCCTGCGGCCTTGCAGAAGGGGCACGAACCGCGGGTGAATTCCGATCCGACGCGGACGATGTCCTGCGTCTGGACGAAATAGATGGTGCATTCCGGGCAAGGGTTCAGCAGGATCTTTTCGACGGCGTACTGCTCAACGATCAGGAAGGCCACTTCCGGGGAAATGCGTGGCGGAAGCCTGGTCATCCAGCTGACGCTTGCCCGGTAATCCCGGTAGGCCTGGATGAAAACCTCGTAGTCGACCCGGCGGCCCAGGCCATCGATCCGAAGGAAGCCGATGTACTTTCGCAGGAAGATCGAGGCTTCCAGATGCCCGAGAGAGCGGTACATGATCTCGCCCAGGGAGGAGGGCAGTCGCCCGCCGGTCGTTTTCGCTCCTTGGGCCTTGGCCACCATCGCCTTGATGGTCGCTCGTGCCGCATTGCCCACCAGCTTGAGGATCAACCGAGGGCGCATGCCCCATTCGGCGAGCTCGTAGATCAAAGCGATCGTCCGGGCATCTTGCCCCGCGGACAAGGATTTCAGCGCAAGTACGGTGACCGCCTGAGGAGCAGGAAGCCCCTTGGCATTAAGCCGCCGCGCCGGTTTTAACTGTGCCCCCATCTCCAGCCCCCTGTGGCTGTACCCCGATCAGTACCTCAGGTCCCCGGGTGTATGGGACCGGTTGCCAAGTGCGCCAGCAGCGCCTTCTCGATCTTTTCCGCCCCTTCCAGACCCTCAAGGCGGGACATCGCCATCCCCAATGCTTCGGAGTCGGCAAATCGAAACAGGGGCTCTGGCACGCTCGCCAGCACCTTGATGTCGATTGGGCCGAGCCGCGCCAGTCGCTGCGCCATGCGTGACGAGAATCCCCAACGGAGCATGGCGCTCTTCGGATCCCGAAGGACGTCTTCCCGCGCCAGCACCAGAAAGAGGATGTTGGCGTCCCGAATATCGTCAGCAGGATTACGGTCTGAGGGCATCATGGCGCACCGCGTAGCGTAACACGCTTTTTTACAATCGGCATGACTTTCGGCCGGTTCGTTACAGGAACGCGTCGATGGCCGCATCGAGGTGGCTGTGGTCCGGGTACTCCGCCGGGGCGTCTGTCGACGTCGCGACCGCCCCTTCCCCCGCCGCGGGTATGGAGGGAGCTCTCGGCGGCTCAACAAAGGGAGCGACGGGCGCCACAAGCTCCGCCCTCGCCGGACGCGGCGGTGGCGGATCTTCGATGCGTCGCGGCGGCGCAGGCGAACGCGACGAGGCCTTCGCGCTCGGGGCCGCTTCGGTGACGCGCAGGTCTGCGGCATCCCTGGGATCGGCGGCCAACAGCGATGCCACCCCCGCAGGCACCCGTTCGGCGAGCGCCACCCCGTGCTCGGCCAGGCACCGCACGATCGAGGCGCGGCGCCGGCCACTCGGAACCTGGCTCAACAGGCGATACAGCTGGGGAGTGACTGCCGCATCGATGAGCAGGTGCAGGCTGATCGACCCTTCCATCGGGGTGCGGGTCTTCGCGCCCATGACTTAGGCCGCCACCTGGGCGCGACGCTTCATCACACGCACCCCCGAGAGGAAGAAGCCCCTCGCGTTGGACGCCACCGGATTCGTCGGCAAGAACACCTTCGACTTGAAGATCTGGCGCACGGCCGGCTCGTAGAGTCCGGCAGCACCGCCACACAGCACGATCGCGTCCACGTCGAAACTGGCGGTGCGCAGATTGTTGCTGATCTCTTGCAGGACGTTGTCCGAGGCCGCCTGCGCCGCGGTCTCCAGCTCCGAACGAAAGCTCATCTCCTCCAGGCCCACCACGATGTGCGTCCTCCCGGCGCGCAGCGCCTCCTCCAGGCGACCGGGCGAAACCCGGTGACCGTGATCACGGGTGAAGACCCTGGCGGTCTCCTCGAGGATCACCGAGGTGGCCGAACGGGAGGTGCCGGAGAAGGTGTCGACCAGACCGTGCTTGTTGACGGTTGCCCAATCCACGGTGCCGTAGCCCGGGTCGACGACGAGGAGGTAGATGTCGCGATTGCGCGCCAGAACTTCGTGAGTCGCCAGCGCGTCGAAATACGCACCCACCGGCTGCGGCAACACCCGAACGTCGCGGACCACGACCGAGCGATCCCGCGTGATGAAGTGCTCGCCCTTCATCACCCGCACCACCTCCTCGATCCGTTCCTTCCCCTGCTGGTACTCCGACACGGGGAGACCCGTGACCAGACAGTCGATCTCCGGAGCGTCAACGGCGCGCAGGGCCGCATAGAACATCGCCTTGTATTGCGGCGTGGTCACGTACCTCGTATCCGTCACGCGGACGTGATTCTCCAGTGCCGAGGGGTCGACGCCTGCGACCCATTCCTCGCCATCCACCAGGACGCGATAGCCGGCCGTGGACTCCTCACCGGTCAGTCCGCGGATCAGGGCACCGCTCGGGGCGGCCCCCACCGGCAGGACACGGGTCCGCTCCTGACCCGCGTGCTGGCCGTAGACGATCTTGGCATTCCCATACCCCAGATCGACGGAAACAACGAAATGGCTCATACAGACCTCCTGTGCGTGGGACTACCACAATAGCGCAGTCCCACGAGAGGTCCAAGACTCCCGTCCGCGTCTGACTCCTTCTGTCGGAAACTGTCGGCATCAGTCGCCGGTCATCCACCACCGCACCGTCGAAATTCCGGCCCCTCTGTCGGCTACTGTCGCTTTTTTCGGAGGTCCCAACGGAGTAGGCTGGCGCCTCCAGACCCCCCTCCCCCATTTCCGGGGCGTGAACGAAGTTTCTGGAATAGCGAAGCGGCCGCTGACAACCACCCCAGTGGGTGCGGCGCCTTAATGAATCAGGGACTTGGATGAAACGCCACCCCATCCACCGGGCCGGAAAGCTATTTCAGAAAAGGGGGATGGTGTTGGGAGCAAGCAGAGTATCCCGGGACTAGGTATGCAAATGATCGACGTGAACGAGGAGACCGTGAGATGTATCAACGAAATCACGGAGCAGGCGAAGCAGAGGGTGCTGGAGCGGGTGGAGCAACTGACGGTGCGCGCCAAGGCGATCAAGGAGACCTACACCGAGCAGGTGATGAAGGCGGCCGAGGAGGCAAGGGCGCGTGACGGCGAGAGGGTCTACAACCCACTGCGACTGATCGTGGAGCAAAAAGGGCGAAGCCTGGCACTGCGGTGGTACACGGTCATCGAGCGAGGCAAGGACAAGCGTGCGGTGTACCGCAGGATCCTCACCAACAAGCGCGCGATGACGGTGAGTCCGCGGAATGTGCCGGCAGACGAGGGCCACGACGAGCACTACTCCCTGTCGGCGCTGCGTGGGAAGTCGCCCGACTACGCGCACGAGGCGGTGCAACAGGCCGAGCTCTACGCACGCAGGGTCCGCGAGGAAATCACCGCGCTCAACAAGCTGACGCGTTCCCTCCAGATGCGCGGCAATCGGCTGAAAGCGGCCCTGCCCGGCATCACCGCCGACGAGCTTCGAGCTACCGGGACGCGGTACGACTACTCGTCGATGGAGACCAGGGTCCGCGAGGAAGAAGCCATCTACGGCAAGGACGGGCGCCGCAAACGCAGCCGGAAAAATTTCGGCAGCCTGTAGCCAACGCGTACGGTGGATCCCAGCATTGCACGGGATCCCCCATGGCCACGTTCACCGCCGCACTCGCCTACCAGCGTCTGACCCTCTCCGGCTTCAAGGATCGCCCCGGTCAACGGGCAATGATCCAGGCCATCGAGCAGATCCTCGATCCCGACCACCTCGGTGCGCGCATCCTCTGCGTGGAAGGCGGGACCGGCACGGGCAAGTCGATGGGCTACCTCCTCGGCGCCATCCCGGCGGCTCTCGCCACCGATCGACGAGTCGTCATCGCCACCGCCACCGTTGCCCTGCAGGAGCAGCTGCTGGCCCATGACCTGCCCACTGCCCTGCCCCTCTTCGACACCGAGGTGGCGGCGGCCTGCAGCAAGGGCCGACGCCGATTCATCTGCGATCGCGCGCTCGCCGCCGCAGGGGCGCAGGATCCCGCGCAGGGTTCCCTGCTGCCGCTGTCCGACAGTGACGACATGCAACGCACGACCACCAGCAACGAGCACCGGAACCAGATCGAGAAGCTGCTGCTGGCCCGCCGCGACGGCTGGAGCGGGGATCTGGACGACGCGCCGACGCCGTTGGATCCGGAGGTACTCGCCCGCGTCACGGTGAGCATGGACGGCTGCAGCGGACGCGCCTGCCCGGCGTTCAACCGGTGTTCCTATCGCATCGCGAAGGCGAAGGTGATGGAGGCGGACGTGGTGGTGACCAACCACGCCATGCTGCTGCAGGACCTGGCGCTGGGCGGTGGAATCGCGTTGCCCTCGATCGAGGAATCCATCGTGATCATCGACGAGGCGCACCACCTGCCGGAGGCCGCACTGGATGCGTTTACGACCACCGTCCAGCTCGGACAACTGGATCGCCTGCTACGCCGCGCAGAGCCGCAAGTGCGCGCTGCCGGACAGCTGCTCCGCGAAGGGGCTGCGCGAGACCGGATCCCGAGGACACTGGGTGCACTGCAGGAGGTCCGCGATCTGGTCGAGTGGATCATCGGCGTCGTGTCGCATCGGCTGACGATCCCGGCGCCAGGCGAGCGGACGACCCTGCGCCGCCACGATCCTCCCATGACCATCCGGCCCAAGGCTCTGTGGCCCGACGTCGCCGAGAGACTGGGCGCAGCGAAGGCCACCGCGACCCTCGCGCTGCAGGGTCTCAAGTCCATCCGCAACGCTCTGCGCAACCCGCCCAAGGACGGGCCCTCGCCCCTCACGGGGCCGCACGTCGCGCACCTGGGAACGATGATCGAGGGGATGGATCGGCTCATGCGTCTCACCGAGATCTGGTGTAGCAGCCCGTCCTCGCCGCATACGGCGCCGGCGGCGCGCTGGGTGGAATCGGGCGTGTCGGCGCAGGGTCGCGCGGAGCTCACCCTGGCGGGCGGCCTCACGGATCCCGCGCCGGCGCTGCGAGCGCTGCTGATGGACAAGGCGCATGCGCTGGTGCTGACCTCGGCGACGCTGCAGACGCTGGGGAGCTTCACGAGCTATGCCTCTCGGGTGGGTCTGCGACGCGGTGATGGCACCCAGTTCGTCGCGGTCGCCACGCCCTTTGACCTCGCAAGGCAAGCCAAGCTGGTGGTGCCGCGGGAGGCCTGCGATCCGAAGCAGGAAGCGGAGGCGGATCGCGCCATCGTGGAGGCCCTGGAGCGACTGCATGCCCGCGCGGGCGGGACGTTGGTGCTGTTCACGGCCCGCAAGCAGCTGGAGCGCGTGCAGGAGGCTCTGCCGGAGCCGCTGAAGCGGATCACGCAGACCAGCCTCACGCGCGACCGCGCCAAGGTCCTGGACCGTCACCGCAAGGCGGTCGAGCAGGGGAAGCCTGCGATCCTTCTCGGACTGGAGCTGTTCTCCGAGGGCGTCAACCTCCCGGGTCGGCAATGCCAGGTGGTCATCGTGACGCGGCTGCCCTTCCGGCCGCCCAGCGGCCCGATCGAGGAGACCCTGGAGGAGTGGCTCGTGGCCAACGGGCGCAACTTCTTCGGTGAAATCGCCCTGCCCGACGCATACCGCCGCCTGGTGCAGCGACTGGGCCGGCTGATCCGCACGGAGGAGGACACGGGCACGATCTACGTGATGGACCGTCGCCTGGTGACCACGACGTACGGCCGCCGGATCCTCAAGACCCTGCCGCCGTATCCGCTGGAGATCGAGCCCCTCGACGGCGCCGCGGCGGATCCCGCGCTGCTCGCGCGGAGCGATGCGTGAGGATGGTCGTGCTCAATCCTTCGCCAATCCGTCGTAGACCGCAGCGCGCTCGGCAATCCTGCGAGACGCCGGCTCCTTATCCACAGGGCATCCACGGCGGCAGTGGATAAGCGCGATCGCGCTGCGGTCAGGGTGCTCTGCGCAAGACGGCCGACGTGCGTTCGGTGATCGCCAGGACCTCGCCGCGCTGGTAGCGCCAGGCGGGCAGTCGGCGACCGGGCATGCGCGCGTAGCGGTAGATGTGCATCGCGGGTCTGGCGCCGGCCAGGCCGGTGACGATGAAGACCACGTGGTCCTCGCGATGCGCCGGGCTGCACATGGCGCGGTACTCGTTGGGGGTGAGCTCGACTGCGACAGCGGTCCCGGAGAGACCCTTGACCTCACCTTTCAGGATTGCGTCCTCATCCGGCGCGGTCACTTCCAGATCCCAGCCCTTGTTCTGATCGGACACATCGGTCACCCGGCCCCGCCGCCGCGGGTCGGAGTAGTAGCTCGCGGCGATGGCCATGGCGGCGGCCTCGATGCGCGTGCGCGCAGCCGCATCCTGCGACCGGGCGGGCCAGGCTGGGCGGCGCAGGGCCTGGGCCGGCGGCGCGTGCTCGCGACGCGGCGAGTCACCGGCGCCGGCGCGACGCAAGTACGCCCGCACCCGCGCGTTGAATTCGGGTGCGCCGTACCAGAGCGGATTCTGCCCGAAGCCGATGCTCCCTTTGCCCGCGGAATGGGGCACCTGAAACGTGCGCTGATCGGGCGGGAGGAGGACGACATCCTCGGCCGCCGCAACCACCTGGGGGCACACGGCGTACGCCACGTTATTCCGCACGGGGCCGATGGTGGCGGCGCTGAAGTAGACAGTGGCGTGCCGATACCAGCCGACGATGACGTGTTTGCTGGTGCGCGGGTCCGCCGCGAACCAGACCACGGTGACGCCGGGAAGCGCCTCCTGGCTTCGCGGTGCCATGAATCGCCACCGAGCGATCGGCGTTTCGTGTGGGATGGAGCCGTAGACCTTTCCGCGGAACGGGGCGAAGTTCCACGCCTCCGCACCCGCGGCGTTCTTCCGCACATAGGCGTGCCCCCCACGAGAGGGTCAGCGCGGGAGGCCCCGCGATACCGCACCTGCCACCCGATGTTCACGAAGATGAGAGGCTCGCTGGCCATGGCCGATCTCCTCGATGCAGTGCGTCGAGGGTACCGAGGCTCAAGGGGATCCGCGAGGGTGTGTAGTGCTGCTGGGGAGCGAGGGAGGAGTGCCGTGGATCTTTGCGGTACCGCAAGATCAGGCACCGGCTCGACGCAGCGGCGGCAGGCAGAGGCTAGCGCAGCGCCACGGACCTGCCAAGAGGACTGCGGAGGGGTCCCACGAACTGCAGGAGGATCCCCGAGAGCGCCATCGTCCATCGGAGAGCCTGATGCGGTGCAAGGGCGGGCGCACTGGCCTCGACCCGCAGCGTCCCGGGGGCCCTGCCCTGCCAGAGGGCGCGGCCGCCTGGTCGAGGGCTGCACGCATCGCAGCCGCACGCCGGCGTGGCACGGGCGGGACGCCCTGGCCGGAGGCACGCGGGAGATCTGCGCCCGCGACGAGTGCCACGGTGCACGTGTCCACCGGCGATCGCTGTCGGCTGCGGTCCTCTCGCTACCCGGACGTGTCGCCGCCGAGCGCCACGCCGCGCAGGGGCTCCACCCGGAAGCACCCAGCCACCCCGCCCCAGCCGTAGACCATGTCGCCCCGCACCCGGTAGGCGCAGTCGGCGAGGCCGTGCTGCTCGGCGGCCGCGAGCGCCTCGCGAGCCTGCACGGCACCGGGCAGACTGGTCTGCGCCAGCCGGACGCACTCTTCGAACGTCCTCTCGGCCAGGCCGATGAGGTGCGAGTAGCTCATGCGGCTGGCCTCGATGGCCTCCTGCACCTTGCGCTGATCCAGGGTGCGCACCGTGCCGGCGTTGCCCTGCACGTAGATCCTGCCCGGCGTGAGCAACAGTGCGCCGGTGTCGCTGTCGCCACGCGTGACCGTGCCGAGCGCCGTGGCTCCGGCCGGGATGGGGCGGTTGCCCCAATACAGGCGCCAGGCGCCGCCGAGGTCGACCGCCAGGCGGCCGCGGTTGGAATGGGTCATGGGGTGCTCCGATCGGAGGGGCCCCGGAGGTCGCCGGGGCACGGGATGATCAGGCGCAGCGCTCGCGCCGGTCACGGGCTTCGAGGGGGCTCTTGAGCTCGCCATCGGCTTTGCGGTGAGCGAGGTAGTAGCCGCGGACACTCCCCAGGCGGGCGAGGGGGCGCTCGGCGGCGGCCTCGGTCCGGTGCGTGCTGACGACGTCCTCGGACCCGGACCCGTTGGGGTCAAAGCGGACAACAGCGAAGTTGCTCATGGTGGTTCCCTACCCCTGATGCCCGAGGCGCGGACCGGATCGACGACCGATCCAGTGCTCTGGAATATACGCCCACCGTGTCGGCTGCAAAAAATTCCGGACCACCACCCGTGGCGACGCCCGGTGGGCAGGTAACGCGCCGCGGATCTACGGTGGCCCCTGCCGCGTACCACGCCACTGTCTCTCAACGCCGGGGGCCGCCAGACCGAGATCCGCGACGGTCCGCCGCGCGATCCCACGCCCCGAGCCGGTACAGCGGATGGCGCGCTCGACGGGCTTCCTCTCAGTGGAAAATTTTTCCATGATGCCGCGGGGGATACGATGGCATCGCGTCCGGAGACGAACCTGGGATCGGCCACCGACCACCGCCCCGGCGCCCCCCGGAAGGAGCATTGCCGTGAACACCGGAATGACGTCGCCCCTTCCCTTCCTGCTGCCCAGCGAGCAGGAAGCCCGCCTCGCCGACGAGAGCAGCCGACTGCTGGCGGCCTGCATCGATCATGGGGTCACTACCCGTCCGCGGATGATCGATGGCGAGCGGGAGATCGAAGTGCCGGTGCCAACGGCGGCGCTGCGAATGCTGGTCGAAATGCTGTCGCAGATGGCCCGCGGCAATGCTGTCACCCTCAAGCCGATCCATGCCGAGCTGACGACGCAGGAGGCGGCGGACTTCCTCAACGTCTCGCGTAGGTTCCTGATCGGGCTGCTGGACGCCGGTGAGCTGCCGTACCGCAGGGTCGGCACGCACCGCCGCGTGCGGTTCACGGACCTCGTGGCGTACCGCGCCAGGTCGCAGGCCGACCGCACGGCTGCGCTCGATGAGCTGACCCGCAGCGCGCAAGACCTCCGCTTGGGCTACTGAGCGGTTGGTGTCTCGCTCCCGATGCGCGACCGACCAGGCGGCCGACGACATCAGGGCGCTGCCGTGGGCACGCATGGAAGCAGTTGCGCAATCGCACCGCGGGTATCTGCGCCTCGGCCGCGTGGCTGCAGCGGCCCCTGGCGCAGAAATTTGGCGGCAGAGCGCCGACCGGTAAGCTGAAACTATCCCAGCCACGGAGACAGCCATGTCCGCCCAGCCGAGCCAAGATGTCGCGTACGTCGTCATCGCCGATTTTCCTTCGGACGACGACAATAGTCCGGCCACCACCCGCGAGGTCTGGCGCGGCGGCGTCTTCGATGATGCCGACGAGGCCAGGGCGGAGTTCGAGGACTGGCGCTCCAGTAACAACCCCAAGGCGACCTTCGTGCGCACCGCGTCGATCGCGGCCTAGCCACGGCCCTGCCAAGGAACCGAGCATGAGCACCCGCATCACCTTCACCCTGGATCTCACCATCCACGATGCCGCGCAGTTCCGCGCCGCAGCCGCGGCGCGTGCGGCGCAGGACGGGGTCCACGAATTCGACACGAGCTGCCTCTGCGCGTGCGCACAGATGCTCCTGGACCCCGGCCCCGGTCCGGACGGCAGTGAGATCCTCGGATCGCAGGCCGAGTCCACCCTCGCAACATCGCTCGACGACGAGGAGGATCAGTGATGGACCCCATTACCCGTGACGGGATTGTCGTCCGCGTGGGCCAGACCTGGCGCGACTGCGACCGACGCGTCAAACGCACCGTGACTGTCATCGCCGTGGACGCGGAACGTGGGCAGGCCAAAGTCGTGTCCTCCCTCAGCGGCACCTCCCGTCTGGCGGTGCGGCGGATGCACCACGGATCCACCGGGTTTGTCTTGATGTCCTGCGGCGACGCATCGATGGAACAGGCCCGCGAGCGCCTGCTGGCGGCTGGCTTCAAGCGGAAAACCTACGACGGCCAGGACGGCGAATTCATCGCCCGGACGTTCCGCCTGGGTGAATTGCCTCTTTTCGAGGATCTCGTGAAGGAGCACGAGATGAATCCGGACGCGCACGCGGTGATCGAGCTCTGTCCGGATGGCTTGCTCCAGGTCTGCGTTGACGACCTCGACGCCCCATGGACCGCGCTCTGGATCGACAGCGTCAAGGGAGCGGCTCTCCTCGAGGGGGTCACAGGACGGGGCAGCACCCCCTGACCGCGAACGCTGGCGGGAAACGGTCGAGGAAAACGGTCACCCGGAGTCCCACAGATTGCATTTCTCCCGTGGGACCCGTCCCATAATCACTGGACAGCCGGGCGTATTCGGCTGAAATTCCCTCTGGATGCAGCACTGCGCTAGGGATGGGGCTCGGCAGCCCCAGCATTGGCAGCAAAGACTCCCAGGGAGCGTAGCAGGCTGCAGCGCACCGCCCTGAATCCGTTCCTTTCCTGTCGAGAGTGACTGCTGTGCGCAAGAGCGATGAGATAAGGCGCGTTTGGCGAAGCATGTTTTCGGCTCAATCGCCCGCCTACATTGAACGTCTGAAAGCGTCGCCCTGGGAGCCTGACCCCAAGAGTGTGAGGTGGTATGACACGTCGCACGATGGCTCGGTCAACCTTTGGGGCAACTTGCGATCAAAGAAAGGCGTGAGGAGCGACCTCAGGGTTAACCTCAAGTTCCGTTATCCCCCACGCGACGCAACCTATTACTACCTGCATTGCTCCTGCGGGGTGCGGTCTTGCCCCCACCCATTGGTGTTGATGTGGTACGCCTGCCATGCGGATGACAGAGGTCGGCCGTTGGTGGTGGACTTGGTCGTCCGGTCAGTCCTGGAGGTGGCACCCCCCCCCGCTGCAGCGAATTCGCCAATCGATGCGGTGTCAGGTGCCGACGAGGACGCGCAACCAGAAGGCCTGATGCTTGGGGGAATCCTCAAAGCACAAGGGCACCTCCAGGTGACACCGGTCCTGCTCGAGGACGTGGAAGGCCGACAGCGTACGCGTCGGCGGTACGACATATCGATGGCATTCGACAGCAGGTGGAATCTGCCGGCCGAGCTCATGTCGGACTTCGTCATGCTGAGGATGAGGCGTGACGGACACGTGGACGCGCTCGACCTTCGCATTCGGCCCCAATTCCTGATCGACGCCCCTTATCAGGAACGCGTGCTCGAGTCACTGCTCGATCGGGGAACCCTTTACTGGGAGAGACTCTCATCCCGCCCCGTCTCCCGCGCGCCCGATGTCAAGCTCAAGCTGGACTGGAAGCCCGATTCAGAGGGGAACCAGACACTGGCGCTCATCTACCCTCACGAGGCGGCGCAATGGATCGAATTCCGTGCCCACTCGTCCTGGTACTACGACCCACGCACCAACGCGATGGGCAAAGTGAGTGCACCCGGTTTCGACTTGCGCAAGCGCGATCGACTCGACACGGTCATCGTGCCGGCCGAGAGCGCGGCCGAGGTGTCGGCGTCGTGGATGAACAAGCCGGAGGTGTCGCATCTGCCGGCGCCCGTGTCGTCCCCCACCCCGCGCACGGTCAAGCTCAAGCGCAAAGTGCGCATTACCGTGCCAACGCCGGCAGAGGTGGACGTTTCCGTTTCTCCGGAGTTGCGAATAGCGCACGAAATCGACGGGCAGCCCACGGATCTGACCGGTGGCATCAGAGGCCGGGAGATCATCCTCCGCCGGGGCGACGAATTCCTGCGTGTTGTGGACGAGGAACAGGAGGACGAGGCGCTCTATCAGAAGCTGATAGATGCCGGCCTGCAACCCAACGGGCGGGACAAGCTCGGCCTGGTGAGTCCGAAGCAGGGGCCAGGGGCGCTGGCGGATCTGCACAACGCCGCTGCGCTGCTGGCGCGTCGCGGCGAAGATGTCGATGCTGCCGAACTGCCTGAGATCCCCGCTCTCGATGATGCGGCGTTTCCCGCCGTCCACCTCGATGCCGCCGATGACGAAGGGCGCGACTTCACCCTCGACGTCAAGGTGACGATCGGTGGCACGACCCATTCCCTCACGGGGATCCTCGCCGCGATCATCGCCGACCCGAAATTCAGTCTTGCCCCGCCCAAGGATGAACCGGCGGATGCCAGCTGGGCATTGGAGATCGAGGGGAACCTCGTGCGACTACCGGTCGCCCGGCTGCGGGATCTGCTGCGCCCCATCGCCGAGTGGATGACTGTCCTGGAGGCCAGGACCCCCAGCAGCGGCATCCGGCTCGGCCGGCTGCAGGCGGCGGTTCTGGCGCACGAAACCGGATTGCGCACCACGCAACTGCCGGATCTCCGCAAGGCCTTGGCGAACCTGGTGGGCCTGGATCGACTCCCGCCTCCGGAGGAGCCCGCGGGCTTCGCCGGGACCTTGCGCCCCTACCAGCGGCAAGGCCTGGCGTGGCTGAATGCCCTGGCGTCGGGTGGTCTCGGCGGCGTGCTCGCGGACGACATGGGCCTGGGCAAGACCGTGCAGATCCTGGCGCATATCCAGCACGAGAAGAACCGCGGAAACCTGAAGCATCCGACCCTGATCGTTGCGCCGAACAGCCTCCTCTTCAACTGGCGCAACGAGGCGGCCCGCTTCACGCCGCAGCTGCGCACATTGATCTTCCACGGGTTGGATCGACACGCGCTGATCGACCGGTTTTCCCAGACCGACCTCATCATCACCACCTACAGCTCCCTCGCCCGCGACATCGAGGTGATGGAGCAAGTGGATTTCTCGCTCGCCATCTTCGATGAGTCGAGCAACGTGCAGAATCAGAAGACCCTGTCTGCGAGGGCCTGCCGCCGCATCAAGGCGTCCCGCGGCATCAGCGTGAACGGCACGCCGCTGCAGAACCATCTGGGGGAGCTCTGGGCCCAGGTGGACCTCGTCCTTCCGGGGCTGCTAGGCGTCAACGCGCACTTCAACCGCGCCTATCAAAACCCCATCGCGCGCAAGGGAGACACGGAGCGGCGCGATTACCTGTCAAAGCGCCTGCGCCCCTTCCTCCTGCGGCGCACGAAAGATCAGGTGGCGTCGGAGCTGCCGCCGAAGACCGTGACGAACATGACGGTCCAGCTCGATGGCCAGCAACGCGCGCTCTACGAAACCATCCGCGCAGCGCAACACGAGCGCGTGCGGCAAGCCATCGCAGCCCATGGCCTCAAGTCCTCGAGCATCATCGTCCTGGACGCCCTGCTGAAGATGCGCCAGGTGTGCTGCGATCCGCGCCTGGTCAAGCTCGCCTCCGCGAAGAAAGTCGCCGACAGCGCCAAGCTCAACGCGCTCATGGACCTGATCCACCCGATGATCGAAGAAGGACGGCGAATCCTCATCTTCAGCAGCTTCACGGAAATGCTGGATCTGATTTCCCAGAGGCTGGCCACTGACAGCATCGACCATCTCGTCCTGACCGGGCAGACCCGGAACCGCGAGGACATCGTCAGGGCGTTCCAGGCCGGCGAAGCACCCATCTTCCTCGTCTCCCTCAAGGCCGGTGGCGTTGGACTGAACCTCACGGCGGCCGATACCGTGGTCCTGTACGACCCCTGGTGGAATCCGGCGGCCGAGGACCAGGCGATCGATCGCGCGCACCGCATCGGCCAGGACAAGCCCGTGATGGTCTATCGACTGATCTGCGAGAGCTCCATCGAGGACACCATTCGCGAGATGAGCGAGCGCAAGGCGCAGCTGGCGCAGGCCATTCTGGAGCAGTCGGATTCCACCAGCATGACGCTGACGGAGAGCGACATCGAGGGCCTGTTCGCGCCGCTCAAGGACATCTGAGGGGCCCTGCGGCAGAAAGTTTTGCCGGCGGCGAGGGATTTGCCATGGTGCATCCGCACCTCAGTCGGAGAGCACCATGGTCGAGCGAACCACCGCCTACGAGCGCACCGCCCGCGGCATCCGCATGGTCTACAGCCTGACCCTGCGGGGCGACGCGACCCGCGGCTACGCCGTCACGATGCAGGTGGGGCCCCGCGCGTCGCGCGGATCCGTTACTGCCACCATCGCCTGCGGCGTCTCCCTCGCCGAGGCCGAGCAGGCCTTTGCCGATTCCCACCAGGCGCGTCTGGACGCAGGCTTCCACGTGCTCAGCCATGCCGGCGCAGAGCCTGAGACGCCGCAGCAGACCCCGCGCGCAATGGCCAGCGCGCCGGAATCCATCACGTGGACGCGCGCCGTGGCCCTGGCCCAAGACCAGGCCTGGCACGCGGAAACCCTCTACGCCGGCGGCTGGCTTGAGATCCGCGCAAACACCCGGCGCATCGAGGCCGTCAATCGCCTCGGCCGCGTGGTGCCTCTGCCGATCGAGATCGCGACCTGCCTGCAGGACCTGCCGTTGTCCGAGGAAGATTCGCTGATCCAGGGCGTTCGGATGGGAACGACCTTTGCGCCGGTCGATGTGTTGCAGATGCACGGGCGCGATGTCCGGGGCCTGCCGCGCTACGCGCGCGTGAACTGCCTGTGGAAGTTCTTCCTCTGGGACGGGCGGAATTCGCCCTTCCCGCGGCTTCATGTCGCCCGCACCCGCGGCAGGAAATTCGCGCTTCTGGAGAACGCGGGCACCTTCGGCGATGCGGGGGTGATCTTCAAGCGCGCGGATGCACCCTACGCCCCCAAGATGCGGGGCGCGGATGCCACCGCCCTGCGGTTCGTGATCGCGGAGCACCTCGACCTGCGCTGCGCGGCGGCCTGCGTCGCCTGAGCGGGGTTGCGCATCACCGCAGGACCCGCTGGACCCAAGGACCTCCCAACCAATTCCCACGCGACATTGACCCTCTGACGGGGGGCGATATAGACCCGCGTATTCGCGGCGGCAACGCCAGAATGTCGGGGCATCACCGTCCGGCCGCCGGTGAGATGTCGGCCTCGTGCGGTTTCCGCCTGTGAAATGTCGAATAGGCGGCGTGGGTGCCTGTGTAGTGTCTGATTTACTGGTGGACCTGCCGGCGAGATGTCGAATCGCGCCCCTACTGCCGGTGAAGTGTCGAGGCGTCGCCGACCCGCCGCCGGTGAGATGTCGGCCTGGTGCAGGTTCCGCCGGTGAAATATCGAACAGGCGCCGTGGGCGCCGGTGAGGTGTCGATGATCGGGGCGCCGCCTGCCGGTGAAGTGTCTAATTTGCTGGAGGGTCTGCCGGCGAGATGTCGAATCGAGCCCCCTGCTGCCGGTGAAGTGTCGAGGCGTGGCCGATCCGCTGCCGGAGAAGTGTCGAAGAGGCGCCGTGGGTGCCGGTGAGGTGTCGAGGATCGGTGCGCCGCCTGCCGGTGAAGCGTCCGATTTGCTGGTGGACTGCCGGCGAGGTGTCGAATCGAGCCCCCTGCTGCCGGTGAAGTGTCGAGGCGTGGCCGATCCGCTGCCGGCGAAATATCGGCCTGGTGCGGGTGCGCCGGTGAAATGTCGAACGGGCACCGTGGCCATGCCGTCGACAGTGAGTCGCAGCCGATAGCTCGAAGCAGGCCACCAGGGCCGTCACATCGAGCCGAGAGGCGGAATCTTGGACTCCACTATGGTGGCGCCGCTCACCATTTGACCACGAGGTTCCGAGGACCGTCCGGGGTGACGACGGTTGCAATGGCGAACACCCACCAAGGGCCCGCACTGCGGACCTTTTTAATAGGCGCGGTGGCGCAACAACGGCGCTGGATTTTTAGGCCAGATCCCTCGCCCTCTGTACCTTGGTGACGTCCCCCCTGCATCGAGCACAAGGGGCCGCGCATCCAACGGAGAACAGCATGAGCACCACCGCGCCCAAAGGCCTCAGCATCGCCAAGCTCAGTGTGCACCCCCGTCTGAGCGAAGAAACGCTCTGCTACACCTGCGACGTACTCTGGAACGGGCGCACGATCGGTGCTGCCAGCAATCGCGGCCATGGCGGCATGACCCTCGTCCAGTTCACCGGTCCGGACGCAGATCGTGAGGCGGCGCTGGCCAGCGTGGAGGGCCGGACATGGCCGGCCGGCACGATGACCGACGCGGCTGGCAACCCCATGCCGATGAGTTTCGAGGACGTCGTGGACCAGATGGCCTACGACAAGGCCGACCGCATCAGGATTGCCGCCTCGATCAAGCGCAGGCTCGCCAAGAACACGGTCTACGCCGTCGGTGACAAGGTGTGGCGGCGCTGCCAACCGTACACCCCGGCCGTGGGCGCCGAGATCCGGGCCAAAGAACCCGATGCCGTGATCTACAACGAGATGGCCTTGGATGCCGCGGTCGAGGTCGAGTTGGCCATCGCCAAGCGGGCGGCGGCCGCCGAGGCCTCGACGCTCGCCGAGCGGCTGCGCAGGCATCACGCGCAACACAGCGGCACGCGGGAGCCTCACGACAATTAGGCCCGCCATGGCTTCCACGCCATCCTGATCGTCAGCGCGATGAGCGGCATCGCCCAGCGCCTCCCTTCACCCGTACAGCATTCGCACGAGGTACTACGCGTGGATCACTTTGCCGATATTCCCATGGTCTGCTGCCAGGGTCCGGTCGATGCCGGACTGTGTGTCTGCACCCGCGAGGAGTCGACGCTTCGCCGGTATATGGCGGGCGAAGGCCTTCGCCCCATGACGACGGGCGAGCGCGACTGGTGCATCGCGGAAGCGGACCGCTTCGGCGAGGGCCATTACTCGCGCGACGAACTGGAGATCATGGACGATCCGCGGCTGGCGTACGCCGTGCTGGATGCGTGGCAGATGTACGTGCAGAGCAACAGCGAATAAGCGCGCACCTGCGCTGCACCCCACCCACCTTCGACACGCGCCTCAGGACCGGTGCGCGTCGGCAACACAGACCCACAGGAGCCCCATGCGCAAACCCATCGAGATCCTTCTGGCCCCGCCATCGGCCCTCCACGAGGAGGCCGATCATGTTTCGCTGGCCGTCCTTGTCATCGACAAGACGGAGGTGGAGGCCGGCGCGACCGGACGCGTGATCGACTGCCTGATGACCCTTACCGATTCCGCTCGCCTCACCCGGGCGTATGCGGACCGACTGGTGCTGCTGTTTTCGGGCTACGAATCTGACCCGCGGGAGGTGTTCGACGTCCCCGAGGTGCGAGCCTTCTTTGCGGCGATCAACGAGAAGTGGAGCGCGTGGTTTCACTTCGTCGAAAAGGACGGGCCGACGTTGAGCGTGATCCTGCGCCTGCTGACCCAGAGCACGCCCTTGCACCGCGCGGCGGGCAGCCCCTATGTCAGCGCGGAGATCACCGACATCGAGGCCTTCCGCAGGCTGATCCTTGCGCTGTTCACGTCGATGAACCGCCTCTATGCCTTGCACGGCATCGGGAGCGAGGCCAACATGGCCATGACGGAAAAGGTCACCCAGTGCGTGGAACGCATGTTTGCGCCCCCGGACTGACGCGCAGGGGAGGCAGCACCGAACTGCCCTACCCTGCCACGCGACCTCTTCGTGCGCCCTGATGGAGTCAGAGCATGGAACACAACGGCGAGATGCGCACCGCGAGACCGCGGCGACGTTGGGAGACAGCATTCGGGCGGCACGCATCCCGCCCATCCCTGGCCACCGCGGAGCGCCGTCATGCCCCGCGGTGAACGCACGCGGGAGCCGCAGGTGCAGGCCAAGCGAGCCAGGACCTGTTCGATCCAGCGCCAGCGGCGCGCCGCGACCCTGGCAGAGCGCGTCCTGCGCCGCGAGATCGCCGCGGCCGACGACATCGAGGCCTGCCGCGGATGGCTGACGGCCCGGGGCGTTCGACTGGAGGATCCCGACATGACCCCCGCCCAGCGCCTGGTGTGGGTGAAACGGGCCCGACGGGCGATGGTGCCATGAGCACGCGCCCGTCCACGGCCTTCACTGACGAGCAGCTGGCCGTCATCCACCATGACGAAGGCCACGCACTGGTCGCCGCCGTCGCCGGCAGCGGCAAGACCGAGACCCTCCTCGGGCGCGTGCAGGAGCTCTTGCGCCGCAAGGTCCCGGCGCAACGAATCCTGTGCCTCATGTATAACCGCGCAGCACGCATTGCCTTTGCCGGCCGGCTCCAGGACGCGCTGGGCGAGGTTGCGCTGCCGGAAGTCCATACCTTCCACGGGCACGCGCGCCGCATCGAGCAGCGCCTGGTCCAGGAGGGACATCTACCGGCCGCGCAGCTGGCGGGCCAGGACGACAGGCGCCCCACCAAGCTGCTGCAGGCGGCGCTGAAGAAGGCGATCAAGGAGTGTATCTCCGAAGACGCCTTCGCGACCCAGCGCGACATGGAAGACTTCCAGCGTTTCATCACGCTGGCCAAGGCCACCCTGGATTCGCCTCAGCTGGTGGCCGAAGCCATGTTCCAGCCGCAGCAGCGGCGCGTCATGCTGTCCGCCTTCGACACCTATGAGCGAGAGCGCAAGCGGGCCCGCTGGCGATCCTTCGACGACCTGCTCTATGACACCGTGCCCCTCCTGGATGCCGATCCCGCGCTGGCGCGTCGCTACGGTGGCGAATACGACCACGTGCTCGTGGACGAGCTGCAGGACGCGAACCCGATTCAGGCGCGTCTCCTGAAGATCCGCGCGGCGCCGCAGGCGTACGTGATGGGGGTCGGCGATGACGATCAGTGCCTGTACGAATTCCGCGGCGCGGACCCCTCGATCTTCACCAGCGAGTTCGAGAAGGACTACCCGAACACGACACGCTACACGCTGTCGCGGACCTTCCGCTTCGGCCACGCCCTCGCCATGGCTGCCGGCCAGCTGATCACGCACAACACGGCGCGCATACCGAAAATCGTGGTCGCCGCCCCGAACACGCCGGACACCGCGCTGCATTTCCACCAGAGTGAGTTCAAGGCCGCCGACCTTTCCGGGATGCGCATGGCCGGCCGCATCAAGCACTGGAGCGAGGTGCTGATCCTGGTGCGCTACCGTGCCCAGACCGTGCCGGTCGAACTGAGCCTGCTTGGCGCCGGATTGCCCTACGAGATCGAGAACAGCAGCGGGCTGTTCTCCACGCGCATCATCGGCGGGCTGATCGCCATCCTGAGCATGGCCGGACGGCGCTGGCCCAAGGCCGCGACCCGCGATGAGCAGGACCGGATGGTGTGGGATCTGCTGAAACTGCCCACCCTCTTCCTGTCGACGGCGCAGCTCGCCGCGCTGACCGAGCGCCTCCGCGGAGACCTGCGCCAGCTGCCGCACATCCTGCGGACCTTTGCCGGCCAGTTGGAGAGGCCGGAGATGCGGCGCGCACTGCAGGATCGTGCCGACATCTTCGCGATGCTCGCCGACGGGGAAATGGAAGATGCCAGCGCCGACGAAACGCTCAGGGTGTATCTGCAAGGGACCCGCACCGAGGAGGAAATCCGCCGCACGGCCATGTCCATCGAGTCGGCCGATGAAGACATCTTCTGGATCAACGTGTTTCGCACCTACGTGCGCAACGGCAAGGGCACGGTGTCCGAGGTGCTCGATGCGCTGGGCGTGGCCCGCGAGCAGGCCGACGAATCCGAGCGCATCCGGGTGACCACGATTCACGGCGCCAAGGGCCTGCAGTCCCCGGTGGTCATCCTGCCGGCCTGGGTCAGCGGCGAGTTCCCCCGCAAAGAGACCGCGCTGTCCCAGGCCAATCCGGCCGTCGAAAGCGAACGTCGGCTGGCGTACGTGGCCGCCACGCGCGCCCAGAGCGAACTGCACGTCTATGCCTGCAGCGATCCGGCCTTCCAGCAGGCCCTCGACGACCAGGACATTCCTGGCGGACAGGTCCGCGTCTCGCGCTTCGCCTACGAGATGCGCGCGGGAGCCGCCCGCGCGGTCAACAAGGCACTGCAAAGCGGTGACTTCACCGAGGTCCGGCCGACCGACGCCCGCCACGCCCAAGCCTACCTCTCCTCCCTCGGCAAGCATGTCCGGATCAAGAGCCAGCCCGCTCGCCATCGCACCCACCAGCCGCCGGGGCCGGTGACGGCCGCGCAGCTTGCGATCGGCGACCGGGTGCACCATCCCAGTTGGGGCGACGGCACGGTGCTGGAGTTGACCTCCAACGACCTGGTGCGCGTCAACTTCGACGCGTCGGGCGAACGTCTGGTGCTCCTGCGAACGAACAAGCTCGTCAAGGCGTAGCCGCGACAACGCGACCGGACGTCCCACGCAGTCCCAAAGGCTTTGACCTGCCGCTGCGCGCGCGCTACTGTTCGCCTTGCGGCTCTGCCGCAGGCTACGCGTGCTGCAACGCGCCCCAATGCTCCTGATGCGCCACCCGCTCGACCTGCCCCCCCTGGGGCAGCGACGCGTTGTCTGTCCGGCGCCATCCCCCGCGGTCCACGATCACTCTCTGCCGTAGCAGGCGAAGGCCGTCTCCCTGAGACGCCCTTCCCTTGCTGCGTTGGCAGTCGGACCGCATTGGCCCATCGGGCCCATCCGAATCGAGACGGTATCTCGATCCCAACCGCCCCTGGCGACCCAGTCGCCAGCCGGCGCCTAGGTCGTTCCCGGCTATCCAAGGAACGACACCATGAACCAACCCATGCAAGTGCAGATGTCGGTCGACATCGATCGCCTGATCGATGGCCTCCGCAACACGTTCACCTCGCGGCTCAACACGATCAGCGAGCTGCTCCAAAACGCCCGGCGCGCCGGGGCCACCCGCGTGCGTATTCTGAGGCCCGATCCGTCGACCCTCGTCATCGAGGACGACGGCAAGGGCATCGAGGATTTCGCCGCGCTCATCTCCATCGCTGGAAGCGCCTGGAGCCAGGACGTGGCGAGGACCGAACACCCCTACGGTATCGGGTTCCTCTCCGCACTCCTGTGCTGTGAGCGGATCGAGGTGGAATCCGGGCACTGGATCCTGCGGGCACACTGCGAGGATCTGCTGCGCAGCCGGACCGCCACCCTCGAGCCCGTCCCCACGTCGCTGACCGGTACCCGCATCACGCTCCACCGGCATACGCTGGACTCACGGGTGGACATCGAGATCCCACGCCTCGTCTCGGGTTTCCCGCTGCGGGTGTGGCTCGACGACACCGAGCTTTCCGCTCCCAATGCCGACAGACCCGGCGGAAGCATGGCCTTCGAGGACACGCCCATTGGGCGCGTGGCTCTCACCCTCGATACGCTGTTTCCGACTCTGTACTTGCAGGGCTTGCGCCTGCGTATGACATGCGGCGTGAGCGGCTACGGCGACACGGTGGTCCATCTGGATCCCGCCCAGTTCCACGGTCGCTTTCCGGACCGCGAAAACCTGGTCGAGGAAGCGCAGGCCGTGAAGCGCATCTGGGAGCAGATCCGCGCCATGCGTCGTGCTCGGCTGCTGCACCTGAAGCAGACGATGCCTGCCGAGGAGTTCGTCAGCACGCATGCCGAAACGTGTCGGCGCCTCGGGTGTCTGGATGTTCTGGCAGACGTTCCGTACCTGCCGGGCGAGTGGTTCGTGGACTGGTCGGGCGCGAGTCAACTGGGCTACGCGCCCGACGGGTCAGATGAACCCTGGGGCGACGGTCTGTTCTCGCGCGAAGAGGTGATCGAACGCGGGGTCTTTTCCGAGGACGACATCATCGCGCAGCGTGAAGACAACGGGTTCCGGGTGGAGGCGTATGCCAAGGCCACGCGAGCCCTGATCTTGCGCAGCGTGGTCCGTGGGATCGCGGATCGACCGGGACACTGGCTGCACGGCCACGTGCTCGACCCGTCCATCGAACTGCGGATCAATGGGGCCATCGGTCACGCAATGGCCGAGACCGATGCCATCGGCTCGGTCGTAGTGGTGGCGTGTGAGAGCTACACCCTCACGCACCCGGAACGCGGTGCCGTCACCATCTCGGACGGAGGCCTGTTCACCTACAGTCCCTACGGGACCTTCCCGGAACGGCCCTGGCTGCTGGACACCGCCGTGATGCCGATGTGCGATCCGGAGGTGGCTCTGCAGCTGACGAATTACTGGTCCGAGAATGCCGAGTTTTCCGACCCCGAGGCGTGCCTCGATCAGGCGAGTAAAGCCATCCGTAAGGCCTACCTGTTGGCCGCCGGGACCAGCACGGAAAGTTTCCTGCTGACCGTGCTTCGCGACACCTTCAAAGTTCCCGACGTGGTGAGCGGCGTGTTTGCCGTGTCTATCGTCAATGGACGAATCACCGGCGTGTCGAAGGCGGCATAGCCACCCCACCGAGATCCGCGCCCGAACGCCGGGCGCGGATCCATCCCTCAACCCCACCGCCGCCGGCCCCTCGCGGGCCGGCGTGCATTGCCGTGGAGACACTCCATGAAACGATCCAAACGCTGGCGGCGTGCCCGCAAGGTCAACGACGCCAGGCGAACACGCCCCGCCGCACGCCCTGAGGGGCTGGCGTGGCATGCCGCCTCCGTCTACGAGGCCCTCGTTGCCAGGCAACTGATCCGGGAGTACCGCCGCCTCATCGCGGCGGAGGCGCACCTCGAGCGAGTCCCGCCCGTGCTGCGAGATCACCACGTTCTCCTCTCGCGCCAGGCCGGTGGATTTTCCAACCGTCTGCGCGCGGTGGCGAGGCTCGTCCGTCTGCAACTGCACGCCGCCGCGCATTTCCGCCGGCTGGCACAAGCCGCGGGCTTTCACCTGCACTGATCCAAGGAACAGAAAATGGCCGACTATTTCACCCACGCTGTCATCCAGCCCTCCCTGCCGGCGACGGTGGTGACCCCCGAGATCCGCGCCCTCCTGAACGCCATGGAGGTGCATACGGAAGATGACGGGGACGCCATCTACCTGTGCTGCGAGACCTCACCCTCCGACCTCGACGCGGACATGCTCGAGGAGGCCGGTGTCCCTGCTGATCATCCCCTGTGGGGGCTGGTGGCCGGGGGCTCTGTGCCCGACTTCGAAGTGGTGCTCCAGACACTGTTGACGCTCTGCGATATGTCCATCCCCTGCATCACGGTGGAGTACGCGTACACGTGCAACAAGATGCGTCCTGACGGTTTCGGTGGGGCGTGCACCTGGATCTCCCGCTACTCGATTCGAGGGTGGTCGACCCAGGAAGCGCTCCAGGATCTGAGCCGCGAGGACCAGACCGCACGCGACATCGAGGTCGCTGTCGCACTGGCCGGCGCGGTGGTGCCGGCGATGGACGATGTTCCGACCGCACAGGCCCAGCGTGAAGCGCTGGCGCGACTGACGGATCGGCTGGCGAACGATACCCGGCTGGACGACGCTGACGTTACCGACGAGCCCGCGGTTCCGCTGTGGGAGAACAACGGCATCCAGTTCGCGCGGCTGCTGTCCGAGCTGCGCAGCCTTGGATTGTCCAGCAGCCAGTACATCAACCTGTGCCGCCAGACCGATCTGACCCTCGAGGAGATCGACGGGCTGCTGGAGCGCGCGGAAGCGTGCTGGCAGCGCCAGAAGAACGCGACCGCTTCCAGGGTCGCCTGAAGACCGGACGCTCCCGCCCTGATGGGCGGGAGCTGTCTCTCGCGGCGTCCGTGCCGTGTCGCCAGCGCTTGGAGCTGCAAGCCCTGGCGACACCGCATGCGCGGTCCGTGATAGGCCCTCGGGCCCATCCGATTCGAGGCGGATCCTCGAACCCACCCACCCCACGCGGGCCACTGCCCGCCGGGGCAGTGCGTCCTCCGCACAGGAGTTACGCCATGAACACCCACGAGCAATTCTTCAACAACCTGTTGTCCTTCAAGGACCGCTACACGGCGCTTGCCCAAGGCGTCGTTGAAACACTGGAGGCCGCGCGCGGCGAAGTAGAGCAGCTCTCCGGCACGTCGCTGCGCGGCTATGCGCACATGCTCTTGCCGTCCCAATGGCCTCCCTCGTCCAGTGACCTCGACACCCTGCTCTACCGCGCGGTGTTGCATCTGGTGATCAAGGAGCTGACGTTTGACGGGGTCGTTCCGATGATCGGCGAGGAGGAAATCCACGCCTACCAGCACCCCCGCGGGCGGTATTGCGCCGGTCCGAAGGAATGCAGCCCCCAAGGCTTCTACACCTACCTCATGGAGAAGCACGGTCAAGGCCGAGCCCAACGCCGCAAGATGATCGAGATGGCGTCCAACCTCGTCTGGGGTCTGTGCATCAAGAGGCACCCGCCGAAGCACTCCTCACGGGGAGTGGAATTCCGGATCGATCTCCAGCGTGACGAGTTGGCCCTCGAAAAAGGCCGTCTGGAGATGGACTGGAGTGGCATTCAATCGCTACGGGAAAAGCTGGCGGAACTCGTCAACTGGCTGCGCTTGGTGGCGAAGGATGACACCACCTTGCAGGGAGACCTCTTGCAGTACATCGAGAGCATCAGCAAGGTAATCGAACCGGGCCGCGCATGGCGCTTTGGCGCCAGCCTGCACTGGAAAATCACGCTGATCGAACGGCGTGCGTCCATGAGTCTGTACCTCACCCCGCATGCCGCCGAAGCCCTCAACCTGTTCGTGAGCGAGTATTCGCGCGCGTTCAATCCCACGATCGACACGGAGAACTGACATGGTCCTCACGAACCCCCGCGAGCTGGCGGCGGTCATCGCCAGTCTGCGTCTTCTGCAGGCCGCTCACGGCATCCCGGCGCAGGTGCTGGGCATCGCCACCAATGAAGGGGAACACACTGCCCTGTCCGAGGCGGAGATCGATGACCTGATCGAGCGCATCAACGTCGCGCCCGAGCCTGTGACTGAACCACCGGTCAAGATGTGCTGTGCCGTGTGCGGCAGCGAGGAAGTCCTGCGCGATGCCTATGCGCAGTGGGATGTGGCGCAGCAGCAGTGGATCCTGCACAGCGTGTACGACAACGCGGTCTGCGAGAAGTGCGATGGCGACGCCGACCTGAAAGAGGTTCCCATCGAGGCCGAGCCGGGCACCAGCACGGATCCGCAGGTGCCCACCATGTTCTGCATCCGTTGCGAGCACGACGCAGGCCTGGCCTGGTCCAACGCCTTCGGCTGGGTCGACAACCATTCCTACGACCTGTTCACGGCGGAGGAACGCGCGACGCTCACGCTTCCGCTGCAGGGCCGTTGGGTCCCGATCTGAACGATGTCACCCCTAGCACCATCCACCAACCCAAGGGCCGCCTCGCGGCCCTTTTTTTTTGGCCAGAGCAGGCCGCGTGCGATGGTGACGTCATACCGCGCACCGCACCACGCACTGAAGGCCAACCCATGCCCACCGCGCTTCACAGCTACATCGAACGGCACGGCAGCACGCTCGAGCTGGGACACCGCTGCTACACGATCGAGGGGATCAGCGGCGATGCCGAAACCGCCGTCGCCACCTTGCGTGCAGCACGCGCTACTTACACGGCCATTCTGTGCACTCGTACGCGCGTCATCGGCCGCCCTCAGGCCGAGGCCTGGACGATCCTGGGGCCACGAGGCCGCACGATCGCCTCGTTCGCCATCGACAACGACACCGTGATTCACCTGCATTAGGAGCATCCACATGCCCACTGTCACACCCGCCACCGCACCGCACCGTCGGATCGTCTTGGAATACAGCAGCGGGGAACTCGTGGAGATCTACGCCGACGGTCCGGTCGAGATCCTCCGCATCGACGACGACCTGGCCATGCACGAGGATGATCCGCGATTGGAGCTGCCGAGTGGAGGCTTCGCTGCGTTCCAGCGCCACACGCTGGTGCAGCCTGCGAGCGAGGCGAACAATTTTTTTGGGATCGACCCCGATCGTACGGCAGCCTTGTACCAGGCCGCGGAGTCCGGCCTTGGCGACGATGACACGGACGACGACGGCAGCGTCGCTGCCGGCGACGCCTAAGCGGAACCGAACCACGAGCCCGACCTAGACCCCGAGGAGAATCACGCCATGGCCTATCCAATCCAATGCCCGTGGGATCTCGATGCTGCCGACGCGGCGCTGCGCGCCGCCGCGGCCGACATCATCACCAGCATGGTGTCGGCGGATGCCCACGCCGAAGCGTTGCAGAAGGTCGCCACCGGCGGCGCAGTTCCGTCCAGCATTCGCGTATTCGACTGGCAACCGGCATCGACCGACACGGTGGTGAAAGCCTATCGCAGTCTGGCGCGCCAGTTCTTGAACGCGGTCGAGCGCGCCATTGCGGAGCGGGGTCTGCGGGTGCAGCTCGACACCGACCAGATCCTCAACGTCGCGAAGGCCAAATACATTCCCGCGCAGTGGGACACGATCGACGCGCGCTGCACGCAGATCCGCCGCCTGATGGCGCGGGCCAGCCTGCGGGACGTGTGGCAGCGCATCCAGGCCTACTACACGCCTGTGCGGCTTCGGCAGGTTGCCCTGATGCAATGCCTGATGAGCCTTCGCCAAAGCCTGAATCTGCGGGCGGGCAGCCCGATGGAGATGCGCGGCGGGGCCGTCGTCATCACCATCTCCCAGTGTGGCTATGAGTGCGAGCGGGGCGAGATCCCTTCCCACACCCGCAGCCAGGTCTATCGAGGACTCGGCGCCATCGTCGATGCGTTGAAGATCATGCGCCAGCCCACGATTGCGCAGCGCGTGGAGGCGTCGATCAATCGCGCGACGTCGACCTTTGGAGCACTCCGCCACGGTGCCCGCTATGTGTCCCGCGAGAAGGTAACGATCGATCCCGGGATCACGCTCGTCTGGTTCAAGTCGAAAGTCGAGCTGTTGCTGGCGCCGGAGATCACCGACAGCCTGCAGGGATTGCTTTCGTTCACGCCCTCCCTCGAACGCCTGCGCAGGGCGGCGTGACGCCAGAGCGAGCCGCGTCGGTTCGCGGCGATGACGAAACGGGTTATCCGTGTCTGGCGTCGGCTGACACCATTCCAGCTCGGAGAGACCTCGCGCACGAACGCGCATTTCGCGGATCCAATGGAGGACGGACATGACTGCACGACATACGCCCGCACCGTGGAGGTGCGACCGCGGGCCTAACGGCCGACTGCTTCGGATTGTGGATCAGCTCGGCGCAGAAATCGCACGGATCAGTGGCAACAACGCATTGATCGATGGCGATGCAGAAGCCAACGCCGACCTGGTGGCGATCGCTCCGACGTTGATGGAGGCCGCGCGGAAGTCGCTCGCCATCATCGATCCGCTGCTTCAGCGCGGGCATCCGCCGACCCACGAGCACATGCTGCAGCTCCGCCAAGTGCTCACGGAGGCAGTGCTCGTCTCGCGTGGCCAACGCACCGCCCAAGAGGCCGACGGCATCCGTTAACGACCCTCTGCGACCGGGCGAGGCGGATACCAAAAAATTTCGGCGGCGGGCCCTCCACTGGCAGTCTGGAAGCATGAACCGCGAGGACGCCATGACCAGTACACCCGCCACCGATTGGTATGCCCCCCTCCAGGACCGCCTGAGCCTCGGCAGCATCACCCCGAAGGCCACCCGACTGGGGGATCTGGCGGCACGCCGCCAAGCGCACCTTTCCCAGTTCTTCACTCCCGCGCCGCTGGCCGCATTCATGTGGCGCTGCGTCGCCCCGGCGTTGAACGCGGCGAGCAGCGAGGGCCGCGTCGTTTCCCTGCTCGACAACAGCATCGGCAGTGGCCGGCTGGTTCGCTACGCAACACCGGGCCTGCACACCATCGCCGGGCTCGATGTGGACGCGGCGTGCGTGAACTCGCTGGGGGAAGTGCTGAGCGATGCCGGATTCGAGCATGACCTCCTAGTCGCGGGCATGCAGGAGGTGAACCCCAGGGGCTTCGACCTTTGCCTGCTTAACCCGCCCTTCTCTCTGACCCTGCAGAGCCCGACACTTCTCCCGCTCGCGCCCACCACGACCGGCCGCTTTGGCGCGAACACCGCCGCGCTGTCCCATGAGTACGCGCTGGCCCAGGCGCTGGAAGCCGCGCATCTTGTCGTTGCGGTGATGCCGCGCAGCTGGGTCGATCGCCTGGACCGTGCGCCGTGGGCGACCGAGCGCCTGGTCCACGTCTTCCACGCTCCTGCAGGCACGTTCCGCAGCGAGGGGACCGAGGTCGATGTCAGCGTGCTCGTGTATGGCGATATGCCTTCCCCGGGCTATGGCATCACGATGCTGGCCGATCTGGATGTGTCCCCGCAGCTGCCGGTGTCGCTGCCCCCGACATCGGCTAGCGCGGGCCCCAAGCCGTTGCGGCGCATCGGTGTGGAGGCGAGCGAGCCCACGATCGTTCTGCCGGTCACCGGGGACCGCCGCGTGCGGGTCGTGCGCCATCGCCACGAGCTGCGGCTGAAATTCGCCTGCGGGCTGGTGCAGGCACGCGTTGCCAATGCGCTGCTGCGCCGGGACGTGATGCAGGACGGGACGGACCGTCACCGCTATCCCGTCGGCATTCGCTATGCCGGTCAGGGGCAGCTGGATCTGGAGGTGCTCGCCTCCCAGGACGATCCCACCCACGCGCTCAAGAAGACCCTGGCCCAGATCACCGCCGCCGGCGGCGAGCCGGTGGTGGATCCGGGCCTGTGGCCCTACTTCCGCCGCCTGGTCCGCCGCCGCGCGGTGGAGAGCACCCCCTTGTCGCATACCGTCTTCCTGCCCAACGCGGCCGCAGCGCATCGCGGGACCACGCTCGCCGCCACCTTCACCGCGCGGGCGAGGACCAAGCACGTAATGAATCCGAAGGTCTGGGGCTCCCCGGTCGTGCAGGCCGGCAGCGCCTGGACGTTCACGCGGGCCCCGCAGGCCGAGGGTGAGCGCTACACCACGCGCTCACCGCACGGCGAGGAGTACAGCGTGACGCGCGACGAGCTACTGGCGCGCTTCGAGGTCACGCTGCCCGAGGCCACCACCGCCGGCGAAGGCTGGCGCGAGATTGCCGCCGGCCGCATCGCCGCCTTTCCGTCGCTCGCCGCAGCGGTTCGCGTGCGGGCGGAGCGCGCAGGCCTGCCCGGCGTCCTCTCCTGGGATTTCCAGCGCACCGACGTGCTCGAGGCCGCGATGACCCGCGGAAGCGTGATCGCCGGCGAGATGGGTACGGGCAAGACGCGCGAGGGGATCGCGCTGGCCATGCTCGGCGGCCGCCATAACCTGATCGTGGTCGAGGCCCATATCGTGGGAGAGTGGGAAGACGAGTTGCGCCGGCTCGGGGTGCCGGCCGAGGCCTGGCAGTCGATCCAGTCGCCCGAGGACGCCGCAGCGCTGCGCCACATCAACCTCATCACCTTCGATCGCCTGCGCCGCCCCCTGTACGGCATGCAGGGCCGCCGGACCTATGCGCGCCTGCTGCGCGGTCGCATTAACACCCTCATCGTCGACGAGGCTCACTGCCTGGCGAACACCGCCAGCCTGCAGGTCCAGGCCCTCTATCTCCTGAGCGCCAAGCGGCGGTATCTGCTGACGGGCACGCCGATCGGAAACTATCCGCGCGATCTGCTTCCGCTGGCGCAGTTCACCCTCGGCCAGGGCACCGCCGCCCAGCCTTACGGCCGCTTCCGTCCCTACATCGAGCCGCGGCTGAGCCTCTCGTGCGACTTCGCCAAGCGCGGCAGCGATGCCTTCCGCGAGTCCTTCGTGGTCACCGAGTGGACGACCCACGACTTTGAGCTGTCCGACATGCAGAAGGGAGCCAAGCGCGAGGTCCCCAAGCTCGCGAACCTCACCGCGTTCCGCGAGTTCGCCGGCCGCGTCGTCAAGCGCCGCGTCCTGGCCGAGCCGGCCGTGGCCAAGCACGTGCGCATCCCCCCGCCGACCCGCGAGGTCGTCACCGTGCCTTGGAATCCCCGGCATTTGGCCTTCTATTTGGATGTGGCCGATTCCTTCGCACAGTGGTTCCGCGAAGCCAAGCGCCAGGCCGGCCTGACCGGCAAGCAGGTCAACCTCATGGCGCTCCTCGCCCAGATCAACGCGGTGGTCCTGGCGAACAACTGCCCACAGAAGGGCGTGGGTCACCGCGCGCCCTTCCAGGGACTGACCGCCAAGGACGAAGCCGTACTCGAGCGGATCCAGGAGCACGTTGACGATGGTCGGCAGACGATCTGCTACGCGGCCAACCCGCTCACGCTGGAGATCTACGCCAAGCACCTGCGTGCCGACGACATCGGCTGCACCGTGATTCACGGCGGCATTGCCCCGCGGCTGCGCCACCAGCGGCTCAATGAAGGCTTCAAGACCGGCGCGACGCAGGTCCTGCTGGCCACGCTGGGCGTGGCCGAGACCGGGCTGAATATCCCGCAAGCCCAGGCCATCGTATTCAATGCGCGCAGCTGGTCCCCTCGCGTGGAGAATCAGGCGGAGGCCCGCGCTCTGCGCCCCCAGCAAACGCGTAACGTCATCATTACGCGCTTCCAGCACGAGGGCAGCATTGACGAGTACCAAGCCACCATGGTCGCCATGAAAGCCGACGCGGCCCGCGCCGGCCTCGACTGGGGAACCCCTGAGCACCAGGGGACGCCATGGCTGCACTGGGCGCACATCCTCGGGGAATTTCTGGAAGGCCTCGGAAAGCTGCATGGTAAGACGCACCACGACATTCGCGAGGAATTGAAGCATGTCGCATAAGGGAGAAAGCCAGTATTCCGTGACGGAAGGCGATGGCTGCGTGGTCATCCGCCGCGGTGAGCGCGGGCGCCCGCTGGTCGCTGGGGTCCTCGGCCAGGATCGCGATCCGGACACCGGCAAGCGCACCCTCTATCTCGACCGGCGCATCCACGACTTCGACGGCGAGACGATGGGGCTCTGGACCGCAACCGGCGCGATCAGCACCATCCTGTCTCACACACCGCCCGCGGCACCATGATCCAACGCAGATCCCAGCCCCGTGCGTGGAGCCGGCCCACGAGCGACCTTTCCCCCTGGGCGCTGCTGTCGTTCGTTGCGCAAACTCACCCCGGGCTTACCGCTGCGGCCGCGGCCATCGCCGAGCCGCGGGGCATGACCCTGCACTGGTGGAAGCAATTCCAGAAGGTTCCGGGGCATCCCCGTGCCAAGGCGCTGGTGCTGCGCGCCTTCCTCGGCGACGCCACGATCCGTCGCGCCGTGCCCCCCCCTGTGACGGCCGACGGTCTGGAGCGCATCGCCCAATACCTCCTCACCTGCCCGGGTCTGCAGGAATTGCCGCGCGAGCCGCGGAGCGTTGGGGGCCGGCCGGCTTTCGAGGCGTTCCCCAGTCGGCTGCGGGCGCTGTGTCAGGAGGCCTCTGCCAAGGATCCTGTGCGATTCATGGCAGCACTGGTGGTCCGGCCGGCGTGGCAGCGGTGTCTTGGCACCAGCCCCGCCAGCGGCCCGTTCGCGCACCTCTCCGTCTACGACCTGCACGTCCTCGATCCCTTCCTCGAAGCGCGATACCTGCGTCTTGCGGAGATGGAGCGGGTCCTTGGCACCACGAGCCGCATTCCGCCGTCATGGTTCGCCTGGTACTTCGACACGGGCATCCGGCCGCTGGACGTGCGCAACCTCATCCTCTTCTGCGCCCGGGTCCTCGGTGGCGATCGCGAGGGCGGCCGGATCCAGAACGTCCTTCCCCTGCAGCTGCGGTGTCTGGGCTTGCCCGCGCGCAGCGTGCCCGAGACCCTGGCCGCGCTCGACGTGATCCACCTGGCCATCGCCGGCGTCATCGATCCCCGGAAGCTCTCGAGGGAAGAGGACTTCATGGGCCTGCAGGACCTGCTCACCGAGCAGGTGCCCTACCCCAACTTCTGGCGCGAGGTGGTGCCGGACGTCACCCGTCTCGTGGTCCTGAACAGGGAGCGGGCTGCCCGGTACACGGCCCCCGAGTCCACCTACGACACGGGCCTGCTGTTCCACCCTGCCCGCCTCGTTGGCCTGCTGCCCGGCAAGGCGGCCCGCCTGGCGCGCTTTCGGCCGTACTACGCGGCCGTCGACGACCAGGCGCTGCGAGCCATGTTGTCGCCCCATCTCCTTCCCGAGGTGGCGCAGATCCTCAATCAGGCCCGTGCCGTTGCCCCGGAGCTGCTGGTGGGAATCCGGTTGCGCGGCACCGCGAACATCCTCCAGCGCCTGTTCGCTTCCGGCGAGGATCTCGCCAGCGCGGCGATCGCGCTACCGTCGGTCGCGCGGTTCGCCCTGGGCGAGGCCGAGCCGGTGCCGAGCCAACGTCCCTCGCGCAGCGATGAGCGATCGACCCGCCGCGCCGCTGCGCCGCCGCCGCGCCGACCTCCGCCGCTGCTGGTCAAGCTGGGGTTGGTGCCCCCCGACGCTCGGCAGGTCAAGCCCAGACCCTGACCCCGTCGCCGGCGCCACGGCGGCGCGAGCTGGCCGCCCTGCTCTGCCCTGCCTCTCGATGCCCGGCCAGGCCGGGCAGTCCGTCGCCGCGTGGACGTTGGCAGTACCGCAAGATACCGCCCTGCGCACCCTCCGGGAAGCGCCGAGGTCCTTCCTTGACCCGCAACAAGGGAATAGGTCGCGCACGATGGCACCTTTTCCTTGGTTCACGGCCATTTCGATCTGCGAGGATGGCTCCTCGTGCTGGGCGGTGAGTCGGATGGTGGTGGGCGCCTTGGCGTCACCTTACCCGCCCGGCCAACAGCCGGGGCGGACGGGCCCATGCCGGAACGATCCCGCCGTAGCGGTCGGGCGGCATGTTGTGGTTGGTGCTAGAACTTTGCCAATAGAAGGCGTAAAAGTAGGCTCAGTTGCGCCATGGGCGCCCATGCGCTAGCGTTAACGAGCACCCTGGATTCTGGAGCTTCTCTCGTGGGATTGGAACAACGCGCCATCACCCTGGATAGACTCATCCAGACGGCCGAATACGGCATCCGTTACCTCGATCGGGTGCGCGATGCGATGCTGACGCCAGACTATAAGAAGCTCCCGCCAGAGGTGTCGTTGTCGCAGCTCGGCGACTTACTGAACGTGTCGGACGCAACCCTTTACCGGCGAATTTCCAGTGGCAAATGGAAGGTCGAGGACAAGGTCCAGCATACCCGTGGCCAGCGCCGCATGTTCAGCATGGAGCAGGCGCGCGAGATCCTGCAGATCGAGGGCTACACGCGTCGTCGCCAGGAGGGTGTGTCTGGCTCCGTGTGTACGGTCGCAAATTTCAAGGGCGGGTCAGGGAAAACCTCGCAGTCGGTTGCGCTCTCCCAGTACATGGCCTCCCGTGGCTACGACGTGCTGCTGATCGATCTTGATCCTCAAGGCTCCGCCACGACGCTGATGGGGCTCCTGCCGGATACCCACGTGAAGCTCGAGGACACTGCCTTCCTCGCCATGAACGGCGAGCAGGACAACCTCGATTACGCAATCAAGAGTACCTACTGGCCGGGCTTGGACATCGTGCCGGCGGCCACCCCGCTTTCGATGCTCGACTACATCCTGCCCGCGGCCCAGGCTAAGGATGCGAGTTTTTCCTTCTACACACGCCTTCGGGAGGTGCTGGGACCTTCGCTCCAGCGGTACGACTTCGTCGTCATCGACACGCCCCCCCAGCTCAGCTACATGACGCTAAACGCGCTGTATGCCGCTGACGGCGTAGTGGTGCCCGTACCGCCGGCGACCTTGGACTTTGCTTCGACCACCCAGTTTTTCCGGTTGTTCACCGACATCTGCAACCAGATCCACGATGCCTACGGCGACGCAATCTCCCTGTGCTTTTTCCACATCCTGATGACCCGTGTGGATCCCAACGAGCGGGTGTCCGAGCTGATTCGTGAGCACCTGGCCAAGGTCTTCGGCACGATGCTCCTGCCTGACGTCATTCCTCGGACATCGGCGGTCGGCACGGCGAGCGCCAAGTTCGGCACGGTCTATGATCGCGATTTTCCGGGCACCGCACAGACTCGGCTGCGGGCCACGCACGCTTTCGACAACGTCAACAAGGCGATCGTCGAGAGCATGCTCAATGCGTGGGGCGGTTCCCTCAACCAGATGCTGTACGAAGCCTCGATTGAGGCAGCCGCATGAGCTCGAAACTGGACGACCTCCGCAAGAAGGCGGCTTCCGTCAGCGCCGACTTGGACCCGCCTGTGGAGCGGCCCTCCGCTTCACGTCCGGTGACGGTTCCAGGAATCATGACGCACGGCGTTCGCATGGGAATGCACCAGGAGATCGAGCGCCTCCAGAGTCGCCTTGCGCAGTACGACGGGGCCGATCCTGTTCGGTACATCGATCCTTCGCGGGTTCGTCCGAGCCAGTACTCCAACCGGCTGCAGGAAGCCTATGCGGACGAGGCCTTCCAGTCCCTGCGTTCCGAGATCGAGCGCACCGGCGGCAATCTTGAACCGGCGACCGTTCGTCCCCTCGATGGTGACCCCGATTTCGACTACGAGCTGGCCTCGGGCCATCGCCGCCATGCGGCAACCCTGAGCCTGGGCTTACCCCTGCTGGCTCGCATCAAGGCGATGACGGACATCGAGCTGCTCCGGCAGATGGATGCCGAGAACAGCGAGCACTCGCCTCCTTCACACTATGAGTTGGGCTTGCGCTATAAGCAGCTGCTTGAGAACAAGACGTTTTCATCGCGGGATGAGCTGATCGTTGAGCTCAAGCTGCAGCGCAACCACGTGCATCGTTGCCTTCAGATCGTGAGCCTCGATCGCGACATCATTCTGGCCTTCCCTTCCCCTCGCGACATTCGCGCCCGCTGGATCAATACGCTGGGGAGCTTGATGTCCGGTCCGCATACCCAGACGGTGCGTGAGGTGGCGAAGGCACTGCGCACGCAAGAAGGTCGTACTGCAGCTTACGTGTACCAGGCATTGCTCGGCGCGACCAAGTCGCCGTCGAAAGGCGCTGAACCTCAGGACTATAAGTTTGTCGTCGGGGGCCGGATTTGGGCCACCGCTCGCCGTGTGGATGGCCGCCCTGCTTTTGTCCTCGATGCGAGTTTGCCGCAAGAGAAATACGAGAGGATCAAGGAGGCTTTCGAGGCGACCTTACAAGAGCACCTCAAGGACGCGGGTGATGAGGCTTAGTCCATCTCGCCTCTCAGAATTTACCACGACGCCCCGGCCAGTCCGGGGCGTCGCCGTTTCTGGGGGTCTGAATTCGATTCGTGTAGCTCAATGGCTCGCCGCGAGAAGCCCTGAAGTTGGATCCTTCCAGGTTGCCGGCGCGCCGCGTATGGTCACGCGCAAGTGCGACGCTGCCGGCCGATCCGCACATCTCGCGGTTGTCCCACGCGTGGGACAGACCACCGCGCGTGTGGTGCGTGCACTGGGCCGTGTTGGACGGATGCCGCAGTCCATCGTTCCGAGAGCTGCCGCACTCAGCCACGGCTGCTCGTGGAATGGGTCCGCAGTCCGGACGCAGTGGCTACGCGGCGCGTTCCTGAGGGTTCCAAACGCCGAGTTCCGGCCGTGGCACGCACGGGCCGATCTGGCGTTCGCCCCCCGCCGAGCCGCGGACTCGATGCTCTTGGCGTTGGGCTGTGGCGACCCGTCTCGATGCGCTGCTGCCGGCAGTGGTGCGGGGGCATCCCGGCCTGCCACCCCTTTCCGTCCCACGCGTGGGACAGAAACCGCGCCCCCCGGCGCTTTCCCTCAGGATTTCCTCCTCGCCGCACGCCCGGATCACGGCAGGAGGCTGGTTCCGTCCCACGCGTGGGACGGAACGCCTGGGCAAGCATCCGGCCCTGCCAGCCCGCCGCACGCGGGGATCGACCCGGCGGCGGCAACGGGGGTGCCCGATGTGGCGACTGCGTTCTGTCCCACGCGTGGGACGAAAGCGCCAGCCGCTGGTGCGTCCGCGGATGAACCCGTCGCGTCGAACGTCATCGTTTCCAGACACGCCGCCCAACCGCTCGGGCAGCGGGGGCTCCGGGGTTCAACCGCAACACGCGGTGCAGTGAGCGCACTCCGGCCATCGCGTGGAACACATACACCGGCGCAAGGCAATGGCTCATCGGTCGCCTTCTCAGTCGAGCAATGGGGGCAAAACGCGGTGCGGGCGCCGTCCCACGCGTGGGACGGAACGCCTGAGCAAGCATCCGGTCCTGCCGGCCCGCCGCACGCGGGGATCGATCCGGCGGCGGCAACGGGGGTGCCCGATGTGGCGACTGCGTTCTGTCCCACGCGTGGGACGAAAGCGCCAGCCGCCGGGTCGTCCGCGGATGAACCCGGCGCGTCGAACGTCATCGTTTCCAGACACGCCGCCCAACCGCTCGGGCAGCGGGGGCTCAGGGGTGCAACCGCAACACGCGGAGCAGTGAGCTCATTCCGTCCCACGCGTGGGACAGAAACCGCGCCCCCCGGCGCCTGCCCTCAGGATTTATTCCTCGCCAATCACCCGGATCACGGCAGGAAGCGGGTTCCGTCCCACGCGTGGGACGGATGGGCTTCGCAGCCGAACAGATTCGTTGACAAACCGCCGGTGCCCCTGAGGGCTCCCGCGGCGTGCGGAACGGTGAGGGATTTCCGTCCCACGCGTGGGACGAAGTCCTCGAAGGAGGCCGCCATGACGTAGCCCATCTGAGCAGGACCGCCACTGCGTGGCCGAAAAAAGAAAGCCCGCCAAGCGGCGGGCTGAGATGGTGGAGAAGCGTCACCGCCCCTCGGAAGTGAGCGGCCCATAGAGGCCGCCATCAACACCGACAGGGTACGGCGACAAGGCTCAACCGTCAACGGCTGCGCTCGACTTCGATTTGCTTGGAGATCGAGCATGCTTGCTCACGCCCATCATTTGCCCTTGTCACCCCAGCCGAGCCGCCTCACGCTGGGAGATCGCCTGTCCGCCTTGCTAGCGCAAGCTGCGCAGGAGCGCTTTTCCGGCAGCGACTGGACGGTCGCTGTGGCGATCCTCCTCACCTGCCTGGAGCGCCGCGCACGCCGCGTCCGGGTCTCGGTGCGCGCCTTGGCGGTGAAGACCCAGCTGGACGAAACCACCGTGTCGCGCGCGCTGAAGCGCCTGATGCAGGCCGGCACCATTCGACGCCACGCCGTCGCCAGCAGCGCGGCCGGGCACCAGGTGTCCTACACGGAGTGGTGCTTGGACGGAGGCGCCGGCCACCGGCAGCCGACAGGCGAGCAGACCTCCGGGACAGCGGATAACGCCGCTTCCTCTCGGACTAACACCGCGACGGCGGGCCACGATCCGGGGCGAACCACCGCGAACGGTCACGCACGTCCAGAGGCGCGTGCTGGTGCCGAGGCCTACGATGCCGGCCATCGTTCGCCGGCGGCAGAGCTCTCGGGGCAGCCCCCGGCCGAAGCAGGCCCTCCTGCAGGGACGGGCCTGGACGCAACGCTCATCGCCAATCCCGTGGACAAGCCCACCCGCGCGACGGCGCGTGGACCGGTCGCCGCGGATCCGCCCGGCGGGCGCCGACCGGGGCTCGCCAATTACCTGGACCTGTGCGCCCGCATGTCGCCCACGGAGCAGCTGCGCTACCACGAGGCCATCGCTTCACGCGCGACCTCGATGGCCTTCGATGCCGATACCAGGCTCACGCCCGAGGAGCAGGCGGTGCTGTCTCGCTCGCTGGGAGGGAGAGACGGGGAATGGAAACCAAGCCCGGGCTCCACGGCCATTACCCACGGACCTTCAGGCCGACGGCCTGAAATGCCGGCACCGGTTGCCCAGGATCAAGCGCAGGAGATCCTGGCGGCTGGGGACTTCGTGCTTCGGCAACTGCGCAGGGAGCGCGGCGAGGAGGCCTGCCGCCTGATCGACGAGATCACCTGGTCGATGTTGGGAGGGCAACTGGCTGGGCTCGCGAAGACAGCCAGCGAACGATGGGCGGTGGCGCTACGACTTGTTCGCACGGGCAAGTGGTCGACTCCCCACGGATACCCATCCGGCAGAACTGCCAGCTGATGTTCTGTTCTTGGCTTTGAGAGAGAACATCCATGAAAACCAAACAACCTCTGCTGGCACTCCCGCAGCCGGAGCGTTGCGGCAGGCAACACCCTCCACGCAGCGTGCCCCGTGGTGCGCGATCTAGGCCCTACGCGATCACCGAGCATCGCGCCTTCGGCTGGGAGGGTGATGGTGTTAAGCCCAGCAGCAAAGCGGCTGACGCGAGCCCGCCGTCGCTCGATAGCGGCATGTCACCCAGATCCCGAGAGTCGGATCCACGGGGCAGGGCGCTTCTGCAGGACGGCCGGGAGTCCTACAACCGGCAGGCCGTATCAGGGGGCGACAACGGCAGACAGGCCGCTACAGGTGTCCCGCACGGACCCTGCTCCAGGCAAGCGGAGCGAGAGTCGGCATCGAGAGACGCGAAAGGGCATCCACGGGAACCCTCGCGCCGGCCGACCCGGTGAAAAGTTCGCCTCGCGATTCGATGTTCCACGGAGATTGGTCGCTAGATTATTGATTTTACGGGATAAAAAAAGCGTGGAACATCGCTGCAGAGTGTTTCACAAGCGGATGGCGTCGGACAACGAGCAGTCCCAGTGTCAGGACAAACCATTGTTTTTAATGTTCTTTTGCGCCATGACGGCCGTCGAGCCCGCGTGCTATGCCTAAACCGCCTCGCGAGGGCATCCGCGGGGAACAGGCGGCGCATGGCATACTGACAACACACTAACCGCATACAGCCAACATACTTTATGGCACTGCCTACTCGCACTACCTTCCACCTGGGGCCCGTAAGCCGAGCGGTGCTCGATCGACCCGGCAAGACGTCTCGTCGGCTGGAATGGGTGTGCGCCGTGTATGCCCAGATCACGCGCCAGGCGCTCCCGCGTCTGCGCCCCGAGGAGTGGATCTGGCTCACCGAGATCCTGGCGGAGCTCGACGTGCGTTCAATCGATCACCTGGCGCTCCTTCCGGAGCGAGTGCGTAGTACGGCGGGGGGCGCCAGGGGCGTCGACAACCTTGGTGTGGCCACCCGCCTGAGCGGTTTGTCACTCGCGGGCAAAGCCGCGGTGTGGGATCTGGTGACACAGGTGGCACAAGCGCGGGAGTCGGCAGGGCGGCCGCTGACGGCGGAGGAGGTGATTGGCACCCTGCCGCCTGAGGCGCTCCTGAGGTAGCCGGCCGGCACCTGAAGAATTTGGAGCCGGACGGGGGACTCTGCAGGCTGGGACTTTCACCGTGGAAAGATGCAGGCAAATCGCACCTTTCCACGGGTAACACGCGTAGCGCGTCTGCCACCATGAGTCCACGGAAAGGAGCCCCCCCCAATGATGACCTGGGCCATCTACCATCGACCGAAGTTTTCTTCGTACCCCTACGCCGCGCGGGAATACACCCCCGAGGGCCACACCGGAAAGGTGCTGGAGGACATCAGCCTGGAAGGGCTGCGTGGCCAGATCCCTGCGGGCTTCAAGATGACCTTCCAGTCCGCCCTCGTAGATCCTCTGGTGATCGAGATGTGGACGCGGCTGGACTGATCATGCGTACCGCCTCTCTCTCGGTCTGCCTCGGCACGCTTGTCGCCGCCGCCGCCACCGCCGCTCACGCCGCCACCGCGGCCAGCGGTGTGGTCATTGTGCTCAGCAACCCGTCGACCGGTCAGTCGGTAACCATCACCACGGACCACGTGGAGATCCGCCCGGATGGGCGGTGGGTCGTGGACTGCAACGCACCCAACAGCTGCATGACGCCGTCCGGTCCCCTGGGGGCAGCACAAACCGCACTCCAGGGCGAAGCGGCACGAAAGGGCGCAGCCACGGCCCCCAACACAGGCGGCGATTCCATCGGCGACCGCCACGAACGTCAGGGGAAGTGACGGACCCACGTCGTAGACGCGGGCTATTCAAATGCTCGATGTCAAACGCGGCGAGTACGCCACCGCGATCCTCCGGAACCGAACCAAACGCATCGACGCGCGTGGTGCCTCGGCATGACGCGACAAGGTGGAGCACCATGAAAGCGAACACCATCGAACGTCGTCATGTAGCGCTCGACCAGCGCATCCAAGAACTTGCCAGCATCAACAACGACTCAGAGCTGCTCACGTTCCTGCGTACCTACGTGCCGGCCTGGGAGGTTCTGCTCGGCATGATACCGGGCACGATGTTGCCCAGCGTCGTGCGATTCGTCAGGCCAATGCGCGCCCTGGCGCTGTGCGCACCAGACCTGCTGTCAACGCGCAAGCGGCTGCGCGTGCTGATCCAGGGCATCCACACCAACGATCTCCTGGATGAAGGACGCATGTATGCCTTGGCGGCGCGCGCGTTCTTGCCCGACGTCGAAATCGAACTGCACCTGGCAGGAGCCGGTGTACGTCGCGGCAAGATCTCCAAGATGGTCCCCACGCTTCTCGCACAACGAAAGCCCGTGCTCCTCCACGAGCCTCTGGAGAAGATCCTCGCCAAGTCGATCGACCAATACGACGCCATGGTCTGCCAGAACGTGGCCGAAGACATCATGTACCTGACGGTGAAACTTGCATCGGCGCAGTTGGCGCGGGAGGCCGTGGCCACAGGAACACGCCTCATCCTGTGCGCGTGGTGCGACGAGGAGAGAAGGAACATCGTGAGCGAAGCAATCAAAGGGCACGGCATGGGTCAAGGCCCGTGGCGCATGACGGGACAAGGTAAGGACCGGGGCTGGGATGGCGCCTACTCACCCATCGAGCTCAGCAATGACAACGAGCCTGAACTCGACCTGGAGCGGCTGGAACTGCTCCGGCAGTATTGTCTGTCGAAGGGAATTATTGGCACCGAAGCCCAGCCGCATCGACCGCAGAAGGACGACAATGAAAGTATTCCCGACGTGCTGCAGGTCTATTCCCCAAAGGCGAACCCCGCGCACGTAGGGGCCGGACTACGGCCAGAGGTGCTTTGGCGCACAGGACTGGAGGAGGCCAGGAAAGCGGGCAGTGACCCACGACAGCAGCTGCGCCATTTCTTCGGGCTCCACACGGCACAGAGGGCAACGGAGTCACACCTTCAATTCAAGTTCCAAGCAGCCAAAGAGTTCGGGATTGCGGAACCGAGATCCAAAGCGGAGAAGTTAATCAAGAGCGCGTTGGACGGAAGCCTGGCCCGCGCCAGCACCGCGGAGGGGTTCTTGAAAGCCCGATGCAGACCCGACCTCGGCGTGTGGGCCATCAGCGGGGAATATCCCTGCGTGAAATTGGGGGACCGTTGGGTACATGAGACCCTGGTACTGGAGGCCGACGAACAGGAAGGCAGAACCTTAACGCTATGGAAAGACGAGTTACGCGACCCATCGCGTACGCGGCGGCTGTCTCGTGCTATCCCCTTCACGACCCTTGCCTCGAGCATCGAATGGATGCGAGCCGGTGCGACGCCGCTCCGGAGGGAGCCTCTGGTCCCTCTTAACGTACGAGAACGCGAACGCCTGGTTGAGGCGCTGCTCGATCAGCAGCGGGTCATCTGCATCGTGCTGGTAAGCCCCGATGTCGACGCCCCCAGGCAGCAGGCCATCATTCGCTGCCTCGCACGAAGCCTGTGGGCAGCAGCCTGGGTCGTTCCTCTGAATAAGCCCACCGCCGAGCTGATTGCTGAGCGTTGCGGTCCGCAGTGGCTGCCCCCCGTCCTCGGCGTGCGTGTCATCGGTCCACGCTTCACGCCGCAGGACTTCCTTATCGACCACCCCGGCTGGCCGCTCTCTGGTCGGGCCATGTCATTATCAGACTGCCACGACATTCGCACAGTGGCGCTGCGACCGTTCGAGGTCGACGAACCCAATGAATCGCACGCTGAGCGAGTGATTCGGCACTACGAGACGAGGGCGCACGCCCGCGCCTTGGAGAATGAGCGCCTCCGCGCCCACGAGGCTCGAGATCGTGCGTCCGAGGCGGAAACGCGACTCCGGGAAGTCGAGGCACGACAGGCCGAGATCGAGCATCAGCTCAGGGCAAGCTCGGAGCACGTCGAGCATCTCTTGGCTGAGCGCGATGCGCTTCGCGTCCAGGTGGCTGGACTGGAGTACCAGCGCGAGGCGTCCATGGAGGAAATCCGTTCCCTGCGGACGCGGCTCGACGAGGCGAGGAATCAGGGCCCCGCGCCGCCTGAGATCGCGGACGTGCCGCCGTTCCCGGACACCCTGGTGGACCTCAAGCAGTGGGCGCATCAGCACATGGGCGGCCGGGTGATCCTGCACCCGAGTGCGGTAGAGGCGGCCCTTCGTTCGCCCTTCCTCGACACGCCGCTGATCTACAAGTCGCTGGATCTCCTCGCGAGGTTCTACATCCCGATGCGCACGCGTGACAGTGAGGACCAGAGCGCTCGCCTTGCCTTCGAGCAACGACTGGCAGAGCTCAACCTGGAATGCACGAGAGTAGGAACGGCCGTCGAGGATCGGCGCTACCGCGATCGATACCGGCGGGTATTCGATGGCGTCCAGCGCACCATGGATCTGCACCTCAAGCGCGGGCACGGCTTCGATCCGGCGGTCGTGTTCCGGCTCTACTTTGCCTGGTGCGAGGAAACGGCCACGGTGTACGTCGGCCATCTGCCCGGGCACCTCGAAAACCGACTGACCCATCAAGGTTGATTGGACCCGGGTGAGCGCAGGCGACAGGGATGCGATGGGGTGAAATTTGCTCGCCTCCGCCATTTGGCGTATTGTGGCCGTCAAATGGAGAGTGCCCTATGAAAGCCGCTGCCGCAGCCAAGAAGCCACAGGGCGTCTATGCCCGCATGTCCGCGTTGCTCGAAACGCCGATGGCATCCGAGACCGACGCCATCGACATCGTCAATCGCGGACTGTCGACAAAATCCTTCAAGCGGCTGTCCAAACGCCTCGACATCCCGCACCGATTCGTGGCGTCCGAGAGCACCGTGAGGCGCCGCCTGGAGAACAACGAGCGGTTCACGGGGGCCGAGGCGGAGCGTGTTCTGCGGCTGGTCCGCGTCTTTTCCGAGGCGGCGGAGCTGTTCGGCGACGATGCGCTGGCCCTGAAGTGGATGAACACGCCGGCGCGATACCTGCCTGACGCCGAGCCGATCACGCCGTTGCAGGTGTGCTCGACCGAGCCGGGCGCACGCCTGATCGAAAGCCATCTGCTGCGCACCGCCCACGGCATTTTCTGATGCAGGTCTGGCGCATCTCGGCGTTCACCGGCTTGAGCGGGATCGGTGGCCATCACGTCGATGGTCGGTGGCACGCCATGCCGCGCTCGGTGCTCTACGTGGCTGAGCACCCTGCGTTGGCGATGGTGGAGGTCATGGCCCACATGCGCCTGAGCGTGGAATCCATTCCGACGCGGCTCAGGATCATCCGCATCGAGATCGGCGAGGGCGCTGTGTTCAGCGAGCGACCGCAGCTTCCGCAGGGCTGGCAGGCCAATGAAATCACCACACGCACCTTGGGCAATGCGTGGCTGGATGAAGGCAGCGCCCTCGTCCTGCCGGTGCCTTCGGCGGTGGTGCCTAGTTCGACCAACTATCTGATCAATCCGGCGCATCCCCAGGCAGCGACGCACCTGCGGGAAAGCTCGGACGAGCCATTCTGGTTCGATGCGCGTTTTCTGCGGTGAACCCCATGCCCGTCGATAGTGGAATGTCGCGGCCTCCTTCAAGGCGCGTGTCTCGGGCAGGGGATCGCTGGGCACGCAAGGTTCGTCCCCTCCTGAAAGGCGGATCCCGCCAGCGGGGATCGGAACCCTGATGGATCCACAAGGGCGCCCTCCGAGCTGGGTCATGGCCCTGCCGGGAATTCTGGCCATGCGGGACGACCCGCGCCGGGACCGGCGCGATGCCGCCTATTCGACATTGACTACGGTGGCCCGCGAAGCCGACGAGGGGCGCATCCACGCCGTGGCGCGCCGGCAGCTGGCCGCGGTCTTGCGCGATCTGTTGGCGGCCCAGCACGCGGGCGATCCGGACCGTTTGGCGATGTTGGTCGAGGAAGCCGAGCAGCTTCTGGCGCTTGAGGGAACGGAATGGAATGGAAGAAGGGAAGACGAGGCTGGCCGCTAGCGCTGCTGCTTGCCTCGTGCATCGCAGTCTGTCCTACGCCGGCGCGCGCCTTCGGTGCGGCCTGGCATGAAGCCGTCGGATCCATCGCGGATCGCAACCTGACGCCGCAGGCGAGAGCGTGGGTGAGTGCGTTGCTGAGCGACGAGCCGACGCCGACCCTGGAGGCCACCGCAGCCTGGGCGGACACCGTGAAAGACACCAGGACGCGGCGATGGCACTTCATCGACCTGGCGGACGACTGCGTCTACCGGCGCGAGCGGGATTGCCCCGATGGGCAGTGCCTCATCGAGGCCCTGGACGCGAATCTCGGCATCGTGCGTGATGCCGGCGCGCCCGTGCCGGAGCGGGGCAGGGCGCTGAAGTTCGTAGTCCACCTCATGGGCGATCTCGCGCAACCCTTCCATAACTATGGAGCAGCCGACGGTCGGGGCGGCAACAAGATCCAGCTGCGGTTCCGGGATCGAGGCACGAACCTGCACGCCTTGTGGGACAGCGTCATGCTGCGCGACCGCTGGACGAGCCCTGAGCAGCTTGTCGATGCCTTGCAGGCGCGACCGCGTCGGGAACTCCCTGTGGCCGCGGCCTCCATGGGAGAGATCGTCCGCTGGTCCCAGAGCGCCTGCCGCAGCGCGGTCCAGGCATCCATCGAGCGAAGCGGCACGCGTGTGGATGACAGCTACGCCTCGCGGGCGCTGGCGATCGAGGAGGAGGGCATCTGGGCGGCCGGCCGGCGTCTTGCGGCGACCCTCAACGCGATTGCTTCCGGCGCCAATAACCGCGATCAGCAGCGCGGCAAAAAAGTTAGGTGAAATCTCCCGATTCCGTAGAGTGGAAAAACACCACTACGGTGCATCAATGCGGAGATTGTGCAATGGCCAGCAGAGGCATCAACAAGGTCATCATCGTCGGACTCCTGGGCAACGATCCGGAGGTGCGCTACAGCCAGGGCGGTTCGGCCATCACCACGATCAGCGTGGCCACCAGCGAGAGCTGGAAGGACAAGCAGTCGGGCGAGACCCAGGAGCGGACCGAGTGGAACCGCGTGAAGTTCTTCGGGCGCCTGGCGGAGATCGCCGGCGAGTACCTGAAGAAGGGCCGCCAGGTCTACATCGAGGGCTCGCTGCGCACGGAGAAGTATACCGACAAGAACGGCGTGGAGCGCTACAGCACCGACATCATCGCCAACGAGATGCAGATGCTTGGCGGCACGCCGAGCGGCGAGGGTGCGGCGGGCGCCAGCAGCAGTGGTGGCTACAGCCGCGGTGGCGGTGGCGCCAGCCGCGCCGAGCGCGGCCCGGCGCGCGGCGCGCAGTCGGCTCCGGCCCGCAGCGGCAGCGCTCCTGTGCCGATGCCTGCGGGCTTCGATCCTGACGGTGATGACATCCCCTTTTAGCAAAGGCACAATGTATACCGTAAAGGAGAGGGCGCCACGATTGGCGTCGCAAGTCGCTCGGCTAGTTCGCAGCGACACCTCTCCATCCCGCCGCGCGCACGGGGGCCGCTCGAACCCCGGCGCGCTAGGCGACCGGGATCGCGCACGCGCACGGACGCGCTACCGCGAGCGCCAAGACGTGCGCGGGGAGCGTTGTACCGGATCGTGCATCGGCGCACGTGGCACCCCGGGGTAGCCTGCAACGGCAGCGGACGCGAGCGGCTTATGCCCATCGCGACCGTGGCCGAGAGCACGCCGTAATGGCAGTGGTATAAGGGGCCCTCAAGGGCTCGCCAGGCTGTGGAGGAGTAGGCGCATGACGCAAGAGCAGTCCCGGTTGTCGATGGCCGAAGCCGTGCGCCTGCATGATGCGCAGCTGGCCCTGGCCAACGAGGAAGTGTGCCGCCTGCGACGCGAGCTGGAGGCCGCCATCCAGCGGCAGGGACGGGCGCGCGAGGCCCGCCTCCAGTTCCTGCGGTTCGTGATGCCGGCGGCCGGCTGACCACGGAGCGGATCGCTCGTGTGCGGACGCTATGCCATTGCGCCAAGGACGCCGGAGGACTGGGCCACGGTGGGCGAGTGGCTCGGTCCGAGGGTCGAGCACGCGCTCGCTGGACGGAAACCCCAGTTCAACATCGCGCCGACCACCCGGATCCCGCTGGTGCTGCAGGGTGGGGATCGCGACGAGATCTTGACGGCAGAGGCCCGCTGGGGATTCATCCCGCATTGGTGGAAAGAGGTCGCGCCGCCGCGGTTCTCGACGATCAATGCGCGCAGCGAAGAGGCCTCCGCCAAGCCCCTGTGGCGTGAAGCGTGGTTGCACGCACGCTGCCTGATCCCGGCAACCCACTGGTACGAGTGGCGCAAGGACGTCGGCGGCAAGCAGCCCTTCGCCCTGCAGGCGGCAGACCGCAAGCCCTTCCTGTTCGCCGGCCTGTACTCGCGATGGCGACCGCCCGGCTCGGACGAGGTGATTTGCACCGCGGCGATTCTCACCCGGCCGGCCAGTCCGGGCATCGAGGCCATTCACGACCGCATGCCGGTCATCCTGCAGCCGCGCGCGTGGCGTGCCTGGATGGATCAAGAGCGAGCCACCAAGCCGGGCGTGCTGGAGGTGCTCGACGGAAATCAGATCCTGGAAGCGCACTTCTACCCTGTGTCCACGCGCGTCAACGCCGTGCGCCACCAGGGGCCGGAGCTGCTGGACGAGCACGCACCGGCAGCCAGCTGACCTGCGTCACCAGTGCAGTGCCCCCACACGCCGGCCCATGTCCGCGTGTCGCCCGCGGCTATTTTCTTCGGCAAAAGCCACCTGATCAGTAGCGTGGAAGGGGAGGACTTGCCTCGCACTGGACTTCCCCGATGCCCGCCCGATCCGACCGTCTCCTTGCTCATTTCCCCACGAGTCCCACGCCCCTCCTCGGCCGATTGAGTCTGGCGGCAGAGGTGGCGGTCGTGATCTTCGCGATGGCGCTGCTGGGGCTCGCCGGCCTTGCGCTGGCGGACCACCCGCTGGTCTCGCCCGCGGCGCTGGTGGCCGGCTGGCAGGCATTGGCGATCGGCGCGCTGGTGCTGGCGGTGCCCTTGCGCACCGGCTGGGAGTTCCGCCGACAACAGCTGCTGGCGCAGGCCTGGGCGCGTACGCGCCAAGGCATGCCACAGGGAAGCGAGCGCTCCCAGTTCGAGCAGCGTGCCAGCCAGCGGCTGCGATGGCTGCGATGGCACTTCTGCAGCGGCGCCGTCCTGACACCGGCACGGTGGGCGGGGGTGCTGGTGATGTCGGCGCTGTTGCAGGCCGGCAACCTCACGGACGCCATCGTCGCGGCAAAGCTGACCGTGGTCCTGCTCGGGGTGGAGTGCCTCGTGCGGGAAGGGGTGTGGCGCGCCGCTACACGGGGAAAGGTCGCGTTCAATGACACCTTTTCCCGCGTTACGAGGGGTCAGGAATGGATACGGTAGCAACACGTTTTCGTTGCCACCGGAGTCCCTTCCATGCACACCCAAATTGCCCTCGCGCAGCGCCAGCGCATCATCGCCGGCATCCCCCTGAGCGACCTGCGCCAGGCCCTCAGCGACAGCCTCCACGACCGCCGGATCCTGTCGCCGGCGCGGTTCATGTCGGCCCTGTCCATGGGGTGCGGCGAGGTGCGCCGGGTGCTCGACGACCTGGTGGTGATGGGCTACCTGCGCACCATCCAGGCCACCCCTGAGGCGGGGCCGTGGTGGGCGCTCACCCCCAAGGGGCAGGACCTCGTCCACTGACCCCGTGCGAAGCGAAGGAATGCCCATGAACACCGCCCTGAGACCGGCCGTGACGCCCATGCTCCATCCCGCCGACAAGAACCGCGCCGTCCATATCACCTCCTTGCTGGACCTGCCGCGCACGCTCGATGCGCTCAAGCGTGGCGACGCCGTCTTCTTCGAGGGATGGTGCTTCGAGATCGGGGGCGGCGTGCAGGGTCTGGATGAGACCGGGCAGCCCATCGCCACGCGCCGCGTCTGGGCATCCGGCCCCCACGGCGAGTTCGATGCCTTTCGCGGGTGGCGAGGCGAGGAGCTGCGCCGATTGCGCCAGCTGGTGGCGAGCGCCGGTGAGGCGCCGCAGAGCCCGCGGCGACCGATCACCTCGTGAGGGCCCTCGCGTGAATCCTCGTTCGATCCTGGCAGGAGCGCTGACGGTGCTGGCGACGATCGCCGTGCCGCAGGCGCAGGCGATCACCCCGAGCGCCGGCCTGGTTCTGACGGGGACAGCCGACAGCCGGCCGGTGCTGTGTCGCCCCGCCACCTCCGTCACGCTCGCCCTGCGAGGCGGCGTGCTCACGCTCGATGCGGACTGCGGCGGCGTGGCGCGCCTGCATTGCCAGCCCACCACGCTCACCCAGCAGGGCACGGCCCTGCAGAGCGACTGCAAGACCATCACCCCGAGCAGCGCCTTCAAGGTCGCACACCTGCCAGCGATGACCACGGTCATGCCGGGCAGCACCGCGCCGCTGCTGGTCCAGGTCTACAACAACACCGGCAAGGTCCTGTCCACGCTGAGTGTCTCGGCGTCGAAGGCGCCCAGCTGCAGCGCGACGCGCACCTCGGTGGGCGTCGGCGCCGTGGTGAGCTACACCTGCAGCTCGCCGGCCGCGAGCACCGATCTCGTGGACACCCTCACGGTGCAGGGCAACGCCAGCGACGGCACGGTCTACCGCGGCTCGGCCAGCGCGATCGTGATGGCGGATGGTCCTCGATTGGGCATTGCCGTCCAGCCGCGGTACCAGAAGGTCCCCGCAGGAGCGCCGGCGCAGTGGGATGTCTGGGTGCGCAACATGGGCCCCACAGATCTGACCTCTCTCCTGCTGGCCGACCAACGGCTGGACACGACCTGCTCGGGCAGTCTGAACGTGTTACCGGCGGCGTCGCTGGTCTACGAGCATTGCGGCCTGCCCGGCGTCACCCAGAGCTTCCTCGACCGATTCTCGGCGTCCGCGCTCGCTCCCTCCACACTGCTGGTGGACACCACGGTGCAGGTCGTGACCGGCACCGATGGGCTGTTCCACGGCGATTTCGATTTCCCCTGAGCCACGGAGAGGCTTCCATGACGCAACCCCCGACCCGCTCATCCGTACAGCAGCATCGCGTGATTCTTTGAATATTTCCAGCCAGTTGAACACCCTGTTTCAATGAAACTGACCATGCTGTCCCAAGTGACTGACCACAGATCACACCCGCTGCACGCGCCATCGGTGCTGTGCAGGAAGATGCAACCGGGCCTCAGTGATCGACCTCTCGATCCTGTAGTACCCGAGTCAGATGTTCATGATCGACGACAACCCCAGCGAGTTGCTTGTAGAAGGTCGACATGATCGCGGTTGACATCGATGGACAGGTTCTCAGCCCATCCGCTTTGAGTGAGTGCGCTAAAGGTGTGTTCACCCGCCAATCCGCTGCCGAGCAAAGTCCTCCAAGCCAATGCTCTTGAACCCAAACCTCAAGGCGTCCAAAGAAGCTACATGGTAGATCTTGGGCTCCTTCGGGAAGGCGTGCACATAGAGCCTTCGTGCAGTCGGCATATCCCTCATCGAAGTCGTCACCGGAGAACGCGCAGGCGGATGTCTCATGCTGATTTGAAGCAGCCGAGGAAACCGAGGCTGGGAGCATGCGAACAAGCTCGGCGCTTGCCTCCTCGATATTCGCAGGCTTCCAGTAATCACCTGTTCCTCCGGAAACACGTCTGACGGCAAGATCTACGGGGAACTGCCGATCAGAGCCGAAGGCGATAACTCGATCCAAGTGCTCAACGGTTCGCTGTTCCCCGCTGCTTCTCAGAGTCGCTGCGCCACAGCCGGGCAGGGATGCAACTGATAGCGCTGCAAGCATGAATGCAAGGATGCTTCTCATTTTGGCTGCCTTACCGGAACGCATGCATGACAAAGCAAGAACCCCTGTGCAGAGCCAGTTGGCAGACGCATCATGGAGTTTGGAATTCGGCCGCCGACAGGCATTCCCGGATAGAAGGCGCTAAAGTCTCCGTTGCTGTTGGACAAGAAAACGGGGACCGGGCGACCAAGAATGGTCGCCGCATTTACGTCATCCGAGGAGAAATACTGGTAGTACCACTCACCCCCATAGCCATGAGTGTGTGGCAGGCCTACCACGGAGCTATTGTCTGTCGCGGGGATGATCCACGGCGAATGACCAGCGACACCCCGTGTTGTTCCGGTGTCCACAACGCCCGCACCATCATTTCGATCGAGAAGAACGCTCGTATATTCGGACTGCTTGCCACTCCCACTTGGATCGGCCGAGTCAGGATTCACGCCCGACAACCAATCGTAGGCAGCATCCACGACACCAGAGCTGATCATTGGATATTTTGCTTGCAGCTCCTTGAGTCTCGCCTGATAGGCTTTGTGACCCATTTCGTCATTGAATGCGCGTGAGAATGCTGCCGTGAGCGCACCATTGGCGAACTTGCCACCCGTGGCTGCAGTGACCGACCCACCGAGCATGGCGGCCGCGAACGTGCGCTGCGCGCTGAACCCTTCGTTGTACTTGTCGATGCCGTCGATCTTGCCGGAGAAGGCTTGCGTCACGCCGGCGCTGACAAAGCCGTGGCCGAACGTATCGCCCTGCAGGCTGCTCATCACGCCGCCAGCGACGCCATGCGCGAGCGTCTTCGCGGCTAAGCCTCCAGCGTTCAACTCGCCGTTCGTGTACGCCCAGCTTGCGTTGCTCTGGCTGAACGCGGTGCCTATTCCGTAGAACAATCCCGCCGAGAACGCGCCATACAGCCCGCCTTGCAACGATCCTGTGGCGACACAGCCGGCGACGAACCCAGTGGCGACCGCCGCCCAGAAGCCGGTCACCCCGATCATCGGCAAGAGGTACGGCGCGAAGATGGTGATCGCGATGGCGGCGATTGCGCGCCAGTACTTCTTGAAGAACCCGCCGATGCTGTGTCCGCTGGGATCGGTGTAGGACAGCGGGTTGTTCAGCACGTAGGTGTAGCGGTTGAGGCCCTGCGTCGCGTCCTGCTCGATCTGCGAGTCGGCTTGCACGAAGCGGCCGAGTTCGGAGTCGTAGATGCGGCCGTTCATGTGCACGAGCCCGAAGTCATCGACGTGCTCGAGTCCGACGAAACCGTGCGTGGTGGTGGTCGGCAACGTCGCCGGAGGGCCTTGCCAATCCGCCGCGTCGCGACGGGCGCCGTGCGCGTCGAAGCTCATCGCTTCGATCACGCTGCCGCTAGCGCTGGTGATGCGCTCGATCGAGCCCAGGTGGTCGGTGAAGAGGTAGTAAGGCGTGATCGCGCCACTTTGGCTCACGATCATCGCCACGCCACCGAAGTAGCGCTTCACCTGCTGTGTGCCCGAGGGCAGCGTGACGAGTTCCAGGTTGCCGACGTAGCGAGTAATCGTGGTGCCGGCGTTCGGGCCGCTCGTGCGCACGTCGGTGCGCTTGTAACGGGTCTGATCGGGGCCGTAGAGGAAGCGCGCTTCGGCGACGCTGGTCTTGATCGACGCCGCAAGGTTCTCGCCGGTGTACGTCAGGGTGCGGTCGTTGGCCGTACCTGCCGCATCGGCGAACACCAGGTTACCGTTGAAGTCGTAAGCGTAGGTCTTGCCGAAGGCGGCCTTGGCCGCATGGGGCGACTGCGTAGCGTTGGCGCCGGCACCCGCGCACCCGGACAAACCGCCGTAGGTGTAGGCCTGCCCATTCTTCTGGCAGATGTTGCCGAGGTTGTCGTAGGCGAGGCTCGTGAGGGTCAGCGGCGAACCCTGCGTCACGCCGTCGATCTTGGTGAGCTTCGCCGTTTGTAGCCGATTCAGTCCGTCGTAGGCGAACTCCTCACGGTAGGCGTGCAATCCACCCTGGTAGGTCTTGTTCTTCTCCCGCGCCGTGAGGTTACCCTCGACGTCGAAATCGTAGTCGGCATCCTGGATGACGCAGTTGCTACCAGCGCAGACCGTGTCGGGCCGGCCGGTCGACGGATCGTAGGTACGTGTGATCTCCATCGCCGTGCTACCGCCACGGCGCTCCTTCGTCACCTGCCCGCGCGCGTTGTGCTCGGTGACCTCGTTGAGCAGGCTGACACCGGACAAATTCAACGCGGTCAGCGTCTGCACGTAACCGCGTGGGGTGTACGCTGTTTCCACGCCGCTGCTGGCGATGTCGGGCGATGCATCGTATTGCTGCGACAGGCGGCCGATGCCGTCGTACGTCAGCGATTCCGTGTAAGTCGTGCCGTCGATCAGCGAACTGCGCGTGGACAGGCGCGCCAACGTGTCATAGGTCAGCGCACGACGGAACACGCTGCCGTCGGCCTGAGTCGTTTGCTCGAAGTCCAGCGCGCCGAAGCCGTAGGCGGCCGTGTCGTACTGATAGAGGTGCACCACGGTGCCAGCGCTGGGCGTGCTGCCGAGTTCGAAGCCGTTGCAGAACAGGCGATCGGCCACCGCCGGACAGCCGGGGCCGCTACTGACGCTGCGCACCGTGCGCCGCCACACGCGACCGAGCGCGTCGAAGTCCTGCTCGATGACCTGGCCCTTGGCGTCGGTCTGGCGGATCAATTCCCCAGCGGCGCTGTACTCGTAGTTCCAGGTGCCGAGGTCGGGATCGACCTGCTGTTTCTTGCGCCCCAGGGAATCGTAGAACACGGTGGTCGTGATCTCGCCCACGCCGGCATTGCGTCGTACGGCCTTGAGCTTGCCCTCGCCGTCGTAGTCGTGCTGGATCGAGAAACCATTGGGATCGCTCAGCGTGTCCACCTCGCCCAGCGCGGTCTTGGTCTCGGTCCAGGTCTTGAGGAGACCGTTGGTGCGGGTCGTGGTGAGGCCGGAGTACTGATAGGTCTCGGTACTGGTGTCGGGCCGCGTGATCGTCTTCACGCGATCGATCACGTCGAACGCGCTGGTCGTCTGCGTGGTGGCGGTGGCACACGCTGTCCCTGTCAGCGATGGACCGTTCGCACCTTCGATGCCAGCCAGGAAGAACGGCTCGGTGGTTTTCACCGTGCGGCCGTGCGCGTCGCGGAACACGCACGTCGCCGACAAGTCCTTGCCCGCCACGCCGGCGTTGAAGGTTTGCGTGACCGTCATGCGCGGCCGGCCGAGCACGTCGTAGTACGTCCACGTGCTCGGCGCGCCGGCCGCGGTCGCGGCCTCGCGGAACACGGCGCCGGCAGGACAGGTGATGCCGACGTCGGTACACCAGCGGTACGTCTTCGCCGACGCGGCACCGGTGTCGTCGTTGCGCGCGTACTCGCGGCCGAGGTAGCCCACGGCGATGCGCGTGTGCACGCCATTGGCGTCGATCTGTTCGGTCACGTCACCGAATTCGCTGCGGGACACGACTGTGGAACTCGCCCGCTCGGTCCATTGCTTCGTCGGCACCGCGGGGTCGTAGTACGGCACCTTGGTGGCGGTGGTGTAGCGGCCGGCCGCGTCGTAGGTCGTGTGCACGAAGCGCTGCACCGTGGTGGTCGGCCCGGATGCGCCGACCGGCCGATGCTTCATCGTCGTGAGGTTCTTGCACGCCGTGTCGCTGAGGTCCGCGCTGCACTGGTACAGGTAGGTCTTGTTGCCGTACGTGTCGTAGTCGGTGAGCGTACGCAGGGTGAGGTTCGTGTTGTCGCTCTGCGTGACCTTCTCGCTGGTCAGAAGCCCCGTCCCGGTGCCCGCATAACTGAAGTTGGCCGTGCGGTCGATATTGACGACGTCAGGCCGTGCGCTGTGCGCGGTAGTCGATGTCAGGCGACCGAGGCGCCAGGTGTCCTCGGTGTCGGTGTAGGTGTTGTCGACGATCTTGCGTGACCGGGTGACATCCGCGCCGTCGCGCTGGTCGATCTCGCTATGCGTCACGTTGCCGTGGGTGTCATGGCAGAACGAAGAATAGGCCAGGTGATTGATACCGGTCACGGCGTTGTCGGGATCGAGGCTCACCTCCAGCGTGCCGTACAGCCTCGGGAAAATCGGCTGCTGCGGGATAGCCGGATTGATGACCTCGGCCGGTTTGACCGGTCCGTAGCCCGACGTGGAAAAGCGCGATGCCAGGTTGCCACTCGTCGCGCAATAGTTGCCACCCACCGGTGCTGGGCACGCGGCATCGCCCGTGATCGTGCCGCGACATTGCCAGACCTGGTTTGCGGTGCTGACGGCGTTGCCGGCGAGACTTGCGAAGGCTTGCGACGTCGAGAGATCCGTGAAGCAGGTTTCGTTGGCGGCTTCGATGTTGGCGTAGCACGCATCGAGGTGTGCGGTACCGAGCGTGAGCGCCGCATGCGAGGCATATTTGTACGTGCTGTCGGGCATGCCGACGAACGGGAAGTCTTGGCGGTAGTCGGTGCGGGTCCAGACGTAACCGTCGACCGAACTGCCGGCGGCATAGTCGTTGGTGTCGACACTCGCTACGCGGCGGAACCCGAGGAAGCCGCGCCCGCCGCCTTGCACCTTTGCACCCTCATAGCGGTAGCGCACCGTGCTCAATGCCGCAGCATTGGTCTCGGTCGGCGCGCTGGAGCTGGCTTGGCTGACCACGTACATCGGCACGAGCAGGTCCTGCACCGCAGTGCCACGACCATAGCCCAGTCCATCACGCGAACCCATATCGCGCCGGTACACGGCATGATTGGTCAGCGGTTGGTACGTGAGCTGCGTGACGGCGCCGTAGCCGTTGGTGATAGTGGTGATCGCGTCGCGGGCGCGGTAGCGCTCGCCCGCGGCAGCACGACTGGCATAGAGAAAATTCGAGCCGGTGCCTCCGCTGAACTGCACGCGCAAATAGTCGACGGCGCCATCGCCGTCGATGTCGGCGAATATGTGGGTCCACTGGTTGAGGTAGGTAACGGCCGCGCCGCCGCCAGCGATGTCGGTGGCAGCGGAAAAACTTCCACCAGGACTGCTCGCGCTGTACTGCCAATGCCGCACCTTGTAGGCGCGAAAGTACGTGTCGGTGGAGTTCCCTGGCGGATACAACAGATCCGCACGGCCATCGCCATCGACATCGGCGAGCTGCAGGGCGCTGCCATTGAGTACGCCCGACACGGCGACCTTGGCCAGAAACCCGGTTCCCGTGTTGAGCAGCAGGTTGTACTGGTCGGAAACCGACTGGTCCTTATAGAAGATGTCGTTGAGCCCGTCGCCATTGAAGTCGGCGAGATAAAGCCCGTCGGACGTCTGCGGCATGAGACCCGTGGCCACGGTATTGGCCGTGGAGTCCCACGTCTGGTGCATGTGGAATTGCGCCGGCGTGAAGCCGTTGGCCGGCGTGCGCTGTCCGGCGACGAAGGTGTACCACGCATGCAGCGATACGCTAGCCGGCGCGGTGATCGTGCCGCCCAACATCGTATCGGTGGCGTACTTCGCCGCTCCCTGCACGACAGCGGGCGTGCTGGAACGCGTCATCCGGAACAGCAAGTCGGCGCGACCGTCGCCGTTGATCTCGTTGGCGACGCCGATGCGCTTGCCGTTCCAGTTGTAGAAGTCGAAGTAGCAATCGACGGCGCCGGTTTCGCAGGGGTCGCCCACGGTGTACTCGGCCACCGTCTGGTACGGCGCGGAAAAGCCATAGCGACCGCTCGGCTGCTTTTCCAGGAACCGGACCAGGAGGGAGCCGTAGGTGTTGCTGCTCTGCACCGCATCCGGGGTCATGACATCCAGCAGACCATCGCCGTTGAAATCGGCGAACTGCCCGTGCCGGAAATCCTCCGTCGTCACCGGGATCGCCACCCCGTCGACGGCAAGTTGGTCCGTGCCGGTGTTGTACGGCGTACCGCGACTGCTGACCGTGGCGCTGGCCAGGAATAGCTTCCAATTGCCGCCGGCGGCGCCGGCGATCATCAGGTCGTCGCGGCCGTCACCGTCATAGTCCAGAAGCTGCCAGGTGTCGTCGTTGCTCGCCAGATTGCGCGGCGAGCAGTAGCCAGCTGCTCGCGTGTCATAGGTGAACTGGGTTCCACTGCGGTCGGCGAAGCTGACGTAGAGCTTGCTGTTGCTGCAGCCGCTCTCACCGTTCTTCCACCAAACAAGATCCAACCTGCCATCGCCGTCGACGTCGCCCAATTTGTAGCCGACCAGGCTGCCGAAATTCGGGCCGGCCGGCGTCTGCTCGCTGTCGGTCTCGAAGCGATAGCGGGCACCTGACCAAGTGAACGTGGTGGGCTTGTAGCAGACGGTCGTATCGAGGCCGCTGCACTCTTCCACTTGCGACAGCTGCCGCAGGCCGCTCAGCGATGGTGAGGTCTGGTAGCTCAGGTTGTAGCGACGCAGTTTGGTCGCGCCATCGAACACCTCGATGGTGTCGAGTTGGCGCGAGTGCGTGATCAACGCACCGCTGACGTAACTCAGGCTCCACGCGGCTTGCGCCAGAGCGGAGTAGGTGAACGTGATCGACGCGAAGCCGCTGTTGGAGGTGCTCGGGGCGGCCGGCTGGCCCGCGGTGGCGGTCGCCGTGTACTGGATGGAATCGAGCTGGAGTTCGCCGCTCGTGCCAGCCGGCTGGCTGTAGTTATAGAGAATGGCGTTACCGAGCGAGTCCTGAAAATGGTTGATCGCCCACGTGAGCGCCGGTGTCGCGCCGCCGGCGCTGACGGTGAGGCGACCGCCGCGTCCCTGGCCGTACCAGCTGGTGCTGCCATCCTTGCGCTGCACGCGGAAGTAGTCGGGATCGGCGAGCGACGTGCCGTGCACGATGACGCGCGTGAAGGGATCGAGCTCGGGATAGAACACCTTGAGTCCGCCACCCGACGTCGGCGGCGCATCGTTGGTGGCGAGCAGGCGCTGGCCGTCGAGGCAGAAGGCGTCGTCGGCCGTGAAGTCGACGGGATGGGGGTTGCCGTCCTGCAGCGGATCGCTCAGGAAGTCGCCCGCTTCGCGGCTCTGACGGCACCGTGAAATTGCAGAAAGGCCTTCAAGGCTGAATCCAGTACCGAGCGGGCCGGTGGTCATGCCGCGCTGTGAGTAGGACACGGCGATCTGCGGCACCACACCGGCGCGGCCGGGCGCGGCGTAGATCGGCACGCGGTACGTAGTGGCACCGTCTTCCGAGACCCGGAATTCGCCGACGGTGGCGCCGACCTTGTCGGACGCGGCATCACGCGCTGGCAGTGCCGTGACCTGCGGAATCGCGCTGACACCGGCAGGCAACTGGGGCGTGAGGGGGTTGTTTGCGTTGGTGGAACTGCCCGAGTCGACCGTCCAGCCCGTGAGCGTGACCGTGGCGTGAGCCGGCAGCACCGGCGCGCTCACGCCACCAAGGAAGGCGAGCGTGGCCGCCACTCCCGACAGCATCCATCCCGGAATCCGAAACCGCGCCAGCAACTGCCGGCGGTTCACGCCTGACTGCACCCGCATGTCCCTTCCCCTTGTCGAACGTCCTGTTCCCGTGAGTCCGTTCCGGTGCTTCAGCGGTGGCAGGAAAATGTGTCACCGTCAGGATAGTCCTGGTGCTGGCCTCGCGCTACCCCGTCAAATGCTCCAACGACCTGCTCTACGAGAGATTGAAAAACAGCGCAGCCAATATGAACGACGCCGCTCCCACCAGGAGCAATGGACCAATCAACCAGTCCGGCGCCACTTTGCCGAGCAGGATGCACCCCATGAAGACCGCAACGCATGACAGGGCAATATGTTGAAAAAACTTGCGCTCGTTCTCCAAGATGGCTTGGCGCTTCATTCGCTCGAGATCGGCTTCGTACTCCCAAATGTCGAACTTGCAGTGCACGCACTCGCGAGTGTAGAGCCACGTTCGCTGATCGCATTGGGGGCACATGCGTGCGTTGCGGTGTCCCTCAGGTGGCGACTCAGCGCGCGGTGCTGGAGGTTCAGAGGCAGCCTCCGGCAGCGCGTCGCGCAACAACGCGTCCAGCCCCTTCGATATGGCGTCCGCGTCCGCGGAAGCATCGTCGTCGCGTTGGCTTTCTTGCTTTGGATCTTCCGTTCCTTGCGATGAATCCCGCCTCGCGCCGAACAACGGCCGCAAAACCTTTTCGTTGGGATCCTCGCTGCTCACGGTCCGATCTACGCCGCGATGGACAAGGCCTGATCTACGAAATTCGCATCAAGCTGCTTTTTTTCCCGAAAGTGGGTGTAGAGCAAAGCAATTACTCGCGCTTTCGACGCGTTCGGCAGGCGCTTTCGCGCGCGTGCCAAGCGCATATCGACTTCATCCATCAGACGTTCAAGCAGGTCGGCGCGAATGTCCGGGCCGTACCGACGTTCCTGGCAGGGGCCATCAAGCAGCCATACCGGGTCGGCGCCATAAGTCTTATACAGCGCACGCAGCACCGTCGCGGGCACTTCCCGTTCGCCCCGTTCGTAGTTCTGAAAAGCGCGCGGCGAAATGCCCAGCGACTCGGCGAAATCCGCTTGGGACAGGCGCGACGCAAGACGCACTTCCGCCAAACGCGCGCCGATGGCCTTGTTGTCCTGATCGCTTGCAAGCCTGCTCATTTGTGCTAACGTGAGACTCAGATTGGTATCTCACCATAGCACGATGTCGAGCGCGATTCGACAACACGAACTGATCAAGGCGGGCCTGCGCCTGCGGGGCACCTCGTTCGCGGAGATTGCGCGTCGGCTGGATGTAGCGCCCACGACCGTCACGATCGTCAGCCAGGGCCATCGGCGCTCTCGCCGGATTGAGGCGGCGATCGCCCAAGCGTTGGACGTGGCGCTGGAGCGCCTGTGGCCGGATCGGTATCCGACGAATCATCCCGTTACTGACCCGGACGCGGGAGGTGCCCTGCTCGGACGCTGACACATTCCCAAGCAGCTAACGACGACGGGAAACGAAAAACCCGCGCTGGATCAGAGCGCGGGCTTCGAATGGTGCGGCATCAATGGAAAGTTGACGCCCTCATTCTCGGCATCCTTTTGTTCGGTGTCAAGTACAACGGCGGCCTTAAACGAGGCCTTCGCGGGCACGTTTGTGCCCATAGCCTCCGAACACTGCCGACTCCCGTCCCGGACCACCCACAGGGCGATCGCTACGCCGCCCGCGGCCCAAGGGACACCTATGAAAAATCTGAAAGAGCTGTTGCGGCTCTTGCTGACGACCGACCTGACGAACCGGCAGATCGCGGCGCTGCGCGGCGTCTCACACAACACGGTCGAACGCTACCGCCGACGCCTGGAGGAAACGCATATCGACTGGGAGTTCGTCTCCAAGAGCGATGAACTCGCGCTGGATTTTATGCTCAACGACGGCCGGGAAAAGCTCAAGCGCAAGTTCGTCGAGCCTGACTGGTCGGAGATTCACGAGGCGCTGAAGCGGAAAGGCGAGACGCTGGGGCGCCTGTGGGAAAACTACCGGCCGGGCCTTGGCGACTCCGGTCTGTCCTTCACAGAGTTCTGCCGGCGGTACCGTCGCTACTGCCGCGCACTGGGTCTGGTCATGCGCCAGATTCATCGCGCTGGCGAGAAAATGTTCGTCGACTACTCGGGACAACTCGCCTGGTTGACTGACCCTCAAACCGGCGCCCGCACCGCGGTACAGATCTTTGTTGCCGTGCTGGGGGCATCGAGTTACGTGTACGCCGAAGCCACGATGACGCAATCGTTGCTGGACTGGATCGGTTCCCACGTGCGCGCGTTCGAATATTTCGGCGGCGTGACGAAGCTGACGGTGCCGGACAACCTCAAATCCGCGGTGGTGTGCATCAGGCCCGGCGAAGGGGCGCTCTTGAACCCTTCGTATGCCGAATTCGCCGCGCATTACGGCACGGTCATCGTGCCGGCGCGGAAGGTTCGCCCGAAGGACAAGGGGAAAGTGGAAGCTGGCGTGCGTCTGATCCAGATCGCCGTGCTCGCTCACCTGCGCAACCGCACCTTCTTCTCGCTGGAGGAGATGAATCAGGCGATCCGTGTGTACGTCGACGCGGTCAACAACAAGCCCTTCAAGAAGATGCCGAACAGCACCCGGCGCAGCCTGTTCGAGTCACTGGACCGCCCGGCATTGCGTCCGCTTCCCGCGCAGCGATACGAGTTTGCCGAATGGCGCATCGGCGTTCGGGTGGGACCCGACTACCACGTCACGTGGGATCGCCACTACTACTCGGTGCCATACACGCTGGTCGGGGCGGAAGTGGACATCAAGGCAACCGCGACCGCCGTTACGGCCTACCACCGGCAAAAGCGCGTTGCCTTTCATCCGCGCAGCAGCATCGAAGGCGGGTCGAGCACGCTGCGCGAGCATCAGCCGAAATCGCATCAGCGCTATGCCGACGAACAGGCTGCAGATCTGGTGGTCTGGGCGGAAACGGTGGGGCCTTCGATTGCCAGGCTCTTCCGCGACCATCTCGAAATCCATCGTCAACCACATATCGCGCTGCAGCTCTGCGTGGCGCTGCGCAAACTCGCTCGTTCGGTCGGGCCGCAACGGCTGGAGGCTGCCTGCCGCCGCGCTCTCGCCATCAAGTCGACCAGCGTCTCGTCCATCCGCTCGATCTTGCGGCACCACTTGGAGGACAAGCCGTTGCCCGACGACAGCAGTGAATCCACTTCGCCAGCGCCGCACGACAACGTCCGCGGCCCCACTTACTACCACTGAGGAGAAGGTTCGATGGCTATCCAATCCACGCTCGATGCGCTGCATGCCCTGCGCCTTCACGGCATGCGTCAGGCCTTGGAACAACAGCTGGTGCAAACTACCACCTATGCGGAACTCCCGTTCGATCAGCGCCTGGGAAATCTGGTGGATGCCGAGACTACGTTCCGCGACAACCGACGGCTGAATCGAATTCTGAAGGTCGCTCGCCTCAAGGAAAAGGCGATGCCCGAAGACCTGATCTATCGTGGCGACCGCAACCTCGATCGAAATCTGGTCAGCGACTTGCTGACGTGCCAGTGGGTGGCGCACCATAAAAATCTCATTCTGACGGGCCCCACGGGCACCGGGAAGACCTGGATCGCGTGCGCCTTGGGTATGCAGGCCGCGCGGATGGGTTACCCCGTGCTCTACCATCGCATCAGCCTGCTGCTGGAGGCTTTCGGCATCGCGCATGCCGACGGCTCGATCACGCGGCTGCGTGCGCAGCTCGGCAAGGCGGAGTTGCTGATCCTGGATGACTTCGGCCTCGCGCCGTTCACGCCACGCGGGAAAAGCGATCTCCTCAATCTCCTGGATGATCGCATCGGGTCCGGCTCCACCGTGATCGCGGGACAGCTCCCCATGAAGGGTTGGCACGATTTCATCGACGATCCCGCGGTCGCGGATGCGATTTTGGATCGCCTCATTCACAGCGCGCACAAGATCCAGCTCAAGGGAGAGTCGATGCGCAAGCAGCAGGTCAAGGACGCCGGCGAAACTGCTTGACGATCTCCTTTACCGCGCCGGTCTCTACAGCAGCTGTGCCACACGTGGTCAGCGACTTGGCAGAGAGTGGTCAGGTCGTTGACCGGGCGTGGTCAGCAACCTGGCACGCCCTGGCCAGCTCGGTGGTTGCGGGTGGTCAGCTCCGCTGACGTGCGCTGGTCAGTTTCGCCGGTCGTAGGTGGTCAACTGCGTGGAAGAATTCAATTCTTCCCGTGGAGCCGTTCGAGACGCTCCTGGAGGAGCTCGCCCGGGATCGCCGCAGCGAACGTCGCTGGCGCACGCTCAAGCGCGTGGCCATGGCCGGCGCGGTGGCCGGATACCTGTTGTTCCAGGCGAACCTGTTGGGGTGGATCCCCGCAGTGAAGTCGCCCACCGCGGGGCCGCATGTGGCGGTGGTCGAGCTCGAAGGCCCGGTCAGCGCCTCCAGCCCGTTCTCGGCAGATCTCGTGGTGCCGCTGCTCAAGCGAACCTGCGAGGACGCGCGCACGGCCGGCGTCGTGCTGCGCATCAACTCTCCCGGCGGCTCGCCGGATGAAGCCGATCGCATCGGCCGCGCCGTCGACGCCTGCCGCGCCGGCGGAAAGAAAGTGGTCTCCTTCATCGACGGCCTGGGCGCCTCGGCCGCCTACCTCGTGGCCGTGCACGCGCAGGAGGTGCACGCGGGGCGCTTCAGCCTGGTCGGATCGATCGGCGCCATCATCCAGTCGCTGGATGCCGAGGACGCCCTGTCCCGCCTGGGCGTGCGTAGTCGCGTCTACGCCTCCGGGTCCCAGAAGAGTGCGGGTTCCCTGTGGCGGCACGACACCGCCGAGCAGGCCAGAACGCTGCAATCCCTCGCGGACGCTGCAGGCCAGCAGTTCGCCGCCGAGGTCGAGAAGCGCCGCGGGAATCGACTGCGTGCCACGCCCGATCGCAACTCCGGTCGCGTGTGGACAGCCGCAGACGCGAAAGCGCTGGGCCTGGTCGATGGGGTGATGGTCTACGAGGACCTCTTGGCCAGCGCCTTTCCGGGGATTCCGGCGGAGCGCGTCGTGCCGAGACGGCCGCTGAGCGAGGCCTTTTCCATGAGTGCACTCGTTCAGGCTGTGAAGACAGAACTGACCGGATGGTCAGCCGAATATGTGCCCTAAGAGCGCTACACGGGAAAAGGTCACGGATGATCGAACCTTTCCCCGGGCTGCAGGCGCCGTGCGATCGGTACTGTATGCAACGCCGGGGAACCTGCGCCGACCTCGGTCGGACCACCACGAAGGAGACACCATGTTCTACCCCTCGCGGATTGCCTCCGCATTGCTCTTGCTCGCACTGTCGCCCCTGGCGGCAGCCGGCTGCGGGCGCGGGCAGGTCACCCGGACGGGCGACCCCATGCCGGCCACCACTGTCAGCGCCGCGGCGGCAGGGAAGGACATCGAGGCGGCGGTGAAGTCCCTGGCGCCGGCCGGCTGGACCGTGGCCAACCCCGACCACGCAACGGCGTCGGTGAGCTGGAGTGCGGGTCAGCCCGCCGATCGCGTTCTGCAGGACCTCGCCCGCCAGGCCGATGTCTGCGTGACCATCGACGGCGCGGCCAAGAGCATCACTCTCCACAAGGCGGCAGCGGCGAACGATGGCGAGGCGCCGATCGCGGCCATGCCGGCCATGGACGATTCCCTGCTGCTGGCCAAGGAAGACACGCCGAACAAGCCCGCCGCCGCGCCGGCGCCCGCCGCGCCGGCCAAGCACCCGCAGAGCGAGGCGACCCCGGCCAGTCCCAAGCCTGCCGCCGCCACGACACCGGCGCGCGCGCCTGCGCCCACCCCGACCACGACGGTCGTGGCAGCGCGGCCAGCCCCGGCCGCCCCGGCCAAGCCGGCCCCCGCGGCACGCAGCGAGAAGCCGGCGCCGACCTCGACGACGGCCAGCGCCGAGAAGGCGCCTTCCGTGGGTGCCCCGCGGCCGATCCGTGTCCAACCCGAGGACGCGCCGATCGCTCCGTTGCCCAACGACCTGCTCGCCGCCGTCAACACCGCCGAGGGCGTCTACGACCTGCGCGCTGGCGAGACCCTCCGCCAGGCCCTGGCACGCTGGACCAAGGATGCGTCCTGGGTGCTCGTGTGGCGCGCCGAGGTGGATTTCGAGATCGACGCGCCCGTGTCGTTCCCCCGCGGCACCTCCCTGCAGGAAGCGGTGCGCCTGACGATGAAGGCGTTCTGGGCCCGGCAGCAGGCGCTCACCGCGACCGTCTACAAGAACCAGGTTCTGCTCATCTCCGGGAGGAACGCTCCATGACTCGCTACGGACGGCTTGCCTTCATCCTTCCTGCCCTGCTGTTGGCGGCGTGCTCGACCCCGGGCATGCGCAAGATCCAGGGCGACATCGACGACAGCCACGGCCAGGCGCGCAAACACCTGCAGAAGCAGCAGGACGACGGCGCGGCGCCGTACTACACCGAGGTCGATGACATCTACATCGGCGCGAACACCGTCGTGGCCCGCAAGGTCGACACGCGACCCGAGGCGCTCGACCTGCCGGTCATGTTCCGCAAGCAGTATCCGGTCACGCTGCCGATGCTGGGCGAGTTCCTGTCCACCACGCTGGGCATCCGCGTCACGGTGACCCAGGACGCGCTGACCGCCGCGGCCGAAGCTGCGTATGACCCGGTGCAGGCCATGCAGGCGCGCACCGGCCAGGTGCTGGGCCAGTCCGTCCCCAGCGGCACGGGCAACGCCCCGGGCCAGGGCGTCGGCGCGGGCGCCTTCCTCATGCAGTACGAGGGCACCGTCTCGGGCCTTCTCGACCAGGCCTGTGCGCGCACGGGCACCGCCTGGCGCTACCAGAACGATGGCATCGTGATCTTCGGCGTGGACACGCGCACCTTTGCGATTCACGCGGTGCCCGGCATCACGACGGTCGAGAACACCATCTCGAACCAGTCCGATGCGTCCGGCGGCAGTGGCGCCGGCGCGAGCGGAGGCGGTGGTGGCGGTGGCGGCGGGAGCTCGAGCAACGCCGAGCTGAAGTCCTCCTCCGGCCAGAACACCAAGGTCTCCGCGCAGGTGGCCGTATTCCCCAGTGTCGTCGACACCGTCAAATCGATGCTCTCGCCCAAGGGCAAGGTGGCCGTCAACGAAGCCACCTCGTCCCTGACGGTCACCGACACCCCGGCGGTGCTAAACCGCATCGACACCTACGTGAAGTCGGAAAACGACAAGCTCACGCGCCAGGTGCAGATCGATGTGCGCGTCTACTCGGTGGAGGTCAATGCCGGCGACAACTACGGCGTCAACTGGGACGTGGTGTGGGAGTCCGTGAGCGGCCGCTGGGGCGTGGGGACGTCGAGCGTTCCCGATGTCATCCAGGGCGCCTCCCAGCTCGCGCTGAAGGTTCTGGATCCCACGTACACCTACGGCGGCAGCAAGGTCCTCCTGAACGCCCTGTCCAAGCAAGGCGACGTCTCCAACGTCACCTCCGCCACGGTGATGACCACCTCCAATTCCCCGGTTCCCGTCCAGGTCACGGAGGAAACCCCGTACCTGGCCCAGGTGAGCACCGCTCTGGTGGCCAACACCGGATCGCAGACCACCCTCACGCCGGGCAAGGTGACCACCGGCTTCTCGATGACGCTCCTGCCGGTCGTGATGGAGGAAAGCGAGATCCTGCTGCAGATGCAGATCAACCTCTCCTCCCTGCGCGAGATTCGCCAGTTCTCCAGCAGCGGCGCGACGATCGAGTTTCCGCAGGTCGATGCCCAGCAGTTCCTGCAGCGCGTGAAGCTGCGCAGCGGGAGCACGCTGGTGCTGAGCGGTTTCGAGCAGGAAGCCCTGAAGTCCGACATGCGCGGGCTGGGTTCGCCGAAGTTCTCCCTGGCCGGTGGATCCCGCACGACGTCGAAGAAACATACCGTGCTGGTCGTGATCCTGACCCCGAAGGTGCAGGCCTGATCCGATGATCTCCGGCACCGTCATCATTGGATCCGGGAAATACGCCGCCGTCGCGGGGCTGTCCTGGCGTCCTCTCGGCATGGATCCGCGCACGGAGATCACCACCGCGTGCGAAAACCTCGCCACCAAGCACGGCATCCTGCTGTTGGACCAGCCGGACGGGCGCCCCTTGCTCGGCCTGCTGCCGCCCTCGGCGCCCAGCAAGGCGCGCACGCTGCCGTCGGCGGCCGCGTGGCTGGCCAATGCCTGTGACCGCACGGTCATCCTGATCAAGGCCATCCCGAAGACAGGCCAGTTCTGGGTGGTGCAGTCCGGCGCCATGCAGGTCTCGTTTCGCGCGGACCACGTGCTGCCGGAGAACGATGCGGTCGAGCTGATCGACGGACTGCTGGGGGATTGGCTGCACGAGCCGGACGACGCGCGTCCGAGGCTCATCATTGACGGCGAGCGCTATCCCAGCTCACACCTGATCGAGCGCTGGTCCTCCAAGGAGTTCGTGAGCTTCGAGGAGCTGGTGCGGAGCACGCCGCCCCAGAAGTCCCAGACCATCCGCCAGCTCGCCGGCATCAAGCCGGGCCAGATCCTCGCCATCGCGATGATTGCTCTGGTGGTCGCCGGTGCGGTCTTCGGCATGCGCGCGTGGAAGCAACATCAGCAGGCCATGGAGATCGAGCAGCAGCGACTGGAGATGGAGCGCCAGCGGCTGGTGCAGGAGCAGCTCAAGACCCAGGCCGAGGTGCGCATGGCCCAGGCCGTGGTGAATGCCATGACCGAGGACACCGCAACCCCGGCCCCCGACGAGCTCGTCACCCAGTGCGTCAAGTCACTGCGGAGCGTCGGCAGGGAGCTCGGCGGCTGGCGCGTGTCGCGCGCCGACTGCAGCCCGGCGGGCAATGCCCTGACGGTCGATCTGATCCTCGATCCCGTGGAAGCAGGCGGCGTCGGAACGAACGCCTCTCTGGTGGACGCGGCGGCGCGGCGCGGGTGGAAGGCATCGATCGACCTGGCCGCGCAGCGCGCAAAGATCGCAATTCCCCTGACGCCGCCGGCGACGCGTACCGCGCTGAAGCCTGCCGAAGCGCCGGCTCTCGAGGCCGTGCAGACGCGGTTTATCGGTCGCCTGCAGCTGCTGGCTCAGGGCCTGGGCACGTTCTCCTTCAAGGTGTCCAACCTGGAGCCGCGCTCAGCGGTCTACCTCGATCCGGCGAAGGAAAACAACAACGACGCGAGCCGCTTCTCGCCGGTGCCGCCCGAGCGCATCTACCGCAAGGGCACCTTCGACCTGGCGGGCCGCGACCTGTGGCAAGCCACCAGCTTTTCCCTCAACTACCCATTTGTCGCGGTCGAGAAGTTCGAGATGAACATCACCGGGACCGATGCCGAATCCATCGATTGGACGATCAAGGGCCACTATGTCTCCGCTCGCCTCTAAGACCCTGCTCAGCGCCGTTCTGTGGTGCGCCGCGATCAACGTGACGGCGCAGACCGCCGCGCCGCCGCCGGGAGCGCCTGCTGCTCCAGCCGCGGCTCCGCCCCCCGCCGCGCCACAGGAGCCGGTCAGCGTCGATCCCAGCGCTCAGGGGGTGGAGGAAGCGGCGCTGGCCCTCGCGGCCCTGAGGCGCCAGTCCGCTAACGAAAGCGAGCGCCTGAAGCTGATGGAGTTTCAGACGCAGGTGGCCGATCTGGCCAAGAAACTCGGCACCGTCAAGGCGGGCACCAGCGACATTCCGGAGCTGGTGGGCCTTGATGGCCGCGCGGGGCATTACCGCGCCGAGTTCCTGTCGAACAACGCCATCTTGTCGGTCATCGAAGGCGAGTGGGTCACGCCGGAATGGCGCGTGGACCGCATCCTCTCCAACGGAGTCCAGCTGTCCAGGAAGGGCGGCAAGGAAACCCACACGATCCTGTTCGGACACCAGCCAATCAAGGGCGGCGCGAGCCTCCTCAGCAATGACCGCTCTCCCGGACCGTCGGTGCCGCCCCGCAGCTATCCGGCAGGCCCTGCCAGCAACTACGGCACCCCGGTCCCCATGAACGGCCCAACCGGTCGCTAAACCCCCCTCGCGGACGACGAAGTCATGTTGCGAACCCTGTTCGGCGGCAAGGACGACAAGACCAGCAGCAAGGAGCCGCTGCAGGAATCCGTTGCCACGCCTGCCGTGGCGAGGGTGGTGCCAGCGGCCGGGGCTGCGTCCCCGCCGAGCGCCGCCGCGCCATCGTCCGAGGCGCCGGAGGTGCGTGCCGAGGCGGCCGAGGACAGGCGCAACGCGCCCGTGATGCCAAACCTTCAGGTACTTGCCGCTGGCCGCAATCTGCCGCGCTATGTCGCGGTGCTGACCGATCAGGGCCAGCGATACACGGTGCGCGCGGAGGATCGCCGCCACGTTGCGCTGCTGGATCTGGGCGCGTCCCAGTACGCGATCGTCTGGACCAATCGCTGGGCCTCGAAGTCCACGCTGGAGGCTCTGCTGCACCGCCTGAGTCTGGACAACCTGAAGGTCCACCGCTTCTACGAGGCCCGCGAGGACATTCTCGGCCTGCTGTACCGGCCCGATGGTGTATCAGCCAACAGCGTCGATCGCATCGACATCTCACCGACCCAGGTCACGGAGATGATCGCCACGATGGTCGCCAGTGCCATGGAGGTGCGGGCCTCGGACATCCACATGCAGGTCGACGCCACCAGCGCCCGGATCCAGTTCCGCGTGAACGGCGCCATGGAGACCTACATGGAGCTTCGGCCCGACCAGGCCGACGTGATCTCCAATGCGCTCTTCACCATGGGCGACCAGGACGGCAAGCCCACCGCATTTGCCAAGACCGACTACCAGGATGCGTCCATCACGCACACCTGGGCGATCAACGGCGAAGCCAAAGAGGTCAAGCTGCGTTTTGCGTCCTTGCGCACCAACGCAGGCTGGGACGTTGTCCTGCGCGTCCTGGATCAGAACGTCACGAACAACACGAGCGGTCTGGCATCGCTGGGTTACGACGAGGCCCAGATCTTCGACTTCAACCGCATGCTGGCGCGCCCCACCGGGCTGGTGCTGCTGTGCGGACCGACCGGGTCGGGCAAGACCACCACGACCGCGACGCTGCTGCAGGAGCTGTTTCGCCGGCACGAGGAGTCGCACATCATCCGCACGATCGAGGATCCGGTCGAGATCGTCGTGCCAGGCCTGCGCCAGCACCCCGTCGTCCGATCGGGTGGCGCGGTCGAAGACGGCTTCCTGAAGGTCTTCAAGGCGTGCATGCGTGGTGATCCGGACGTGCTGAGCGTGGGCGAGGTCCGTGACCACGCCACGGCGATGCTGCTCCAGAACGCGGTCCAGTCCGGCCACATGGTGTTCGCGACGCTGCACTCGGGCGACGCCTTCGGCGCCTTCAGCCGCCTCCACCATCTGGGCATCGCCCGCTCCGACCTGACGGACGAAACCTTCATCTCGGGCATCGTCAATCAGAAGCTGCTGCGCCTGCTGTGCCCGGACTGCAGTGTGCCGATTGTCCAGAAACTCGCCCACCTGCCGCCGGATCTCGTGCGGCGTCTCATCCGTCTGAGCCTGCCGGATCAAAACGCCGTGCGGGTTGCCGGCGACGGCTGCGAGCGCTGCCGCGGGTCGCGCTACATCGGGCGCACGGTGGCGGCGGAGATCGTGATCCCCGACCGCGAGATTCTGGCGCACATCCAGCGCGACGAGGGCACGTTGGCCAAGGCCTACTGGCGCGCCGGGATGTCGGTCTACGACAAGAGCAGGAGTGGGCGCACCTCGCTGGACCAGGGCATCGAGAAGATGGCGAAAGGTCTGGTGAGTCCCATGGATGTCGAGCGCGTGCTCGGACCGCTGGATTCCCAGTTCACCCCGGAGAAGGAACGTGAGTGGTACCGCAAGGCGGTGCGCAAGCACGAGCTGGATCTGCACGAGGAGCGTTTCCAGTGAGCGCCATGGTGCCTTCCGAGCGCCGCCCGACCGCGGCCGGCTTCGATCGCCGCGGCGACGAATTCGAACACTGGTTCGCCCGCCGATTCAATTTCGGCGCGAAAGCGCGCATCCGTCTCTACGAGCGCCTGGAGCGATTCACCACGCGCAAGAAGCCGATCCGCGAAGCCCTGGAGAGCATCTGGGCCCGCTACCACCGCAAGAAGGATGCGCGTCGCGCGGTGTTCCGGCGCCTCGTGGAGCAGATGGCGGGTGCGGGCAGCAGCTTCTCGAGCGCGATTGCGCCCTACATCCCGCCGGCCGAGCGCCTGATGCTCTTTGCCGGCGAGGAGGGCGCGAAGCTCCCCGTAGGCCTGCAGAAGGCACGATTCGTCGCGGAAGCCGTGCAGAAGATGCGCAAGGCCCTGATCAGCGAACTGCGCTATCCGGTGCTGCTGGTCGTCTTCCTGGCCGTGATGCTGGTGGTGATCGCCTATCAGCTCGTGCCGATCATGCTGCAGATGGCGCCGCTCTCGAAGTGGCCGCCGGTCTCGATGATGCTGTACTACATCGCCACGGCAGTGAAGGTGGCGGGCATCTGGTTCGTAGCGTTCGTGTTCGCAGCAGCGGTGCTGATCGCACGGACGATCGACACCTGGACCGGGCCAATGCGGCGGTTTGCCGACAAATACCTGCCCCCCTGGACGATCTATCGGGTCTACCAGGGCTCCACCTTCCTGATCTCCATAGCGGCCCTCATCGAGGCAGGACGTCCGATCGACGTCGCCCTGAAGCAGATCACGCCGATCTCCAAGCCGTGGCTGCGCGAGCACGTCGTGGCGATGCTCCAGCAGCTGTCTGCCGGCGTACCGCCAGGCCGCGCCATCGACACCGGGTTGCTCGATGACGAGGTGTGCGGCGACATCGAGGACTACGGATCCGCCGGGGCCTTCGATCAAGCGATCGGCGCGGTGGGCCAGGACACCATTTCGGACTCCATCGAGCGCATCGCACTGCAGGCCGGCGTGGTCCGCGGCGTGCTCATGCTCATGGTGGCCGCGGGCATCCTCCTCGTCTATGGCGGCATGTTCTTCCTGGTCCTTGAAACAGCGCGAGGCATGAATGTTCCCAAGTAACCCCACTGGCCGCGGAATCCGTCAGCGCGGTTTCTCACTGCTTGAGCTGCTGATCTCGATTGCGGTGGCGGCCGTCATCATCGGTATCGCGCTTGTGTATTTCGAACAGGTCCGGGCAGCGCAACGGGATCGGGATGCGGTGTCCGGGCTGCACTCGCTGGTGGCCGTGATCCACCAGGTCTACCGCACGCCCAACTACGGGACGCTCAGCGGCCCTGTCCTTGCGAAGGCGAGCTCCTTCGCCCGCAGCCTTGCGGACAGCAGCGGGAACCTGATGGCACCGTGGGGAACACCCATTCAGGTGGGGCCCGCCATTTACGCGGGTATCGCCGGTGCAACCTTCCAGATGCTCTACACCCGGGTTCCCACCGAGCATTGCACGACCTTGCTCAAGGATTCCTACGGCGCATTCCTGAAGGTCCAGGTCGGTGGCGTGGTGTTGAAGGACATGAGCTCGACGCCCGTCGTCGAGACCACGGATCTGAACAGCATCCTGGCCGCGTGCAGCAGCGCACCAGATCCAGACGTGACACTGATTTCTTCCTGATCGGGAAGCAAAAGGGGGTCAGCAGCCCATCTGCTGAGACAACTGTTAGAGGTTTTCGACATGCGTAACTTGCGTCAGATGAACATGCACAATCTGAAGGGCCAGGCTCAGGGCGGTTTCTCCCTCCTCGAGCTGATGATCGGTATCGGCGTGGCGGCCGCCCTGATCGGCTTCGTGATCTACCTGTATGTGCAGGTGAACGCCAACAGCAACTCGTACAAGTCGACTCAGACCGTGCTGACCATCAGCACCGCCGTGAAGACCCTGTACCCCAGCCCGAATTACAACGGCGTATCGGGCAGCGTGCTGGCCTCCTCCAAGAAGGTCCCCGACGTCTACGTGTCGGGCACGAACCTCATCAACCCGTTCGGTCAGACCGTCACGGTGGCTTCCACCAACATCGGCTCCGGCACCGACAACGGCTACATCATCACGTTTCCGGGCGTACCGACCAACGAGTGCACTTCGCTCGCGTCGGCCGTGGCCGGCAATTTCGTGAAGATCGAGGTGGGCACCACCGCGGTGAAGGATGACACTGCCACCACACCGGTGGCCTATTCGACCACGACGGCGGTCACCGCCTGCAGCGCCTCCAACAGCAACACGCTCAAGTTCACCTCGACGTAAGCCGTGAGAACGCCCCTCCATGGGGGAGGGGCGTTCACTTCCTGGAGTCCTTCTGCATGACCGCTACTGCAGCCTTGATGTCGGCGCCGTCGATGTTTCAGCTTCCATCCGATTTCGAGAAGTACCGCGATTTCTTCCTCTGGGAACACGAGGACACCGACAAGGTGGTGGAGTCCGCCTTTGCGTTCCGCGCCAAGCCGGAGAAGGAAGACATCACCGACACTGCAGTCCAGAACTATCTCGGTGGTCTCTACGCACACATCAAGAAAAAATTCCCTGGCACTGACGATTTCGCGGTGGCCTACCAGGGCGTGACGTTTCGTGGTCACCGCATCTCGACACTGACCGGCCCACTGCTGGCGCTGCGGCGTGTGCCAACCAAGGCCCCGGTATTGGAGGATCTGGCACTGCCTCCGTTGTGGCGGGACATCCTCATGTTCCCCGATCTCGCCTACGGGGGGCTCATCTTCCTTGCCGCGGTGATGGGGCAGGGCAAGAGCACCACGACGGCGGCGATCATCACTTCCCGACTGCAGCGGTACGCGGGCTATTGCCTCACCATCGAAGACCCCTGCGAGCTGCCGCTTCATGGCATGCACGGTCAAGGCATCTGCATCCAGACTGCGGTCAAACCCGAGCACGGCCGCCAGGGATTTGCCGAAGGCCTGCGCGGTGCGCTGCGCTCATACCCCACCTTGCCATCGGGCTCAATGTGCCTGGTCGGTGAGGTGCGTGACGGTGAAACCGCGGCCGAGGCGCTGCGCGCTGGCGTCAACGGCACCCTCGTGATCACCACCGTTCACGCGAAGTCCGTTCACTCGGCGATCGCGCGCTTTCTTGCAATGGCAGAAACCGTCATGGGTCCCAAGACGGCTCGGGATCTCCTGGCGTCATCGTTTCGTGTGGGCATCCACCAGACCCTCACGCTGGATCCAGAAGAAGAAGGGTGGCGCCGCGGCAAGATCGGCGGCGAGATGCTGTTCTCGAAGGACGAAACGTCTCAGGTTGCCGCCGCCATTCGCGCTGAAGGCGCGGAGTCCCTCGTGGAACCGATTCGATACCAGTCCACGCTCCATGCGCAGAACCTGCGCTTCTCCGAGTTCATCAAGCGGGTGATGTGATGAAGACCCCTCACAAGCGGCACCGGGGTTACACCCTGATCGAGGTCCTCATTGCGCTGGGTGCCATCCTCACCCTCTCCGGCTTCGTCGGGTATTACGCTTGGCAGGTGCGGCGATCCAACCAGGTCGAGGCCTTCGTGGATCAGTACGGCGCGATGGCTGAGGCGCTGAGGGCGCGGTACCGCGGGCAGGGCGATTACGCCGGCCTCACGTTCAAGAGTGCCCGTCTCGATGGGCTGATCCCGCCCGGCTTCCTGTCCGCGAATTCCATCGCCATCGGGAGCACCCCATGGGGCACCACCCTGGACGTTTCTCCAGCCGCGGCCGAGTCGGATGCGCGGGCCGCCAACCAGTCGTTTATGACCACCGTTTCCATCCCGGATCCGGATCTGTGTCTGGGCGTGCTCATGGCCATGGCGGGACGGGTGCAGCGCATACGCGTGGGCACATCGATCTACCTGACGTTGGAACCGTTCCAGGGCACCGTAAGCGTGACCTCGCAACAGAACGCGGTGCGTAACTACTGCACGCGATCCCAGATCGCCGTCAACGGCCCCAAATTCTACCTCTACGACAACTGACATGAAGCAAGGCGGATTCAGTCTGGTCGAAGCGCTGATCGCTCTCGCGGTCGTGATGGGCATCGCATCCGTACTTCTGGTCTACAGCCGTGATGCCACGGACGGAAAGCGCGCGCTGGAGTTCACCATGGACATCCAGCGGATCACCGACACCCTGCACAGGCTTTATCCGGCCACTTCGCCCGACGGCTACAAGAATCTCACCGGCGTCCAGGTGACCGCCAACGTCGCGCCGGCGATCCCGGACGTTGGGGGGCTCATGTCCAACCCGTTCGGCGGGAATTACGCGATCGCACCAACAGCCTGGCGGGGCGAGCAGAACGCGGCCGCACTGATCATCGCGAACAACATCCCGGCGGCGCTGTGCCCGGCGCTCGTGGCGCAGATCAAGGATCGCGTGAACATGCTCACCGTGAATACCTCGTCGAACATCATCAAGGACGGCGTGAGCATCGACCTTGCGCCTGCGGACTATTTCAACGCCTGCAAGGCGAGCCCCCCATCGCCGAACAGCACCACGTTCTTCATGGTGATTCTCTAATGCAAGCCGCACCCCCATCCCGACGTTGCCAGCAGGGGGCAACGCTCATCGAGCGACTCCTCGTCATATTTGTTCTGGCATCGCTGACGCTGGGTGCTGCCTGGGCAGGCATGGAGGCGTACAAGGCCCGGCGTATTGCCCAGGTGCGTCAGGAAGTCGAGAAGATCATGGAGCTGGTGCACTCGATCTACCCGACGGACAGCCCGAACGGCTACACCGGCCTGAATTCCGCGCAACTGGCGAGCGCGCTGGCCGATGTGATGCGATTCGACGCAAGCGCCAACGCCTTCATCAATGCCTTCGGTGGCACGACATCCGTGAATCGCTCGGACTGGGAGTGGGGCACCAGTGAAACGGGCCGCCTGGCCATGATCACGGTCCGCGGGGTGCCGAGCTCTGCCTGTGTCGAACTGGCTGTTTACTTCCAGGACAAGGCCACCGCTGTCTCGATCAACTACGGAAACCAAACCATCCACGCGCCAAATGCGATGGATGCGACTCTGGCGACGATCGAGACCTACTGCAGCACTCCACCGATTGCCGGCAAGACCTCGTACATCGCCATCTTCTTCGTCTGAGACACTCCCCATGATCCCAAGCGCCCCCCGAAAGCACGAGCAGGGCTTCTCCCTGATCGAGGCACTGATCGTTCTCACGCTACTGGTCGGCCTCTCGGCCCTGGTGATGATGGGAATGAAGACGATGACCCAATCGTCGTCTCGGGAGAACTTTGTTTCCGTCCAGGCTCGCGAGATGTCGCTCATTCGCGCCGCGGCGAAGCAGTACGTGACCACCAACGGGTCCCTTTTCACCGCCGGAACCCCGAAGACGATCGCGATCACGGACCTGATCACCGCAGGCCTGCTGCCGACGGACTTTGCCAAGCGCAACGGCACCATCGGGACCTCACCGATGTTTCAGCCCTACGTCGTGATCGGCCTCAAGGACGCCACCGGTAAGGTTCCCATCGTGGTCACCGAGGGCTCGACTCCCTTGGGATCCCGTCTCCAGCAGATGGGCATGGCGGCCAACGACGCGATGGTGCTCGCGTACAAGCAGCAGGTTGCCGAAGAAGCGAACAAGGCCTTCAAGGTAGTCGCCGGAACCGTCGACAAGGGATCCACGGTCGCCAAGGGTGTCTATGGAGGATTCACGAAAGACCTGGCGGCATTCCTCGGAGCGGCAACATCTGCTGCGAACGCCGTGGTGCTGCAGGGGTTCTCGGATCTGGAGGTCAACCCTGTGGATGTATCAGGGTCCAATAAATGGAAAAGCTGCGTATTTAAGCAAACGGATCGAAGCTACTACGCAGGCAACAAATATGTGCTCCCGTCCTGCCCGGCAGGGTATACGGAGGTGGCGAGAACGCCTTTCTGTAACTACAAAGCCACCTCACTTGTATACCCAAGCGATGTGGGCTCACTGTTTCTTAGCAAGCGTGAAATTGATTCGCGAGGCCGAGCAGTCTACCAGTGGTCGTGCGATATTAATCTGAGTCCGACGTGCACACCACAGCCCTACTATACCGACACAGAATCGTGGGACATTTTCTTCGACATACAGCTAAATGGGGCAACTATTGCCACCGATGGTGTGTGCGACTGGAGTCACCAAACGCAAGGCACATGGAATCCATCCGCGTGGCGATGTGACGCGTCGGATGTGCCGAGCATTTATGCCAAACCTTGTATCTCTAACACCGGCCGTAATGAGGCACAACAGGCCTTCGCCGACATCGGACAAAATCCATATGATCTTTTGTGCTGTGCGCCAAACTAAATGGAGCGAAAAAGCTGCACGCCAGGGCTTTAGCCTTGTCGAGCTACTGGCCGTTGTTGCCTTGGCAAGCGTGGCAATGCTGCTTATGGTCAGCGCTTACAAGAAGGTTGGCTCGCAAGTAACAGCGCAAGTTGCTGCGGGGCAGCAAGACGGACGGGAGCTTGCCCAGTTCGCTGCGGCCGTGCGTGAGTGGGCGAACCAGAAATCCATCAAAATGACAGCGGATACTGCGACCGATGTATCTGTCGCCTCGCTGATCGCGTCGGGGTATCTTCCAGCGAACTTCGCAAATCACGCTGGCGGGGTCGGCCATAACCTGATCGGTCAGTCCTACATGGCGACGGCAATCAAGTCGAGTGGCGATGGCAAGACCCGCGCGGTTGCGTGGCTGATGGGTCCCGCATTGCAGTCCCTTCTTGCTGCGCAGGACATCGGGAGCACCAACGCCACGATCACTGCCAGGGCCGAGGCGGTCGCATCCGAGGTCAACGCGAACAGCTCATTAGCAGCAGGTGTAATCCAGCCGGGCAATACGCACGTTCGCGGTGTAACGGCATCATTTACGTACGATGTGAGCCCATGGATCGGGTCCACGGCGTTGACTCTGCCATCAGCTGTTGCTTTGGTGGGCTTTTCGGAGCTCGTTCCTGACGGATCCGACACGCCGAGCACCACCCCGCCGCCGCAGGTCGATATAGGAAACTGCTACGTGGCTCAGCCCAGTGTCGATGGCGGTGGAAACTTCGTCGCGGCGACATGCTCGGCGGGCACGCATGAAGAGGCCCGTTGGTCATTCTGCAAGCCATATAACAGTGCCAATCTCGACGACATGGCTAAGAACTTTCCTGGTGGAATCATCGTCTCGGGCAAGGATCATCGGTATTACAACGAGGTCCTGGAGGGGGAATGCTGGGTCGCCATGGCGTACAATTATCCCTGCCCACACCTCGATAGAGATGACGATGCCGTCTATTCGTTGGGCACCCCGTTTTTCAGGGAAACGTGCATTATCAATAGCTGGGGCGATTGTCCTGGCCGCGAGGGCGACACCTCCTATCGCTGCCTCAATCCGCGTCCGGCCCCTGTTCTTGCGAGCTATCCAGCGCAAGCGTTCGATCTCCTTTGTTGCCACTGAGTGAGCTGCCGGTTTCTGTGTTTTGGTGGCGGCGCCACGCACCGCGAGGCGCTGAGAGCAAAATTTCGGATGGATGCACGTTGCGGTAAGCTATGCAGGAAGTAGCAATTACCACTAAGGAGGAAGGGGAGATGAAAGAAAGAGTCCGCATTGCCCTCATGGGACTGCTGTTTGTCCTGTCGTGCACCGCCTTGCCGGCCTTCGCCCAGTACACCGCGCCGATTGCACGGGTAAGTGGTCAGATGCCCGTGGAGGAGCCGTTTCGCGGTACGTACTTCGATCCCGCGAAAGCGGGGACGGGGTTGTTCGTTGACTATGGTGGCAACAACCTGCTGTTCATCAGTTACTACTCTTTCGATGCTGATGGATCGCAGAAGTACTACCTGATCCAAGGTCGTTTCGCAGTCAATGACGAGCTGACCCGCGCCCGGACGGGTGTGATCGGGAAGCTGGCCGATGCCGTCGTCTACACGACGGCTGGTGGTGAAGCTGTGGGCGGGGCCTATATGGCGGCAACTCCGCACGTCATCGATACGCCGGTCTCGATGACCTGGACCGCACCGCGCCGCGCGACGTTTACCCTCGGAACAGGCACCTGGAACATGGTGGCAGCCAACTTCTTCGGGACGTCGGATGCCGATTATGTGAAGGGGCGGTGGGGTTTGTCGTATTATGTTGCGTTCGACACGTTCGACGGTACGCGATCGTTGGCGCATTTTACTGTCGATTTCTCCCCGGCTCCCTTTGGCGTCGAGAAGCTCAAGTTAGCTCCGAATTCAGTCGCCGGCGTCTCCTTGCCTCCCGCCAGTGCGAAGCTCCTTGTTGCGTCATGCGTGAGCTACCAGGCCTACGTGAAGCGGTGTCAGAATCTTGCGCAGGGTCTTGCCAACAGTACGTTCTCGGCTTCTGGTATCGGCACCGTCCCGCCAACCATGATCGCGTGGGTCGATGATGCGTCGGGACGGGCGGGAATCGAAATGGTCACCGGCTACTCCGAATCGGGCGCGACCCTGGGTCCCGAAAACTGGCACTTCGATCTGTACGTGGAGCCGTCTCGTATGAGTGGTCACGGAATCCACCAGTGGATGAATGGTGCGTACAAGGATCATCTGGACAGCACCTTCCTTTTCGAGAAGGTCCCCAACTACCTGATCGATTTCAGCCAGTAAGCAGGCTCGGTGTTCGTAGTGGAACCAAAGGCCCGGCATCCCCCTAGCCGTTCACTTGACCTGTTGATGAAGGGCACGATCCAATGAAGCAGCACGTTGAAGCGGAACTGAAAGACGCAGAGGATGCTTTCGCGACCATTTTCGCGATTCACGGCCCACGCCGTTACCGCGAATATCCAGATGGCGCAATCAACGGTGCCTGTGCCTGCATGCAGCCACAGAGCAACTTCGGTATCCAGCCAGGCCAGGAATTGAAGGTCGACGGACCAGGCGCTATATGGGCTTGGTTCGTGGGGTCGCCGCGGGTGTTTCAATTCGGGTTTGTCCGATCACGCAGTTGGGCAACTCGACGGATGCACGAGACGCTACTTGCCGAAGCGGCTCTACACCAACAGGTCAAGTGAACGGCTAGGGCATCCCCGGGCCTTTGTTTCTGCCCGAAAGGTCCAAGACGATGGCACCTTTCCCCGCGCCATAGGCGACGATCTGACGGTATCGTTGCGCCATGACCGCGATGCCACCGCAGACGCTCTCCCGCATGGATGCTTCATCGACTGGAACGGACATGGAAAAGCCGCCGGCGTCCACTCAGGATCAGGTGCCGTTCTTCCGACTCGCCCTGGCGCCACCCCATGCAGCGCGCGGATGCCTCGTGTGCATCACGTCGCCGGATCTCCATCGCCCCCTTGCCGGCCAGCTGGTGAACGGGGGAGGGGAGGGGGCTCTTTGCAGGACCGGCTTCTACCTCACCGCACCGTTTAGTGACGTCGCCGAGGTCATGGGGAAGGGCGGAGCTGCGTTTTCCTCACTGTTCCAGACCCGACTTGTCCCGCGCTGGCGTTGGCAGGTCCTCGAAGGATGCGCAACTCCGGCCGACGCAGCTGACCGTCTCCTTGCGATTGTGATCGGCCGCGACGAGTCGTGGGCCCAATACCAGAAGGGACTGCTCGCGGAGATCATTGCCGCGAAGTGGGGTGGGCGTCCGAATCTCCTCACCCTCGACAACATCCTGGCGTGGACACGGAGCGCTGTGCAGAAGGCCCTCCATCATCCGCTCCTGCCCCTGCTGCCGCGCTGGTCCAGGCTGGCCCTGTCAATCCCGGCGGGATTCGAGCTGGAGATGGTGCCCACGCTTCGTGCCGGTGGCTCGGTGATTGCCTTCATGGACGCCCTTGCCTCCAGCTACGAGGACACGGCGAGCTGCCTCCTGGATGTGCTGGCGGCGTGCATGCCCCAGGCGGCCCTGGAGGAGGCGCGGATGGCGTTCCGATCCGCCGACGTGGTCCTCCTCACCGGCTTTGACCTCGGTTGACCACTTACACGGGGAAAGATCGCGTTTGATCGAACCTTTCCCCGCGGAATACGCCTCTCCCATGCCCTACTGTACGCACACCCAAGATGGTGCGGTGTGCACGCATGAAGCGATTCCTTCTGGCTTTGCTGGCGCTGGTGTTGTCCTCGACTGCCCACGCGCGTAACCCTCAAACCGAGGCAATGATCAAGACCTGCATCGCGCAGGCTGCCGAGACGTTTCACATCCCTGCGCTGCCGATCGAGATCCTTCGGGACGTCGAGGCCGGTGAAGTCGGCCGGGTGTCGAAGAACGATAACGGTTCCTACGACATCGGCCCCATGCAGATCAATTCCTCCTGGTTGCCCACGCTGGCAGCCATGGGGATCTCGGAGTCGGCGCTACGCGACAACGCCTGCGTCAACGCGTACGTGGGCACGTGGATCTACTACCAGGCCTGGCGCGAGACCGGGAACGTCGCCCAGGCGATGGCCCGATACCACTCGCCCTATTCGCGCTTCCAGGCCCGATACCTCGGGTTGGTGCTACAGGCAATCGACCGCCGTACCGCGCAGAGCGCCCCGAGCGTGGCATCGCGCTGATTTTTTCGCCGTGGGCCTCGCTGCGTAGGCTCAAAGATGGCGCGAGAGCGCGCCCCTAAAGGAGATGAGCATGAAGCGTTGGTTCAATCGGTTGGGTTTGTGCCTGGCTGCGGCCGCGGCGCTTGCCGGCTGCGGGGGCGGCGGCACCAAGCAGGCCGCGGTGGATAGTGCGGTCACAGCGACGAAATACAGCATTGCGCTGAGCTTGCGCGATGCCAACGACATCCCGACCAATCACTTCAGCGCCGGCGTGCAGGCCTCGGTGGTCGCTACCGTCACCCAGACGGTCACGAAGACCTCGGCCAGCACGGTCATCAGTAACACCACGGGGCCGGCGGCCAACGTGCTGGTGAAGTTCGACACCAACGGCGCGACCGTGACGCCGGCCAGCGGCACCGTGCTGACCGACAACAGCGGCTCGGCCCGCGCGCAGCTGCTCGTCGGCGCAGACGCCGGCGGCTTCGCGCTGAACGCCTCGGTACAGGGCAGCAGCGGCGAGGGCGGCGGAGCGGCTACGATCAACTACATCGTCGATCGCACCCTCGAACCGCGCCTCACGCTCACGCTGACCAACCAGAAGGGTGAGGCAACGACCCGGCTGCAATCCGGCGAGATCGCCACCGTGCAGGTCAAGGCGGAGCTGATCCAGCAGGTGGTCGGCAAGCCCGGCGGCGAGCTCGTGCCCGCCAAGGGCGTGACTGTCACGGTCGCTTCAGACGGCGGCACCTTCGACCCCTCCAACGGCGCGGTTCTCACCGACGACAACGGAATGGCGCAGGTGCGCTTTCAGCCCTCGCTCGCGGAAGGCGCCCACTCCATGGGCGCGACGGCAAAAGTCGACGGCAAGTCGGTCGCGACCTCCCTGTCCTACGAGGTTCGCATGCCTGTGCTGCGGCTGGGCTGGGGCACTCCCTTCCAGGCGGGTGTGCTCGACGTGAGCCCAACGACCGTGATCGGGGGCACCGACGCGGCGCTGCGTGTGAAGGTGCTCGATGCGGACGGCAATCCCTTCCCGCTGCCGGTCTCGATCGCGTTTACCTCCAGCTGCGCCACCCTGGGCACGGCGGGCTTTGTCACGCCGGTCCAGGCCATCGGCGGCAATGCGAGCTCGGTCTACACCCCCAGGCAAGGCTGTGTCGGCCGCGACACGCTGCGGGCGCAGGCGCTGCTGCCTGGCCAGACGATCCCCGTGACGGCCAGCGCGGACGTCACGGTCGTGCCACCGCCGGCGAGCGGCGTTGCGTACGTCTCGGCCACCCCGACCACCATTGCCCTCAAGGGCCACGCGCGTGCCGCGTTGCCGGAGACGTCGGTCGTGGTCTTCCGCGTGATTGGTAACGGCGGTGTGGGCGTGCCCGGGCAAAACGTCCAGTTCACCTTGTCGTCCTCCGCCGGTGGCCTCTCCCTGCGGCCGAGTTCCGGAGTGTCGGACAACAACGGCGAGGTCCGCACCACCGTGACTTCCGGATCGGTGGCCACCACCTTCACCGTTCGCGCCTCCCTGGGCTCAGGGTCGGGCACGGAGTCCGAGCCGCTGCTCGTCTCCAGCGGCGCCGCGGACCAGGACTCGGTGTCGCTGTCGGCGTCGACTCTCAACGTAGAGGGTTGGGACTTCGATGGCAGCCTCTCGCTGATCTCTGTGCGCCTGGCCGACCACTTCAACAATCCGGTTCCCGACGGCACCGTGGTGAGCTTCACTGCCGAAGGCGGCAGCGTGACGCCCTCCTGCACCACGTCGGCCGGCGTGTGCACGGCGACGCTGCAATCGCAGAACCCGCGGCCGGCGGACGGGCGGGTGTCGGTTCTGGCGACGGTCGTTGGCGATGAGTCCTTCACCGACACCAACGGCAATGGGCTCTATGACGCCGGCGAGGCCTACGGCGACATCGGCGAACCCTTCCGCGATGACAATGAAAACCGCGTGCGCGACGCCAGCGAGCCCTTCATCGACGCCAACGGCAACAACCGCTGGGACGGGCCCAACGGCCGCTACGACGGCAGCCCCTGCAACCTCGGCAACGGCTGCAGCCCGGCCAGCACCCAGGTGGGGCGCAACATGGTCATCGTGTTCTCGACCTCCGCTGCGATTATCCAGATCAACCCGGGGACGATCAAAGCCGACGACGTGACGGCAGCGCCGGTGCAGATCCTCGTGTCGGATCTCCACGGCAACTTGCCGCCGCGCGACTCGACCATCACGGTCACCACGTCCAACGGCAAGCTGCTCAATGAGGTCAACACCACGGTGGCGAACTCCAACTCGGCCGGCCCGCTGGTGCTCAGCACCGCAGTGATCGGCGATGGCACGCCCTCCAGTGGCCTGCTGACCGTGGAAGTGAAGACGCCGGCCGGCACGGTGACGCGCAACCAGGCGACCGTCATCGACACCAAGCACCAGGCGCAGGTCGGCACGCTGACCTTCAATCCGGCGTCGACCACGGTGGCCTCGAGCACAACCGTGGATGTGGCCACGATCCTGACGGCAACCTCCACCGACACGCCCCCGCAGCCCATCGTCGGCGCGACGCCGGTGGCGAATTGCTCGACGGCCGGCGCGACGGGAACGGTGACCGTGACCCTGGATCCCACCATCCAGCCGACGGACACGAACGGCAGCACCAGGCTCACCTTCCACGTTACGACCGGGGCCGGCGTCTCGGGCTCCGCGGTGTGCACGGCGACACTGGGCAGCAAGTCGGCGCCCTTCAAGATCAATCTCGGCCCCTGAGGCGAGCCATGCGCCCCCCCCCTGTCTCCCGCGAGGTTGTGCCAATCCGGATCGATCTTCGCCCCCGAACCGGGGGCTATTGGCAGACCCTGCGGGGGATAGGGATGGCGTGCGCGGTGAACCTTCTGGCGTGCGCGGGCCTTCTCTACGCGGCAGGACGCTGGTAGACGCGGCAGGACGCTGGTAGCGTTCCGCCGCATCACGGCGGCGGAGAGGGCCGATGTGCAGCGAGGTGCTAATCCGCCTTCCCGGCGGCGTCGAGATCATCTGCTCCACGGTCGGCGAAGTGGCCGAAGCCCTGGATCTCCCGGCGGCCGCGGTATCGCCTGACCCTCCGGAGTTTTGCCTGTGCAATGCGCACTGGGCGACCCTCGGTGCGCGCTGCGCCACGATGGACGAGGGCTTTCCTCATCCCGGGTACGTGATCGAGGTCGCCTGAGCGGAGGCCTGCGACGCCAGCCGTCCACGCCCGCGCTGAAATTTCCGGATCCAATCCTCCGGTGCAAGGATGGAGATCGAGGTGACCCATGCTCGATCTGCAGACGCCACGCGTTCTCACACGCGCCCTTGACCCCGTCATCTCCGACCAGGCGCGGGCGGAGGGATTCAGTTCGCTCCAGCAACGGATCCTGTCCGCGCGGTTCACGCCGCGGATGATCGATCGCGCCGGCGGCCGCGTGGCGGCGGCGGTGGCACCCTCGCTGCAGCAGCTCACGCCGCCGGCCACGCTTCCGGACATCGACATCGCAGCTCGGCGCATTGCGGACGCGATCGTCGGGCGCGAGCACACGATTCTGTGCCTCGACCACGACTGCGATGGTCTTTCCGCGGCCAAAGTCCTCTACAGCGCGCTCGTGGATTACTTCGGGGCTTCGCCCGACCACGTGCACCTCTACACGACCGAGCGCCTGAGCGAGGGCTACGGATTCAGTCTGGCCTATCTGGAGCGTGTCTGCCGCAGGGTCCCCGACGTGCGCCTGATCATCACGGCGGACCAGGGATCCAGCGACGAGACCACTATCCGCGAAGCGCTGCGCAAGGGTATAAGTACAATAGTATCAGATCACCACATACTGCCTACGGAGGGGCCGCCGCGATCGGCGCTGGCGTGCGTGAGTCCGGCCCGGCACGACGCCGCAGCCTACGGCGATCCCATGATCGCCGGGTGCATGGTGGCGTGGCTGCTGATGTGTCAGGTCCGAAGGGAGCTCATTGCCCGCGGAACACTCTCGGCCTCGGCGCCGAGCCTGGCACCGCTGCTGCAGGCGGTGGCGTTGGGCACCACGGCGGATGCGGTGAGCCTGGGCGAAAGCGTCAACAACCGCGCCGTGGTCGTCGCCGGACTGGCGCGGATGAATGGCCCCAGCCCCATGCCCGGGCTGTCGGCGCTGCGGGCGATTTCGCGGCGCGACCCGCTGGACGCCTCGCCCCTCACCGCGACGCACCTTGCCTGGGATATTGCGCCGCGCCTGGCCGGGGTCGGCCGCCTGGACTCCGCCATGCCGGGTGCCCGGCTGCTGTTGGCGAGGACCGACAAGGAAGCCGCGGCACTGGCGGCCGAGCTCGACGAGGCCAACCGGGCGCGCCGAGAGATCCAGGCCGAGCTGCTGGCGGAAGCGATGATGCTGGCGCAGGCGCAGGTCGATGCGGGTGCGTGCGCGATCGTGATCCCCTTCCCAGAGGGACACCCCGGCGTGCATGGCGTGGTGGCGGGACGGCTGGCCCAGCGCTTCGGCCGGCCGACGGTCTGCCTGTCCCCCAAACGGGTCGGTGAGGGCCTGTACTCGGGCTCGGTCAGGTCGGTGCCGGGATTCCACGCCCGCGATGCGCTCATCGCCATCCGCGATCGGGCGCCGGACGGTGCAGGGATCCGAGCCGCCGGCGGTCATGCGGCAGCGGCAGGCGTCACCGTCGAGGCGGCCTGCGTTGGCGCCTTCGGGCAGGCCTTCGAGGCGCAGGCGCGCGATCGGCTCGCGGGCAAACCGCTGGGACCGTGGTTCGATGTCGATGGGGGATTGCCGGCCGCGCCATCGATGGCGTTGCTCGAGGAGATCGAGGCCTTGGGCCCGTACGGCCGCGGCTTTGAGGCACCGCTTTTCGAGCTGCAGGGCCAGGTGCTGCAGGTGAGGCCCATGGGCCAGGGCCAGCATCTGCGCGTCACGCTGCACGCCGACGTGGGGCCGGTCGAGTTCGTCTGGTTCAATGCGCGCAGCGTCGAACACACCCGCGATCCGCTCAGGATGCCGCCGCAGCTGCGGGCCATCGTCTCGGTGAGTCGCAACGTCTACCGCGGGAAGGCCAGCGCGCAGCTGATCGCCGAGGCGGTGATGGCGGCGGAGGGCTGAGCGCACCATTTCTTGGCCGGCCGGCCGATGGCGGGCGCGATCACCGGACATCCGCAGCGCCAGGCAACGGCCTGGCCGGATTCCCTAGTCGGAGAGCTCGCATGCGAATCATCAGGTGTGGGGTGCGCTGCCAGTCCTGGAACGAGCCGCGGCATTTCGACGTCGAGGTCGAGGACGACGCGACCGAGGAGGAGATCGCCGAGGAGATCCGCAGCGCGGCGATCGAGGAGGCGGGTTTCGACTACAGGCGGGAGGACGGTGCGCCGTCGGCGCCCGATGCGCCCGCGCAGGGATAGTCGAGCTGGCGGTCGGGAGAGCCCGAGCGGGAGCTAACGCTTGCGACGCAGCGGGGTGATGTTCTCGCCCCACTGCGCGCACGTCGCGGCACTGGGCGGGCGCGGCCGCCGCGGCGCCGTCGGGCGGGGCACCGGGTGGCTGAAGACGATGGTTTCCCCCGGCGAGACGTGCGCGAGGAACTTCACCGGCGCCGGATGCGCCTCGATGCTGAGGCCGCCCAGCAGGGTCGGCACCTCGACATCGAGGATCACCTCGGGAGAGTCCAGGGTCTGCCCGCGATCGCGGACCCACTGGCGCAGCTCGCGCCCGCCCAGCCAGAGCGAGTAGTCCGACAGGTCGCGCGCGCGGATCAGGAGCACGCTATCGCCCTGCTGCACCAGGCGGGTGAGGAACGTCCGAAGGCCGATCTCGCGCAACAGGCGCAGGTGGAAGTCCCGCAAGCCGGCCGCCAGTGCGGCTGCGCTGCGGTGGGCCTGCGCTTCGCGGATCCGGGCGATCACCAGCTCATCGAACTGCAGCAGGGTGGCGCACAGTACGCTGTGGCGGTATGCGCCCAGGTAGTGCGCGGCGGCATCGAGGAGCGAGGGCGCGTCGGCGGCCGCGCACAGCCGGTACCGCGGCTGCGCCTGGCCACGGGCGACCTGGGTGTAGAGAACCACCTCCTGCGCGTCGCTCGCCGCCAGGAGCTTGGCGGGATCGCCGTCGAGGAGATCCGGTGGCAAGGCCTGGCAGCGCGCCTGCAGCGCCTCGCGCTCGCCAGCGGCAAACCGGTCGTACGCAAAACCGATCCCCGCCATGAGGGCGATCTGGGCCACCGACTGCGATTGCACCCGCTCGAACACCGGGCCGTCATCGGCATCCAGCAGCAGGTACCACTCCTCGGTGGCGATCTCGGTGGGGGGGGCGGGGTGGGGCATCGGGCGCAGGTTGTGGGGCATGCGGAGAGTGTAACGGGTCAACTGGCCCCATCCCGCGGGAAAAGGTCCCATCAGATCGCACCTTTCCACGGTCAAAAGCCCTGCGCGACAGGGAATAATGCGAACCACGGGCGGCGCTTGATCCGCCCGCCGGGGCGCCGCCATCATCGCGCGCCACCTCAGACCCGCAGAATCGGCTCACCCACAAGGACCGCGCATGTCGCACCAGATCAAGATCCTGAAGTTCGAAGACCGCCACAAGATCCGCGACATCTACATCCCGCTGGAGGTCAGTGAAGGACGGGATGGGTTCGAGGTCAGCGAGGCCGGCCTGGCCGATGCCTACTGCTACACCGGAAAACCCGAGGCGCGGCTGGTCTTCGATCCCAACGACGGCCAGATGATGAACTGGTTCCTGCAGCTGTACTCGGCCTCTCAGGCCGCGGCCCAGAAGCGTCACAACTTCCGCCTCGAGCACGACGGCGTGATGTTCCGCGCCAAGCGCACGCTGACGGTGAACGGCTGGGAGCTGGCCCTTCGCGCGCTCCCGAAGGACGCGCCGAACCTGGGGCAGCTGGCCATGCCGCATGCCTGGCGCGAGCTGATGATGGACCCCGACCTGCTCGCCGGTGGTCTGGTTCTGATCACCGCCACGAACGGGCAGGGCAAGACCACCCACGCGTCCGCCGCGGTGGTCTCCCGTCTGCTGCGCTACGCCGGCTTTGGCGTGACGGTCGAGGATCCGCCGGAGCTCAATCTGCAGCAGTGGATCGGCGAAGGCCGGTGCAATCAGATCCCGGTGGACACCCCGCCAGGCGCCCAGCCGGGCAGCGGCTTCGCCGAGGCCCTGATCGGTGCACGCCGCTACTTCCCGGCGATGACCGGCGGCGGCACGGTGCTCTTCATTGGCGAGATCCGCAACGCGGAAACCGCCGCGGAAACGCTGCTGGCCGCCAACGAGGGACACCTCGTCATCGCCACGTTCCACGCCTCGTCGATCCAGAACGCGCTGATGCGCCTGATCTCGATGGCATCGGACAAGCTGGGCAAGGAACAGGCACGCGAGGCCCTCGCGGCGACCCTCAAGATGTGCATCTACCAGCGCCTGCTGCTCAAGGACGAGGGCACGATGTGGGAGCGCGGTCAATACATCGGCGATCTGCTCTGGAGTCCGGGGGCGGAAAGCCAGGTGGGCGAGGAGCTCCTCAACTTCGACATGAAGAGCGTGATGAAGCGCGTGCAGGCCCAGAGCGTGGCGCTCGGCCGCTTCTCTGAAGGCGCCCGCCCGCGCCTGGCCGATCTGCGCGACGCCCTGCGCAATGCGAAGAGCGGCGCATGATCGCCACCCTGGCCAGTCTCGTCGTTCTGGTGTCGTCGGCCGCGGCCGACGCCGGGAGCGTCCCTGCCGGGTTGCGCGAGGCAGCGCAGCGCGCACACCCGGGGATTGCGGTCAACGCGGTGCGGCCCACCGCGTCCCCGGAACTGTTCGAGGTCGATTTCGGCGCGGGCCGCGTGGCGCACATCACGCGCGACGGCGCGTTTCTCGTGGACGGGGATCTCGTCCGGACCGCGGACGGTGAGAATCTCACGGAGGCCTCCCGCGCCACGGAGCGCGCCAAGGTGCTGGCGGCCATCCCGCGAGGCAACCTGATCTCCTATCCGGCCAAGGAGAAGCGCTACCACGTCTACGTGTTCACCGACGTGGACTGCGGCTACTGCCGCCGGCTGCACCAGCAGATCGAGCAGTACAACGCCTACGGAATCTCGGTCGACTACGTGCTTTACGCGCGTGGCGGGGAGGGGAGCGACACGGCGCGCAAGCACCGCGATGTGCTGTGCGCCAGCAACCGCGCGGCCGCGCTCACCGCCATGAAGGCGGGCACCCCCGTGAGCCCCGGAACCTGCGATGCACCCATCGCCGCGCTGCAGGCCGCTGGTCACGCCGTGGGCATGGCCGGCACGCCAGGGATCCTCAGCGACGCCGGCACCATGCTCGGCGGCTATCTCTCGCCGGCCGACCTGGCCGTGCGCCTGGAGCGCGATGCGCGCCAGCACCTGAAGAATTCCCAGGCCTCGCGCTGACACTGGAGCCCCCCATGACCACGTTAAGTGACCTCGAGGCGTTTCGTATTCGCAAGGCCGCCATGGATCGCCGCATCAGCGACATGGAGCGGGAGTCTGCGGAGTTGACGGCGAAGATCGCCGAGCGGGATAGCGAGATCGCGGTGGCCGAGGCGGACATCGCCAAGGATCGCGGTCGGCGCGAGCTGGCGCGCATGCGCCTGAAGGGCCTCATGCGTCGGTTGGATTCCAACCTGTGACGCGTCGCGTAAACTGGCACGAATCTGGTTCGGATCCCGTCATGTCCTCATTTTCGAGCGAACAGACCGCGCGCGTGAGCGAGGTCGTAGCAAGACTCGCCAAGGCGTGGTCGCCGATCGAGAATCCGGTGATGTCCAGCCGGGGTCTCTTTGGCTTGTTCCCGCGCGTAGAAGGCTCGATCGAGGAGATCTTCGATCGCGCCGGTGCGAGGGTCACGGTGAACTACCAGTCCCAGACCACCCGCGGCGGCGCCGCCAACCTGCGCATCGTGACAGGCGCCATCGGACACGGCGTCTATTTCGTGGCCCGCTGCACGCCCTCGGCCGTCGAGGGCGCATTCAACATCGAACTCGACCTGGCGCCCGAGAGAGAGGGGGGGGACGAAAACGCCATCCTTTCCGAGGCGATGCTGTCGATTTGCGAGGACCTGCTGGGCGAAGGCCTGCTCACGCCCGACGGGCTGGCCACGTTCGTACAGCGCCAGATCCGCCGGGGCGTCAATCAGCGCAAGGCCATTCTGGCATCGTTGGCCTCCGTGATGGCCGACGAGCTGCGCACGGATGCGGGAGAGGGAGCCTCCCACTACTGAGCCCGAAAGAATCGGGCAACTAGACCGGCACAAGCCGGCCCGTTCCCCCTATCGCAGGCATGCCGCACGATGCGACAGCACCGCGTTGTTTTGTCCGAACCCGTCCACCTCATCGCAGCCGGACGCCTGGAGGCGTTCCGGGAAGCCACTGTTGCCGGTGAGATCTCCCGTAAATCCCGCCAATACCTGCTGGAGCGCTACCGCCGTGAGCTGCGTGAGCTGATCGAAGAGCTGCACGCCATGCTCGCCCAGGTGGGCTACAACCCCAATCGATGCACCCCCCTCGAATTGGTCGTGGATCGATCGCCGCGCGAGGGTGCCAATGCCTGGCTTGCCTGGCGCGCCAAGGAGCGGTGGCGCAGCCCCATTCTTCCCTGGAACGGCACACCGCCCAGGATGCCGGGCTACCGCGCCTGCTTGCGCATGGTCATCGATACCGAAGACCACCGTAGCCAGGTGCTGACCGTGGAGGACGCCATGGTGGTGTTCCTTGCGCATCTGGATGCGTGGGTGGTCGCCGCTGCCGAGGAGCTTGAGGAGCGCGTCAAGGTAGCTCGCGACACCCCCAAGGCGCGTTGGGAATCGTTCGTCGCAGCCACGGAAGCGATCCGCGACGCCGCAGTCAAGCCGCAGCCCGAGTTCGTCTCTGCGCTGCTGGTGCGCGGCCGCTGGATCTTCGGAGCCGAGCAGCGCCAGGACATCACCACGCGGTGGCGGAAGTCGACGGCGATCGCAGCCAGCGATGCTTACGCCCTCCTGGGGGCGGTCATCGCCGACTGGGTCGAGGCGGGCACGGATGCGAGCTCCCAGTCGCGCGGCAAGCTGGCCGCGGCCGCCGCGCGCGCTCAGCACATCGCCGAGCGCCTGGCCCAGGCGCTGACGACACAGGTCCGGGAGATGGGCAACGCGATGGGACTGTCGGTGACCTCCCACCAGGTAGTCTGGCGCTGACGTCCACGGGGAAAGGTCGCGCACGATCGCACCTTTCCCCGCGTCACAGGTAGACCGCCGTCGGTAGAGTGGCCTCATTCACCTGAGGTTCCTCACGATGGCTGCTGACGACGTACTGGCCCCCCATGACTACGCCGAACCGCTGGGCGGTTCAGAGCCGGGCGCAGTGTCCCTTCCCGCCGTGCGCGTGCTCAGGGATCCTGCGCACCCGAGCCTGGAGCAGTATCCGGCGCTGCAGCGCGCCGTGGACCACTTCAACGCGAGTCTCTTCAACAGCGAGCTGCGACCGTGCCTGGTCACGCTCAATCGCCGCCGGCGCATTCGCGGGTACTACGTGGCGGAGGCCTTCATCAACCGCGACACCGGCGAATCAACCGACGAGATCGGCCTGCATCCCGGCTACTTCACCGGGCGCTCCCTCGAGGAGATCCTCTCGGTCCTGGTGAGCAAGCAGGTTCTGCAGTGGTGCCGGCAGAACGGCGAGGAAAGCCCCAATGGCTACTACAGCCGGCGCTGGGCGAAGAAGATGATCGAAATCGGCCTGCAGCCCTCGAAGACCGGCGCGCCGGGGGGCGAGGAGGTGGGCTGGGGGATCGAGCACTACATCCTGGCGGGAGGCCCGTACCTGAAAGCGTGCCGCGAGCTGCTCAAGAGCGATTTCTCGGTGCCGTGGATGGATCGCTTCCTGATGCCCGAAGACGAGGGGCACGGCGCAACCGCTGCAGGCCCCCATGCCGATCCTGCGCTGATTGGCGCAGGCGCTGAACCCACGCCAGGGGATCCGATCGCGGCGGCCGACGCGATGAGTCCTGCCAGCACGCTGTCGGCGGAAGCCCCTGCGGAAAAAAGCGTCGCGGCGCCGTTGCCTTCCAGCACCCTTGGCAAACCGGAGATCTTCACCCCGGAGCGCGCAAGTGAGGCGGACCTCTCCGCGATCGGGGTGGTCGTGGATGCCCCCAAGCGTGCTTCGCGCAACAGCAACAAGACCGCCTACGAATGCCCTCAGGAGCACATCAAGGTCTGGGGCAAGCCCGGGATCGCCGTGGTGTGCGGCGTGTGTATGGAGCCGCTGGTCTCCAACGCCCCCGCGCCAGAGGAGCCTCAGGCGGAGTCCCACGATGGGAGTGCATCGCATTGACACCGTCGTGGGACTCCATAATGATCGCCGTCGTCCGCCACGTCAGTGGCAACCCGAACGGAGCCGGCCAATGCTCCGCCCCAACTGAAGTCCTGGTGCAAGCCAGGCCACCTTCCAAGGTGCACAACGCCCCTTCACGGGGCTTCACCCACCCACGCCGGGACCCATGTCCCGAGTGGGGCATGGTCCTTCCGGCTCGTCGAGGAAAGACCATGAGAAAGAAAATGCAATTCCTGCTGCGCTCGTCGTCGAAGGGCGGCAAGCACAGCGCCGTGGCGGCCTTTCGTGCCGTCCAAGGCATCGTCGTCCGTGAAGGTGTCGGGGAAACCCGCGAGGACGCGATCGCCAAGGCCATCGGCCGTCGTCGCTGCTTCTATGAAAGCCTCTCGGTCGAGCGTGACCTGCTCGTTGCCGAGGTGCGGGGGCACGACATCCTGCTCACGGCCGAGGGCGAATTCCTGCATTCCGTGGGAGGCGCGTGATGGACGCGCTCCGCCGTCTGCCTGAACTGGGCGATGCGCAACTGGCGCGGCTCGTCGAGAGCGTGCTGGCGGCGCGGTGTCGTGCCGAGATGGCACAGACCGCTCACATCCTCGCGCGAATCGACGCCACCAGCGCCGAGATCGGTGTGCTGCTGGAACCGCTGTTCCGCGCCTACAAGACCGGCATGGAATCAGCGGCCAACGTCATGGCCCTGTGGGAGGAGACGGCGGCACTCAACACCGCAATCTTTCGCCACGGTGTCGAGGACCGACAACAGCGGCTGTTGGAACGCTGTCGCGAGCGCACCCAGCGTCTTCTCGAGGACGAGATGTCGCCCATCCTGCTGCGTCTTCGCGGCGCCTACATCACTGAGATCGCGGAGGCGAAGGCCAAGTTATCGGCCTTGCTGGCCCGCCTGCCGGCGTCTATGACCCAGGGCACGGCGGCGGTTGCTCCGCCCGCGCGGCGCCCCGTCGACATCGTCACGGATGCGCTGATCCGCTAGCGCGTCTCGATCCCCTCACACCACCGCCATCGGCGTGCCCGCCGAAGGCGGCGCGCCCATGGCTCTTTTCGGAGCCATACCGATGACACTGACGCTGACCGGAAACGAACCGGTCGTCACCATGGAATACGTGGCAGGTCGCCCCGTGACCTACCAGCGACACGCCTCCGGCACTTACTACCACCAGCAGACGCCGGTGAAAGTGCGAGAGATCCTCGAAAGCTATCGCAACAACCACAAGCGGGTGCGGCTGTTTTACGGCGACACCACAACCGGACGCGACTGGATGGAGGAACACGACGTGATCGGAACCATCGGACGCTCGATGGGCCCGCTCAAGGTTCCCCTCCTGATTGGTCCGCGCTGCGATGGCGGTCCCGCGCTCCTCGACCACTGCATCGTCCGGATCATCGATGTCGCCACCCGATGCGAACGCTGGCGGCATCCTTCCTACGTTCTGCCGGAGATCACCCCGGGAAGTCCCTGGTCCGAGGAATTTCCATTCGCCTTCTACAGCGAAGGACACCCCGTGGCGTCATTTCACACGGCCACGAAAGCCGATCGTTGGCTCGACTTCATTGCCGGCCGATCGATGCGCCCGTAGGAAATCGCCATGACGAATTTTTCGCTTCGCGATGTGCTGTACGAGCTGGCGATGCAGGCCGTGATGGATGCCGATGAACCCGGAGTGCTGGCCGCGGCGACGCAGGCGGCAATCGCTTCCGGCGCGCCGCCCCACGCGGTCGAGGAAGTTCTTCGCGCGGCTCGTCGTCGCTGCACCACCCACCTCACGGCCCGCGATGCCCTCCGCATCGCCAACGCCGTGCTTCCCCCGTAATCGGGAATCGCCCTCTCCCTCGAGAGGGCTTTTTCGTGCCGGCCACTCGCCGGCAGGACCAAGCCCTTTTTTCGCGTGCTCGCACGCAAGCCACCGCGGCGGCAATGCCGCGGCTCACCCATGGCCCATGGCCATCAAAAAAGGGACCACCCCATGAACAACGTGGAAGAAATCCGGGCGCTGCTAGCCCGAGTCAAGGCCAATCCGGCCTCCGTCGATGCGGCGAAGGCCGCAGGCGACATCGTCCAGCAGCTGCGCCTGCTGATTCCGGAAGGCGCATCACAGTGCCCCGGCGACCAGCTGCGCGGTGTTCTCGATCTGATCGAACGCGTCCTGGTGCTGGTCGAAGCCATTCTGTCGCTCAGGGATGCTGACGAGATCCATGATCGCATCCAGAGCATCGAGTGCAGGCTCGACACCCTGCAACCGCGCGTGCACTGAGGGAGCCTCGTCATGTTCAGAGTGCTCGTGCTCCACCAAACGCCCTGCGGGACCCACGCCAAAGTCATGGTGTCCGCGCAGGATCTCGACACCATTCGCCAACGCCTCTCGGCCGACGGTGCCAAGGCCATGCAGGACCTCGCCGCTCGACTCGACATCGAATTCCACCCCGAGAGTGGGGAGTCCCTGGAGCTCGTCGACATCGAGGACGACACGTACTACGTCGACCTCGACGCGCCCCCACCGGCCCATGCCGGTGACGCTTCGCTTGCGTCCGAACAGGATCCCCACGAGCCGCCGGCGCTCACGCCCAAGTGCATGGCGTGCGGCAGTCACGACGTGGCACGCGCAGTGCGTGCGATCGTGCTCACCCGGGTCCAGAACGTCACGCAATCCCCGGATGGCGCCTTGGCCCCGCTCAACACGGCGGAGACTGAGGTGGACTGGGATTCCGCCGAGCAGGTGGATTTCCCCTGGGTCTGCATGACCTGCCGCAGTGAGTTGACGGACGTGGACATCGAAACGGCGTCCTCGTCGTCCGCCGAGGGCGATGCGAACACCGCATCGTAGGCCACCTTTCAATGGCAGGATCTTGGCAGTACGCCAACGTCGCGCCCCAGAGAACCTTCGGGAACTCCCGGGCATAAACACACAACCGCGCAGGCAACTGCGCGGTTTTTTTTTGCCTCGGGATGCACTGGCAGAAAATTTTCCGACGAGGGAGTGCGTGCTAGCGTCACTTCACGACAAGGGAGACAAACCATGGATGAAGGTGCGTTGTCGGGAGCTCTGCAGGAGGTGAACGCGGTGCAGGTCGGTGCGGACGAGATGGTGCAGCTGATCGCGGCGATCGAGCGCTTTCCGCCGAAGGCAACCCACGAGGATGCCGGTCAGCTGGTGCGCCAGCTGTTTCCCATGGACACACCGAAGCAGCGCGCCGTCCTGCTGCGCTGCCATGCACTGATGGAGACCATCGACCGCGAATGTCCGTGGCTGGAGGGGACGGGCAGTCGCGACACCCTGCTGGTCGAACCTGCGATGAGTGCCGCGGCGGCAAGCTGCGAGCTGGTGATCTGCAATGGCGCGCTGCAGTTCCGCCGCGACCAGTTCCTGCGCTACACGCTGGCGGCGGTGAAGCCGGTCGGGCATGCCTAAGACCAACCTGCACCCGGTACTGCGGGAGATGGATCGTCTCGGCATGACCGAGCCGTGGCAGATGGCGTTGCTGCTGCCCAACGGTTTCGACGACTTCACCGTGCCGGTGACCGACCTGCGTCACGCGCCGCTGGACCAGGAGGCGTGTTACACCCTCACGGTGGTGGACACGCCGAGCGTGCGCCGGAACGGGCGTACGCCGCGGTTGACCATGCGACTGAGGGATGCGCGGGGCGCGACTGCGCGCGGCATGGTCTTCGGCTTCTTCGCCGAGTTTCGGGAGCAGCTCGTCCCGGGCCGACAGGTGACCCTGCTGGCGACCGCCCGCGAGCTCGGAGAGGTCCTGATCCTGAACGTGCGGGAGATCGTCCCCTCGGAGTGGGTCGGGGCGGTGCGGCCCCGGTATCCGGCGGTGCCGAAGGCCGTCACGGCCGAGCAGATGCGCGTTCTGGTGCTCGCGATGCTCGGCACGAGCCTGGCGCCCGCGGCGGCCTTCCTGCACGCGGAAGCGGGCGCAGCGATCGAGGAAGCGGCACTGTGTTCTGGCGTAGGGTGTCCGAACTGGACCCTCACCATGATGCTGGAGCAGGCACACCGGCCAGTTTCGGTCGCCTACGGGCAGCACGCGATCGCGGCGCTGGAGAAGATGGCGGCGATCGCAGCCCTGCAGCGCGCGGCTGCGGCGGCCGCCGCCCGGCGCGGCGCGACGGCCTGGCGGCTGTCGACCCTGCCGGCGCGCGTGAGCGCCCTGCCGTTCCAGCTCACCGACGACCAGGCGCGGGCAGTGGCTGAGATCGCCGGTGACATCGAGCGGCCGCTGGCGATGAACCGCTGCCTGACCGGCGAGACGGGCTCAGGCAAGACCGTCGTTTTCAGCACTGTCGCGGCGGCGCTGAGCGACGCGGGAGGGCGCTGCGTCATCCTTCTGCCCAACGAGCCGCTGGCGCAGCAGGTGGCCCGCGAGATCCACGAATGGTGGCCGGATCTTCCGCTGTGCCTGGTGACGGCCGACACCGACGCGGTTCCTGCGCAGGCGCGGATCTTCGTGGGCACGACGGCGCTCAACTTCCGCGACCTTGGACCGATCGATCTGGTCATCGTGGACGAGCAGCAGAAGCATGGGGTGGCCGCCCGCATGCACCACGTGGGCCCGACCACCCACCTCCTCGAGGCGAGCGCGACGTGCATCCCGCGCACGCAGGCGCTGGTGAAATACGGCTACCTCTCCAGCTCCTGCCTGCGGCAGGGCCCGCACGCCAAGCGGATCGTGACTCAGCGATGGGGACCGGAGGGACGCCGGAATGTGTTCGCGGCGGCACGGCGCACCGTGGAGGACGGAGGACAGGTGCTGGTCGTGTATCCCCGGCGCGACAACCACGGCAGCGACGATGCGCGCGATCGGCACACCGTCGAAGAAGCCGCGCGCCGCTGGGAGCAGCATTTCCCGGGCAAGGTGCGCTCCCTCACCGGGGCGCACGAGGAGGCGGCGAAGGCCTCGGCGCTGGCCGACATGAGGGAGGGGCGGGCGTCCGTCCTGATCGGGACCTCGATCGTGGAGGTGGGCTTGAACCTCAGCGCGCTGCGCCATGTCGTCGTGGTGCATCCCGAGCGGTTCGGACTGGCGACCTTGCATCAGATCCGGGGGCGTGCGGCGCGCAAGGGCGGGGAAGGGCGGTGCGACCTGTTGTCGCCCGAGGAGCTCCGCCCGGAGCAGGCCGAGCGCCTGCAGGTGCTGGTGGACACGATGGACGGCTTCGCTGTGGCCGAGGCCGACCTGCGCCTGCGCGGATTCGGTGACCTGGCGGCCGGGGCGCGCCGGCAGTCGGGCGCGGACGGCTCCTGCCTGTACGGTCGCCCCCTGAAGCCGGAGGCGATCGACGCCGTGCTGCCGTTCTGGAGCCGGATCACGGGCCTCCAGGTCGGGGAAAGCAGGGTCCCGGCCGTAAGCACGGGAAAAGCTGCCCGCTGATCGACTCTTTCCCCGGGTAATCCGGCCCGGTCGCCGGCTACCATGGCACGAGACCATGGGAGTATTCCGGATGCGACTCGTTCCAATGCGGTGGGCCATATTGCTGGCCTTGGGCGTCACGACGGTGGCGGGTGCTGCCTCGACCGACGAGCTGATGCGCCAGGCGCAGGCCGGCGACGTCGTCGCGCAGCGCCAGTTCGGCCAGGCGCTTCTGCAGGGCGTCGGGGTGCCCCAGGATGTGCCGGCGGGCCTGGAATGGCTGCAGCAGGCGGCGGCGCAGAATGACCCGCACGCGGCATTCCTCCTGGCCAAGTATTACGAGAGCCAACCCAAGACCGCCGCCACGCACAATGCGGTGGTCCGCTACTACCGGCGCGCCGCCGCGGCCGGCCACACCACGGCTCAGGCTCGGCTGGGCGAGATGCTGTTGGAGCGTACCGACGACCCCAGTCTGGGCGAGAGCGATCGTGAGCGCGCCCGCACGCAAGGCATGGCCCTCCTGCAGTTCGCCGCCGACGCCAACAACGGCTACGCCGCGCTGTCGCTGGCGGTAATCCGCACCGAGGGACGCTACGGGGTGGCGGTCGACAAGGCGGCCGGCCTGGCGCTGTACGAACGCGCCGCGGCGACCGGTCAGACGGCTGCAGCCACCTTCCTGTCCGCCCACTACCTGCAGGGCACGCCAACCCCGCAGGACCTGCAGCGCGGCGTCGGCTACCTCGTGCAGGCCGCCAACGACGGCGTGCCCAGCGCGATGCTGGATCTGGCGTCGCGCTTTGCCCGCGGCGCCGGCGTGCCGCAGGACAGCGCCCAGGCCTCCAGCTGGGCGCAGCGCGCGAAGGCTGCCGGCGTGGACGTCAGCGCCGTGCTGGCCGACATCGCGGCACAGGAGCGCAAGCGCTCGCCCGGGGCACCCGACGGCGACTCCCGTGACGTTCTTGCCGTGGTGCCCAAGCGCCTGGAGGTCGTCAATCCGCCGCCGTCCACCGACAAGGACGGCGACCCCGACCACGACGACACGGATGGGGCGACCGAAGGCCTGCAGGGCGATTTCGCGCAGCCGGCCAGGGTCTTTCACGATCCGCTGGCGACCCCGGCCTTCACCGTAGCCATGGGCGAGCCGTCCGCGCCGCACCATCTCACCATCGACCTGCCCCGGATCACCGTGACCCACGTGGCGCCGGTGATGCCGATCGAGGCCTTCGGCGAGCGCCAGGCCTCCCTGCCGGCGGCGGCCATCGCAGCGAACGCGGGCGCGCACGACACATCGCACGAGGGCGCCACGGCGGCGCCGGTCCCCGTGCACGCGGTCACGCCGAGTCCCGCAGCACCCCGCGTGGCGCAGGCTACGACCGCCGCGCCGGAGGCCCTCCTGCCGACCACCCGGCACGAGGCGGCCCCCGTCGCCCCGGCCGCGCCCGCGCCGGAGCCCGTCCACTCTTCGCCCAGTTCCACTCTGGCCGCCGCTCCGGCCGTGGGCGTTCGCCCGCAGCCGCCGTCGTTCGCGCCAGCTGCGCCGGTGCCGGCAGCACCCGCCCCGACCCTCGGTGCGCCGCTCGCCGCGTCCGTGCCGCCCGCGAGCCACGCGCCGCCCGCGGCCGCACCGCCGCCGGTCACTGCCGCCGCGGAGAAAGCCGCCCTCAGCGCGGCCGCCGTCGCCCAGCTGGCGGCGCGTCTGGAGGCCCTCGAGCACCAGGTGCAGTCACTGGAGCAGCAGCGCAACGAGCTGCGCACCCAGCTCGCCGAGCGCGACGCCACGCTGGCCCAGCTGCGCACCGTGCGGGATCAGGAGCGTCTGGCGGCCGACAAGGCCGACGCCACCGTGGAGGCCGTGCGCAACAGCCTCGCCCACGTGAATGATCAACGGCCGGCGCCCAAGGCGGAGGCGGCCGCGCCCGCCCCCGCGACGCCGGCGCAGATCGAGGCCTGGAATCAGGAGGGCCTGGCGGCGGTGAAGATGAAGGACTACGCCAAGGCCCTCGTGGTGTTCGGCCGATCGGCGGAGGCGGGCAACGGCACGGCCCTCAACAACCTCGGCATGATGCACATGCGCGGCATGGGGGTCCCAGAGAGCACGCGCAACGCGATCACGTATTTCGAGCGTGCGGTCGCGGTGGGGCACGGGGGAGCGGCCAACAACCTGGGATACATCTGGGCCCACGGCATGGGCGTCACGGCCGACGTGACGCAGGCGCGCCGGTGGTACAAGCGAGGTGTCGAGCTCGGTAACGCCTCAGCGGCCAAGGCGCTCCAGCGTCTGGATTCGCCTGCAGCAGACCTCGTGGCCCAGGTCCCACCCGCACAAACGCAAGGCTGAGCTGCCCACTCCCGCCGCGCGGCGCCCGACCGGGCGCGCCCTTCCAAGGGGCGCGCCCGTGTCGTTTACGGGGACCGAGAAAACTCGCAATCCAGGGACGCGGCCAGGTCCGCCGGCGTGCAGTCGCGCAGGCGCGCACCGCGAGGCTGCAGGGTGTGCTGGTAACCGCCCGCATCGATCGCGGCGCCACCGCGCTGGGGAGCGACATAGCCCACGGCAAGGTCAAACGTCGGGCGTTCCCGAACGGGACGGAACTCGATGGGCGGCTTGTTCACTGACGTGGCGCACGCGGTGAGGGCCACGAGCGCAGGGGTGAGAAGTGCGAGACGGTGCAGCATGGAAAGGACTCCGTTGGGGGTGGGACACACGATACGGGTCCCACGGGGTCTGTAGCACGGGGAAAGGTGCCATCTGATCGCACCTTTTCCCGCGTTGCTGGGGCTCAGAACCCGGCAAGATGGGACCCATGCGCGAAATCCTCGCCTCCCTGTTCAAGCGCCCGCGGCCGGCCCCCGCCCCCCCGGCTCAATCCCCTGGAGCCACACCGGCCGCGGGCGCACCTTCCATCAGCATCCCCGGCGTGCCGGTCAACACCGGCGCACCGCTCTTCAATGGCACGCCGGTGCCGAGCTATCCCGCGCCGGGACCGGCCTTGCCGACCGTACCGCCGGAGGTCCTGCTCAATTCGCAGGCCGAGCTCCTCGCCCAGCTGCGCGATACCGTGGGCATGGCGCCGGAGAACTTCGACCGCTATGTGCTGCCGGTACTGCTGAGGTTCGCCGGCTATGCCCATCTGCTCCCGGCGTCCGAGTCCCATCACCACTGCGGGCAGGGCGGTCTGCTTCGCCACTCCCTCGAGGTCGCCTTCTACTCCGCGCGCCACACCGAGGGCATGGTCTTCGCCATGCACGCCGAGCCGGCCGTGCGGCGCCACCTGGAACTGCGCTACCGACTGGCGACCCTGTTCGCCGGCCTGCTGCACGATCTGGGCAAGATCGTGATGGATCTGGGTGCGGTCTCGCCCTGCGGCACTCTGCGCTGGACCGCGCATCAGGGACCGCTGCACGACTGGCTCCTGCGCCACGGCCTGCCCGGTTACTACATCAGTTGGAAAGGAGGCGGGCGCTTCCAGCGGCACGAGCACGTCTCCCTGAGTCTCATGCGCGAGATCCTGGGCCCGGAAACGCTCGGGTTCCTCGTTGACCACCAGGGTGACGAGGTGCTGGACCGACTCACCATGGCCCTGGGAGGCGCGCCGGACCCCGGCAATCCCATCATCGAGGTGGTAAAGCGCTACGACAGCTTTTCCGTCGACGACGACCAGAAGGCGACACGGGACCGACTCTCGGCGATCGGCGCGGGCGACCGCACCAAGCTGGCCGTCCGGATCCTGCAGGTCATGCGGCGTTTGCTCAAGGAGAACCGCTGGACGATCAACGTGCCCGGCGCCAAGGTCTGGGTCACGGATCTCGGGGTTTTCATCACCTTGGAGGTCGTGCGCAACACCCTGGACACGATGCAGCGCGAAGGCGAGGTGGGCCTCGTGACCGAGCCGAACCTCGCGATTCGCACGATGGCGGACACCGGGTTCTTCAGCCCGGTCGACCGCACGTCCACCATGCTCGAATACCAGTGGCCCATCAGCGTGAGCGTGAGCCCCTCCGCCGGGCAGACGGCCTGGCTGACCCTGTCGGCGGCGCGTTTCGAGCGCGCCGACCTGCTGTTCGAAGATCTGCCGATGCCGGCTCCCACGCCGGCACGCCTCGCCAGTCAGACGCCCGCCGCGGCTGCGCAGCCCGCCCCTCCCGCCCCGGTGAGTGCCCCGATGGCCAGCCCCTCGCCATCCGCGCCGGCCAGCACGGCGCCGGCCTCCTCGAGCGCACCGGCCGCGCCGGCGGCAGCGCCCGAGCGCGAGATCCACATCGTGGATCGACGCGCCGCGACCGATGCGCCGCGTCAGCACTACGTGGAAGGGCGCAACGAGCGCGATCGGGTGGTCGTGAGCGATGAGGAAGCCCAGGCCATCCTCGCCGAGCACGAGCGCGAGGGCACGTACTTGCAACTGGTGATGGACAAGCTCAAGGACGGCCGTCTGAGCTGGGGCACGGACGTCATCCTGATCGATCGCCGCGTGATCCTCTCGCACGAGGTGGCGTTCCGCGATGCCGGCGTGGAAGCGCCTGTCCTCATGGGGTTGTTCTCGGCCCTGCGCTGGATCGAGGCACCGCCCGAAACCCCCGACCGGCTGGTGGTGAACTTCACCGGCAGCGATGGCAAGGAGCGCAAGGGCATCCGGTTCACCCCACGGATCAGCAGCGCGCTGTTGAGCCTGGCGCCGCAGGGCGCGCCCCCTCCCACGCCGACACCCCAGGGGCCCGAGCGCGATCTGCTCGGCGCCATCCTGCCTGGGACCGACAAGCAGGTGGATCGGGAGCGCGAAGACGATGCCCAGTACATGAAGGTGCTGGTGTACCGCGAGCTCGAGCGCGGTGCCGCGCGCCTGGCGCAGGGGGTTTCCGGTGCAGACGAGGCCCTGATTCTCCAGTGCGTGGCCAACGTGGCCAAGTCACTGGCGGTGGACGAAGGCTGGCTCATCGAAACGCTCATCGCCACGCCGCGTGCGCTGCTGACGCGCCGCAAGGTCTCCTCAGGCGCGCCGCGCCTGAGCCTCAACTCCCGGTTCCGGGCGGAGGACATCTTCACTCCGGCCGGGTTTCGCGACCGTTACCCCGGGATCCCCGCAAGACCATGACCATACCCGCCTACGAAGACCCGTTCCGGCCGATCTACGAGATCTACGCGATCGTCGCCTGGCTGACTGGTGCCCTGCTGCTCGTGGTGCTGTCGATCACGTCCGGTCTGCCCGCCTGGCCACTGCAGGCGGCGGCGGTCGTGAGCGTGGTGGTGGGCGTCGTGCACTCGCCCAAGGTGCGGGCCCTGTGGCGCCGCAAGAAGCGCATGCAGGGCTTTCCGCTGGAATTCATTCCGCAATCCCAGCTGAAGGAGCAGATGAAGCTCGCCCCGGACATGGTGTGGCTCGGGAAGGGCTACCTGTGGTCGCAGGAGGAAGCCCAGCGCGCCTACGAGCTGGGCCGGCGCAATCCCGACCAGCTGGTGCCGCCCGATGACGAGGGCATGGGCCGGCCATGGATCCACGCCATGGGGGACACCGAGGAGGACCTCTACGTGCCCCTCAAGCAGCTGGAGCGGCACATGCTGATCCTTGGCACCACGGGTGCCGGCAAGACGCGCCTGCTCGACACCTTGATCTTCCAGGCGGTGATGCGCGGCGAGGCGGTCATCATCCTCGACCCCAAGGGCGACAAGGACCTCATGGAGTCCGCCCGGGCGGCGTGTGTGGCCTCCGGCTCGCCGGAGCGCTTCGTGTACTTCCATCCGGCATTCCCGCTGGACAGCGCCCGCATCGACCCGCTGCGCAACTTCAACCGGCCGACGGAGCTCGCCACCCGCATCGCTAATCTGCTGTCCTCGGAATCCTCCACGGACGCCTTCACCCAGTTCTCGCAGATGGTGATGAACAACATCGTGCAGGGCCTGCTGCTGGTGAACTCCAAGCCGAGCATCCTCGCGATCCGCCGCATGATCGAAGGTGGCCTGCCGGGATTGGTGGTGCGCGCCTGCGAGGCCTGGTTCCAGCGAAAGAAGCCGGGAAGCTGGGAGAGCGAGGCCCAGACCTACCGGAAAATGAAGCAGCGCTGCTCGACCGACGAGGACATCGCCACCGCCTACATCCAGCTCTACCGCGACCGGTACATGCTCGATCCCACCCTCGCGTCGAGCGAGCTGGAGGGCCTGTTCAACAGCTTTGAGCACGACAAGACGCACGCCTCGAAGATGATCGCGTCGCTGATGCCTCTGCTCAACATGCTCACGGCAGGCGAGCTCGGCAAGCTCCTGTCGCCTGATGCGACGGCCGCGAAGGATCCGCGCAAGATCACCGACTTCAACCGGATGATCACCATGCGCCAGGTGGTCTATGTGGGACTGGACTGCCTGTCCGACGCGATGGTGGGTTCGGCGATCGGCTCGCTGTTCCTGTCCGACCTGGCCACGGTCGCCGGCGACCGCTACAACTACGGCGAGAGCCTGGAGCCGGTGAACCTCTTCATCGACGAGGCGGCCGAGATCGTCAACACGCCGACCATCCAGCTGCTCAACAAGGGTCGCGGCGCCAAGTTCCGCCTGTGCCTGGCCACCCAGACCTATGCCGACTTCACCTTCCGCCTGGGCGGCGAGGAGAAGGCCCGCATGGTGCTGGGCAACATCAACAACATGGTGGCCCTGCAGGTGGTGGATCTGCCCACCCAGGAGTATGTCACCGAGAACTTCCCCCAGACGGTCCTGCGGCGCATCGAACGGTCCCAGTCAGGCTCGGCAGGGTCGGATGCGGATCTCAGCTACGGGGGCTCGGCGGGTGAGCGGCTGACGGAGGAGGCGGGGCCCCTGTTCCAGCCTCAGCTGCTGGGTTGCCTGCCCACCTTGGAATTTTTTGCCAATGTGGCCGGAGGGCGCATCCTCAAGGGACGTCTTCCCATCCTCACCAAGGGGGCGCCGGCGGCTGGGTCCGCGGCCTGATGCCGAGTGAGTACGCCATGCTCCATAATGGATCCCCAACCGCCACTGACTGCAGCTCGGTCCGAGCCGCCCATGAACCCCGCCCACAAGCCGGCCACCGCCCGACGAGAGATGCTGCAGCGCGCCCTGCGCGAAACATCCCTCGGCCCGCGGGCGCGCGACATCTTCGTGGCGCACCCGCGCGCCAAGGAGATCTTCGAGCGTCTGGCCTGGTACCTGACGGACATGCCGCCGCACCCGGCGGGGCGGCCGCTGCTGCACGTCGCGGTGGCGAACGCCTTCCTGACCCTGCAGCGGGCCGAGCAGTCCTCGAACGTCACCCGCGAGGACCGGCTCATCGCCCTGTATGCGGGGCTGTTCCGCGTGCTCCCGTCCCTCAACGAGGTGTACGTGGAGGGGAAGGGGAACAGCTGGGATCCGCTCCAGGGCGAGCCCCTGGGGGACTGGCTGCTGGCAAACCGGACCGCCACGGTCCGGCTGGGCGCGCCGGCGGACGCCCTGGCGGAGAAGACCCCGCACGCCTTCCGCGCGGCGGTGGCCACGCACATCTTCGACGCCGCGGATCTGGCCGACGTGGGCGGCCGACTCGACCTGGTCTTCAACTACCCGTATCACTGACCGCCGGGGGCTGCCGTGCGTAAGGCGCCCTGGAAGGTGATCGCCCTGATCGCCTCGGTTCACCTCGTGCTGTACGCAGTGCTGGGCGACGAGGGCTGGATCCAGCGTTCGATCGAGACGGAGCTGCAGGCCCAGACGCAGTTCCTGGGGGCCGACCTCGCCAACCGCGAACACGAACGGGCGGCAGGCTGGTTCGACACGCTGCTGGTGCGCCCCGGCATCGTCGCCAGCAGCTTCCGTTCCTTCATCCCGACGCCCGAGGAGAAGGCCAAGGCCAAGGACGGGGAGCAGGTCTCGCACTTCATCTTCGACTGGTTCGAGCAGCGGCTGCGCGTGTTCTGGACCCTGGTCTATCAGGCCATGATGCGTCTGGCAGTTGCCCTGTCATGGCTGCCGTTCGGCCTGCTGCTGATCGCGCCGGCGGCCGTGGACGGCTGGGTGAGGCGGCGCATCAAGCAGACGAACTTCGACTACGCCTCGCCGGACCGGTTCGGCTTCAGTGTGCTGATCACGCAGATCACGGTCGTCGGGTTCTTCCTGCTCCTGTTCGCCCCCTGGTCGATGCCGGTGGTGACTGCCCCGATCTGCTTCATCCTGGCAGCCGTGGCCACCCGGGTGATGCTGGCCAACATCCAGAAGCGCATCTGACCGCGTCAAGCCCGCTGCACCCCCGCGCCCCCCAGAGGTCCCATAAAACGGGGAAAGGTCTCGAATGATCGAACCTTTCCCCGCGTAACTCGGCCTCGCGGCCCGGTACCGTACTCCCACGCTTCTTCGATGGGAGTCTCCATGGAAATGATGAAACTTCCCCGATACCTCGACGCCCCCCAGATGTTCCTCATCTGGCGCGCGGACGCGGTTCTGGTGTTCGGTGCGTTCCTGATCGTCGGCATCTTCACCGACCAGGTGACCATCTGCCTGCTGCTGGGCACCGCCATCAGCTTCTTCTTCAGCCGTTTCAGCTCCGGAAAGCCCGAGGGATACCTGATCCATCTCCTCTACTGGTGGGGACTGGCTCCGCTCCGTGGCCGTTCGATTATCAACCCGTTCCATCGCAAGGTCCTTCCCTGATGAACCTCGTCAAGTTTCTCGACACGTGGTCCGGGGTGCAGGCGGAAAACCGCGTGCATCGGCGCACCAACCTCATCCTCGCCGTGGTGTGTCTGATCACCGCCATCGGTTGGACGACGCGCCACGAAACCGTGGTCATGCTGCCGCCGGCGCTGACCAAGGAGGCCTCGCTCGGCGTCAACGTCGCCAGCGAGGAAATCAAGGTCCAGTGGGGTCTTTACGCGGCGCAGCTGCTGGGGAACGTCACGCCCGCGACGGCCGGATTTCTGCGCAGCGCCATCGGACCCATGCTCGCGCCCCACCTCTACCACCAGGTCATGGAGGCCATCGACGAGCAGGTGAAGCAGGTCCAGCAGGAGCAGATTGCGATCCACTTCGCCCCGACGTCGGCCGTTTTCAATCCCGACAAGAACCGGGTCGTGGTGAGCGGAGAGCTGGCCACCATGGGGCTGCGCGGCGAGATCGCGCGCGAGCAGCGCACGTACGAGTTCTCGCTGGTCGTGCAGAACTACAAGGTGATCCTGGACGACCTGCGGGTCTACAAGGGGCCGCCGCAGGTTGGCAGCACGGGAGACCACTCGTGAGCGCCGTCCGCTGGCTTCTCATCACCGCCCTGGCAGCGGCCGGAGCCGCCACCGCGGCCGAGCCTGCGTCGAACAAGGGCGGGCTGCTGATACCGGGGTTGCCGGTCAAGGCGGTCGATCCTCCGGCAGCGCAGGCCATCACTCCCGCGGCGGGGTCCACCGCGCAGACCACCAGCGCGAAGCCCGCTCCGACGATACCCAAACCCCTGGGGCCGCCCACTCCTGCGCCCGACAGCGCCGCTGCCGCTGCGATGCCCGCGGCCGCCCCGACCACGCCGGCCGCCACGATGGACGCGGCCGCGCTGCGCAACATGGTCGACGCTGCCCGCCGTGACCTCAGCAATCCGGTCAAGCCGCCCCCGCACGACATCACGGTCAAGCCAGGAATCACCGAGATCATCCCGATCTCCCTGGGGCGCGTGAACCGGATCCTCACCCCGTTTCCGGACCCGATCATCCGTGCCAACCGGCCCAAGGAGGAGATCTCCCGCACCGGCAACATCCTGACCGTGGCCACGGGATCGAGCGAGGACGTGAGCCTGTTCGTGTGGGACCGGTCCGACCCACAGACGGCCATCTCCCTGCAGCTCCTCCCTCGCGACATCCCGCCGGTCGAGGTGAAGCTCGACATCGCCGGCTGGACACCAGCCCATCCCGCAGCCGCGCCATCGGGCGACGACCGGACCTGGGAGACCGACCAGCCCTTCGTGGAGTCGATCAAAACCCTGTTCCGCGACCTCGCCCAAGGCCGCATCCCGACCGGCTTCGGTCTGGAGGAGATCAAGGCGGGGACCCGCACGGACATGCCGAGCTGCCGGTGGCCCGGGGTTGCGGTCAAGGTCGCCCAGCGCCTCGAAGGGCACGTCATGGACGCGCTGGTCGCCCGCGCCGTGAACACCTCTGCGGTACCGATCGAGCTCGATGAGTCGGCCTGCGCGGCCCCGCAGGTCCTCGCGGTCGCTGCTTGGCCCCGCTCGCGGCTGGAGCCCGGCGAGGACACCGAGGTGTACGTGGCGGTTCGCCGCGCCGGTGCCGCCGAGCGCGAGAACGCTCGCCCGTCCGTGCTGCGTACCCAGGAGCACTGACATGGCGCCCACACCCAACCAGGACTCGTGGTGGTCTCGGCAGTCGCCCAAGTTCCGGCAGAACACGATCCTGCTCGCCTTGTGCGCGGCTGCCGTCGTCATCGTCTCGCCGATGTTCTTCTCCGACAACGGCTCGCCCCAGGGCAAGAAGAAGGCGCGCACCATCGAGAACATCCTGACCGGTGCCGACACCCGCGAAATGGGGCTGTCGGGCATCGCGAAGGATCTGGAGAACACGCGTCGCGAGTTGAATACCCTGCGCGATCAGCTCAGCAAGAATGCCCCGGGCGCGGATCCCGAGAAGGATCGCCAAATCAGCGAAATGCAGAGTGCACTGGCCGCGCTGCGTCAGCGGATCGACAGCCAGGCGCAGAACCCGCCGCCGGTCGCGGCTTCCTCGGCCCCGGGCACGGTGGGGCAGGCCCCACTCAGTGCACCTCCCGGAACGGTGTGGAACGGCCAGAATCCCGCCGCGCCGCAGACGGCTCTGCCAGCCCCTAACAAGCCCGCGCGCGTGTACGAGATCGACAGCGACACCGATCCGGCACCCAAGGCCCGATCGGGTTCGACGGACGCGAAGGAAGCGAAAGCTCAGGCGGAGAAGACCGCCAAGGTCTACCTGCCGCGCGGCACGATGATGCAAGGGGTGACGATCACGGGTCTGGATGCGCCCACCGGCCGCGGGTCCAATCAAGACCCCATTCCCGTGCTGGTGCGCATCAAGCACGAGGCCATCCTGCCCAACCTCTACCGGGCCGATTACCGCGAGTGCTTTGCGCTCCTGTCCGGCTACGGGGATCTGTCCAGCGAGCGAGCCTACCTGCGCAGCGTGGGACTGTCCTGCGTGCGCAGCGACGGCAAGGTCATCGACGCCAACATCGAGATGGTCGCGATCGGTGAGGACGGCAAGGCGGGCATGCGCGGCCGCTTCGTGAGCAAGCAGGGCCAGGCAATTGCCAAGGCCGCCGTGGCCGGATTTGCCCAGTCCTATGCGCAGGCGTTCCGCCCCAACGGTAGCTACGGCGGCTTTGGCGCGACGGGCAACGGCGGCTTCGGTGAAACCCAGGCAGAGTCCGGGTTCTACGGCGGTGCGTCGTCCGCATTGGATCGCGTGGCCAAGTTCTACATCGACTACGCCAATCAGATGTTCCCGGTCGTCGAGGTCGATGCCGGCCGCCCCGTCACCCTGGTGGTCGTTCGCGGTTCCGAGCTGCAGGTCGCCAGCAAATAACTGCACGGGAAAAGGTGCAGGCAGATCGCACCTTTCCCCGCGTTAAGCACCCCTACTTCCCGCTACGCTGACCTCCCATGAAGACCTCCACTCTACTGACTCTCGCCACCTTCGTTCTGTTGGGAGGGTGTGCGACCAGCGCCCACTACGGCTGTCCGGCTCCCAACGGGGTCACCTGCATGAGCGCCGCCGAGGTGTACCAGGCCACTGCCCACGCGGACCACGTCACGGGAAAAGCTGTCCCGCCCCAGGGCGCTCGCCCCCTGGTTTCCGAGGCGGGTGAGGGCAGCGAGGTGGTGCTGCTGGAGGATGGCAGTTTTTCCCTGGCGGACGATCCGGCACCTGTCGAGGCGTTGCCCAAGGAAGTCCCATTGCGCAGCCCGGCGCGGGTCATGCGCATCTGGTTCGCACCGTGGGAGGACTCCGCCGGAGACCTCCACATGGCCGGCCACCTCTTCACGGAGATCGAGCCGCGGCGCTGGACGGTGGGTCAGAAAGCCCCCGAGCAGTCGCTGAGCCTGCAACTCATGGAACCGCTGTCATCGCCACCACCGGCCAAGGCGGAGCCCGAACCGGCTCGTCCCGGTCCCACTTCATCCTCAGGTCGCACGGAGCGGCCTGCCTCCACCTCCATGACGGAATCCACGCCCCCCCATACCTGAGGCCTCGCCATGAACAAGACCATCGAAAATCGCCGTCGCAGTGAACAGCTGCGCAAGATCGTGAGCATCGTGCTGCTGCTGGGCGCCATCGCCCTTCCCATGGCCGCCATGGCCTCTGCCGGAAGCGGCGGTGGCGACGAGCTGGCCGAGGGCTACAACTGGTTCAAGGGCATCGTCACCGGCTACGGCGGCAAGCTGCTGGCTCTCGCGCTGCTGTTCGTCGGTGGCTGGGCGGGCCTCTTCAAGGGCTCCCTGGCCGGCGCGGCAGTCGCCATCGGCGGCGCCATGTGCCTCATCTGGGTGCCCAAGGTGATCGAGACCATGTTCAGCGCCACGCTGCCGCCCGCCCAGGTGGCGATGGTCGTGCCGCACACCCCGGCGGCCGATCCGCGCATCGCGCATCTCGCGTTGCCGGGCGCTGCAGTCACCCGCGCCGCCCTGTAATCCCCGCCGCCCTGTTTGTCCACTCCTGAAGCGCACGGCGGAAACGCCGTGCGAAGGACGCGCTCACCCATGCACGAAAAAGATGCCCTGCTGGCCAAGCTGTTTTCGGCGATGGCTTGCGATCCGGAAACGAACCTCTTCGTGATGGACGATGGTGCTCTGGGCTTTGGGGCCTGGTGCCGTCCGGTGGCCGGTGTCGATCAGGCCGTGAAGGACAAGCTGAACCTGCTGCTCAACCTGGCCTTGCCCAAGGACAGCGTGATGCAGTTCATCGCGTACACGTCCCCGGACATCAGTGCCACGACGGAGGCCTACCGGCTGATGCGCCGCGGTGCAACCAAGGACGTCTTCGTCAAGACCGTGAAGGAGCGCGTGGCCTTCCTTGAGTCCGCCACGCGCCTACCCCTCGACTCCGTGTCGGGCCTGCGGCTGCACGAGACCAACCTCCTCATCGTCGTTCGCCTTCCGGGATACGACCGGTCGCCCACGGAGGAGGAGATCAAGCGGGCCTCCGAGCTGCGCAACACCTTCATGCAAACCGTGCGCAGCATCGGCATGTCCCACCAGCCGCTGACGGCCGAGCGCTATGTCCGCTTCATGGAGACGGTGCTCAATCATCGGCCCGACGCTGCGTGGCGTGACACCACCGAGGCGCGGGTCAACGACAGCCAGCTTCTGTGCCACCAGATTCTCGATCCGAACACCGACATCAGCGTGGATCCGCACGGGTTGTGGCTCGGCGACGGCGCACGCGTGCGCATGCTGCACGTGAAGCGCTATCCGGAGTACGTGCACTTCGGCATGGCGCTGAAATACATCGGCGACTACGTGGCCGGCGCTCGCGGGATCCGGGAGAACGTCCTCATCACCGCCAACGTCCTCTTCCTGGATCACCAGGCGGCCTCGGCCAAGATCGATACCGACCAGAAGTGGACCACCCGAAACGCAAGCCTTCCGATCGCGAAATACGTCACCCAGTGGGGGCTGCGCAAGGAGAGTCTGGACCTTGCCGCCCGAGCGATCGAGGACGGCGATCGGATCGTGCGCGCCTACCTCGGCATGGCGGTGTTTACCCAGCCCCGGGACAGTACACCGGAAGCGCTACGCGAATGCGAGGCGGCGTCCGTGTCGGCCGCAGCCAATGCTCGCGCCTACTTCCGCGAGTTCGGCTACCAGCTGCTGACCGACGAGCATTTCTGCGAGCCGCTTTTCATCCAGCTGCTGCCGTTCGCCGCCGAGGCGGCCATCGCCACGACACTGATGCGCTACATCACTCTGCCGACGCGGTACGTGGTGCCCCTGCTGCCCGTGCTGGGCGCCTGGCGCGGGACGGGCACGCCGCTGCTCACCATGCACTCCCGCGACGGGCAGCTGATGACGCTCTCGCCCTTCGACTCCGACGGCGGCTACAACACGATCATCGCCGCGCAGACAGGCTCGGGAAAATCCTTCCTCACCAACGCGAAGATCGAGGCCATGCTCTCGACCGGCGGCCGCGTGTGGGTGATTGACGTCGGCTACTCCTACCAGAACCTGAATCGGCTGCTGGGCGGGTACTACATGCAGTTCTCGCCCGAAGCGGACATCTGCCTGAACCCGTTCTCCCTCGTCAAGGATCTGACGGACGAGGGCGACGTGATCGCCGGCATCCTGCAGACCATGGCCGCGCCCACGAGTGCGCTGACCGATTTCCAGATGGCGCAGATGAAGCGCGTGATGGTCGAAGTGTTCGAGCGCCATGGCCAGGACACCTCCATCGATCTTCTGGCGGAGGCCCTGCTGGCCGAGGGCGATACGCGCCTGGTCGACATCGGGCACCAGCTATTCCCCTTCACCTCACGCGGCGACTTCGGGCGCTATTTCAACGGCCGCAACAACTTCGAGGTCTCCAACCCCTTCATCGTGTGCGAGCTGCAGGAGCTGTCCTCGCGCCCGCACCTCCAGCGCGTCGTGCTGCAGCAGCTGATGTTCCAGATCCAGCAGCAGATGGACTTCGGTGATCGCGCGCAGCGCAAGCTCCTGGTCATCGACGAGGCCTGGAGTCTCCTGGCCCAGGAGGGCGCCCGCAATTTCATCGTGAGCTCGTACCGAAGGATTCGTAAGCACGGGGGCTCGGCTTGCGTGGTGACCCAATCGGTGAACGACCTTTGGTCCAACGCCGGCGCGATCGCCATCGTGGAGAACTCGGCGAACGTGTACCTCCTAAGGCAGAAAGCCGAGTCGATCAACATGATCAAGAAGGAGCAGCGCCTCTCGCTGGGTGAGGCCGGCTACCGACTCCTCGAGACGGTCCATACGGTACCCGGCGAGTATTCCGAGATCCTGGTGGTGACGCAGCGCGGAACGGGCGTGGCGCGCCTCGTTGTTTCCGACTTCCAGAAACTCCTTTTCACCACGAATGCCGAGGAGGTCACGGAGATCAAGAAGCTGCAGGCCGAGGGCCTCACCCTGGTGCAGGCCATCGAGCATATTGCCATTCGTCGACGCGGCGGGCAGCGCGCTGGATCGATGAGCATGGCGGCGTGAGGTGATCCATGGCCGAGCACCCCGAAACCCTGCAGCAGCCGAGAGTGCCCCTCGAGTACGCGGTTGTTCCCGCCGTGGTGCTCCTGCTCCTGGGGGGCGTCGCCGCCTACTTCGGCAACCAACGCCTGAAGGCGCTCGAAGATGAGCTCGCGCTGCGCCCGCGTGTCGCGATCATCGACACCGACGCACTCATCACGGCCGAGCGCGGGCAGTCCAAGGATGCGGCGGCGTTTGACCGCGGGTTCGCCAAGGCGAACGAAACCATCTCGCGGCTGCGCGACGCCGGGTTCCTGGTCATCGACCGGCAGTACGTGAAGGCTGCACCGGATGCCATCGCGGTGCCCGCACGATGAGCACGGCGCAGTCCCTGCGGCGCAACGCCCTGCGCCTTCTCGCGCTGGTGGTGGCCATGATCGGCGCAGGGCTGGCGCTGGAGAGCCGTTACGGCGTAGTCGTGGACCCGGCGAGGGTTCGCTGCTTGCCCTATCGGTTCTACGTGATGGACAAGACGGACAGCCACCCCGTGCGCAATGGCTACTTCGCCTTCCACACGCGCAATCTCCCCCCCTTTGCCGACGGCACCCCTTTCATCAAACAGATGGCGGGCATGCCGGGCGACCTCGTCGAGGTGGACGGCGCAACGGTGCGAATTGCCGGCATTCCCTGGGGCGCCATCAACCCCGGGGTGTTGCAGCGCGCCCACCTCACGCGCGAGCAGATCCTGCGCCACAGCGCCATCGCGCCGGGACACTTCCTCATGCTCGGGCGCCTGCCGGAGTCCTTCGACGGGCGCTACTGGGGCGACATCGCCGCTGACCAGCTGGTGGCGCGGGTGTACCCGGTATGGTGATGCGATCCTTCCCCGGGGTTCTCGCCGCGGCCGCACTGGGCCTGCTCGCCGGAACGGTGCGCGCCGAGGAGCCGTGGCAGGACGCCTCAGCCAAGGTCCTGGCCTCGCCGGCCAGTCCACAGATCGAGGCGCTGCGCCAGCAGGCGAAAGCCATTGCGGAGCGGGCCGAGACCGATCCTGCGCTGCAGTCGCTGGCGCACGGGGCCGCCCAGGCCGCCGAGGTCGCTCTCGGCACGCCGTCCTCACCCAACGGCGCGCCGGCCGAGCTCGGCCGCCGGTATCGCCTGTTCCTGTCCCAGTCGGTCCCGCAGGCGACGCTCGACGCCGCCCTGGCGGAGGCCAGCGGCCACACCACGATGTCCGTGGTGTACCGCGGCGCCCGCGCCGATCAGCGCCTGGCCGACGTGGTCACGCGGGTTCGCCAGCGCATCCAGGTCATGCCGGCGGGAACCACGCCACCGGCGGTGGAAATCGATCCCCCGCGGTTCGCCGAAGGCCGCATCGAGGTCGTGCCAACCCTCGTGGCCTACGAGGACGGCAAGCCCATCGCCTGGGCCAGAGGCCTGCTCTCTGCCGAGCAGCTGGAGGCGCGCCTGCGCGGCGGCGAACGGGGCGATCTCGGCAAGCTGGGCCCGACCTATCCCGTCGAGGAGCGCGATTTCACCGAGGTGCTCAAGGCGCGGGCAGCGGCCATCGACATGGACGCGCTGAAGGCAAAGGCGATGCAACGGTTCTGGGAGCGGCAGACCTTCGTGCCGCTGCCGGCGGCCCGCGAAGACGCGCAGCGCACCGTGGATCCGTCCATCGAGGTGACCGCCGACATCGTCACGCCAGACGGCAAGGTGATCGCGCGGAAAGGCGATCGCGTCAATCCGCTGCAGTCGGTGCCGTTCACCCAGCGCCTGGTCATCGTGGATGCCAGCGATGCCACGCAGGTGCAGCTCGTCAAGCCCTACATGAGCTTCCAGGGTCGCCGCGTGACCGTGCTGACCACCCAGGTCGATCGGGCTCGCGGGTGGGCGCAGCTGGCCGAGAGGGAAGGGGAACTCGGTCACCCCATCCAGCTGCTCACCGCGACGATCGCCGACCGGTTTCACATCGAGCGCGTGCCGTCGATCGTCGAGGCGCAAGGCGACCATTTCGTGGTCCGCGAACTGAAGGTCCCGGACACCTTGGAGAAGGAACATGCTGGTCCTCAGCCGAGCCCGCGGTGAGTCCATCCGCCTGGGCGACGACATCGTGGTCACCGTGAACAAGATCTCGGCCAATCAGGTGCGGCTGGGCATCACCGCCCCGAAGGCGGTGCGTGTCTCCCGCCTGGAGCCAGCGCGCGAGGAGCCCCAGTCCCGGGCCGACGAGCCGGAGACGACCCCGTGATCGGCTGGACGCGCCACGCCACCGCCGCTGCGATCGCGATTCTGATCGCGCTCGCTGCGATCCCCTCGGCATCCGCAATCGGCGCCGATCCAACCTGCCCGAGTGCGGAGCTGTTCGGCGGCGGCATCGTGAGCAAGGTGTGCTGGAACTGCTTCTTCCCGATTCGCGTGGCGGGCGTGCCCTACGGCGACGCCAGCAACGTGCCGATCGGGGCGGCGAGCTCGGTCTGCGTCTGCCCGGGGCGCATCTTCGGCACACCGACGCCGGGCGTCACGCTGGGGATGTGGCAGCCGCGGCACCTGCTCGAGGTCGTGCGCAAGCCCTACTGCTCGCCCACCCTCGGCAAGAGCCTGGCCGGCAGCGCCGCGGGCGCGGCGACGGCGTCGAACGTCACCAAGTGGGGAGGCTATGGCGCCGGCGGCGAGAAGGATCACTCCGCCTTCTACAACGTGCACTACTTCCTGTTCCCGTTGGCGCTGGTGCTGGACCAGATGCAGGACGCGGTGTGCGTTTCGGACGCAGGCGGCGACATGGATCTGCTCTTTATGACGGAGATCGATCCGCTCTGGAACAACGACGAGCTCGGCATCTACACCACGCCCGAGGCGGTGCTCTTCGCTAATCCGGTGGCCATCGCGGCCTGTCTGGCCGATGCCGCCCAGGCCTCGGTCTGGCAGCCCAATCCGCTGCTGTTCTGGTGTGCGGGGACCTGGGGTCACCTGTACCCGTTCACGGGCCAGTCGGGCGAGCAGGATTCCCCGCCCAAGGACACCTCGCTGACGGCGACCAAGGGCTTGGCGATGCTCCATCGCATCGGCATTGCCCAGAAGCGCATGGGCGACGACGCGGTGTGCCACGACCATCCCGATCCGATGCTGCCGAAGAACCAGTACAAGTTTCAGACCCTGCACCCGATTCCGGAGCTGCTGACCAATCACTGGATCGGCGCCTCGACCTTCCGTTGGGGAGAGTGGCGAAACCTGCCAGCCGTGGGCGAGGACTTCGTCTACCTGGAATGGTCGTGGTCGGACTGCTGCATGAACTTCTGATCGGCGAAGCCCGCCGAGTAACGAGGGATTTTCGATGATGCGTTCCCTGAGTCCGCGCTGGCGCACGGCATTTGCCCTGCTGCTGACCTGCCTTGCGACCTCGGCTGGGGCGCAGAACGATCCTCGCACCAGCGCCCAGGATGGCCAGGCCTTCGGCCGCCAGCTGCAGCAGCAGCAAGCGGGGCGGTTGCCGACGTTCCAGGAGGGCGGGGACAAGGGCGCGGGCACCGTGACGATCTCCGGCCAGGAGATCCCGGTGAACCAGCTCACCCCAGGCGCGGACGCCGCCGAGGTCGAGAAGCTCAAGGCCCTCAAGGACGCCCCGCCCGACGCGCTGCGGGCGGCCACGGACGCCAAGCAGAAGGCGCTGGACGCGGATCCGCGGGCGGCGGCCGGGGCCTACCGCACGATCGTGAACCAGCAGCGCGCCGATCAGGACGCCATGGGGCGCGACAGCACCCTCTGGGATACCACCCGACAGACCCTGTCCGACAGCAACATGGGGCTGCTGAGCAAGCAGTATGCGGACTGCAAGGCCACCACGACCTACTTCAAGTCGGGGGCCCAGTCCGCGGCGATGACGCACGAGTCCAGCTGCGAGATCCTCAATGGCCGCGACGGCGCCACGCGCTCGCGCGAGGTCGATCTCACCACCAGCACCGAAACCCCCTACGCCGACACCCTCGTGCTCACGCAGGACCAGGATCTGAGTTTCCCGGTCTCCACGAGCACCCAAGGCATCACCTCGGCCGAGGTGACGCTGGACTGGAGCGGCCCGGTCAAGGACGTGGTCTTCACCGACTACCCCAGTGCCTTCAACAGCTGGATGGTCGGCCTCCACGTCACCTATGACGGCACGCTGTCCCAGATGTGCACGCTGCCGAGCGGACAGGCCTGCAGCCCGGGCGCGCTGGACTGCACCTGCAAGCCGGGACCGGCGTCGGTCACCGTGACGGTCAACGCGACGATCACCCGCCTGAAGGAGACGCTCACCTCCACACCCGACAATCCGCTGATGGAGTCGGACGGATTCTGCACGGCGACCTGGAAGTGCGAGGACAGCGCGCCGAGGACCGTCGGCGGCGTCACCATCGACGGCAGTTTTGCCGACGTGCTCACCCCGCTGTACCCGACGCGCCCCGGCAATCAGCCGCCGTCGAGCATGTCGCCGATTTGCTGGAAGGCCTCGGCTACCTACGACTGCCCCTACAACATCGGAGAGTTCGGTTGCTGGACGACGCCCTCCGGGGAGCGGAAGTGCCACACCAACACCCAGCAGAACACCACGGCCGACACCTGTGGCGCCCTGGTCGCGCGCGGTTGCCGGCTCCTGCGGCGAGCCTGCGCGCAGGGAGCCACCGGCTGGGGTGGCACCTGCTACGTGGAGAACCAGGTCTACGACTGCCCCCAGATGGTGGACGTGGATTCCATCGGCTCGCGCACCACCTACGATTGCGCCGGGTCCGTGCGCTGCATGGGCAACGATTGCCTGAACGATCCCCAGACTGAGACCGCGCAGGGCTTCGCTACCACCCAGGCGAAGCTGACGCTCCTGCAGCATGTCCTCTCCGATTCAAGCACCGACATCCAACCCACGCCGGTACAGCACCCGGATGGCACCACCAGCAGCTCCGGTGCGGCCGCGCCGGGCGCGGCGCAGGACGTGACCCTCTTCCGGGGGGCCGCGTACGAGTGCCGTAAAGCGCTGGGCTCGACCGTCGACTGCTGCACCGAGGCGGACTCCGGCGGCGAGACGCTTTGGATGGACCTCTACGCCAAGCACACCCGACAGGGGAATGCGGAGGTGGCTGACGCTCGCCTGCGGGCGCAGGGCGATCCGGAGCGCGGCAGCTGGGCAAAGCTGGCGGATCCGTCCAACCGCAACATGGCCACCATGAACTCGGGATTCACCTCGCGCCGGGAATCGTTCCAGGGCGGCGGCACGCAGACCGGCACGGCGACGGGCACCACGACCATCGGTCACGGTACCAAGCTCAAGCCCGTGATGGACGAGTACCGCCAGGAGAAGACGACGGATGAGGGGCTGCGCAACAGCTGGGCGTGCACCGCAGCGGAGATGGATCTGGCGGTCCAGCGCGAAGCGGGCGCGTGCGTGAACCTTGGCGGGTACTGCTCCAGCACCGTGCTGGGAGCCTGCATCGAGAAGCGCGACGTGTATTGCTGCTTCAACTCGCCCCTCACGCGCTCCATTCGCGTGCAGATGGCCGGCGGCGAGGCGGCGGTGGCCAACGGGGCCTTCGGCACCCCCAAGGCTCCGCGCTGCGAAGGGGTCGCGGTGTCCGCGGTCGACGGCTCGGTCATCGACAAGACGCCCTTGTCTGATTTCATCGCGCGGATGAAACAGGGCAACGCCCTTCCCACGCTGGAGACCCTCCAGGCGAAAACCAGCGAGGACCGGCTGACGGGGCAGGGTAGTCGCCTGGTGCGCCCCGGCCAAACCCGCCCCACGGTGTCCACGCGCACCCAGGCACGCGTCGCGGCGATCGATCCGGACGCCACCACGGCTGCCATCCACGCCGAGGCGCAGGGAGCCATTCCCGCGCCCAAGGGGGAGCCGAACGTCACCGGCGTCGTCGGCCTCACGCCGGCCTACATCCACGCCGTGCTCGGCGAGTCGGCGGCGATCCGTGTCGGTCGGTGGGGCAGCGCCGGCGCGGCCAGCGTGCGCGTCACGCTGGAGCCCGACACGGCGAGGCCTGGCCAGCACTACCAGCCGGTCGATGCCGTGGTGCATTGGGCGGACGGGGAAAGCGGGTCCAAGGAGGTGCCGATCACGACGATCCGCAACACGGATGCCGTCACGACGCCCCTGCGCGCCAAGATCCGGCTTTCCGAGCCCTCACCGGGCTTGCGCATCGACCCCAGCGACAGCGGCGACCTGGTCTTCGAGCCCGCGGCCGTGGTCGGCTCGCCAGGCATGGCCCCGCCTTCATTGCGGCTGAGCAAGACGCTGGAAAAAGGCGAGTATTCCGCCACACAACATGCCTGGACCCTCACCTACCGGATCGTCGCGGTCAACGACGGACCATCGCCGGTTTCCGTCTACACGATCAATGACGAGCTCCCCGCCGGTGCAATCCTGCGCGAGTGGGGCAACGCAGCGGACCCTGGCTGGAACGAATACTGCGCGTCGCCGCCGCTGAGCAACCACGGCACCTTCGCCGGCGGCAACGGCCTGGTGGCCTGGTGTGCCGGCGGCAACCCCATCAACGCGGGCACGCGCATCGAGATGCGTGCGGTGCTGACCGTGAATGACCCTGTGTCCAGCGTCACCAACGTCTGCCTGGCAACCTACCGTGACACGCAAGGGCGCGAGTTCGCGACGAACCGAAGCGACTGCACGGTGACCTCGCCCCTGGTGCCACCGCCGACGCCGGCCACCGGTTGCGAGGCGCGCGGCGGCATGCACTCCGGCTACACGGTATTCACCGGCGCGTGGAATGACTACCTGCCGGCGTTCCCCGGCGACGGCAGCAAGGCGCCACTGGCTCTGGCCAGGGATGCAGTGTCCGCCTATCGCTTCGTGACCACGTCGACGACGGGTGCGCTGACGGTATCGGTGACCGCCGACTATGTTCCGGGGGCAGGCTTCCCCAGCTACATGAAGCCGGCCAGCGTGGTCTACGCCCGCATCAGCCCGTGCGCAGGCGATCTCTCGCTGCCCACCAATACTCCTGCGGATCCTTTCTCGATGCAGTCCTGCACGACCGTAGCGGTCGGCGGGACAGGGGGATTCACCACGGCCAGCGCGATGCACCTGGAAGTCAGCGATGCCTTTCCGAGCGACGAGGGGACCTGTCGCCTGCTGCCGGATCAACCCTATTACCTGAACGTCGTAACGAACGATGCAACGGATGGGACGGTGGTCGCCGGCGACAACCGGTGCGATGCGCAGATGGCGTGCATCGTCAACGTGCAGGCCGGAGCGAACTGATCGCTCCGGCCGCCGCGCTCCGCGTCATCCCTGGACGCTCGCCAGTCCTGGGGTGACGCGCAGAGGCAGCAGATCCTTCAGGTGGTGGGCAGGAGGCCCGCCTCGAAGAGGAAGGGCGAGGGATGGCTCTTTTCATCGGCGGAATAGGACATCACCAGCTCGATCCTGGCGCGAGTCATGCCCACGTAGGCCAGGCGTCGCTCTTCCTCGATCCCCGAGCTCTTGTGGGGCAGGACGCCGCGCTCGCAGGCAATCATCCAGACGCGGTCGAATTCGAGCCCCTTGGACGCGTGCAAGGTCATCAGCGTGACGCCGCGGGAGAGGACTTTGCGGTCTTCGCGCAGGTACTGCAGGCGCTGAAGGATCGAGCCTTTCAGCTTGGAGAAGGTTTCCGAGCAGCGCTTCATGTCGGTGCTCAGATGGCGTGCGCCGATGCGCGATTCCATCCAGATGCTCACACCCTCGGCGAGAAGCCGGATCGACTGGGAACGCTGAAACTCCTGCCACTGACCCATCAGTGCATGCAGACTCGTCAGAGCCTCCTCGCCTTCGACCTCGCTGGCCGGAAGTGCAACGAAACGATCCAGGGAGTCCTTCCTGCGGGAGTTGACCATACGATTGAGGTGGTCCAGCCGTTCGGCCTTGACGCCCGCCTTGCTGGCCAGGAGGTCAACGCATAGCACGCTGTTCTTCGCGAGGGCCGCGAGCGCACCCAGGAACAGCTCAGCCCCCGGGCGATCCCAGAGAGAGCGACCACCAATCCGGTGAATGGGGATGCGCAAGATGTTCAAGGCGGCTTCGACGTGGTCGAGGAGTGCGTTGGATCGCGCGAGAACCGCCCAGGAATGAGGCGGCCCGTTGCGGGCGATCTGCTCGGCAACCTGCTCTGCCTCGTCTTTCCGCTTAGGGGAACGCACCAGCCGCACCTCGCCTCTGTTGGGGTTGGCTGTGACGAGGGACTTTTCAACGCGAGCGGGGTTCTGCCGAATCAGTCTCGCTGCGGCACTGAGGATCTCCGGTGCGCAGCGGTAGGTGACGTCGAGCTGGATGTGCTCCGCCCCCGTGGCTTCGACAAACCCCATCATTCCCGCGTAGCCGGACGCTGAGCGCCAGCCGTAGATGGCCTGGTCGTCATCTCCGACGGTGGTGACGCGCACACCGGTCCGCGCATGGGCCAGCACCCAGGCCCACTGCACGGGATCCGCGTCCTGGACCTCGTCAACCAGGAGGTACTGCACTGGCAACGGCTTGACCGTGCCTTTGGCCATGCCGTCCACGGCCGAGATCAGGAGGTCCTGAAAATCCATCAGGCCACGTTCTGCCATGAGGGTCTGGTAGGCCCTGCAGGCCTTCGCTGTGGCACCGGTTCCGCAGATCTCGCCGGTGACCATCTTCGCCTTCTCGGCCTCGATGCCGGCCATCACGTCCTCGATGTCCTGTGCACCCCGTTCTACGGACGATGCAGCGCGGCGACGGAACTCGGCCGCCTGAGCTTCTGAGGCGAGAACGATGCGGACCTTGGAATCCAGCAGCTGCGTCTTGGCCAGCTTGTGGAAGGTGCCGGCGACGATGCGCTGTTCGGCGCCTGGGCACTGCTTGCCGATGCGTTGTGCCAACTCCTCGGCGGCATCGTTGGTGAAGGTGACGGCGGCGAGCCGGGCGCCGGGATTCCCCTCCAGGAGAAACGCGGCGCGGCGTGACAGGACCGTGGTCTTGCCAGAGCCAGGGCATGCCGAGATCAGGGCATGCCCGGGAGCTTCTACGCCGCGCCGTTGGGCCGCGTTGAGCATCGATTAGCCGATAGCCGCGGAATTGAGCGTCCTGGAAGGCCGCTTGCTCACGATCCGCGGCGTGACCTCCGCGGGCGCGGACACGGGGTCGACGGCAGGCGCCTGGTCTGCAGCGGCGTCGTGCTCCAGCACCGCTGCGGAACTGGCGCCGTCGAACTGTCCCAACGCATCACTGGTGGTGTCTTCTTCCACCGCCGCCGCCACGAAATCCTCGGACACAGAGAGCTCGGCTGCGAGCGTGGCCTCTTCCTGCTCATGCCGCAGCTTCTCGCGAGCCGCCTCGACCTCGTCGAGGATCTGGGCCGAATTGGCCGCTTCACCCGCGGCGGCAGTGCGCGCATCGTCACGGACCTTCTTGCGATTCTGGCGAGCGAAATCTTCTGCCGCGATACGGGCATCGCGGGCCGACCGGGCGGCGCGCAGCGTGCGCTCGTGGAGCTTGTTGATCTCGGTCGCGAAGTCACGGATGCGCCGGCTCATCACATCGATCACTTCCTCGCGGCGCAACTTGGACAGTGCCCCAGCCAGCCACAGTTCGTCCGCCAGGGCGCAGTACCGGTCGAAATTGATCACGTTACCGATGAGGCGGCGCGAATCGGGGATGTACGTCTGGACGGTCTCTTCCATCACCATGGTGTAGCCATCCAGGCCCTGCTCGATGCCTTCGTTCGCCTTGAGCGTCTCGAGCATGGCGATCTTGTCCCTCAGCTCGCCCTCCAACGATTCCATCAGCGCGTGAACGCGCTCGAGGACGACATCGACCTGCTCCTTCGTGCCGATGATCGGCAGCAGCACTTCGATACCGTAGACCGCGCGCTGAGCGAAGTGGAAGGCGATGACGAAAACCCGCTGAGTGAAGAGGCTGCGCAACGTCACAGTCACGTTGCGATACGGGTGCGACTTGCTCGGGCGCCAGGCCTTCATCGCATCGAGGCGGCGCTCCCGAATGGTGCGGGGGTGAGTGCGAACTGCGGGGACGGACATGATGGGATTCCTTGCATGGTCAGCGCGACACCGCGCAATGCCATGGTCCGCCTTGCGACCTGTCCGTAGCAGACGGAAAGGTGCCATCAGATGCGACCTTTTCCCGCGTGGGACTTTATGGGACCCCCCGTTGACACTCTGGGACATCGCTCGTAGCTTTGGAGCCGTCACGGAGCCAAGGGCTCCACGCTACGCGCTGCGGTAAGCGCGCCCCAATGAAGTCCCGGCCTCACACCGGGCCATCTCTCCGGAGATGACAAGCAATGTCACACGCCCCCTGGCGTGTGCCCACGTCATCCATGACGTGGCTATCCAGCCACCCGACCGTAGGTGGCTTCACCAGCAACGCGGCTACGTCCCCTTGGACGATGCACCGCGGGGCTTATCAGTGTGCGCGACCCGTCCCCTCAGGTGATGCCTATTCATGGCCCCTGGCGCGACGTCCGTTGTCCGCGCACCTCCTGAGGGTCAACCGCGCTCCATGCCGCGAAAAGGCGCCTGAAAGGGCGACACCCACTGGTTTCCACTCTCCTTCGGGGACGCGTTCCCCTACAGGGGAATTGCGTTCGCGGGGGCAACCCCCGGCGCATCCCCGGGAACGTCGTTATGTCCGCGGAGATGCGTCCTCGGACAGGAGAAGACCCATGATCGGGAACCAGAAAGCGCGCCGTCCGGCGCACGTGAAGGCGGCCAGTGCGAAGACCACGGCCATCGCGTATGCGATGTACCTGGGGCTCTTCGCCGCGGCGATGGTGGTCACGGTGCGCTCCCTGGAGCGCACCGGCGACATCGTCGCCACCGCCAGCCCGACCTCGACGGTCGGGCTGCTGGCGAACCGCACGGCCGCCATCGATGCGGCGGTGGAGGGCATGAGCCGCTGAAGCATTCCCCACCCCCCAATCCGGGGGGTGGGGAACCGGCGGGAGGGGGTTGGATCACCCCACCAAGTCGCTGCACTACGCGGCGCCTTGGTGGGGTGATTCAGCCCCTGAACCCGCAGGAGACCTTCCCATGCCCTTCGATTTCGTTTTGTTCGAGCCCCGCCTTCGCGCCGTCGAGATCAACGGCAAGGACGTTCCGGTTCCCGCCGAGGTCCTGACCGAGACCCCCAGCGAATCGCTGCTTGCCCGCATCGAGCGGTGGGCGCGGTCCTTGGGGCTGATCACCAACGGCGTCCGTGTCGCGATGTTCGACGCGGCCTGATTCGGGAAGACTCGGCCAGCAGGTTCCTGCTGGCCCTTTTCTTGAGCGCTCTGTGCAGCAGAGCTCTCACAAAAAGGGTTTCGTGCACGGTGTGCACTGCCGATGGAAGCCGGCTGCTTCCACTCACCTCGCCGCAGGGGATTCGCCTGCGGGCGGTTCTCTGAGACGGGGTCCATTCCCAGGAGAACCGATGATCAAAACCATTCTTGTCGGCAACCTTGGCCAAGACGCCAAGGTGCGCCCGCTGGAGCGCGGCGCGCTGTTTACCTTCAGCGTGGCCGCCGACACCTACATCGAGGGGCGAACCGTCCCCGAGTGGGAGTCCGTGAAGTATTTCTGCGGCATTCCTGCCTACGCCGAGGTGCTCAAATCGCGCCTCGTCAAGGGGACCATGGTGTTCGTCGAAGGCGAACCGCGTACGGAGACGTACACGGACGAGGACGACAACCTCATCAAGTCCCGAAAGCTCTATGCGCAGGTCGTGAAGGTCCTGCATGGACCGGCCGCAGCGCCCGCCGAGGCCCCGCGTTCGGGCCAGCAGACGCCCCGCCCCCAGCCTGCCTCCAGAGTGCCCGCGGAAGAAGTGCCACCGGACCCGAACTTCATGGGCCTGCAGCGCTAGCGCATTTCCCCACTCCCCCTGTTCCGGGGCTTTTTCGCCCCGAACGGAACCTCCACGACCACGTCGTGGAGTCATCGGGGCGTGAGGAGTGTTTCCATGAGCAACGTCACGCAGCACCCGGCAGCCACCGCGAGGCCGAGAACGTACATCGCCGCCGGCGATGATGGCATGCCGAATATCGGCAAGACCCTGCCCGCGCGCAACGAGGAGTTCCTGAAGGCGTACCCGCCGAGCGAGGGATGGTGCTTGATCGTCGAGCACCAGCTCAGTCAGCTGAAGCTCGTGGACGTCAATGGCGAACCGTATCCGACCGTCCTCTTCACCGCCATGCTGCGGCACGGTAGTGACCTTCGTGCTACGGCATCCACCCTCGTGCCCATCACGGGCAACAAGGCGTGGGAGGCGGGAGAGAGCAATGCGCGCTCGCGCCTGTTCGAGGCGCTCGGCTTCGGCCGGTTCGAGATGGAGCAGGACGAGGCGCGCAGCCTGACCCAGGTGGCAACGCTTCCCGGTCCGTTCCAATCCAACGGCCAAGGTTTGTCTTCGCAGCCGACGGAACCGGCGATGGCCAGCCAGAGTGCTGCGCCCGAGCCCCCGCCGAGCACCCCGTCCAAGGATGTCGTGCCGAAGGCCTTTCGTGCCCAGATCACCAGGAAATGTCAGCTCCTGGGGATGGATGTGCCGACGTTCGCGTCCCTCGAGGAGGCCAAGGAATTCTGGTCTCGCATCAACAAGACGGTGGCGCAGTTGACCAGCGTGCCGGAGAAGCCGGCATGAGTCGGCTGCGCCTGGGGCCATCGAGGTTGGCGGCCTACGAGACCTGTCCACGGCAGTATTTCTATCACTACATCCTCAAGTGGAGGCCGCTGGGAATCTCGGCGAACCTCGTCTTCGGCACGGTGGTTCACCGCGCCATTGAGGGGTTCCTGATCGGCCAGCATGAGGTCAAGCCGGTCGATCCCGTCGCCCTGTTTGACCAGCTGTGGCAGCAGCACACCCAGACCGAGATCCACTACGGAGCCAAATGGACTTCCGAGGATCTGGTCAAGGTGGGGCGAAGCCTGCTGGCGCAGTTCGTGCCGGCCTGGCACGAGCAAGGGTTGGCTCCGCTCATCGATCGCGACAACAAGCCGGCTGTCGAGCTGGATCTGAATCTTCCGATCGGCAACGACATCGAGATTGCCTGCCGCATCGACCTCCTGGCGATGACTCCCGAAGGAAAGGTTCGGGTCGTGGACTTCAAGACGCCGGCGCAGCCCTGCGATGAGGGGTACACGCTGGTGGCAGACCAGACCCTCGCTTACCAGGTGGTCGCGGACCACGACAAGGACAGACTCGGCATTGAGCAGGTCGACGAGATCCAGTTCGTCGAGCTGGTCAAACAGAAGTCCAAGCCGAGAGTGATCTTTGGAGAGCCCGTGCCGCGGCGACCGGACGAGCAGGTGGAGGAATACCTGAACAAGGTCTCCGACACCGCGCAGCTGATCCGGCGGGAGCGTTTCCCACGACGGGCAGGGATGGCGCATGCCACGAGCTGCGCCATGTGCGATTACCGCCTGCATTGCCAAACCGGCTCTGTCGCTGAGCTCGATATGGCCAGTCTGGTCACCTCCTTCCCGTCATCGCGGCGTCCGCGCGGCGATGGCAGGCCGGTGCTGGATGCAGCGGCGTAGGCAAGATGAAATCCCGGGGCTGCGTGTGCAGCCCCGGGTCAATGGTGGGGCAGCGCCGCCTTGGTGCGCGCGATCTCAGTCAGGAGGACGGGCGCGAATGCCCGCGCTTCCTCGTCACTCTGCATGTCTCGCGCTGTGAGCGCGGCGTAGAGGGCGAGAGCGGCCTCCAGCCACCGCGAGAGCTCGACGGTGTCTTTCACGATTTCTACCTCCGGCGCAGTCACGCGCGACGGTGTTTGTTCGCACGCCCATGGCGCGCGAACGTCAGGCAGTACGGTGCCGCAACCGTATCTCACTCACCCCCAATCGGGCCACGTGCCCCTTGGGGGCGACCTGGCCCTCCCAGTGGAGACGCCCATGGTCGACAAAGATGTGCTCAAGGGTTTCAACAAAAAAGCGGCGACGGCCTCCGACCAGGAGCTGTGCGCCATCGAAGCGGGCCTTCGCGCCTACATGCAGTGCCTGGACTCCGGTTCCGACAATCACCGTGACGCCCACCGGGCGTTGGTGATCATCCTCAGGGAGAAGCTGGCCCGAGAGGAGGTTCGCACGGTGCGCCATCGCCGGGCTCGCTAGGCACAACACACAGGCGGCCCCTCGGGGTCAGCCGATCCACCACGGACTTCAGTCCCTCGATGTCGAATGCCAGCGCGAGTCGCAGGCCTTCTGCCTCGAGGGCGCTGCGGTCCCCTTCCAACAGCTTCAGACGGGTCATGGCCACCTCCTCGCCTCGAGGATACGCCGCCACCCCGCTTCCCCCAACTTCCCGACCAGGGGCCAACCCCTGTCGGGGGTGGTCTCCAGTCGGGCCATCCCGCCGAACGCCGGGAACCGACCCGAGGCCCTCCGTGGGGGCTTCCGGTGGGTTCCCTGACTGCGGCCAACCAAGGAGCGACGCATGAACATTCTCAGCACGACCCCGATCGACCACCGGTCGATCCCCCTGCAGCCGGCGTCCTACGACATCTGGGACAAGAAGTACCGACTGACCGACAAGGACGGCAATCCCGTCGACGACGATCCCGACGCCACGCTTCAACGTGTGGCGTCCGCCATCGCCGCCGTCGAGAAGCCCGACCTCCAGGAGTATTGGTATGAGCGGTTTCTCTCGGCCCTCCGGCAAGGCGCTACGCCGGCAGGGCGCATCATGTCCAACGCAGGCGCGGAAGCGCACAAGCCCAAGACCAGCACCATCAACTGCACGGTCTCGGGCACGATCGCCGACGACATGAAGGAGATCCTAACGCGCAACGTCGAGGCCGGTGTCACGCTCAAGGCGGGCTGCGGCATCGGATACGAGTTCAGCACGCTGCGTCCCAAGGGTGCCTTCGTGAGCGGAGCGGGTGCCAGTACCTCGGGCCCCCTGTCCTTCATGGACATCTTCGACAAGACCTGCCTCACGGTCGCGTCCGCCGGTGGTCGCCGCGGCGCGCAGATGGGAACCTTCGACATCGGTCATCCCGATGTCGCGGACTTCATCCGCGCAAAGCGCGAGGACGGACGCCTGCGTCAGTTCAACCTCTCACTGCTGATCACTGCCGACTTCCTGGCGGCGGTCGAAAGCGACGGGGACTGGCCGTTGGCGTTTCCGGTGATGCCCGCCGAGGCGACCGGCCTGGATCTGAACAATCCGGCGCAGGTGCTGTGGCGGGAATGGCCTCACCACGATGCCGACTACATCGTCCGCGAGGACGGCCTGGTTGCGTGCCGGATCTACAAGACCATCAAGGCTCGCGCCTTGTGGAACATGATCATGGTGTCGACGTACGACTTCGCCGAGCCGGGTTTCATCCTGATCGATACGGTCAACGAGATGAACAACAACTGGTGGTGCGAAAGCATCCGGGCGACGAATCCGTGTGGAGAACAGCCGTTGCCCCCCTACGGCAGCTGCCTTCTGGGGAGCATCAACCTCACGGGGTTCGTCACCGATCCCTTCACGCCGAACGCGAGCTTCGACCTCGACCGGTTTGCTGTGGTGGTGCGGGATTTCACCCGCATGCTCGACAACGTGGTCGAGATCAACGGGCTTCCCCTGGCGCAGCAGCGCGAGGAGATCCAGCGTAAGCGGCGGCATGGGATGGGGTTCTTTGGCCTGGGCTCGGCGATGGTGATGCTGGGCATGGTCTATGGTTCCCCCGAGAGTCTGCGATTCACCGAGCTCGTCGCTTCGACGATGGCGTTGGAGGGCTGGCGTGCCGCGTTGGCTCTGGCGAAGGAGAAGGGCCCCGCGCCGCTGCTGGCGGAGACGAGTACGGTCACCGCTGAGATGCTGCGCAAGCGGCCGGAGATGGTGGCCGACGGCTATTCTGTCGGCGAGACCATTCGCAACAGCGTGCTGCACGCGCGGTACAGCCGCTACATGCAACGCATAGCGGCCATCGATCCGGAACTCGTGGACGAGCTCGCCGCGGTGGGCGCACGCTTCACGCACCACACCTCGATCGCCCCCACCGGCACGATCGCCCTGTCACTGGGCAACAACGCGAGCAACGGGATCGAGCCCTCGTTCGCACACCTGTATTCGCGCAACGTCATTCGTCCTGGCAAGAAGACCAAGGAGAAGGTGGACGTGAAGAGCTATGAGCTTCTCGCCTACCAGACGCTGGTCAATCCCCACGCGAGTCCGGACGCGACCGATCCGGTGAACGCGCTGCCTCCGTCATTCGTCGACGCCAACAGCATTTCGCCCACGGCGCACGTGGACGTCCAGGCGGCGGCGCAGAAATACACCGACTCGTCCATCAGCAAGACCATCAACGTCGCCACGGACATCCCCTTCGATGCGTTCAAGGACGTGTACCTCTATGCCGCTCGCAGTGGGCTGAAGGGATGCACGACGTTCCGCTTCAATCCGGCCGCCTTCCAGGGCGTCCTGGTGCGCGAGGCGGATCTGGCGAGCACGGAGTACGTGTTCACCCTTGAAGACGGCACGGAGGTCCGCGCCAAAGGCAACGAAATCGTCGAGTACGAGGGGGAGCAACACACCGCTGCCAACCTCTTCGATGCACTGAAGGATGGCTACTACGGGAAGTTCTAGTCCCGCGGTAGTCCACCAGTTCCCCGGGGCGCCTCTGGCGCCCCTTTTTCTGGAGATCCCTTATGAGCGAGCAAGCTGCAGTGAAAACCCTGCCGCGCAGGATCACGGCATTTCGCGTGAGCACGCCGGCGGCCAATGAACCTCCTCTCCACACCGCGTCGCCTTTGCGCGATACCGAGCCGGGCCGACGCCTGGTGTTCAAGCCCCGCACCGGCATCGTCAAGGGCAGTGCACGCTGGCCGGCCCGACCGGATCTGCCGGACGGGAACGATGCGAAAACCTACCGTCTGATCTCGCCCGATGCGCGGTTCTACGTGACGATCGGCCACTACACCAACGGCTCCAATCATCCCTTCGAGGTCTTCGCCAACGGCGATGCCCCGAGAGGGTTGGGGCCGCTGCCGTGGCTGCTCTCGCGCGTCATGCGTTCCACGGACAGGCTCTGGATCCAGAAGAATCTGAAGGCACTGCAGAAGGTCACGACCAAGCCCTTCGACATGACGCTCCCCGGGGGCACCACGCGCCGGGTGAATGGCCTGGTGGCCGCGTTTGCGACGCTGGTGGATCATCGCTGCCACGAGCTGGGATTCTTCAATGACTCCGTCACCGAGTCGCCGATGCTGGCCGCCCGCATGTGCGAGAAGGAAGCCAAGGGAACGGCCGAGGGTTTCACGACGCATTCGTGGAACGTGAGCAATGCCCAGACCGGTGACGACGGCACGGTGACGCTGAAGGAATACACCACCGAGGACGGCACGATTGTCCCGCTGTCAGTGTGGTTTTCCGGGCGTTTCGAGCCGGAATGGGAAGGGCTGGCGAAGGTGCTGAGCCTGCAGATGCAGATCAGCGACCTGTCCCTGATCGCGACCACCCTGCAGGAACTGGAGTCCTACCATGAGCGCAACGGCGAGTATGGCTTCGCCGGCGTGCCTGGCTCGGACAAGCAGCGGTATTACCCGAGCACGCTCGCCTATGTGGCGACCCTGTTGCGCGCGCGCTACCAGCGCCTTGGCCTGTTTGGCGAGGATGGCATGCCCGTGCAGCAGATGGGCCTGTTTCATCGTGACGCGGACGATCTCCCGCACGAGCAGGCAGGGGTGACTGCCCGGGCGCAGGCCTCTGCGTCGGGGCGCGACTGCGTCACGTGCGGGGCCATCGGTGCGGTACACCGGTCCAGCGGATGTGATGTCTGCTCGGCCTGTGGAGCCAGCCGTTGCTCATAACGGTCTGATCGAAATCGTTTGGTGACACGCTGTAAACGTCGGAATGGGAGGGGGTCCGAACCCCCTCCCACCGGACTTGCAAATCCCACCGGGCCTTCGTAGAGTCGAGTGGCGCCAGAGGCTGTATCGCCAGCAGATCCCGCTGGGTCTGTTGCCGATACGACCTCAGCTCATCGAGGCCGGCGCATTGTGCCTTCGGGCACGACACCTAACGCGGAAGGTATCCGCGTCCCAAAAAATCCGACGCTCGCGTCGAGAATCGCAACCCTCACGGGACACTCCCGTGATGGGGTGTCCCCTTACCAAGGAGACACCCCATGGGCAATTCGGCCCATTCCCTCCGCGAGGAGGGCATTCCTGCTGTCTGGCTTCAGGACCCTGAACTCCTGCGTCTTTCCGAGGCGCTGGAAGAGGAGGCCCTGCGCGAGCAGGCACGCCTCGACGATGCGGCCGCACGAAACCGTGCGGTCCTGCATGACCTCTTCGATGGAACTGCCCGGGAATACACCTGGGAACCCAGGGCCATCAACAAGAAGGTCCTTCGCAGACCGCGGGCTGCCGTCAACGACGAGCTTCAGCCTCACCTGGTGATGCCTGCCGCCCGGCGGCGCTACACCAAGGAGCGCGAGCGCAATTTCCAGGACTTTCGAGGACTGGAAACCCTGTGTCTCGTCGGTCTCCTGGAGGCGTCCCTCGAGGACTTCTCCGGGTCTCGCCCGGGCACACCGGCGTTCTTTGATGCGTGGCTCTGGATGCGAATTCCTGAGCCGGCCTGGAAGGCGTTCTCGTTCGCCTGCTGCTGCGACGCGGCAGGCGCGGATCCGGACGTGATCCGTTCGGAAGCCGAAAGCAATCTCAGAGCCAAGCTCGGCGAGGACGTATACCGTCAGCTGCTGCGCCAGGTGATTGAGCTTGCGATTGCCGAGGCATCGCAGAACGCTGTGGCTCGCGGTACGTGGCACGAGATCGCCGCGTTGCGCGACGAGCTCATCGAGCTGACCTGATCAACACACACCACCCATGCGGGGGAAGCCCCGCCGGGGCTCCTCCGTTCCAACGAGGAGACACCCATGAGCAGTATCCAAACGGTCGACACCGCGAAAGCCTTCGGCCCCGTCGGGACGCCGGGCAGGAACATGCCCTGCCGGAGCTATCCGGCTGACGCACCCTACATGGCCGTCCGAAATCCCAATTACGTTTTTCCCACTGAGACCTGGAAGGTCCTCGGCTACGTGTGGTCCCGGGAGAACGCGCGCCAGGAACATCAGGGCCGGTTGGGGCTGTTGGTCATGGGGCCCAAGGGCTCCGGAAAGACCACGCTGATCGAGCAGTTTTTTCAGCGTCTCTCGGTGCCGGTTCCGTCCTACACCGCCAACAAGCGGACGACGTTGCAGGACCTCGTCGGAGGCAAGACGCTCTCCGGAGGGGAGATCCTGTACGACGAAGGCCCGCTGGTGTTCGCCATGCGCAATGGGCTGCCGTTCCTCCTCAACGAGATGGATCTGATGGATCCCGGTGAGCTGACGGGGCTCAACGACATCATCGAGCGCGGCGTCCTGCTCCGGGACAACGGCGAGATGGTCGAGGCGGCCAGAGGGTTCCTTTTCTTCGCCAGCATGAACACCCGCGGTGGTGGCGATGTCGAGGGCGCCTACAGCGGCACGAACGTGATGAACAAGGCCTTGATGTCCCGTTTCCTGAAGGTCTTCGCCGATTACCCCACGAAGGACGTGGAGGCGGAGATCCTCGTCCGAAGCGTTCCGGGACTCCAAACCCCGGAGGCGAACAGGTTTGTGGAGCTGGCCAACCTCATCCGTGCCGGTTACAAGGGCGAGTCTGGCGGTACTCCGCTGGAGGAGACGATGTCGACCCGGGAACTCATCACGTGGGTCGAGCTGGTCAGCACGTACCGGTTGTCGCGACCGGATGCAGCTCTTTTCGGCATCCGTCTCGTCTTGACCAACGCCTGCGAAGGGACCAGCGCGGCTGCCATCGAGCAACTGGTGCAGAAGCTCTTCCCGGTTGCTTGAGGGGTGGATATGGAAAAGTCCATCTACCTTGAGAACCCCGCCGGAAAAAAGGGCCCGAAGGTCTGGAAAGCCACCTTCGACACCATCGCGCATCAGATCACCATCCAGTTTGGATCCAAGTCGGATCGCAAGCCGAAGCTGATCGTCATTCCCAATGCGACAGAGGTGGTGTTCAACGACAGGGTCAATGCCAAGCTCAGGGAAGGGTATGTGCCAAAGCAAGATCCCTCGACGACACCCCAGTCCTCTCCACTGTTCCTGGCGAGACTGAGGGTGACGGATTCCGCAATCGCCCGAGCCCTCCATGAGGATCTCGATGCGGTGTCCGCAAGACTGGGGTTCGTTGCCACGAGCACGACCACCCGCGTGTGCAAGCTGACGCGCGACTGGATCACGGTGGATACCAGCACCGGACTCGTCGAGGCGGAGATCCGAGGGGCGTTCAACACCCGCATGGCGGGCTTTGCTGCGGCTGTCGCAGAGCGCTATGGCCTGCGGCTGGTCGACATGCAGGATGAGCGTGTGATCCCTTTGGAAATCCTCGTCCAACAGAGCGCCGAAGATCGTGCCAATCTCGATGCCCTGGGCTATCCGGTTCCCGTGGATATGCCTTCCATACCCGAGCTTTCGAGCTCGCTGGGCTTTGAGTTGGCCTGGTGAAAACTGTCCCCGCCGCTAGTCGGCGGGGCCTTTTCCAGAGCGTCCGAACCCTCGGGCGCTGTGGCAAAGGTTTACGGGCCTTGCGCCCAACGCATCGGGACGTTTTCCCGATCTCACCCAGCCGGGGCCATGCCCCGCAAGGGCATGCCTGGCCTCCCACAGGAGTTCACCATGCCCATCAAGACCCCCAAGGAGATCGCATCCGGTCTAACGATGCTCTATCCGAGCATCACGACCTGGACCGGTACCGTCTCCGTGAAGCGAGAATCGCACCTGGCCACCGTGGCCAGCCAGCTTCCGCCCAAGGAGCTGATTACCGATGGGGTGATTCACCTCATCGAACCCAAGAAGCTCGCCCCGCCGGCGTCGCGCCGGCGCGAGGTCGATCGAGCCATCATCAAGGTCGGTTTCGCTTTCATGGGCGGCTATGCCCTGAAGGATGAAGATCTGGACCGAGTGCTCACCGACATCGAACGCATCGAGAAGGAATATTGGGCAGATGTGAATCACATCTGCGCCAACCTCGAGAGCTTGTACGACGAGCGAGCGCGTTCGTTCCCCCACTGGGCGCACCTGATCGAGACAAACAAGCTCGAGGGTGCGCAGGCAAGGGCCCGTTACTCTTTCTCGGTGACGCCGATGAAGATGGCGCAGCCCCCCGCTGAATCGAAGGCTGTCATGGCGTTCGAGCGTGGGTTGGACGGCATCCAGGACGCCGTCTTGGCGTCCATCGCATCGCAGGCTCGCGACATGGCCACCCGGCTGTTCGGTAATCGCCAGGCGGCCATGACCCGGCGGTCGATCAATCGGATCTGGGAGATCCTCGAGAAGGTCGACAGTTTCTCGTACATCGACGCCCGTATGGCGCCTGTGAAAGAGAAGCTCAGCGCCATGCTCGACGCACTGCCTGTCAAGGAACCGTTCTCACCCACCGACATCGGTGTGGTCAGTGCGGTCCTCGCCCAGCTGCAGGATCCCGAAGCGCTCCTAAATGTCGGTCAGGCGATGTTTGCTGCCACCGACGCGATCACTCCGTCGTTGTTGCTGGAGGAGGCGCCTTCGATCGCGGATGAACCGAGCGTCCAGCTCAACGATGAGGCTGTCACGAGCCTGCCGCCGCCACCGCTGTCTCAGCCGGGGCCGGAATTCGTGCTGGCCTGGTAACACACCAACCGTTCCACCACCGCTGGCGGGCTTCATGCCCGCCAGCGGCTTGGTGGACGCAACCCACTCACGCATCACGGAGTAACCATGACGTGCATTTCGCTGCCCAAGGATTTTTTCCAAGGGGCAAGAAAAGACGCAAAGAACCTGATCCTTGCGCTGCCAATCATCGTTCGCGCGATGACGCAGAAGCAGGGAATTAAGGTTCGGATCCAGCAAGGGGTCGGTGTCGCCTGGACTACTCCAGACACGCTGGCCATCGAGGCCTTTCCGCTGCCCAAGGCCAATTCAATGCCCGGGGATTTCGAGCGGATGCTTGCCCTGTATATGGGGGGGCTGGACCACGAGATCGGTCACCACCGCCACAGTCGTCTCACCTGGCTGACCAAACAGCTGGAAGGTGAGACCGACCTGCTTCACGGGTTGGTCAACGCGATCGAGGACCCGCGCATGGAGGCTGCGTTGGCCAAAGAGTATCCCGGTTGCGATCGCAACATGAGGGCGCTCAGCCATGTGCTGGTGTCCGAACGACGCGACACGGCGGTGACCACGCAAGTCGCCCCAGCCAAGGCGGTCACCCACTGGGCGATGCACTGGCTACGGGCGCATCTTCGCAAGGAGAGCATCTATCTCCCCCTGGCCCAGGAAGGCGAACCTGCGATTCGCCAGATGTTCGGCGATGCAATGACCGAGAAACTGCTGAGCCTGCTCAACGGTGCCCTCGGCATGGCAAGCGTCGAAGACGCTCTCCAGGTGGCGCGGGAAATCCAGTCGATCATCCAGGCAGCGGCAACCAGTACGCCGCAAAGCACACCCTCGGCCACGACGGGCATGGGGGAAGACTCGGACGACGACAGTACCAGCGAGGCCTCAGCGCAGTCTGCCGCCGCGGAGAAGGACGATTCCGAGTCAGCCAATGACCCGGACACGACCGACGATGATGCGGAAGAAGCCGACAGCGGCCCCTCTGGTACGACGGTAAACCAGGACGGCACCGAAGACGCAGATTCGAGCGATCAGGGGACGTCGCCGGCCGCGGGAGCGAAGGACGATTCCGAGTCAGCCAACGACCCGGACACGACCGACGATGATGCGGAAGAAGCCGACAGCGGCCCCTCTGGTACGACGGCCAACCAGGACGGCACCGAAGACGCAGATTCGAGCGATCAGGCAACGTCGCCGGCCGCGGGAGCGAAGGACGACGCACGGCTGTCCGAGGGCGAGGAAGACTCCTCCGCCTCGGCACAGACAGGAGGACCGGCCTCCAACTCCGGAAAGGCCGGCGCGAAACGTCCGGCGCAGGCCCCGACACCGGCGCAGATCCAGGCAGCGCAAGATGCCCTGAACGGCGATGCTGCCGAGATGGTGCGCGACCGCGGTCAGGTGGTCAGCGATGCAATCCAGGAAGAGTTCACCGATCTGAGTGGCAAGGGTCTTATCGAGGACCACCGGTCCACCCTGCAGGGGCTGGATCCGGGGGTTCCTCAGCCCATCGCCGACGGCTATCTGGACACCATCAGCCTCAGTCAGGTGACGGCAGTGTCTGCTCGTGTTCGGCAGCGACTGATCGCGAAGGTCCAGTCGCAGTCTCGCCAGCGCACACTGCTTCGGACACGCGGGTACACCCTCGACACCACGGTGCTTCATCGCATCGCGACCGGAGACGGGCGGATCTTCCTGACGGAGCGAGAGGACAAGGGCATCAACACGGCCCTCTTCCTGTTGCTGGACGCGTCGGGATCGATGGCGTATGACGATCGCATCAAGATTGCGCGGGAGGCCCTTCTGGCAACCGCGTTGGCAGCCGATATGGTGCCAGGCCTCGCGACCGGCGTCGGTGCATTTCCGGGTGACTTCATCATCAAGCCCTTTGGTCAGTCGGCACGATCCACGTACCGGAAATTCGCCGTCGACGCGTATGGAGATGACACCCCGCTGGACGAGGGAGTGCTCATGGCCGCGCAGCTGCTGGCGGCACGCGATGAGCCGCGGCGCATGCTGGTCGTTGCCA